>Ga0114957_1000119_pt1 | contig 110474 bp, 89 predicted proteins | sample BantaG_FD_87175 | JGI IMG/M metagenome (GOLD analysis project Ga0114957, IMG submission 87175) | Marine algal microbial communities from Bantry Bay, Ireland - BantryBay_4 metaG | ecosystem: Host-associated > Algae > Red algae > Unclassified | place: Bantry Bay, Ireland | collected 2014-11-21 | reverse complement strand
CTCGTAAAATTAATAGCTTTTCTTTTGTGGTGAACTTCTTTGTTCCCTTTGATGTCTTTTTCACACCCATAATTACAAAAAATTATTCGTAACTATATCTTAATCTTTACGGGGCTGTAACACATGCTTCTTTTAAAATTTATTTAATCTGTTGCATTCAATCGAAAATAGAAGTAAACCATAAAATATGATATAATGAGATCTTATAACTTCCTTAGAAGATATTAGCAAAAAACAAAAAATTAATCTATGGCCAAATCCTACTCAAAGTTTAGTAAACTTGTCATGGGAAGATGCGGAACTAACAAAAACCACATTTAGCAATATGCTAAATGAAGTTGCCATTTCGAAAGATGATTTTTCTCTTAAACGGGTTCAACTTAGTGTTTACGATTTGCCAAATGGCTTGTACTTTATTCAAGCATATAATGAAGATGGGGAAATGCTTCATATGAAGCCGTTTGTTAAAATTAATTAAAAAGATGACTTTTGAACTGTTCATCTGTATATATTACTTTAATAAAAAAAAATTATAAATTATGAAACAACTATTCCAATGCACATTCTATCTATTAATTTTTGGTTTTACTTCTTCATCTGTGTACGCACAGAAAACGGTAAACAATACGGAAGCCATAATGGAAAGCGAATTTTCAGAGCGAAAAGCAATCCTAGAGACCATCAAAAATTTTTATATTGGTGATCATACTGGTAGTATCAAGCACAAAAAATTATCTATGCATGAAAAGGGGGCTTATAGATATGTCAATAAAAATGGCAAGTATTCAGAAAGCGTTTTTCGTTTAGATTCAGATGACTCTGATCAGAACTATAAAGAGGAGTTATTAAGTATTGAAATCTATAGTAAAGTAGCACTAGCAAGACTTCGATTAGACCAATTTAAGATGGATAAACCAGAATATAAATTAATGACATTGCATAAGGCAGGTGGACAATGGAAAATTACCAGCATTACTTGGGGTTTTGGCATTACGCAATAAAACTATTCCAGTATCATTATTATTTATTGTTCGGCTTTGCTAAATCAAAATATTCATTAATGGTTTCATCAAGCCTGTCCAGAATCATTTTAAAATTTTTCGGGCTTGGTTTTAGATTGATAAACTTATCAATTACTTTGCTTCTCTTATATAATATAAAAGTGTTTTCAAGCTCAGGATTAATTTCATTTAAATAAATGTCTGATTGTTTGTCTGAGAGGGATGGCACAAATGTCAATGCGACATAGGATAAATTTAATTCCTCACCAAGGTTTTGTAACCTTGCAATCCGCTTGGCTTTATTGAATCCGTTTTCATTACCATATACAAAATAAATCTTCAAATATTTTTTTCTGTGCTTACTTTCAGCTTCTAAAAAAATTAACCATTCTTTTATTTCATCCCAATTAGGATGATTCCCAACAAAGTATAGTATGCCATGATACCATCCATATTTGCATATTGGACAAGTCTTAGTTTCTTTATCTGGTCCCCATGCATGATATGGGGTAAATGAAAGGACATCTTCCCCAATTTGTTTTCCAGATTGATTTTGATTTGATCCTTCTTCAGTATAGTCAGGAATATTTAGACCTAAAATTATATCCCGTTCTCCTATATGCAAATGGCCTTTTTCCACTAATCTCAATACTCCACTTCCTCCTCGATTATCCATTTCTTTTCTTATCGAAGCGCTCAATTGCTTATCGTCATCAAACATAAATTCATCAATGTAATAATCGTCGGATAATTGGGGTTCTTTAATATTAACATGTATGTGTGCCGGTTCATCTCTGCTTGGGTAAGTGCCAGGTCTTACTGTGTAAATGGAGTATTTACCATCTGGACCTGTTTGAACCCAACCTCTAATATATCCATGAGTTTGACCAAGCTTGTTTGGAGGCATACTTCTATTATAAGTTGAATGGTGTATGTATCTACCATCGATATCAGTATGATAATAATAAATTATAACATTCGGAGCAGGGGTCTTCCCATCTCCTTTATATACCGTTCCAGTAATAAGAATTTTTTGTCCATTCTGTTCCCATCCCGAGCTAGTATCTTGAGATGTAATGTTATCGGTAATGCCAAAGTAGAATGGAAAAGACTTATCAAAATCATCGCTGAGCGAAGGTTTTTCTTCGCCTCTTTGTCCACTACAACTTATAAGATTAAGTAGCAAAAAGCCGAGTATATTTATTTTTAATAAGCTTGACATTTCTAAATTTCAACCTAATTTCGGGATTAGAATAGCATTTACTTAATTTTATAACAAACATTTGCTCTGTGGAGGTGATTTTACTCCTACTGGAGTAGCTTTTTCCAGTTTTTTCTATAATGTCTGCTAAATCTTATAGATAACCCATTTTCAATCATAGCATCATAGTCACCATTTTTCCTCGACTTCAGTTCTTTGATATATTCTCTATTTACAATTGCGGAACGATGTACCCTTAAAAATAGTAATGGATCTAATTCTTTTTCAAAATCTTTTAGACTTTTGTGTTGTAAATTAAAATTTACTTTCCAAGTTTCAAAATTCTTATTGCTCCTTGAATTACTAAAATAAAAACTATTGTTCCAATTATCAAATCTGGTTTATTGGAGTCTAACCAATTAACTAAAATTCCAGCTGTTATTACTCCCAAGTTTATAATGACATCATTTGAAGTAAATATTAAACTTGCTTTCATGTGTGCTTCTTCTTTACTTTTTGATTTGTTCAATAGATACAAACAAAAGCCGTTTGCGATTAGTGCCAGTATTGAAACGATTATCATCGTCATAAAGTCGGGTAAAGCTTCTGCTTGAAAAAACCTACGTAAGACTTCTCCAAAGCCAAGAATTGCAAGACTTATTTGAAAGTATCCAGCTAATTTTGCCACCTTTTTTTTTCTAATAAGTGTTCCTCCAACTGCAAAAAGGCTAATTCCGTAAACAAATGAATCTGCAAGCATATCCAAACTATCTGCAATTAATCCCATTGATTTAGAGATTAATCCAGTTGTCATTTCGATAATAAAAAATGCAAAATTAATTCCTAAAACTATCCATAAAAGCCTATTTTGGTTTTTATTTTCGGCGAAATTAACTTTTTCAATTTCTTCAGTTGATATTTTTTTTCCACCTAAATTTAAGTCAAGAATTGATTTTTCAATTTGTCCAGTTTGTCCATTATGAAAAACTGTTAATTTCCTTTGTGCTAAATCAAAGTCCAAATTGGCAATGCTTGAAATTTCGGCAAGCTTTATTCTGATTAAATTTTCTTCCGAAGGACAGTCCATCTTAGTTATCTCAAAAATTGTTTTATCCATAACTAGCTACTATATTAGTTCAAGCAGTTTCTTCTTATCTGACGGATTACTAATGCTGTCTTGAATATCCGTTTTAGTTATTGCAAGTTCCTTTTCTAAAATGTCATAATAGGATTGGTTTTTAGCAGGTTGTTTTAAAAGATAAAGAAGCATTTTTACAATTTTCTCCATAAGGATAATATCATGCTTACAGTACTGCCGATATTCCGCGAGCATCCGATACATCAAGGTTTTGAATGACACCGGTTGTAACTCTAAAATATAGTTTTTATCCTCACTTGCATACACTTCTTTTTCATCTAACTTCATTCGTAAGGTGATAATTTCCGTTAGGTAATTTATCGTCATTAATGCTGTTCCTGGATCATTAATTCCGGGAGACATCGCTTTTATACCTACCTCGGTCATGTGTTTAATGCCCAATGAATAGTTATCTTGGATATCCAAACTATCTGAAAATATTAAATACTCTTTCAATGATTTTATTTCGGATTCATCCAATTTTTTATCAATGGCTGCAAGCTTTATATTTGGAAGAATGTAGGATCCCTTAAATGGAATAACTTTTATTGAAACTTTGGTCTTTTGACAAAACTCTAACAAGCCTTTTAAATTAACACCTTGATAATATCCCGAACTTGTGGATTTAATATAATGCCAATCATCTTGTTCACCAATTGAGGTATCGTCCTCAAGGACGTCTTTATTAATCAAGTACAATAATTTATTTTTTGTAGTATTAAATATATTTTCAAGTATATTATTGATCTGAATAGAATTACTAATAGTGTGAATGAAATAGATAAATGCCCCTAAACAACTAATGGCCATAATCATTCCTAAAAGTATTGAAAAACCATTTAAGGTATATTTGTTGCCTTCAGGCAATACGCTCATTAATATAATTATATTATATACAATCGTTCCAAGATAAGCCCCTAATACTATTTGATTCCGCTTATCCGATATAAGTCCAGGTAAAAGGCGTGGAGAAAAATTACTACTTGCTTGATTGAGAATCATCATGACCATCGAAAAATTAAAAACCATAAGAGAGATCAATCCTCCAATCATGGTAGACAAGATGGATCTAGCTGTGTCCGCATTATTTATAACTAAATAGGGGGCATGTTCTATAAGCCATTTTGTAGTATTACTATCCTCAAAAGATAACATCAATCCTGCAGTGATCAGGAATAATACAAGGATTAGACTTGGATAAAAGGCAATACTTGAAAAAAGTCGTTTATAAATAGAAAAAATTTTAACTTTTAAGGTACTCATTATTTACTTTTGATATTCCAACTATTAATTAATTATTTGTCAATTTATAAAAAAATACTTCAGCAAACTGAACATTTTGGTCTATTTTAGGTAAGACTAGTATAAAGATCAATGAAATGGATATTAAAATTAATTATAATGTAAATTTTATTCGCTTCATCCAATTTTTTTAACGAAAAATAAAAATCATGACAGATAAAGAAAAGCATGCGGGAAAAATTCTTCCAGAAGACAAAAAACATCTTAAAGATGAAATGCCTGACCATCTGAAGTCACCTCTTTCTGGCATTCAAAAGAAAAGTGAGGTAGGAAAAGAAGCTGGACCCGATGAGGAATAATCTTCAGTTTATGGATAACTAGGGAGGAACAGTATTTTTAACAAATAAAACGTATAAATAATGAGTGAGTTTAATGATAAATTAAAAGGCAATTGGCATATTTTAAAAGGTAAATTGAAGCAAAAGTATGCAGAGTTAACTGATGATGATTTGGAATACCAAGAAGGTAAAGAAGAAGAGATGTTTGGAAGAATCGAGAAAAAAATTGGAAAAACCAAAGAGGAAATAAAATCGTTTTTAGATTTATAGTTGTTATTCTATAGCTATACACTTATGCTAATTCCTAATAAAATAGATGTTGATAAATTTATCTAGATATTATGGATCAACGTTAAGGTATAAAAACATCATGAGATGATAGAACTATAAATTTTAAACATTTTAAAAGAAAATTATGAAAAGCGACAATATAAGATCAGGATTACAAGACCTAATTTACAGATTACAAGATGCAGAAAAGGGATATTTAGAAATTGCCAAAGCATCATCAAATGCTATGGTAAGTACTTGGCTAAAAAAGTACGCTCAAGAAAGGCACAACATGCATGGAGAATTGGAAATGATGGTATTAGAATTGGGAGAAAAACCAGAAGTAGAAACTACGTTTTTAGGTAAATTGCATAGAATGTTTATTGATTTCAAAATAAATATGGTTAGTAAAGAGAATGAATTAGAAGCAATAATTACAGAGATCGAAAGAGGTGCAAGTTTTCTAATAAAAGATTATACGAACGTACTTACTAACATAGATATGCCAGCGGATATGGTTGCCAAGTTAATGGAACATAAAATGATAATTCAGCGAGAGTTATCAAGTCTACTTGAACTTAAAGAATCATTGGCAAAGACAGCGTAAAATAAAATCGAAGAAATATAATTTCAATGTAGATTAAAAAAATAGCTTAGGCGCTCATGCCTAGGCTTTTTTTGAAAAGCCAGTTGAACATGGTATAAAGGATTTGAATTTTTCTAACAACAAAAATTACATAAATGGTAAATATCGATATATTAAATAAACTAATAAAACATAAAGCGTCTCCAGCTGTAAGTATTTTCATACCTACCAATGTAGTGGGTGATTATGAAGTAAATAGAATCCGATGGAAAAATGAATTAGATGAAGTTTACAGTAAATTGGAAGCCAACGGGCACGAGAAAACGTCATTCTTACAACAAGCAAAATCTTTGTTAGATAATCAAGATTTCTGGGCTAACCAATCAGCTGGCTTAGCAGGTTACTTTAGCGAAGACCATTATCAAATTATTAATTTAGTCAACCCAATAAAAAATCAAAATTATCTATCGGACATCTATGTTACTAGTCCATTAATTCTTAACAAATTAGATAATCAGCGGGTATTTTTACTAGCTATTAGTCAAAATAAAGTACGATTCTTTGAAGCGGTAAATGCAGGAATATATCCTGTTAAAACTAATGATCTTATTCCTAAAGATATGGCTACCGCTTTATATTTAGATATCCAGAAAGAGACCTTGCACTCATCAGGAACAGGCAAAACTAATACGAATCATTTCAAAGACAAGCAAGATATAAGAATAGAACAGTACTTAAGGAGTATAGATGAAGGCCTATGGCCCATCTTAGTAGGAGAGAAAATACCGCTAGTACTATCATGCGTGGAAGAGTACCATGCCATGTACAAGGATTTGACTAGATATAAAAACTTTTCAAACCACATCATCGCTGGAAATCCTGACACCCTTTCGGCTGCCGAATTACGTATGCAAATGGAACCTATTTTTGAGGATCTGAAAACCCAAGAAGTAATTTCAGTTTCTGAAAGAATAGAGCGAGATTACAAGAAAGAAAATTTTACAGACCAGCTTGAGGAAATTTCTTACAATGCTGAAATTAATAATATAGACACCTTGCTTGTACCAGATACATACATTGAAAAAGATGGTGATGGCATACTCGAATTAGAACAAATTCTGAGATCATGTCTAAAAAATAATGTGCCGGTATCCATCCATGAAAGCTTTGAAAATGTAGCAGCAGTTACTAGAAATGGAGTAATCCAGGAATACAGTTAATACGATTCGAATCATTTAGTTAGGACTAAGAAGATTGGATAGAATGATTTAGCGGTTAAAATGCTATCGATTATATCAAATTTCCCCTTAGTCCAGCTAGCGCTGTTTGAATTTATAAGGTCAGAGGTAGGGGAAATCCATTTAATATAGATAATCCTGTTCCGCTAATGCGAAACAGGATCATATAAAGATAAAATGCTACCGTGTTACTAAGATTTGGAAATTAATCCAAATCTGGTTGTGGCGTTAATCTTAAATAAGGTTTGACTACCTCGTGACCTTTAGGAAATTTGCTAGGTATCTCCTCATCCGTAATCGAAGGAGAAATTACAACTTTGTCTCCTTGTTTCCAATTTACAGGAGTTGCAACGCTATAATTTGCCGTTAATTGTAAGCTATCTAAAACTCTGATGATTTCGTCAAAGTTCCTTCCAGTGGACGGCGGATAGGTTAAAGTTAGTTTCACCTTTTTATCAGGTCCTATTATAAATACAGACCGCACAGTGGCCTTTGTCGTTGCCTCAGGATGAATCATATCGTATAATTCGCTCACTTTTCGGTCTTCATCAGCTAATAATGGATAATTTACTACTGTATTTTGAGTTTCATTGATGTCTGGAACCCATTTTTGGTGATCTACCAAAGGATCAATACTCAGTGCGATTACTTTACAATTCCTTTTCTCGAATTCTCCTTTTAATTTTGCAACTTCTCCTAATTCCGTAGTGCAAACAGGTGTAAAATCAGCTGGATGTGAGAATAGTACGCCCCAGCCATCTCCTAAATAATCATAAAAATTGATTTCTCCTTCTGTACTTTGTTGTGTAAAATTTGGTGCAACTTCACCTAATCTAATAGCCATCTTTTTATTTTTTAAATAATTATTAATATGTTGGTAAACTAGAATCTATTTTTTTTGCCCAATCTAAAATTCCGCCGTCTAAATTATATAAATTTTCAAACCCAAATTGAGTTTCTAATAATGCAATCACATCTGCACTTCTTTTTCCGCTCCTACAATGGACAATTACTTTTTTATCTTTTTCAATTTTATCAAGGTTTTTGGTAATGGAATCTTTTGGTATTAATTTGCCATTTATATTGACAATATCATATTCATAAGTTTCTCTTACATCAATTAATTGAAAATCATCTTTTTCAGAAATCAGTTGCTCCAATTCATAAACACTGATAGATTTAATTTGTTTATGTGCTGCTCCTCCATTTCTCGTCCCACAAAATTCATCATAATCAATCAATTTAGTGATGCTAGGTTTTTTTCCATTTAATGGATTTTTAGGATCTCTTCGTACTTTCAAAATGCGAGTTTCAAAATTGGCTGCATCAAATAAAAACATTCTTCCGGATAGCGTATCTCCTAATCCTGTTATTACTTTGATTACTTCATTTGCTTGAATTGATCCAAGTATTCCAGGCATCACGCCTAGTACTCCACCCTCCGCACAGCTTGGAACCAATCCAGGTGGTGGTGGAGTAGGGAAGAGGTCTCTGAAATTTGGTCCACGATCTCCTTCTTTATTAACATAATTAAAAACAGAGGCTTGTCCTTCAAATCTAAATATACTTGCATAAACATTTACCTTGTCTAATAACACACAGGCATCATTTACCAAGTACCTAGTTGGGAAATTATCTGTTCCATCTGCAACTACGTCATAATCCTTAATGATATCTAGCGCATTCTCAGCATTTAAATGAACATTGTATATTTCAAATTTTATAAAGGGATTTAACTTTTCCAAACGCTCTTTAGCGACTTCTACTTTGGGTCTCCCAAGATCATCTGTAGTGAATAAAACTTGTCTCTGCAAATTACTATCTTCAACGATGTCGAAATCTACCATTCCAATACGACCAACACCTGCTGCTGCTAAATATTGCAGAAGTGGTGCGCCTAAACCTCCTGTTCCAACGACTAAAACACTCGCTTCTTTTAATTTTCGCTGTCCTTCAATATTGAATTCTGGAATAATTAAATGCCTACTATATCTTTCTAATTCTGCTTTCGAAAACATTGTTTTATTTATATTATAATTCCTCTTTCATTATATGCTGCAATCGCTAAACTCAAAAGATAGGATTTAAATTTTAAATAGGGCACATTCAAAATGAAAGCGCCTTACTTTATATATGAGTTAACCTCAATACATTTAGTATTTGCTCTTTCTTAACATCCAATTACAACAACAGCATTTTATCAAACGATTTTTCATTATTACTTTGTTATAAATAAAAAAAGCCTTTCAAATTGGTTGAAAGGCTTAAATAAAATTATATATCTTACACTTTCAACGCTTTGACTTCACAGAACAACAACACATTAAGTTTGAAAGTATCTTTTTCATATTTCAAATATAGGTAGAATTAATCATCAAATGCAAGCGCTACCTAAATTAATCTAGAGAATTATCAATTTATCGTTTAAAATGATACAATTAAATAAAAGATCATTTTTTAAATGCTATGCTGAGCCGACAAAAATTGCAATTTAAAAATATGCGAATTTTAAAAATGCATATTTCTGGATAAGCATATGACAATAAATTTACTACTAGCTCGCACATACTAACTGCATCATCCATGTTTTCAACTTCAATTAATCGGCTATAAAGAGATGTTCCGATTACAGACCGAATTTGTTTGGTCATTACTACTCGACTATAACTTGTTGTAAATACGGTTATAAAGGTTGATATGTAAAGTATTGGTTTCATGCCTGATTTTATTAATATGGATATTATTTTTAAGCTGAAGGCTTAATGTGTTTGAGTATCTAATGCATTATGATTGGGTAGGGAGAGTTATTAGCGAGACATTTGTTCAAGTTTTATTAGTCTTTAATTCATGATTATGACTTTAATTATTCATATTCCTTATATTCGCTATATATTTTTAAACATTACATTATAAATCTTGAGTTTATAAAAATTGTATTGATGAAGAAAATTGGAATTGTATTTTTGCTTTTTGGCTTACTGACAATAGCATGTACAAGTGATAAATTAGACGAACCCGTTCCACCTTCTTTTTGCGAGGCTAATACCATAACCTATGATAATCAAGTGAAATTGATAATAGATAGGACCTGTGCTATTCCAACTTGCCATGTTCAAGGAACAATAGCTCCAGGTGTATTTACAACTTATGAAGGACTTAACCCATTTTTATCTGATGCAGAGTTCAAAACTTTTGTAGTAGATTTAAAAGATGACCCAGATTTAGGAATGCCACCAAACTGGGAAACAAATCCTGGTCCAAAAGATTTGACAGACGAAGAATTTGAAATTATAAGCTGCTGGATATCGCAAGGTTATCTTGAAAATTAAATTAATGTGTAAAAAACCATTTCTCTTTTTGATATTCACTTTTTGTATTGGGCTAAGTGGCTTCGCTCAGAAAGAATATGTTTATCAAATATTTAAAGATACCCGGGTAATTAATGCACAATCAACTGAGATTTTGCCCAAACGTAAACTTGATTTTAGAATTTCTCACCGTTTCGGTGATTTCGCAGGTGATCAAGGTGGCTGGGATAATTTCTACGGACTTGAAAATGCACCTGATGTAATGATCGGTTTTGAGTATGGCATTACAGATAATTTAATGATTGGTATAAATCGTACCAAAGGAACTGGGGTGCTTAGACAATTAGTAAATACTTTCTTTAAATATAGATTGCTCCGACAAAGTCATAATGGAGGATCTCCTATTTCGCTAGCAGTTTATGGGCTTTCTACCGCCTCTACTGGACAAAAGTCTAATACTGAAAATAGCTTAAACTCCTTTGAAGAGTATGCGCACAGATTCAGTTATACTGGACAATTGATCGTTTCACGAAAATTTGGTGAAGATTTTTCAATGCAATTGGTTGCTGGGATACAGCATCGTAATTTAGTAGATTTTGATGATGAAAATAACATAGTGGTCGCTGGAGCTTCCGCAAAATATCAATTTTCAAAAGTCTTTGGATTACTTGTTGATTTCAGTATTCCATTTTCAGATTTACGAACTACTGAAAATGGATATTATCCAGCATTAGGAATTGGATTCGAATTTGATACTGGAGGGGGTCACGTATTTCAAATTAATTTAACAAATTCTAGCGGCATAGTTGAAAATGACTATTTAATAAATACTAGATCCAATTGGGGTGAAGGAGAATATAGACTAGGGTTTACAATTTCAAGATGGTTTAATTTATAATTATGAGATCGGTTTCTATCATATTTGTATTATCAATAGTGGCTTATTTTCTTCCGCAAGTAGAGCATAGGAAAGTCATTGCTCCTGAAGATGCTGTCGCAAGTATTTTGACAGAGCTTGGAGATGGAGAAATAGACCATCTACCTGATACTTCCAATCCTAAAGTTTCTGTTGAAGCTGGAAAAAATATAGTGCTCTTTGGTAATGTTGATGGGAAAACTAGCGTTGCTTCTAAAAAGCAAAGTAAACATTTTGTATGTACTTCTTGCCACAATGTTGTAAAAGAAAATCCTGATTTAAGTAAACCAAGTCCAGAGGCTAGATTAGATTATGCTATAAAGAACAAAATTCCATTCTTACAAGGGACTGCTCTTTATGGTGCAGTAAATAGGACTTCTTTTTATAATGGGGATTATGAAAAAAAATATGGGGATTTAGTAGAAGCAGCAAGAAATAATTTGCGAGAAGCGATACAACTTTGTGCTGTGGAATGTTCCCAAGGCAGAGCATTAAAAAGTTGGGAATTAGAATCAGTACTTTCATACTTGTGGACTATTGATTTAAAAATTGAAGATTTAAATTTAAGCCCAGATCAATTGGTGCAAATAAGTGAGGCGTTAAATGAGGAGATGGATAAAGCAAAAGCAATTAAGATTATTAAAAGCAAATATTTGCCAAATTCGCCGGCTAACTTTGTAGATCCTCCTACTAATCGAGAAGAAGGTTTTGCTTACCAAGGAAATCCAGAAAATGGAAAATGGATTTATGAATTGAGTTGCCAACATTGCCACGAGAAAAAGAGATACTCACACTTTAATCTTGACGACACTAAACATTCTTTTAAACATTTAAATAAGCATATTACAAGATATACTAGATACTCTGTATATCAGGTAACTAGATATGGAACATCGCCCAAAAACTTTAAGAGAGCATATATGCCGCAATACACTAAAGAAAAAATGTCCAATCAGCAATTAGCAGACTTGAGGGCATATATTGAATCTAGAGCTGATTCATAATGAAGAAAACTAATTAACGATCACTCAGTCAAATTCCAAAATTTCGTATATTTAGTTTTTAAATATATAGAATATGGCTACGGCAGAAAGTATCAAAGAAACCAACTTAAATTTCCCCGGACAAATAAATTTTTATAGAGGGAAGGTTAGAGATGTTTATTACTTGGATAATAAATTAGTAATCATTGCCTCAGACCGTATCTCTGCCTTTGATCATATATTAGGTAGGCCAATTCCATACAAGGGACAAGTATTAAATAAAGTAGCGACCTACTTTTTGGAAGCTACCAAGGATATTGTCCCTAACTGGTTAGAGGCAGTCCCACATCCAAATGTTGCCATAGGAAAAAAAGCAGATCCCATTAAAATTGAAATGGTGATTAGAGGTTATTTGGCTGGTCATGCATGGAGAGAATACAAAGCTGGTAAACGAATTTTATGCGGTCAAGCAATGCCAGATGGAATGAAAGAAGGTGATCAATTTCCAAGTCCAATCATAACACCAGCAACAAAGGCGGAGGAAGGACATGACGAAGATATTTCATCTGAAGCAATTCTGAAACAAAGCATTGTTAGCGCAGAACAATGGGCAATTCTAGAAAAATATACGAAGGCCTTATTTCAACGTGGAACAGAAATGGCAAAGGCGCAAGGTTTGATCCTTGTAGACACTAAATATGAATTTGGATTCTACAATGATGAGATTATTTTAATTGATGAAATTCATACACCAGATAGTAGTAGATATTTTTATTTAGATGGTTATCAAGAAAGACAAGAAAAAGGAGAAAGACAAAAACAATTGTCAAAGGAGTTTGTGAGAGAATGGTTAATGGAAAATGACTTTCAAGGCCTCGATGGTCAAAGTATGCCTGCCATGCCAGATGATTTTCTAAAAACGGTTACGGATCGTTATATTGAATTGTATGAAAAAATTACAGGGCAAAAATTTGATAAAAAGCCAAATGATAATTTAATAGACGAGATTGAAAAAGCAGTTTTAGATCATCTGAATAATTAGGTCTATTTTTTTTTCTTCTTCTTTTTTTTCGCTCCTCGTTTAATTGGTTTTTTATATTTTAATTTCATTTTCTCGGATCGCCTTAATTTCTTATTTACCTTTTTATTTTTTTCTTTTTTCTCATGAAAAGCAGGACCTGTTGGCACATGATGTTTGAATTTGTTATTCTCGAACGGAACGAATTCAGGAGTGATTTCCAGATCAATCAAAGCATCGGTAATGTCGACTTCCTCAGGAACCTCAATCATTGGAATTGCCTGATTCATTAAGGTTTCAATGTCAGCTTTGTTAGAAATCTCCTTTTCTGAAACAAATGCAATGGCAATGCCTTCTTGTTCTGCTCTACCTGTTCTTCCAATTCTATGGATATACTTTTCAGAAGTATCTGGTAAGTCAAAATTAATAACATGACTCACTAAAGATACATCCAATCCTCTAGCGATAATATCTGTTGCAATCAAAATTCTGTAGATGCCATTTTGAAAATTTTCAACACTAGCAAATCGATTATTCTGAGATTTGGATCCATGGATAACCCCTATTTTTTCTTCAAAGGAAGGACTGAGTCGTTCGTAAAGTGCATCTGCCATTTTCTTGGTGTCCACGAAGACTAAAACTTTTTCCATGCTTTTGTCGGTCGCTAATAGATGCTCCAATAAGTTTGCTTTAGAATTAAAATTTGGAACAGGATATGCAGATTGTTGTATGTTTTCTAAAGGGGCACCAGAGGGTGCTGCTTCAATTTTGGTGTAATGACTTGTGAAAAAATCTATTACCGCTTCAACTTCTGGAATCATAGTGGCAGAAAACATCAAATTTTGTCTTTTTTCTGGAAGCAGATCAATGATGTTTTTTAATTGAGTTCGGAAGCCCAGATGTAGCATTTCATCAACCTCATCAATTATTAACTTTTTAACCTCCTTGGTTTTTAAAACACCATCAACAATTAAATCTACTAATCTTCCAGGTGTGCCTACCACTACATCACATCCATGAAAAATAGCATTCTTTTGAGATCGCATATTCGTGCCCCCGTAAACGCCCACCGCTACTAAATTCATATAGCTAGCCAACTTCTCAATCTCTTCAACAATTTGAGCTACTAACTCTCGGGTTGGAACTATAATAATAATGGTAGGGAAGGGCGATTTTGAAAATTTCCATAGTCGTAAGATAGGTAACAAAAAAGCAAAAGTTTTACCAGTTCCTGTTTGTGCAATTCCAACTATGTCTTTGCCTGACATGATCGGACTAAAAGTTTTGTGTTGTATAGTAGAAGGAGTTTCAAAGCCAAGATCATTCAGGGCATTGAGTAAGGGTTTATTTAAATTTAAATCTTCAAATTTCATTTCCATCAAATTGAAGGCAAAGATGTAAATAATTGAGAGATTAATCCAATATTTACATAATGAACTAAACATCAAAGGTAATTTTTAAACATGTTCCGTAATTTTTTAAATTTATTAAATCAACCATATCCTAATAAAGATGATAATGCTTCCATCGTAAAAGGATCTTTTACAGGTGGTTTTGTGGTAATGCTAGTGCTTTATGTTTTTAAACCTTTCGGATTCGATGATGCGGGTATTGAGTCTTTCAAATTTGCGCTAATTTTTGGTGGAATATCTTTCTTGGGAGGTTTAATATTTGAATTAGCAGTCAAATATTTATTTAAGGTAGAACGTGAAAAACCAAATTGGGTCTTATGGAAATGGATTCTGATGATCATTTTAATGGTTCTATTTATTGCAATTTGCAATTTTGCGTTTGTGAAATGGTATTTCAATAATTCAATGGTTAATTTTTCATTTATGCTTTATGCAACCTTTATAATTGGCACTATTCCTGTAAGTATATTTGGCACCGCTAATACTATAAGAAAATTAAAGACAAATCAGAAAATTGCTGAAGAGATAAAACCAATCGTAAAAGTTCCCATAGAAGATATAATCCTGCTTCCAATAAATAAATCTGAAAAAGTTTTTGAAATTAACAAAGCAAATACTCTATATGTTGAAGCTATGCAAAATTATGTAAAAATTGTTTTCGAAAGACTGGGCAAACTAGAAAAACACCAATTGCGGAATACAATATCCAACATTGAAAAAGAGCTTAATGGAAGTTCAATTATCCGTTTTCATCGATCTTTCCTAGTATAATTGGATTGATAACTGCTAGAATAATGAAAAAGAAAATGGGGCTGAAACCCAAATTTAGCAAGCCTGCCTAACTTACGAAGTTGAGGCTTTTAAACCCCAAGTTATTAATAAGTGAAGGACCCCAAGGTGTTTTATGGGAATTGTTCAGAATTCATAGAAATATGAAAATAAAAATGAAAAATAGTAATCGTATCAACTCGCAGGCTTACTAACGAAATAGTTATCCAGACCTGCCTACTAAGATAAATCCTTTGCAAAACTGCAATTTGCGTCCTCAAAACCCCTGAAAATCACCCGAAAGAATGATATTTTATCAAAGTTGAATTAGTATTTTTGCTTTACAAAAATATATTTCAGAAATGAATTCAATACCAACATTAGCAAAGACACTTTCTAAAATGGCAATTTTACTTTTTGCCGCCTATTATTCCAATGCTCAAACCAATATTTATTGGGTAGGAGGATCTGGAGATTGGGATGATTTATCTCATTGGGTGAAAAATTCCGGTGGGACCAATTTAGCGAACACCATTCCAAATGAAAATACCAATGCTATTATTGATCAGAATTCCGGGCTTAACAATAATGATAAGATTACCATTCCACCAGGCACTTTTGCGGTCAACAATTTAATTGTAACCAACAATTCTGGTTTTGAACTCTTATTTAATGGAACCATTGGATCATTTGTTGAAATGAATGTACATGGTCACTTAAATTTGAGTGCTAACTTAAATTTAAATTATACTAGTTATTCAGTTAGTGCAAGTGTTTGGAATTTTGTCGATGATAACAACCATAATATCAATACAGGAAACAATGATTTAATGAGTGTTCAATTTTTTAATGCAAATGGTACTTTTAGGCAATTTAGTGATTTGTATGCCAGTGAGCGAATCCGAATGCATGGTGGAGTCTGGATTACAAATAACTATGATGTAGACAGTAAGCATCTATTATTTCAAGATAGTAATGGGTCAAGTAATCCAATTCCAAAAATTTTTAATGCAGGTTCCTCAGATATTACATGTGACCTATGGGAATCAACTTTCGCATACACATCTTTAACCGTTACCGGGAATTATAAAATTTATACTGAACAGTTTTTGGGCAGCTCTGGCACCCAATTTGAAAATTTTAGTTTCAATGATATTATTCTTTTGGATTTTGATGATAATCCTACAGGAGGATCATCAGTGGTAGAACATAATAATTTTGTTTGCGCCTATTGTGAAATTCAAGATCTAATTATTCGTGATTCAAGTCAGGTCAAACTTGCTGGAATTTTTACAGTGAATGGTACCTTGGAGGTTGTACACGGAGGAACAACTGTTTTATTTAACGGAGGTAATGCTTATGAAGATGAGGTCATTATAAATGGGTCTATCAAAACCCCAAAAGTTATAGATTGTAATAACAAACGAGTCATTTTTTCAAATGTGCATGATGATTTTACAACACTGACCAAAACTTCAGGAACGCTTAAAATTAGTGATGTGGAGATTGTTAACATTCAGGCCCAAGGCGGAGCTACTTTTCAAGCAGTAAATAGTGTCCTTCAGGGTTCCTCTTCAGGCTGGGATATTGTAAACCCACCGGTGGCAATTCAATATGAATGGATTGGACAATTTGGGTCTTTTGCGAATTGGGACGATCCTATCAATTGGCTTTTAACTGACGGATCTTTCAATGGATGTGTTCCTACTATTGTAGACGATGTTTTCATTACAAATGAAGCAAAAGGAGACATTAGAATTCCTAGCCCTTATAAAGCGACATGCCGCAATTTCACCTGGACGAATACCAAAAGTAAAGTATTGCTATTAGATGGTCAGGTATCATCAAAAAGTGAGTTACTTATAGCTGGAAATTTTGAATTGGACGCAACAGCAAGTATTAGCGCTGATCAAAATCATAAACTTATTTTTTCTTCTTATAAAACGAATGACATTATTACTAATGGAGTTATTTTACCTAATATTTACTTTGTTGGAGATGTTGGAAAATGGGAATTAGGAGATAACTTAACATGCGATAGAATTGATATAGAAGGAGGGACCATTGAAACTCAAAATCATGACATTACTGCTAATCGGTGGAGGTCGCTGGATAATAATCCCAAACATTTCATATTTGGATCTGCCACGATTACGGTTTTTGGAGAAATGATGCTCGCAGAACTCCCAAATAATAATGTAACAGTAGACTTTGGCACAAGCTTAATCAGATGTGAGAGATTAACTTCTGCAGTGCCACAATTGTATGATGTCCAACTATATAATACAAATGCTATTTTAATGGATAATTGGCCAGTAGAATTTAGAAAGTTAATTCTGTCCGGAACAGGCACGGTTGGAACAGCTCATCATATGACACTAACAGACCTTGTTTTTGAGGCCGACGATAGTGAGTTTCAAATCCATCCCGCGTGGGATTTCAATATTAAAGGCGGAATCGAAAGTATTGCAGCAAAGATAAATCCCGCAATTCTACGGTCAAGTAGCCCAGGAACTCAAGCTGGAATTGATAAAGACACTGGCCATATTTGTGTGGTGGGTTACGTTCATATTGAAGACATAATTGCCGAATTAGAGGGCGTACTGCATGCTCCATTAGGCACGGACGTCATGAATAATTCAGGAGTAATCTTTGATGGAGGAGCAAATAATACTGATTTATTTTGGAGAGGCGGCACCGATAGCATTTGGACCACAAAGGCAAATTGGTCACACGTCTCTGGGGGTTGCCCTGCAACAAAAGATCCCGAAAATTCACTCAATTTGATCTTTGATGATAATAGTTTTTTTAGTGATGATAATGAGATTGTTATGCCTCCTGGAACTAATACTCCAGCACATAATGTATTTTTCTACAGTAATGAGCAACTGACAATACAAGCCAATAATTTCTATCCAGATAATATTACAGTTTTAGGAGGAGATGCTCGCTTTGAAGGTCAAACTATGGAAGTTCAAGGTAATACACATGTTGGTCCCCGCCTCGGCTTACCTGGGCTTTTGATTACGGATATGGTTGATTTTAAAACTTTTGATTTTTCAGGCAACTACGGGATTTGGATCATTAGAGCAGGTTCAAGTGCAACGGTTATAGGCCCCTAAGAAATGAAAAATTGAAATTAAATGTAAAATGTAAAAGTGATTCTTTCAATTTCGATCATTTGAGATAAATTATATCCTGTTAACCAACAAGTCCCTCTCTTTTAGAAACTTGAGCGTTAGCTACCAATATTTTGAAGAAGAAATATTTAGGTTGAGGTTTATGCGTAGGAACGCAGACAACTTTTTCCAAGCAGATATCAGATTTTTTCCACAATCTAAGCTGTCAAATTTGAGCATAGCTTTGAGCAAGGTAAAAGGCGACAACTTTTTAAGCGGACAACTGAATTCATCACTTACTCGGAACTTTTAAAAATCCTCATGCTTTATGGAGGGGCTTACTTGAAAACAAAACCAGAATAGACATTTACTTACTGTATTAGTCAACTTCATAATTGTTTTTATTGATTCAGCTAACTCTAAATAAAAGTTATTTTACACTTCACCAAGCTTACAAGCTAGCTTTAAACTACCGATTCAGTAACTAGTTTTTTATACTTAGTAGTTGGTAAAAATTGCTAAAATGTTATAATTTTTAATGGATTTATTAGTTTGCCTATTTCATCGGCAATGAACACATTTTGCAGTAATTCAGTGAAAGGTCTCCATACCCAATGTCGTTTAGTTGAGGATTATAGTCAAAGTTAGAGACCATATCCAATTGTACTTCTATCATTTTAAATTTTAGGAACCTACCTGTCGGCAGACAGGTTTCGGGGTTTAGAATTGTAGGCAAAACACCTATTTCCGAAATTCAGTCAAAGGTCTCTGTACCTCTTGACGGCTCTACTTGTACCAAATCCCCTTTTTTAATTTCCCCTCCATTAATCACCTTTGCACAAATTCCTCCCATTCCGCGCATTGCATTAAAACCTCCCGGACCAAAATTTTTTTCCATTCGACCACATGGAGCACAAACTCCTGTTGTTTCTAAAACAACATTCCCAATTTTAAATTGCTTCTCTTTTAAACTGGTCAAATTTATTCCAGATACTACAATGTTACGTCTCGTACGCAATGGGTCTATATGGTCTTTTTTTAGAATACTAGCAATGGACAACAAATGCTCCGCTTGGATTAAGGTAACCTGACGTTTTCCGCTCTTTCCATGATAATGATCTCCCTCTATTCCAAGGGTAGGATTCACTTTAACTGAATCGCATGAAATTGGGTTTTCCTTTTTTTTAGGTCTAATCGATATGAGCTCAACTTTCCCAATTTGCGGGATATTGTCTTTGTATGCATTCATTTTATAAAAATAACAAAAGCAAAAGCAAATGCAAATGGAATAGCAATAGCAATGGCAGATGCAAATACAGATTCAAATGAAAATTTTTAAAAGTGAGCCTCTTCCAAAAGTCTTTGTCGAAAAGATCACAGAAATTTTGTTTTGTTAAATTGAATATCTGTTTCGTTTTAGGTTTGCGACCTGCGAGCCTCACACCAAAATAAACAAACTGGGGTGGGTGGGCAAATATTAGAGGGGTTGTGATAAACGCTTGTACGCGGATGTTTAAATGTTGATATTATAATAGATTAAATCAACACTTTTGATGGTTGCCAAATAAAATTTTGATTTAGAAAAAATGATATTCAAAATTGGACTTTCGGAGTAGACTCAATTGTGTATTTTCTTAGTGATTCTAAAGAGAAGATTATATGATTGATTAACAATTTGAAATTGCCTATTTTGTGGTATCAAATTGAATTATGAAAAATTACGGTAGCTTATCAATTTTATTTTGTTTAATATCAATACCATTTCTTGGTCATGCTCAGATTCAAGAAATCACAAACCTTAATGGCTTTGAAGATGGTGTCCCCAGATTCATCAATGGCTCTACCATATTATTTAATGACTTAATTTATTTTAGAGGAGAAGGAGCATTCAGTGAAGAATTATTTGTGACGGATGGCAGTGAAGAAGGGGAGCAAGTAATTAGGTCAAGAGAAGGGAAGCGGGTTGACCAACCGAGTTCTTTTATCATTTTAGATTCTATTTTCATCTTTGAGGGCCTCGATCGTGATTTAGAGGAAGGCCTATATAGAAGTAATGGTAAGTCATCGGGCACCTACCGAATTTTAGAGGAAAGTATTTCTGTTATTCAATGCATGATCAAAATAGGTAATCTTGTTTATTTTAAAGGAGAAAGATTAAATGGTCCAAGTGAGTTGTGGGTTACAGACGGAACTTCCGAAGGAACTATCAATTTACGAGATTCTTCTGGTCAATTTATTAATTTCCCATGTGGTTTTATTGCGTACAATGATAAAACTTATTTTTCAGCAGAAGTCCCTGGAACGGGGTCTGAATTATTTGTAAGTGATGGCACAGAAGCAGGTACTTATTTGGTGAAAGAAATTAATCCTGGAGAGGAACAAGCATTCAACGGAACAGCAGTCGTTTTTAATGATAAAATTTTCTTTAATGCAACAAGTCCTGGAATAGGGAATGAACTGTGGGAATCAGATGGAACTTCGGAGGGTACAAAATTGGTGAAAGATATACATGTAGGTACATCTAATTCATTTCCAAATCCTTTGTTAATAAGTAATGGATTGTTATACTTTTCAGCAAATGACGCCGCTCATGGAATTGAGATATGGACTACAGATGGCACACCTGCAGGAACCCAATTATATTATGACGTAAGAGAAGGTAACGTAGGAAGTAGCCCAACTTATTTTAATGTTTTCAAGGATGGCTTTATAGTTTATGCCAACCGAACTGGTCTTGGTTTTGAATTGAATTTTATAAATGCGTCAGGAGAAATCAATTTAGTAAAAGATATAAACGAAGGACCAGCCAGTGCCTCTGCATTCAATTTTTATCAAGTCAACGATCAGCTATATTTCAATGCAAGAGATGCTATTCATGGTAAAGAATTATGGACATCGGATGGAACAGAAGATGGAACATTTATGATTCAGGATTTAGAACCCGGTGAGGTAGGATCTGACCCTGAATTATTAATACTATTAGACAATGGATTTTATTTTTCGGCTTACACTTTAGCTAAAGGAAGAGAGCTTTATTTTTTCCAGTTTGAAACCTCTTCAATCAGTCTTTTTGCCAATTCAATCCCATTTAAATGTTTTCCTAATCCAACATCTGATTACTTGGATATTGAAAGCCCTTTTTTGGTAAAGGAGATTAGAATATATAACGCAGCTGGTCAAAATGTTGATAGCCAACATATAGCTCATAAAGAAAACTTTCAAATTTCATTTAATCAACTCGAAGCGGGAAATTATATTTTGACTTTAATTGGGAGTGATGAGATTACCTCTCAGGTAATTACTGTTTATTAGCTTCGCTCTCTATCTATGACAAATTGTAATTTTACGGGAGTGCACGCGATGAATCGTGCCCCTATGGCAAATTTTTTTCTTGTCATTGCATTAATTTTAAATGGATTTTTCCATTTTACCAACTCACTATGACACTTTTCGATTCACCATTTTTTCCTTTGTCATTCTATCATTCCATCATTCAATTATTCATTCTAGCATCCAAGCGTTCATTCCCCAAAAAAACCAGCACCAAATTACTAGTGTTCACAAGACAAAATCCTTCATATTATCTTAACTTAGCGTATCTTTATGCCTTTAAAATGAAATATTGTAAATGGAGGAATTAATGTCTATAATAGAATTGAATACAATAGAAGAAGCTATTAAAGAAATAAAAGCTGGGAAGGTAGTTATTGTGGTTGATGATGAAGATAGGGAAAATGAAGGTGATTTTGTTGCAGCAGCAGAAACGATTACACCAGAGGTAATCAATTTCATGGCAACTTACGGAAGGGGATTGATTTGCAGTCCAATTACACAAGAAAGAGCCAGAGAGTTAGGATTAAGTAGAATGGTCAATGAAAATACAGATTTACATGGCACGGCATTTACTGTTTCTGTGGATTATCGGTTAAAAGGTTGCACAACAGGAATTTCGGCCTATGATCGTGCAACGGGAATTAAAGCACTAACAGAAGAAGAAACAAAACCGATTGATTACAATAGACCAGGACATATTTTTCCATTAATCGCTAAACATGGTGGAGTTCTGAGAAGAACAGGACATACAGAAGCAACCGTAGATTTAGCAAAATTAGCTGGTTTGAAGCCAGCTGGTGTTTTGGTTGAAATTTTAAACCAGGACGGGACAATGGCGCGCCTCCCACAATTATTGGATATTGCTAAGCAACATGATTTGAAAATTATCGCTATTAAAGATTTAGTGGCTTGGAGAATGGAAAGAGAACGATTGGTTGAGATTCAAAGTAGTTTTTCAATTGATACAGCGTACGGAAAATTTGAAATGATTACCGTAAAAGAAAAAAATTCTGGAATGAGCCATATCGCTTTTAAAAAAGGAGATTGGAACATTGGGGATTCGGTGCTAACTAGGGTTCATTCATCAACTAATTCTGCGGAGCTTTTAAGCTTTATGCTGAAAGGAAGTGACCACGAATTCTATAAAACTTTGAAGAAAATCAACGAAGAAGGACAAGGGCTATTGCTCCTTTTGCGACAACCAGATACAGAAAACACCTTAGAAGAAAGTTTAAATTTACTCAGAGAGCAAACCGCAAATAGTGAGGAGATAGATCTATTTCCAACTAACCCAAATATTGAACAAAAAAACGTAGGAATTGGAGCTCAAATTCTTTTTGATCTTAAGGTTCGAAAAATGAGACTATTAACAAACTCCACAAGAAAAAGAACAGGCTTAGTGGGGTATAGTTTAGAAGTGGTGGAAACAGTACCCATTTAGTCCTTGAATCTCCATAAAACCACATGAAAATGCTGTAATAAAGGTAAATGCTGCACTTAACTTTATAATATTAATAACCAAATTTGTTGACATCAAGAATATTATTAATATTTCCATTTTTGTATTCCTAATATTTCAATTTCTAATTATACTCAACAATATGTGGGAATTTTAATAATTCAAATTAAACTTACTTCACTAGACTAAACACTTATCACCTTTTATAAATACCTCAGGGATTTTATTAGGTTAATTTATTTATCAAATTTTTTGTTCGTAATTTTAATTTATGGATAAGTATCGCATTACCGTTCGAGAAATACATAAGTCAGATATTTCTCCTATACTGGATTACTGGTATTCGTCGAGTCCCGAATATCTAGAAGGCATGGGAGCAGATCCAGAAAAACTGCCAGCTAGAGTCGATTTTGAAAAAGGGCTCCATCAGCAATTAAAATTAGCTTATAATGAAAAACCCGCTTACGTTATTGTTTGGCTATTTAACCAAAAACCTATTGGGCATGCACATATCAATAAAATAAACTATGGGATTGATGCGTTTATGCATTTGCATCTTTGGGATGTTGGGAAAAGGAGAAAAGGAATTGGAACGGCATACTTGAAATTAACCATTCCTTATTTTTTTAATAATTTCAATATTCAAACTTTATTTTGCGAACCTTATTCATTAAATCCTGCGCCTAATAAAACGCTACCAAAAGTAGGCTTTGAATTTGTGAAGCGTTATTTAACGATTCCTGGGAGCATTAACTTCAAGCAAGAAGTTTGTCAATATAAAATGACTAGGACCCAATTTGAACGCTTTTTCAAAAAATAGGTATTTATGCGAATAATGAATTTGATACTCTTGATGCTTATTGCGTTGTTTTCATGTAATGATGAAAAGCAACATACTACACCAATTATTGAACATAAAAATAAGACAACCTCGCCGCTTACTAAACGGGAAGTTAGCTATCATTCTGCGCCTGAGTTTAATGACATACTGAAAAGCGCTAAAGTAAAGGGCTCAATATTGTTTTATGATGAAAATACAAATAGCTATTTTTCTAATGATTTTGAATGGGCAAAAAAAGGCTTTATTCCTGCATCAACTTATAAAATTCCCAACTCAATAATTGCTTTAGAATTGGGAATTGTTGAAAATGATAGCGTTTTATTTAAATGGGACGGCGTGGAACGTTCATTTGATGAATGGAATCAGGACTTAATTTTCCGAAAAGCTTTTCATTATTCTTGTGTTCCTATTTATCAAGACATTACGTGAAAAGTAGGTTTGCAGAAAATGCGATCAATGGTGCAAAAATTTGATTATGGGAATATGGATATCACCAATGAAAGCTTAGATCAATTCTGGTTGTCAGGAAATTCAAAAATCACCCAATTCGAACAAATTGAATTTCTAAGAAAGTATTATCATGGAGAATTACCAATTAGTAAGCGTACAGAGAAAATTGCAAAACGAATGATGACCACCAAATATAAAAGCTATCCATTACTTGCAAAATCGGGTAGGTCAATGGATGGAGTTTCGTGGTACGTGGGATACATAATTAAGAATAATGACCTTATATATTTTGCAACTAACATAACCGACATTGCCTCATTCAGTCCTAACCAAAGAAAAATGGTGACCATGAAGGCTTTTGATTCTCTTTTCTAATATTTTTTATCTAAAAGTACTGCTGTTCTTAGTTTTTTCTTACATAAATCAGAACCTAAGCTTAGAGTAAATTTTGTGATATATACTTGTTTAGCATATATTATTAGCTCAATCTACATAAATATAAATGGTCCTTTTTTAGAAATAACAGATTATCCTTTCGACGAAATTATAGTTTTTATTTTGAGTGTTGTTTGGTTAAGTATCGTTTTTATGGTTTATGATAAAAGAATGTCTAATTATATCAAATCTTTAAAAATCAAAAATGAATAATTAGATAAGAAGTATATTCAACTAGAGCGATTTACCTATATTGCCTCTCATGATCTAAAATCCCCATTACAGAATATTACCAATTATTTAGGCTTAATTGAAAAAGAAACGTCAACAGTCAATAATGAAAAATTAAAAACATATCTCGAATTTACAAAAACAGGTGGGTATACGATGAACGAGTTAATTGAAGGGGTGCTCAAAATTTCAAAATCAGATAAAATTGATTACGAAATTTTTAAAAGTATAAATTTAAATCAGGCACTTCAAAAAGCAATATCAAATTTTAATCAAGAAATAGGCTATAGGAATGCTGAAATTAATACTAGTCAATTACCTCACTATAAATGTAGAGAAGCTGATTTTGTCTTAGTCTTTCAAAATCTTATTGAGAATGGAATAAAATATAATAAATCAACAATTCCAATTATAGAAATTGAATCGAAAATTTTAAATGATAATTTATACATAAAATTTACAGATAATGGAATTGGATTGATTACTAATTTCAAAATCAGATTTTTGAATTTTTAAATGGTTACAAAACAGTTCATAATATCCATGAACAGGACTAGGTTTAGGTTTATGCAAAAAAATAATCAATAAATATGATGGAAAAAAATTGGTTAATTCCGAACTTGGAAAATTCGCTGTTTTTACCATCATTTTGCCTTGGAAAATAAAATAATTTAAAATCGCCACTAATGAATATTGAAGAGAGAATCGAAAATTCGAAAACTAGTTTATTTAAAGCAGTATTTCCAAATACAACTAATCATTATGATACCATGTTTGGCGGAACAGCCATGAGTTTGATGGACGAGGTTGCGTTTATAACCGCAACCAGATTTAGTAGGAAAATAATGGTTACAGTTAGTACAAGTCGCATTGATTTTAGTCAGCCCATACCTCATGGGACTATTGTGGAATTACGCGGTATAGTTTCAGAGGTTGGTAATACCAGTTTGAAAGTTACTGTCAACGTTTATGTCGAACAGATGTACGAAGATAGCCGGCATCTAGCTATTAAAGGTGAATTCTCATTTGTAGCTTTGGACGAGGATAAGAAACCGGTGAGGGTATTGGATTGACAAGTGGCTTCGCCTCGCAATTGGTTGTCGCCGCGCAAATGCCGTATGCAGACGGCTGCGCAGTGCAAAGCAAAACGGCTTCGCCGTGAAAAACAGCTGCGTTGTGCAAAATGGCTGCGCCATGCAAAACGGCTGCGCCCTGCAAAAGTAGGGTAGTGCAGTCTAGGAAAAGCGATTAAATCCTCAACTGCACGATTCAGAACTTCGAACTGTTTTTCCTGTACGTTTATGAACTTTGAGCTTAGAACTCTGCACTTTTTTGTAGCTTTAGCTTCAAAAAAAGTATTGGAAAATATAAAAAGACTGAGTCGTTTACTAGCCATTCAAACCACTTTACAATCAAAGCGTTTAATCACAGCAACAGAAATTGCGAAACGATATGGAGTGAGCAAGAGAACCATTTATCGAGATATTAAAACATTAGAAGCGGCTGGTCTGCCTATACATATTGTTGAAGGAAAAGGATATGCTTTAGTGGATGGATTTTCGCTTCCTCCTGTTCATTTCTCAGATGAGGAAGCGCATGCATTGATTACTGGCCATAAGTTTATTACGAGAAACAAAGATGCATCACTAGTTAAACATCATCAATCTGCAATTGATAAAGTCAAAGCGGTTTTAAATTATCAAACAAAAGAGACTGCTGTATTATTAGAACAGAGAATTGCTTTTTTTAATAATTTCAAGAATGAGACTACTAGTGATTGCCTTATTATTGCTCAAAAAGCAATCGCAGATTATAAGCTATTGGAAATAGAATACGAATCATTGAGTAAAGGCAAAAATACTTCTCGGATAATTGAACCTCGAGCACTTTATCATACCCAAGAAAATTGGATATTAATTGCTTATTGCAGACTCAGAAAAGCAAATCGAGAATTTCGCTTAGATAAGATCCAGAAATTGAAATTGCTAGAGCAACATTTTGAAAATACAAAGTTTGATCTGCTATCCTACTTTCTATCATATTCAAAGAAAAAATAAAACTAATCCACAAAACGCCAAATGCGTCTTACCTTTTCATTCTTTTGCGCGGCTTCACTGCATTAGACGCCATCTGCTTATTGCGTGGCGCAGCCATTTTGCTTGTCGCAGGCATTTTGCATAGCGCAGCTGTTTTGAACGGCGCAGCCCCTTGCAAACCACCCTTGCCATAAGGCTGTCACTCACACCATCTATCTTGCGAATATTATTAACAAAAAATCTTATAATTATGAATTTCATAGACAACAATACATTCCACATCGTCGGTATCTCCGTTAGAACTTCTAATCAAAATAAACAAGCTGCTAAAGATATCCCAGCACTTTGGGGCCAATTTAAGGGCGAGCAAATAAGTCAAAAAGTAAAGGATAAAGCAGATGCCAATGTGTACTGTCTTTATACGGAATATGAAGGCGATCATAATTTACCTTACACTACGTTGATCGGGCATAGAGTGAATAACCTAAATGATGTTCCTGAAGGTTTAAAGTCAATGACTTTCAAGAAGGAGAAATATATATCATTTGTAGCAAAAGGCGATTTACAAAATGGCGCAGTAATTAATAAATGGATGGAGATATGGAACACGGATTTAGATAGAACTTATATTGCAGACTTTGAAGTCTATGGTGAAAAAGCGATCAATCCATCTGATGCAGAAGTAGATATTTATATTGGTGTACAATAAGGAATATTGGTTGTAAATTACAAAACTAAAAAGGGGGCGAATTTTTCAAACCTTTTTTTATAAGTGCTAAAACGCACATTTTAATATTAATTTCATTTTTCTTCAACGACCTCGGGCTCCGCGACAACCTGATCATATTTCTTTGCATTAACCTCTAGTTTTACTCTTTCTTCTTTCAATTCCTCAGTCATTTTGATAGCTAAATTAAATAAATAGGAAAGGCTCTTTTCAACTGTATCTTCAAATTCGATTTGGTGTAATTTATTATTTTCTATCGTTATAGAATGTTTGCCATATCCATCTTGAAGATGAAAAGAGGTGAAATTTTCTTCTGGAGAGGTAAAGCTGTCCACGTCCGTAAACATTTTTCTTATCGTTGTTCCATATCCTAATAATGAAGTCCAATGATAACCGTTGAAATCCTCATTTCCATTTCCATTTTCTGGATCGAAGAAATCACCTTCTGTATTGATGAATGCTTGATATCTATTATCTTTCGCAACTACAAAAGCCTTTTTACCATCTTTATTAATTTCCACAATCACCATTTGTGCTTTAAATTTCTTTTGTTTCTTTTCAGAAATATATTGCTGTTGTGAATTTATAAATGGGACATATTTCGGATTTCCTAAGCGCTCACCATTTCTATTTAAACCTAATACCTTCCAGCTATGTACTCTTTGAAACAATGGATTCTCTTTATTCTGTTTTCTTATAAACTCGTTATAATCATATAATTTAAATTTGTGGGATTCTTTGCCATAACCGCGGATTTGAATGTTTTCAGGGAAAGTCTCTCCAGGACCATAATCATAATCACTTAATAAATAACTTGAATCTCTTTTATAAGGTCCAATAGCCATGGCCCCATCTATTTCAAAAATATTGAAAGGATATTTTTGGTATTTAACTTTGTCCTCATTCATACCACTTGGAACATAAACAATCTCTTCAAAAAAGAAGGGGAGTTGGGCTGGATTTAAAAAACCTTTGGTTTGATTAGTTACTGTAAAGGTGGTGTCCCCCATATCGATTACATTCTTACCACTCTTCAATTTATAATACATAGTGCTATTTGGTAGAATGTTTACTGCTTCCTCATTTATGGTGAGAGAAACGGAATTTTCATTGCCTTCATTATAAATTTGGATTGATTTTGCTACTTTTTTATCTGTCAATCCATAAGAAGAATATCCACCACGATTCACTATATAAACCAGCGCAAAAATTGCTAAAAATCCGCCAAATATAATGAATAATGAACGCTTTGATTTCATTTTAGGAGCGCTACTGCTAGGTCCTTTCTGCTCTGTCGAACTTACTGTTTCCCCTCTTTCTTTTATGACTATTTTCGCAGCCTTGATTGCATCAGGATGAAAAGACGCTAATCCTCCTTTAATCACATTTTGTAATTCATCACTAGATTTCTGCCGATACATTTCAATAAACTTGTCAATCATAGCTTAGGTTTTGTTTTGAATTTTTAATTGATTTAAACGTATCTTTCGTCTTGATTTGAAGATAAGTTTACTTCCTATGATGATACTGGTTTTGTAATATAATAATTATATCTTATTGAATATTTACTTCAATTATCATTAGTAATAATTTAACTTAGTTCAATTTGTCTTAACATTTTTTTAGCTAAAATAGGGAATAAGTGATCTTTTGAAATAAAGAATACTACTTGTCAAAAATTAATTCCTTCTTTTTTATAAACTTGGGCGTTAGCCAAGCTAGATTTTAAAGGGATTTAAGGAGAGGTTTTAAGAAGTTTGTAGGTTTATAGATTTATGAGGATGGAATTGGTTATTTGATCTGATGTTTTGATGACAAAAAGTTATAGCTATGCGATATTTGTAAAATATAAAATTGATGGCTCAAAAAATAAAAAATATATAAGTGTTTGATCCATCTTGGTTTTTTTATGTTTGAAAGGAATGCAAAGCATAATTCTTGTAAAAACTAGGCACTGTCTGAACAAGTGAATATTGCTTTTGTGGTGCCTGAGATAAAGTCTTCGCGGGGAGAAAAGCGTGGTGTGAAATAAAAAAATTAAGATTGAAACAACTCCACAATAGCCTTTTTGGTTACTTTTCCCATTACATTTCTAGGTAAGTCTTCTTGGAAAAGATATTTTCGAGGCATCATATATTGCGGTAGTTTGGTTATCAACCACTGCCTCAAATCCTCAAGATCTAAGGGTAAGTTCTTGCATATAATACTTGCTCCTATAATCTCTCCCCATTCCTCATCAGGAATTCCAACCACCCCACAGTCTTCAATTTCGGAATGAGTTCTTAGTACTTCCTCAATTTCAAGTGCCGATATTTTGTATCCCCCTGATTTAATAATATCTATAGAATTCCTTCCGAGGATACGATAACTTCCATTTTCAAACATGGCAATATCTTCTGTCTTAAACCAACCGTCTTTATCAAATGCAGCTTCAGTTGCCGCTGGTTTTTTCCAATATTCCTTAAATACATTTGGGCCTTTTATCTGAATTTCTCCCAAGGAACACGGATCTGCAAGATCACCATTTTCATCCACTAAACGAACCATGACTCCTGGCAGCGCTTGTCCAATATGTCCAGGTCTGCGCTCCCCTCGATAAGGATTACTAATTGCCATTCCCATCTCCGTCATTCCATAACGTTCAAGCAAGAGGTGTCCGGTAATAGTTTCCCATTGTTCTAAGACAGATATGGGCAATGCCGCGGATCCAGAAACCATTAATCTAAAACACTGCAAAGATGATTTCAAAGATGCTTGTTTTGCCTTGCTATATCTATTAAATTGATTGATCAATTTGTAATAGATTGTCGGTACAGCCATAAATAAATTAATTTGTCCTTTGCTGAATAATTTAAAGACTTTATCACTGTTGAATTTAGGTAAGAATTCACAACAAGCTCCACTCCAAAGTGCACAACTCATTACATTAATAATACCATGCACATGATGCATGGGTAGGACATCTAAAATATGATCATTTGCAGTCCAATGCCATGCATTTACCAAAACTGAAATTTGTGATTCAATATTTGCATGGGTAGACACCACACCTTTGGGCTTTCCAGTAGTTCCGCTGGTATACAAAATCATTGCCCGGCGCATTTTAGAAACATCAGGTAACGTTCCCGTTACGCCTCCTAATCGATCAATCGAGATTAATTGTAGACTGGGGTTTTCTAATGATGCAATGCGGGTTTCATAATTTTCAGAATATACTAGGGTAGAAGCGCTAGTATCTTCCAACACATAGCTTAATGAAGGAAGCGGATGTTTTGTGCAAAGTGGAACAGCGATTCCACCTGCTCTCCAAATTCCCCATTGAATGCTTGTATATTCAAAACTTGGATCAACTAAAAATGCAATTCTTTCTTCTTGTAAATCTGATCTTCCGTCTAATAATGCTAGTGCGATTTTTTCTGACTGATCTAATAGTTGAGTATAGGTGAAGGCTTTTCCATTTGACCGAATGGCAATATTATTTACATATAAACTCGCATTGGTAATAAGTTGAAGCATGGCTCAATCAGCTTTTTATTTAATTATTTTAATTGCGAAATTATTTAAAATAATTTAAATAGAAATTCTTGTGAATGATGTAGCAGAAAGTCTGAATTAGAAGAAGAGAATTTGAAATTTATAGCACTTATTTCAAGGCGTACTTTGGAATGTTCAATGTATTAATAACACAATTTTGATGGTTGCCAACAGTGAATACACATGCTTGTTTCGCTTTAATGCCATTACTATAAGTGGCAGGTTCCCATTGCGGCATTGATTTAATCGCATTTAATAAAATTTGATCGACAATCTCATTTTTACTTGTGCGGAATTCATTCCCATAAATATGAGGATTGGTAATTACTCCACTTTCATCGATGGTGAATTTAACTACTACAAAATCATATCCTTCAAAACTATTTTCGGGCAATTTACTAATGGCACTTTCTTGTAAATATGCTTTTAGTTCTTGCTCATCTCCGATAAATTTGGCTTCTTTATCTGGGTCAACCGTAAAGGTGAAATCCCATTCTTTAGGATCATTTTGTGATAAATTATTTTCTGGAATATATTGAATGTTTACACTGATATTTGAGCCTTTGTCGGCAAGATTAATGAGTTTCTTTTGTGCTTGTGTTAGCATGTTATTTTTACTTTTAACAATCTTTTTTTCTCCATCTACATTTGCAGAAATTTCCACATCTAAATAAGTTCTTATCCAATCTGGTTTAAAATGTTTGTTGAGATCTATTAACGAATTAGCTTGAGCTAATTTCATAGGTGAAACAGAGATAGCAGGGAATGTTTTATTAACATCAAAGTCAACCTGATTGCTACCATTTCTTTGTGAATTACCCAATTGGGTAAATGCAGATATTGTAAATATTATTAGAATGAATTGAGACTTCATATTTTTCATGGTACTAATTTATAGGTAAAATCTTTATAATTCACAGGATTGGGAATAATTTAACATGTCAATAACAGGTATTAAAGGAGCTCGATAAGTTTAATTTAAAAATAGTTTTCGCACGTTCATTTCATTTTTATTTGTGTTAAGCTAGGCAGATCCATTCCTATGTAATCTACATCCAACTTCTATTTTATTTTGATTGGTACGGATTTAATGTTATTAATATGATGTTCATAAATATGCAATGGGGATTAAAAATAATCTATTATAAAGTTTAAATTAAAATTAAGGAATTTTTCGAATATTTGAGACCTTCCAAAGGTCCATTTCATGAATAATTTATCCTATCTTTAATCAAAATAAAACTATGAAAAGAACAAAATTGATTCTCCCCATCATCATTATTTTTTTAATTGGCAGATCGACTGGATTAAATGCACAACAAGATCCTCCTCCAATTGGCTATGATACCTTGGTAACCATAGATCCTGAAACATACAATGAAACAATTTCAATAGTAACAAAGTCGGCAGCTGAATGCTACGCATTTTCTTGGGGAGAAGACAATCAATATGCTTATCAAGAATTTCCATATGATTTAACGAGAGAGCAACTCGAGCAAAATAAAATGTCAACCCTTAAGTTTGTACCACTTGGAAGCTGTATTGATATTAAAAGTGAGAAATACACTTTGGTGGTTGTAAATCAAGGTAAAGATCCTATCGGTATTGAGCGGGGACCAAATGCAGTTAATGATATACTTACTAAAGTAAGTATAGGTTCATTGGTAATAGTTCACGACATTGAAATTAATGGTCATTTAATGGATGACATTAGATTTCTTATTAAATAAATCAATAGAACTGCTAAACTCCTATACCTCTAAACTCCTTAACCTCTAAACTCCTATACCTCTAAACTCCAAAACTTTCTACAATATATCATGTTTTTACATAATGAATAATAATAATCCGCTCAACCTAAATATAGCAGATACTTTTAATAAGGAATTGCCAGCTGATCCAGATAGAAATAATACGCGTCGTCAGGTAAAAAAAGCTTTCTTTTCTCATGCAAATCCAAGGGTAGCTTCCAATCCGACAATGCTTCATTACAGCCCTGAAATGTTGACTGCTATTGGATTGCAGAAAGAGGATGCTAAGGATCCTTATTTTACGCAAGTATTTTCTGGAAATGTAGTTCTACCAAATACTGATCCTTATGCGATGTGTTATGGCGGGCATCAATTTGGAAATTGGGCTGGACAGCTTGGTGATGGACGCGCGATTAATTTAGCAGAAGTGGTTCATAATAATCAACGCTGGGCATTACAATTAAAAGGGGCAGGAGAAACCCCTTATTCTCGAACAGCAGATGGACTAGCTGTTTTGAGATCTTCTATTAGAGAATATTTGTGCGCTGAAGCAATGCATCATTTAGGTGTACCTACTACTAGGTCATTGTCCTTGATGTTAAGCGGAGATAAAGTTTTGCGTGATATGATGTATGATGGAAATAGCGCTTATGAAAAAGGAGCCATCGTTTGTAGAGTTTCACCAAGTTTTATTCGCTTTGGAAATTTTGAAATTTTTGCAGCTCGAAAGGATAAAGAAAATTTAAAAAAATTACTAGACTATACCATTAAGCATTTTTATCCTGAGTTAGGTGAGCCTTCCACAAAGACCTACATTGCTTTTTTTAGAGAAGTGGCAAAGCGCACTTTGGAAATGCTTATACATTGGCAAAGAGTAGGCTTCGTGCATGGAGTTATGAACACAGATAATTTTTCAATTCTCGGATTGACCATTGATTATGGACCTTACGGATGGTTGGAAGGTTATGATCTTGGATGGACACCCAATACCACAGATAGCCAGCACAAGCGTTATCGTTATGGCCAACAAGGAAATATTTCAATGTGGAATTTATATCAGTTGGGTAATGCTATCTTTCCATTGATTGGAGAGGCTGCACCTCTAGAGGCAATACTTAATAATTATCAAGGGCAGTTTGAAGCCGCTTATTTCAAAATGATGAAATCAAAGCTTGGATTATTCGAAGCAGATGCTGATGATGGAAATTTAATTGATGAATTACATCAAGTCCTTCATTTCACTGAAACCGACATGACCATTTTCTTCAGAAATTTAGCCAACTATAAAAAGGACAATGAATTGGATGGAAATCATCTGTTAGACCCAATTCATGATGCTTTTTATGTTCCCAATGAAATCGCTGGTGAAGACGCTTTACCTTGGAAACAATGGTTGCGACAATATTTGGAACGTTTAGCATTAGAGAAATTATCCGACCAAGCACGTAAAACCAAAATGAATCAAGTCAATCCAAAATACGTCCTCCGAAATTACATGGCTCAATTAGCAATTGATGATGCTGATAAGGGTAATTATGATTTAATTGATGAACTTTTCAAATTATTGAAATCACCATATGCGGAGCAAAAAGAAATGGAAAAATGGTTTGCGAAAAGGCCGGAATGGGCGAGGCATAAGGTGGGTTGTTCTATGTTGAGTTGTTCTTCTTAATGCGTGAATGAACCACACTAATCTGGTAGCTTTTTAAACGACACTCAATGAGTTCAATAAATTACTCTTTGGACTAATAATTTTCAATTGGCTCATCTAAGCTATCAGAATTTTTCTATATAGGAGTTTGGGAATATGAAATTTGGCAGGTTTTCCACCTAACATCACCAAATAATATTTCAATTTCAAAAACATTATTTTCAAAACTCGACTTTTTAGAGTGGGCTCAGCATTCACGCATTCTCGCTTTACCTCAAAATTCCAACCTTTTACATAAAATCCATTCCAATAACCAAAGTTATAAGTCGTCACCTCCATCTTTCCCATATCTTTACATCAACAACTATGAAATCATTTACAGATTAGACCCTTTTTTAGAAACATACAATTGAGAAAAAACATTATGAGAATCATCCTAAACAAGACACTACGAGTAGCACAATTAGTTTAATCATAATCCTTGAGAAGCCTGATTATGTAAATTAAACTACTGAACCGCCGGCACCCGCCGGTGGTTTTTTGAAAAGATTGCATGAGAGGGTCACAAATTATTTTTTCAAAACACTATTTGTAATTGAGAACACCGATATTATTTCGACCCGTCACATCCCTTCTTATTAGATGTGAATTGAACTACTTAGCCGCTGGGAACAGCGGCTTTTTCTCCTAATCTAATTTGATATAACCAAAAATGTACAAACTCCATTGTACTTACTTTACCGTGCAACATAGATCTTCACATATTTATATTTCATATATAAAAAAACTCAGATTACTTCCCAAAAATCGGATTCTTTTGCTTAACTTTCGTTTTTATATAATAATAATACATATAATATAATATTATATGTAATAAGAACAAGACGAATATAATAACTAAAACAATGCTCATGAGACTTATCCTCAGATTCAGTATGGCTGTAAGCTTATTGCTGATTTTCTCTATTTCAAGCTTTTCTAACAACATTTTTTATGAAGATAATCCTTATCCTCCAACTGCAGTTTGTGATGGATATACCGTTGCTTCATTAAATGATCAAGGTATCGCAAAAATATTTGCGGAGTCCTTTAATGATGGTAGTCATGATGGAAATCATCATTATACTAACCTTTGGTTTAAAGTCATTCGCATGGATGATGAATTAGTAGATTATCAGACAGATCCTTACAATTGTGGATCATCTGGAGAACAATGGCAATTTGCTTGCGATGGCTTAAATGGAGATGATAATTGGTACAACAATTATGGATATAATAGTTTCGATGTTTATTATGATGACTTCGTGAAATTTTGTTGTGATGACGTAGGAGATCATGACCTTATGGTTATCATGAGAGTATTTAACAAAAATCCAGGTCACGGTCCAGTTGATCCCGATCGAATGAAACCAGGTGGAGATTTATATGGTCATTATAATGATTGTATGGTCAATGTAGAAATTCAAGATAAATTACCAACTCATTGTGTAGCTCCTTATGATGTTTGGGTAGATTGTGATGAAATTATTGATATTTGGGACTTAAGTTATTATGGTCAACCTCATATTTATGGAGGAGGTTGCTATAATAGCCATGTAGTTGAGATGCCACCAATTGATCATAGAACTTGCGGAGCAGGTCACATCATCAGAAGATGGAAAGTAACCAATGGATATGATCACTATGGCAATCCATCGTATTCTTATTGTGAGCAATTAATAAAAATTAAAAACATTAATCCATTTAATGAATATGACATTATTTGGCCAGACAATTATGAAAGTAATTCTTGTGGTGCAGGAGACTTAAATCCAGAGAATCTTCCAGCTAGATTTTCTCCAAGATTTCGATCAGGATATAATGATAAATGTACTTTATTAGCTTATACTTATAAAGATTTGACTTTTGAGATCGTTCCAGATGCTTGCTTCAAAATATTAAGAGAATGGGTTGTAATTGATTGGTGTCAATATAATCCACATGGTCCTTGGCCAAATAAAGGAATTTGGAAAAGATATCAAATTCTGAAAGTAGCAGATAATGTTGGACCAGAGTTTACTTCCTCTTGTTATGATAGAGTATACTGTGATTCATCAGCAATTGGATGTAAAGGCTTTGCTCCTTTATACGCGAGTGTAACAGATTGTACTCCTGAAGAATATATTAAATATGAGTATTTCATCGACCTCAATCATAATGGTAATTATGATATCAATGGGGTAGGACCAAGTGCTGCTGGACTTTACCCATTTGGAACACATAGAATTCTTTGGAGAGTAGAAGATAGATGTGGAAACGAAAGTACGTGTTCATACAAATTTACAGTTCAAGATTGTAAAAAACCGAGCCCATACTGCTTCTCGCCAACTACTGTTTTAATGCCTTCTACAAGAATGATTTCGATTTGGGCTAGTGATGTAGACGCAGGTAGTTTTGATAATTGCTCGGATAATTTAATTTTAAGTTTTACCTCAGATTACCAAAATTCGCAATCAATAACCATTACCTGTGATGATTTAGTAGATGTTGAATTTACTGATTTCGGATATAGATACATTGCAACCTTATGGGTGACCGAAGTATTCCCTGGAGGAAGAATTAATCAAGATTTCTGTACAGTGCCAATTTTTATTCAAGATAATGAGGAAAAATGTGGTATGCCGAGTACAACGATTTCTGGATTAGTATCCAATGCAATGGATGGTGAAGTAATTGAGCGAGTTGATGTTCAACTTTTAGATGAGACCAATATGTTATTGAGTTCTTTTAGTAATACTGAAGGATTGTATGCTTTTCCTCCAGTTTATCCAATGGATCTTTATCACATTCAACCATTTAAAAATGATGATCCATTAAATGGAGTAAGTACAGAAGATATCATTAAAATTCAAAAGCACTTATTTGGTTTAGAAAGCTTCGACAGCCCTTACCAATTTATCGCTGCGGACATTGATAATAATCAAAGAATTTCCGCTAATGATATGTTAGCGCTTAGGGATTTAGTATTAGGTAGAACTGATGCATTCGTTGAAACTACTTCTTGGAAATTTATCGATGCCACGCAAACATTTACGGACATTAGAAATCCTTGGCCTTTAAAAGAAAGAATTACTTTTGATACCTTGCCTCATTATCAAATGGATATAGCTTTCATGGGTGTAAAAATGGGTGATATCGACGGAGATGCAATAGCAAATTCTAATCAAGATTCTGTAATCATGAGATCAGTAGTCAATTTGTATGCAGATGATATTAATCTTACAGCTGGACAAAATGTAGAGGTTGCTTTGAAGTTGGAAGATGATATTAATGTAGAAGGATTCCAATTAACCGTGATCTTTGACGCTGAGAAAGTGAACTTTAAAGATATCAATTCATCTGCTTTAAATATCAGCAGACAAAATCTTGGATTGAATAGGATAGAAGAAGGAATATTAACGATTTCTTGGAATCAAACAGCTGCATTAGACATAGAAAAAGATTTGTCATTGCTTGATTTACAATTTGTTGCAAAACAAAACACAGAATTAAGTGATGCCTTGAATATTGGTTCTTCTATTACTAAAGCGGAGATATATGAAGGCAATGAAGCAAAATCAATTCAATTAGGATACAAAGCAAAATCTGGAAATACTTTCCAATCTGCTTTCGAAATTTCCGAGTTTGAATTGTTCCAAAATGCGCCTAATCCATTTAAGGATGAAACGACCTTCACTTTTAGTTTAAACAAGAAAGAAGAGATTCAACTTAACATTTTTGATATTAATGGAAAACAACTTAAACAGTTGAAAACGATATTACCTGCAGGAATGCACGAATATCGAATTTCCAAGGATGACTTAAACGGAGCAGGCTTGTATTTCTTTGAAATACAAACGGAGACAAATACTGCTATGAAAAAATTTGTTCAAATCTAGAAAGGCCTCCTCATATCATTGCATGAAAAAAGCGCTCCACATCCGGAGCGCTTTTTTATTGAGCGTGTTATATATTTATATTTAAATAATATGTGAAATTTGCCAAAATACCTGTCTATAACTGTCCTCAAACTGAATCTTCCTTAAAAATTGAGCCTATAAACTCTAATTTTTCCAATTTTCCTATTATTTTGTGCTTTCTATCGGTGAAAAGACGCAATCTTCACTTTTAGAGCTTATAAATTTATAACTGAAATGTTACCCATGAAAAGACGCCTGCAATTCATTGCTACGCATATACTATTATTATGCCTTGCAATTAGCTTACCGCAAATACTATCCGCAACTAACATTGATCTAGTTTGTAACAATCACGTAAATATTTCCTTAGACAGCATGGATTGCCAAACGCAAATTATGCCAGATCTAATTTTAGAAGGTACTTATCCAGATATGGATACTTATACCGTTGAGCTTTCATTCACTGAAAATGGCCCAAGTATAGGAGATGTGGTAACTGCCGATCATATCGGAATGACACTTTACGCCAGGGTGATTGACCCTGTTTCAGGAAATCTTTGTTGGGGAACAATTCTCGTTGAAGACAAACTTGCACCAGTAATTATTTGTTCTGACATTGTCATTGCATGTGATGATGGGGTTGATCCAAATGATATTGGTTTTCCAACTGCTTTTGATGGATGTACTACGGTAGATTTAACCTTTGGTGATCAAGTAGAAAATTTAGGTTGTACAGGTCCTTTCCAAACACAAATTACCAGAACTTGGACCGCTACTGATTTAAGCGGAAATTCAAATTCTTGTATTCAAATAATCAATGTAGAAAGTGGAGATGTTGGTTCAGTGCTTTTGCCACCAAATTATGATGGTTTACCTGGCCAAGAAGATATATTACAACCATGTTCAAACACATGGGATTTAAATAATAATGGTTATCCAGATTACTTTGATATTGGAGATCCAAACAATGAAGTTGAAGGACCTGGAGGAATTTCCTGCGGAAACATTCAAGTTCATTTTACTGACCTTGTCATTGATATCTGTGAAAATGGTTTTAAAGTATTAAGAAGTTGGACTATTTTAAATTGGTGTACGAGCGCAACTACAAATCATACGCAAATAATTAAAGTGCTGGACACAACAGATCCTGTTATTTCAGCTGAAGATATTACGGTTGGCGTTGATCCATGGACTTGTTTAAGTTACGGAGCTGGACTTAACGTTCAGGTATCAGATAATTGCACTTCTCCTTCAAATATTGTGGTCACGACCATTCCTTCAAATATCAGTGACCTTCCGATTGGGACACATCCGGTGCAGGTCACTGCAACAGATGCCTGTGGCAATTCTTCTTCAGCGATTATCAATGTAAATGTAATAGATGATCAACCTCCAGTAACAGTTTGTGATGCCTTTACGGTTGTTTCACTTGGACAAGATGGCTTAGCTAAATTATTCGCGCAATCTTTAGACGACGGAAGTCATGATTGTACCAGTCAAGTTTTCTTCAAAGTGCGAAGAATGGATGTAGATGAATGTGATGGTATCAACGGAGACGATGATCTTGTGAATCCAGGCTACCAAGAATGGTTTGACGAGTACGCAAAATTTTGTTGCGAAGATGTAGGAAACCCAGTGACCGTTATATTAAGAGTGTATGATATCAATCCTACTGGGCTGCCTAATGGAGCTGGTAAAGTGGATCCAGCTTGGGAATCTCCAGGTCAAATGCTTGATAGACATTATAACGATTGCATGGTAACGGTAACTGTACAAGATAAAATTGGACCTAATTGTATCGCACCAGCTGATGTTACTTTAGATTGTGATGACCCGATTGATATTTGGGATTTAGATCCTTATGGAACTGCTAATGGACAAGATAATTGTACAACAGTTTTAGATTTTAATATTAATGATTTACGAGAATGTGGCACTGGACGTATCATCAGAACATGGACTGTTCAAGATGCAGAAGGACAAACCTCAACTTGTCGCCAAATCATCACTGTTCGGGATAATGATCCTTTTGAAGAATCAGATATCTTATGGCCAAATGATTATGAATTAAATACATGTGGAGCTAATGAATTATTGCCGGAGAATTTACCTGCAAGATTTACCACCAGATTGAGAAGTGGAACAGAAGATAATTGTTCTTTAGTAGCAATAACTTATGAAGATGAATATACCTTTGAAATCGTCCCAGATGCTTGTTTTAAAGTGATCAGAAAGTGGACGGTTATAGATTGGTGTACTTTTGATTTGAATACTGGTCAAGGTATCTGGTCAAGATTTCAAGTACTGAAAGTTTTAGATGATGATAAACCAGAAATTGTAGACTGTCCAGAAGTAATTACTAATATTGAAACGTCTAGTGGAAATCTTATAGTTAATGGAGACTTTAATAATGGCCTTACTAATTTTACAAGTGATTACGTAGAAGGCACTGGTGGACCTTTTGGTACGCTAAGTGATGAAGGACAATTTACTGTTGCCTCTAATGGTGCGGATACACATAACAATTTTGCACCGTGCACTGACCATACTACTGGAACTGGAAATATGTTAGTTGTAAATGGTGCAGGAACCATGGATCAAAAGATTTGGTGCCAAACGGTTTCTGTTGAGACTGAGAAAGATTATATGTTTTCTACTTGGATGACGGCAATGATTGCAGAGAACCCGCCCATCTTCCAATTCTCGATTAATGGAGATTTTATTGGGGATGAGTTTAATGTAAGTAATACTACTTGCAATTGGCAGCAGTTTCAATCCACTTGGTCATCACCATCTGCAATGGAAGCAGAAATTTGTATAGTAAATAAGAATACGGAATTATCAGGTAATGATTTTGCAATAGATGATATTAGCTTTGAGAAGGTGATCACTTGCGATGTTAGAGACTGCGAAGCTTTTATAAGTTTAGTGAATCCTGATGCTGATGATTGCGTTTCGGATGAAATGTTGAATTGGTCTTATTCTATCGATCAAGATAATGATGGAACCTATGACATAACTAGAGATGGTTCTGACGCCAGCGGATATTATCCATTCGGAACGCATAAGATCTTATGGAGAGTGGAAGACGGATGTGGAAATGAAGAAACTTGTACTTCTTTAATTGAATTAAAAGATTGTAAAAAGCCAACACCATATTGTAGATCCGTAATCACTGTTTTGATGCCTTCTTCTGGAATGGTTGAACTTTGGGCTACAGATTTAGACATTGGTTCTTTTGATAATTGTTCTAATAGCTTAGATTTTTCAGCAAGAATAGGAACAACCGGTCCTTGGTCAGATAATATTGTTTTCACTTGTAATGATTTAGAAGATAATCCAAGTGGAATTATTCCAGTACAAATGAGAGTAGTAGACGATGCAGGAAATGAAGAATTCTGTACAGTGACAGTGACGATTCAAGACAATGGAGGTTGCGATCCAAACATGACTTTAATTTCTGGAACCATTTCTACAGAAGATGGAGAATCTATAGAAGGAACCAATGTTCATTTAATGAATGATGGAACTGAAATGATGATATTTACCACCGAAAGTAATGGTTTATACAGCTTCCCTAATTTGGAACGAACATCCAATTATTTAGTAAATCCAGAGAATAATGACAATCCATTAAACGGAATTAGTACTTATGATTTGGTAATGATTCAAAAACACATTTTAGGAGTTCAATTATTGGATTCTCCATATAAAGTAATTGCTGCGGATATTAATAATTCTCAATCCGTTTCTGCTTTAGATATGGTGGAGTTGAGAAGAATGATTTTAGGCGAGTATGATAATTTCCCATCCAATACTTCATGGAGATTCGTTAGTAATACATCCGTAATAGAAGACAATAATCAACCTTGGCCATTTAATGAAAATGCAAATTATGAAAACCTGGCGCAAAGCGTTTATGGTAGCGATTTCATTGGTGTTAAGATTGGTGATGTGAATGGATCGGTTATTCCTAATACTACAATTGGAAGACGTTCAGCAAGATCAGCTGAAAAATTAGATTTTAATGTAGAAGCATTAAGTAATGGTGATCAAATCACCGTTAACTTTAAAGCTGCTGATTTTGATAATGTAGAAGGTTTTCAATTCGGATTAGATTTTGGAGATTTGAATTTTATTGATTTTAAATCAGGTGCAATTGAATTAAGTGAATCTAATTTCGGAACACAATGGACAGAAAGATCATTGTTGAATGTGAGTTGGAATAATCTTGATCATTCGGTACAAGAGGGTAGTATCTTATTTAGTTTAATATTCGATGCGACCTCAGATATTAATATTGAAGAAGTATTGTCACTGAGCAATAGATTGATACAAGCAGAAGCGTATCCAAAAGGAGAAGATATCGTTGGAATAAATTTAAATTTCCAAGCAGCTGCTTTGGCTAATTTTGATCTTTTCCAAAACGTTCCAAATCCATTTGCAAATGAAACTCAAATAGGCTTTCAATTAGCGAGTGATACCCAAGCTGAAATAGCCATCTTCGATGTAAGTGGAAAACAAATCCACAATATCAAAGGAGAATTTGCAAAAGGATTAAATAATGTTACCATCAATAGAAATGAATTAGCTGGTTCAGGCGTTTACATCTTTCAGATAATTACGAAAGATTGGACGGCGAGTAAGCGGATGGTATTACAATAAAGCTCAAAACTTTACTATATAAACTAAACAATTGTAATAGAAATACTAAGCTCGCTTTGCGGGCTTAGTTTTTATATTTGAAGTATATAAAAAAAACACCGTATGAAATGGACACTAAAAGCATTGCTGTTTTTTGTAAGCCACTTTTTCACATAAGTGCACAACTCGATTGCAGTCAACACACCATAATAAATTGTGACCAAGAAACTCGTTCTTATAATACTAGGATTCCTTAAATTAATGGGAATTTTCCTTTACTGCCATTAGAGGGATTTTTGAAACTTGGAGCTTGGAATTTTACAAAAACGAAAAGCTTATTATTCAATTTTAACTTTTTAATTACCTTTTCTAAACCATAACCTAACTTTCCTGCTGTCTCTCAAACTAATCCCCTTTATATTTCATTGAAGCTTTATTTTTTCGTAAATTCTCTAACATTTATTGCTTTATCATACTCCCCTCATTTATTTAATGATTTTTTAAAGAAATTATATGAAATTTATATTTAGTTTTTTGTTTTTTTTCCCTGCTTTACTATTTGGTCAAGATCTTTATCATACAGAATTAATTAATGCTTTGAGTTCAGAATATGGCTTGGAGAATGGTGCATTTTTAGTCGAGAATGAAGAGCTTTTGAATATTAATGATATGTATATATACGGGGATGCTATAAGAACAACAGAAGCAGCTCCTGACCAACCTTTCGAATACAAAATTAATTATAATGTTAATTCAGCTGGAAATAATGTTTGGGATGCGGGATCAGCTTTTAGAAATAATATAAATGTAAATGTTGATGACGTGGTATTAGTCACATTTTGGGCACGAAGAATTTCCGCGAATACGGAATTGTTTTTCTTTGCTGAAAATGCTACAAATTACAATAAGGAAATTTATTTCAATTTTGAACTCAGCCAAGATTGGACACAATATTTTATGCCATTTAAAGCCACAGAAACTTTTGGGATCGATGGTATAACCTTGGGTTTTCATTTGGCAGCATTGGCTCAAGAATTTGAGTTAGCTGGTTACACTGCTATCAATTATGGGAACTCCTACGATTTGTTTGATTTTCCATCAAGTGCTAGTTCTTCAAATTATGGTGGGAGTGAGGAGGACGCCGCTTGGAGAGCATCAGCCGCTAATAGAATTAATGATATTCGAAAGTCGGATATCAAAGTGATTGTTAGTAATGAACTCGGAGAATTATTAGACAATGTAGAAGTCAAAGTGGAAATGGTAGAGCATGCTTTTGGTTTTGGGTCTGCGCTAGTTCCATGTCGCTTTCCAGGAAATCGCTGTTTTGATAATACCTATGTTTCTAAAGTTGTTGATTTAGATGGTCAAGGCCATGGATTCAATGTAGCGGTTACAGAGAATGCCTTGAAATGGGACGGATGGGAGGAAGAATGGATTGGTACACCAGAAGAAACAGTTGATGCGATTCAATGGCTTGATGATAATGGATTAGAGGTTAGAGGACATACACTAATTTGGCCTGGATGGGAATTAATGCCTGACGACCTTTTAGCAAATAGCACAGATTTAAATTATATTAAAAATAGAATCTTTGACCGGATTTCAACAATGGTTGAGCATCCTGTGCTTTCTCAAATTGTAACGGAGTGGGATGTTATTAATGAATTTACAGTAAATAGAGACCTTGAAAATGCTTTTAGTGCGAGTCCAGATTACACAACTGGCAGAGAATTATATCAAGAAATTTTTAATAAAGTAGAAGAACTAGCGCCAAATAATGTCAATTATATAAATGATTATGTAGTCTTATCTGGCGGAGGTTCTGGAGCTACTATAATCAACAGGTATAAAACATTTTTAGATGAATTAGATGCTTCTGGTGTAAAATTTGACGGCATCGGTTTTCAAGCTCATATTGGTTCTATTCCTACCTCTATAAATAAAATAGAGACAACTTTAGATGAATTTTATGATCGTTATGGAAAGCGAATGAAGATTACTGAATATGATATTAATCCAGCAGTTGACGAAGCTACCCAAGCAAAATATCTAGAAGATTTTTTAACTATTATTTTCAGCCATCCCGGCATTGATGCTTTTTTAATGTGGGGATTTTGGGACGGTAATCACTGGAAAGGTAATGCACCAATATTTAATTTAGACTGGTCTTTAAAACCCTCTGGACAAGCTTTTTTTGATAAAGTTTTTGATGAATGGTGGACCAATGAAACCGCAATGACCGACGCAAATGGTGACGCTACTATTAATGTGTTTAAAGGCAAACATAAAGTTACACTTACAAAAAATGGAGTGACTACTACCGTGGATGCGGACTTTAATGAGGATGGCGAATTAGAATTGGTCTTAGATGGAGTTACTTCATTAAAGGAAGTGGACCCATCTGTTTTTAAGATTTATCCTAATCCAATTAGTGACCAATTTAAATTAGAATTTTCTGATGATCAATCTGATGTCAATATGGTTATTTACAATGTGAATGGGGAGGAAGTAAGTACAATCAAAGATGTTAAGTCTGGTCAAATAATTCATCTTGATTTATTGCCAGCAAACTATATTGTGAAAATATATTCCAATACTTCATTGACTACAAAGAAGATTGTGATCTTGAAATAGAAAATGACATAAATAAAGGCAGCTGCATGGCTGCCTTTACATTTTAGTTCAAACTTTAGTTTAAATGTTCAGCCTTATCTTTTAAATGTTTATCTAGAAATTCTAATACTTTTCCATAGCCTTCAATCTGATTTTCTTTTTTCCTAAATCCGTGTCCTTCATCTGGAAAGAGCACATATTCAACTTCCACATTGTTAGCTCTTATCGCTGCTACCATTTCGTCGGATTCTACTTGTAAAACTCTTGGGTCATTTGCGCCTTGCAAAACCATAACAGGTTTCTTAATGTTTTCTGCATGGAAAAGGGGAGAGATAGCATGTAACCTCACACTATCCTCAGTAAAGGGATCTCCTAGTTCATCAAATAAAGCTTTTCTAAAAGATTCCCACCACGGAGGTGTAGATTTTAATGTCCGTAACCAATTGGTTACTCCAAAAATATTAACACCCACCTCAAATTCGTCAGGCGTAAAGGCCAATGCTGCCATGGTCATATATCCTCCATATGAACCACCAATTATGCCAATTTTATCTGGATCAATAAAATCCAGACTTTGTAAATAGGATTTTCCATTCACACAATCTTTTAAATCTACATCTCCATGTTTTTGATTATCCATCATGTTAAACGCTTTACCATATCCTGAACTTCCTCTATTGTTTACTGCAAGAATTGCATAACCATGATTAACCAAGTATTGAATGGTGGAAGAGTAATTCAATCGGGATTGTCCTCCCGGTCCGCCGTGTACCCAAACAAGTGCAGGAACTTTATTATCTTTATTTGCTTGATGAGGCTTATAAAAAATGGATGGAATTTCTAAACCATCAAAAGATTTATACCTGATAACTTTACCTTGAACCAAATCATCTTCATTGATTTCAGGATTCAATGTGTTGGTTAATTGGATTGGCGCCTTACCGTCGAAATTATAAACGTAAATATTAGAGGGGGATTGAGAGCTGGCAACGGTCATGCGCATTTTAGATTCATCTCTTGCAATGCTAACACCACTTATGCTCTTATTTCCAAAATCAGGGAATTCTATTTCCTTTCCACCATTTTTCATATCTTGAATAATAACTTTTGTTTTAGCGTCCTGATTGATTCCTATAACTCTGTATTTTCCATTCCAAGATTGATAAGCATACCAAATGTCCCAATTCGTTTCATAAATTTTCTCATGCTTTCCTGTAGCAATATCGTAGCTGTACAAAGCAGTGAAATCGGCATTGTTATCTGTGGTATAAAATAAATATTTATCATCTAAACTGAAATATTGTGAACTAAAAGACGCATCACCTTCATGTTCAGAGATATGAGTTTGCTTTTTAGTTTCCCGATCATATAAATATATTTCATTGTTATTTGTTGTTATTGATTTCTCTAAAACAAAATAACGTTCCGAGTTTGAAATGGCTGATAAGTCAAGGCCTTCTTTGTTCTCATAAATTAATTCTGATTTAAAACTGTTAATATCCATCTCATACATATCCGTAAATTTTGGATCTCTTTTATTAGAACTATAATAAAATTTATTCAAGTCTCGAGCCCAGCCAGCAAAACCAGCTCTTGCTTCCTCAACAGGAGTTAAATCTCTTGAACTTCCATCTTGATTTTGTAAATAAATATGACTGATTTCATTTCCACCTTTGTCAGAGGAGAATAAAAATCGATCATCATTTGGGAAATAACTGATAGCGAATACGGATTCTTTTTCTGAGTTAGTCAATGCTTTTTCACCTGAGCCATCCACCATAATTTCATAGGCATTGAAAATCCCTGATTTATTACTAGAAACTAATAACTTTTTACCATCCGCCGAGAAGGAACCACCATTAACGGATTCGTTTTTGAACAGCGCTTCTATTGTGTAATTTTTGATTTCTTTGACTTGTTTACTGTCAGAGGTTGATGTTGAATCATTGTTACATCCGAAAAGGAATGCAAGAATCAGAATGGGAAAAACTTTTTTCATTGGATAAGGTTTAAATTAAGAAATATAAGGAAGGATGAACATCTAAATTACTAAATATAAAGAAAATGGTAAAGAATGGTAAATTTGGACCCTCGGAGGGTCACCACCCTCGGAGGGTCACCACCCTCGGAGGGTCACCACCCTCGGAGGGTCACCGCCCTCGGAGGGTCACCGCCCTCGGAGGGTCACCGCCCTCGGAGGGTCACCACCCTCGGAGGGTCACCACCCTCGGAGGGTCACCGCCCTCGGAGGGTCACCGCCCTCGGAGGGTCACCACCCTCGGAGGGTCACCACCCTCGGAGGGTCACCACCCTCGGAGGGTTCAATTCCCCATAAACCTTATATTTAAATAAACCCTAAAATATGCAACCCTTCAAAATCCTGTACGTCAATACCAACGAATTCAATGCAAATTAGCAATTAGACAACCACAACGACTTTTAAAACATTGGAAAACAACATTTTATACACACATCGAGAGATCATTGAAGCAGCAAAGGCTGGCGATCGGAGCTCTCAATACAGGCTGTATGAACTTTATGTAGATGCAATGTTAAACGTTTCCTACAGAATTGTTAAGCGGATGGAGGATGCGGAAGACGTAGTACAAGATGGATTTGTTAAGACTTTTAATAAGCTACACACTTTTAATTATGAAAGTACTTTTGGTTCATGGTTAAAAAGAATAATTATTAATGAAAGTATTAGCTTTTTAAGAAAAAGAAAGTTGGATACTAGTCCAATAGAAGACCATGATTATCACCTTTCTGTTGAGGAGGTAGTCCATGATCAAACTTACAGTATTGAAAAAGTGAAAAAAGGAATTAAAATGCTTTCAACGGGTTATGAACAAATCATTAATCTCTATTTAATAGAAGGCTATGATCATGTTGAAATATCAGAAATTATGGGAATTAGTCAGGGAACATCGAAGTCTCAGTATCATAGAGCAAAAAAGAAATTAATAGACATTATAAACACGATCTGATGGATAAATTTGAGAAACATATCCGAGAGAATCATAAATCTTTCGATGCAGTGAAAGCCAATCGAATGAAGATGTGGGATAAAATAGAAGGGCGTATTAAGAAAAAAGAAGCTAAAAGAATTCCTCTTTGGAAAAGAGCTTCAACCCGTGCAGCTGTTGCTATTTTAATAGTCGTAGGAATAGGATTTACATTTTTAAAATTCAATTCAAACCAAAACTCTTTTGCTTTGAATGGAGCTCAGGATGAGCAATTGATGGAAATCAATGGACATTATGATCAAATAATGAATTCAAAAATTCAACTAATTAAAAATAATCCGAACCTCAGCACAAATGACAAAAATGAATTTATATCATTCGTAAAAGAACTAGATACAGAGTATGAGGAGTTAAAAATTGAAATGGAAAAAGATTTGGACAATCAAAAAGTCCTAGAAGCAATAATTGAAAATTATAGAAAAAGAATCCAACTAATGGAAAGTTTTTTAAATAGATTAAATAAGACTAAAAATTTAGAAGATGGTAAGAGCATTATTATTTAAGTCATTTCTTATTGCATGTTTTGTAATGCCAGCTATGACAAGCATTGCTCAAGATGAGGTTGAAAAAGAAATTTTAAAAACTTACCCAATTGATGCAGATGGCACTGTGAGCATTGAAAATAAATATGGTGATATCGAAATTATTGGTTGGGAAAAAGATTTTGTTGAAATTAAAATTGAGGTAATCGTAAAAGGAAAAAATGAAGATAGAATCGAAACTTTATTGGGCCGAATTCAGCCAGACATCACTGCACGATCTTCTTTTATCAATATCGAAACAGACTTTACAGAAGAAAAAAGAAATTTTTTTACTAACTTATTCAGAACAGTAACAGCCGATTTTAATAGATCTAATTTAGACATAAATTACCTTATTAGATTGCCCTCGAAAGTAAGATTAGAAATCATAAATAAATTTGGAGATGTTTTAATTAATGACTACGAGGGAAGAATGGATGTAGAATTGGAGTACGGTGATTTAAGAATTTTAGGTGCAGTTGATGATGCACGAGTGGATATGAAATTTGGGAAATTCCATACTTCTAATAAATTTACAGGGCGACTGATAATCAAGAATGGAGAAGTTGATATTCAGAAATCAGATTATTTATCGTTAGATGCTAGTGGCTCCGAAATTAAAATTGAATCCATTAATAAACTGGTTCTAATTTCTAATAAAGATGATATCGAAGTTGAAAAAGTAAATTCAATAAGTGGGAATATAAGGTTTTCGGATATTGAAATAGAAAAAGCAGGGGAGATGCTTCAACTAGATTTACATTATGGATCTGTTACTGCAAATTCTTTTTCACTTAACCATCCAACGATTTTACTTAATGGCAATTCATCAAACATGACTATTAACGTAGAAGGAATTTCTTTTGCTTTGGATGCAACATTGATTGAAGGACAAATGAGACTGCCTAAAACGGTGGCCAATTTAGAAAGTAACATGATCGATGAAAAAGAAAAGAAAAGACAGGTAACCGCCACTTATGGTAAAGATCAAAAAGGAAGCATGAAAATTATTGGTAAAAAAGGGGACATCTTTTTAAAAGAAAATGATTAATAAGTTTAACTATTTTATGCAGAAAAAAAACAATTTAAAATATAAAAATTAGTAACATGAAACAAGTAGTATTATTTTTTGCGGCTATACTAATCAACATTGCAAGTTTTGCCCAGGTTGAAGAAAATAGCCAATACATTGAGATTGCAGATACAAAGAAGAAGAAGGCGAATAGTGAAATAGAGACATTCACTTCTGGAAAAAGTCATCATGGATTTATGATAGGTTTTGACTTTAGATATGGCATAGTAGATGATAAGACTGCGGTTCTATCTACTTTTAAAGTAGCGTATATAATGAATCATTATTTTGAAATTGGATTTGCAGGTGTTGGCTTATATTCCCATCTAGATGTTGAAAATAATAGTTTTTTTGATGGTCCAGCATTAACTGGCGGTTATGGAGGCATTTATTTAAATCCAATTATAAGCCCAAATAATAAAGTGCATGTAGCTTTTCCAACTTTGATTGGAGCAGGGGCCGTAGGGTACACTAATTGGAGAACCAGTTTTGACGAAGATGAATGGGAGCCAATTTTCGTGATTGAACCAGGTCTTGCGCTTGAGTTTAATATCGCAAAATTCTTTAGAATTGAACTACTGGCTCAATATCGTTTATCAAGTAAAATTAAATTGGAGGATTCTGGTATAGAAAGAATAAATGGGTTCTCTGGCGGGATTGGTTTTAAGTTTGGTAGGTTTTGAAAAAAAGTATGATGGAATGAATGATAGAATTAAGAATGCAAAATGATATTCAGCAAATTGTCATCCTGAGCCTGAAAAATGAAAAGGCTCATTTAAAACTAAGGTAATGACAAGGCGAAATTGTTAAGGTAGGCTCGCGATTCATCGCGGGCACTCCCTCAATTTTCCAACTTGTCATAAATAGCGAGTGAAGAATTCAAGTGCCACGATCTTATACTTTGACCCCATGCATTAAACTTTCTTACTATAAAAAGTCACTGAATTTATTAAAAAAATGAAATCCTCGATTGTAAAAATATAAAAACAAATAGCCGCATGCCATAAAAGATCTAACGTCTTTTGTCCGACCTATTTTTTAATTATAAGACTTTAAACTTTTTTATCTCGAGTTTTATTTATCTTAATTCTTGCTGAATTCAGGATTTAATAAATCATAAAACTGATTCAATTTTGGAAGAATAATAATTCGAGTTCTTCTATTCATAGATCTTCCGTCAGCGGTATCATTGGTGGCTAGGGCATTATACTCACCACGACCAGCAGCAATTAATCGATTTGGATCAACACCATAATTCTTTTGTAATACACGAACTACAGAAGTTGCCCTTTTTACGGAAAGATCCCAGTTGTCCTCGATGCCTGGTTTGCTAATCGGGCGATTATCAGTATAACCTTCTACCATTACTTCTAAATCCGGACGATCCTGAACAATCAGTGCAATTTTTTTCAATACATCATAAGCTTTTGGAGTCATTCTTGTGTCACCTGATTGAAAAAGCATTTTATCGGATAAGTTGACAAATACCACTGTTTTGTCAACTTTAACTTCAATGTCTTGATCGTTTATTCCATCAGCTAAAACACCTTTTAAATTTACGGACAATGCTAAATTAATTGAATCCGCCCTAGTTTTAGCGGCTTGAAGTATTTGGATATATTTATCCTTTCCTTCCAACTGCGAAAGCGTTTCTTTAATGTTATCACTCGCTGATTGAGTCAAAACAGTTAAGTCATCCATTTGCGTGGATTGTTTATCTCTTTGCTTCCTAATGTCAGCAATCTGTTCTTTTAAATCAGCAATTTGCTCTTCTCGTAGTTTTAGATTATTATCAGACACATTCATTTGTCCCCGTAAACCCTCTTTAGATTTTTCGCACTCAGCTAATTTATTTAAATAGTCATTTATAGATTCTCCACATTCACCCAATTGTTTGTTGGCTAAATCTAGCTCAATTTGTAATCCTTCATATTGCTTTTTACTTATGCCGCAAGAGCTCAGTAGGAATAACATGAAAAGGAAACTAGTACTTGCTTTAATTATTTTCATAACGTTTTTCAATGATTTTATAAAAAGGATGCAATGAATAAATTTTAATTGATACCTGTCAAATCAACTTACAAGTTAAACAATACTTGCGAAAAAATCGTAATATGTTTTTATAAAACTTATAATAGTTGTCTAAATGACTACTATTTTGGCTTATTAGCTACAACAAATTTCATTTATCGTGCTTTCTATCATTCTATTTGTGAATAAACGTTTCTGATCCATTTAAAGTATAGACTGAAATATTGGATGCTTTGTCCTTTATCAATAATGCTTAGATGGTATTCACTATCTGCTCATATCTAATCGTTATCTCAGATCTTCAATAGTATAAGCCAATCCATGTTGATCACAATTCATTTCTTCTGATTTTGCAAAATTAAATAGAGCCTCTTTTAATCGATTCAATTTTTTATATAGTAATCCAAAGTGATAATAAACCAATGGTCCATCTGGAAGCGCATTTCTAGCAATTTCTAAATCCTCTTTAGCTAAGTTGAATTTTTCTAAATTGATGTACGCGCGACTTCTTTACAAAATGGCATGGTATGGCTCTGGTGCTATTTCAATAACCGTATTTAGTCTTTTAATTGCAGCTTCATTATTTCCTAATTCAATGTGGGTGATTCCTAGTTCTTCTAACAACTCCACATTACTGAAACACTTGAAGTAAAAATGTTTGTAATACTTCAGTGCCTCGGTATAATTCCCATTTTTCCGATATAGTTTTCCAATGTTAAAATAATCGTGATCATTTAATTTAAAATATCGTTCCAAATCTTTGTATGCAGAAAGTACAACATTATTATTATTATTTAAATCTTTGTATGATTTTATCATGAACTCATAAATAAACCGCTCCTTTTTACCTACTGTTAGAAGTGATCCAGCTTTTTGTTGTAAGGCTTCATGATCTTTATCTAAGTATAATTGCTCTAATTCAAAATAGGATGAAATTAAAAATTGTCTTTTTATTAGCGTTAAAAGCGCATATCCGTCACTATGGGCAACTGCTCCATCGTGCATAACTATAGGATCCTTAAATGGGACCATATTTATTACAAAGTCAGCTAAGGCAACGGCAATAAAAATTATACTGATAAAAAATAATAATGATTTAGGATTTAAGGATGTGAGATTATTAAAAAGTGAAATCGATATTAATAAACTGGCGATCGGCCCACCTAGAATCATTACTATTCTTTTCCAATCTGCATCCAAACTTTCTTCAGCTCTGCACATGCCTATTTTCCAGTCAAAAATATTCCATCTAAAGAATATTCTTAACCTACCTAGATTAAGTGGTGTCGTTTTACTTATGTCACCATAGGAGCCAATGTAAACTTCTACGCTTTTATTAGTAAAAATTAAAGCGGAAAGCGCATGACCTAATTCGTGAAAAAACGTAGTTGAGACCCTCAGCATTATGATTAGTAAAATCGCACCAATTCCTATTAATATTCCTAAAGCAATATTCATCGAACTACCATTTGTTTTTATTTTATTTCCTACAATAAAGTACATTTAAATGTCGAAGTAGCCAAGAAAATATTTCCTACTTTTAGAGAAATATAAAATTATGCATTAGGGGTAACAAATTTACTCCATATTGAGAGCCGGAAGCTTGTAGTATTAAAAAGACCGTATCTAATGATACAGCCTTTTTAGATTTTAGTTTAGGAACCCTAATGATATCAATATTTTACTAACAATATGATCTGCAAAATGTCTCAGGTAATGACCAAAATCTCCAACCACCGTTACAATATCTATAGTAGTATCTTACTTGATGATGGGTAAATCCGCTGCCACAACGTTGACATGAAGTGTAATAATTAGTATAATATAATTCCCAAGGGGTACAAACGCGAGATTCCAAATCTGATTCGGAATCATTAGCGCCTACTTTACCAATTGTTTTCAATTCATCTTCAGACATTGATTTAAACATTTTAAAGGCTTCCTCCTTAGACATTCCATCAGGAGTCTCAACTGTGATAACTTCTGAATAATCGACCATAGATTCATTAAATTCTAAGCCTTCTTGGGTATCATCAACCTTGTTATTCTCTATAGCATCTCTTTCGCAAGAACTCATGAAAGAGACTAATGCGAATAGAAATAACAATGGTGTTAATTTAAATTTTAAACTTTTCATCATTTTGTAATTTTAATGGTTTTACAGATCTCATTTAATGATCTGTTGGAATAATTATTTAAAAATGATGTGCACATCAAAGTGTGAAAAAATATCGATTCTTTAATCGATTTTTTTCTACGCTCCTTTGTCTATTTATTCGCATATAAAGTTTTTTGGTTATCATGAAAAAAATAAAAAATTAAGAATTCACCCCAAAGTAAGCAAAGCGAGCGTAATTTATTTGCGCTTGCATTTGCACTTTGCATTCTCATTCGCACTTGATTCCGTTATTTTAATTTGACCTCGGTGTTTGTGATATTTTCCATTAATCTTTCCTACCTTTGAATATGATTTTAAAATCGTTTTTTCAGTTACTTTTCATGCTATTTTTAGGTCTCCAATATTTGGTATTAAATGGCCAGCATTCAGAAAATTTTTGGACCATCCAAGGATCATCAATTCACTGGGATATGGAAAAAGAAAATCGATTGCCACATAAAGAAAATATAGAAATGTCTGGCAAGAAAGTGTCTAGTATTATTTATTATGAAATCGATAAGGCTAGAAATATTTCCATAGAGCGCGACATCATATTTCCACAATTACGTACCTATGTTAAATCTAATGAGCCCGCATGGAAAAAATATCGTGCATATTTTCGTAGAAGTATAGGAGATGAATTTTTACCACTATTAAAAGTTGATCAAACCATAATCGTGCCTGGCTCGGTAACTAGCATTTCAATCGAAGGTAAATTGATAATTAATCATGTGGCTCAAAATGGACTACAAATTGCTAGAAAACTGTACCCATCTATGGAGAATCGGCAATTTGTAGAGCAATGGACAATCACAAACGTAGATTCAATAGAAAAAGACATCGTACTTTCTTCCTCTGTATTTAGTCAATATGAGGAAGGTTATAAAGGAACCTATGGCATTCATGTATTTGTTGAAGGACCAAGTCGAAAAAAATTAATGCCAAATCAGTCTTATGAAATTGCGATTAATTATGCCGCAACCTTAAATGATGAAGTTGTAGAGGAGCTAGGTTGGGAAAATGCTTCCCTTGAAAGAGAACAATACTTGAAGGTAATAAAAGAAAATTTAGTTATAAAAAGTCCAGATGCAATATTAAATCAACTGTTCTATTTTTCAAAGATTAGGGCAGCTGAAAGTATTTTTGAATCTAAAATGGGATTGGTGCATTCTCCAGGAGGAGGAAACTATTATGTTGGTATCTGGGCTAATGATCAAATCGAGTACAGTGGTCCATTTTTTCCTTTTTTAAATTATCCAATAGGGAAGGAGGCTGCCTATAACGCCTATCTTTGGTTCCTTAAAAATATACCCAAGGATGATGGTCATATAGCCTATGCTTTTGAAGTAGATGGTAATTTCCCAATGACACACTTAGACCGAGGAGATGCGGCAATGATTGCTTATGGCACTTCAAAATATTTATTAGCAATGGGTGACACTGAAATGAAAATGAAGTTGTGGCCATTGATTGAGTGGAGTTTGGCTTATTGCAAAAACAAGCAAAATAACGAAGGTGCAATTGAATCAGAATCAGATGAGATGGAAGGCAGAATTCCTACAGGTTCAGCCAATCTTTCTACCAACAGCTTATACTATGGCGGATTAAAAAGTTCAATGCAAATAGCAAAAGATTTGAATAAAGTAGATAATTACAAAAATTATAAAAAAGAAAAGGAACGAATGGAGAACGTAATTAAAAATTATTTTGGGGCAGAAATTGAAGGACTGAAAACCTACAAATATTTCAAAGAGAATAAATTTTTGAGACATTGGATTTGCCTTCCGCTTAGTATGGGTATTTTGGAAAGGAAAGAAGGAACGCTAGAAGCTTTGTTTTCAAATCTTTGGACTAATGAAGGAGTATTAGTTGAGTTAAATCCCGCAAATGAACAAAAAGTATTTTGGGATAGGGCTACTTTATACGCATTAAGAGGCGCATTCAAGGCGCATGCAGTTGACTTAGCCTATGAAAAATTATTGGCATATTCCGAAAAGAGGTTGTTAGGGGATCATGTCCCGTATCCTGTGGAGGCTTATCCAGAAAATAATATGAAACATCTCTCCGCTGAAAGTGCTTTATATGCTTTAGTTTTTTTAGAAGGAATGTTAGGTCTAGAGATTTTAGCAAATAAAGAAATTCAACTTAATCCTTCATTTCCTAAAGATTGGACCTTTTTCAATTTGGAAAATGTGAATATTTTCAATGAAAATTATTCCTTATATTTTGAAAAAAAAGCTGAGGTTTGGAATGTGAGAATATTTAAAGAAACTTCTTTATTATTTCAATCTAATATCAAATCAGGGGAAGGATTCAACATCCAACTGTAATTATATGTTTAGTGTAAAAGTGAAATTAGGAGTATCTATCCCCTTCTTCCACCACCACTTCGACCGCCTCCACTATTTCTTCCACCACCACTTCGACCGCCTCCACTATTTCTTCCTCCACTTCTTCCACTGCCACCACCTCTTTGAGCCTTAGATTTTCGATTGGCAAAGAATGCTTGTTTTCTTGCTTGCTTCTCTTTATTCCATTCCTTTTTTTCTTTCTCAGTCATCGGCTTTTCCGTTTGAGGAAATGGATGATCTTTGATTACTGTTATTTTTTTCTTTATAAGTTTTTCAATATCTCTGACGTATTTGTTTTCTTCAGGCTCACAAATTGAAATAGAAATCCCATCTGCTCCCGCTCTTCCTGACCGACCAATTCTATGGACATAGGTTTCTGGTAAATTTGGAATATCATAATTGATCACATATTTTAAATCAGATATATCAATTCCTCTGGCAGCAATGTCTGTAGCTACAAGTACTTTTACTTTTCCATCTTTAAAGTTCTTTAATGCTTTTTGTCGTTGATTTTGAGCTTTATCACCATGGATTGCGGCACTATTAATATTTTCTTTCTTTAGATTTTTAACAATTCGATCTGCTCCTCTTTTTGTCCTGGAAAATAGAAGTACTTGTTCTATGCGATCATCTTGCAGAATATAATTCAACAATTCCTTCTTGTTGATCCTATTTGTATAATATAAATATTGTTGAATCGTTTCTGCTGTAGAAGACGTCGGGCTAACCTCTATCTTCTTTGGATTTTTTAAAATTTTTCTTGAAAGCTCAATTATATTTTTAGGCATAGTAGCTGAGAAAAATAGAGATTGTCTTTTCTCAGGTAGTGCTTTTAATAATTTTCTAATATCATTAATGAAGCCCATGTCTAACATTCGATCAGCTTCATCTAAGATAAAAATTTTGATATCTCTTAAACTAATATACCCTTGATCCATTAAGTCTAATAACCTTCCAGGTGTTGCCACCAAAATGTGGACTCCTTTCTTTAGTTTACGAACTTGTTCATGTTGTTTTACACCACCAAAAATCACCGTATGTTTTACCATCGTGTGCTTACTGTAAGCTTTAATATTTTCATCTATTTGAATAGCCAATTCTCTAGTGGGGGTAACAATTAATGACCTGATTTTCGGAAATGTATTTTGCTTACTCTCTATTTGTTGTATCAATTGGATAACAGGGATTGCAAAGGCAGCTGTTTTTCCAGTTCCTGTTTGAGCAGAGCCCAACACATCTTGTCTATTTAAAATTACCGGTATTGCTTTCTCTTGAATTTTAGTGGGTTCCTCGTAATTCTTTTCTCTCAATGCCTTCAAAATAGGCTCAATTAAGTTTAATTCATCGAATCTCATCGCTTCTAATCTTTTTATTTCCAAGTTCTTTATGGAAATTTCACGCAAAGATAGGAAAATATATCGTCAAAGTGGCTTCGCAGCGCAAAACGGCTGGCGCCGTGTCAAATACCTGTGGCATGCAAAGTGGCTTTGCCACGCAAAGAGGCAAAAAGGCAAAGTGGCTTCGCCACACAAGGGGCAAAGCGTAAAATGGTCCATGACTGGAATAGGTTTAGGCCTAAAAAGCAAAAACTTATTTCAAAAAAACTAAAAAAAGTTCGCATTTACCGAATATTTTCGGAAGAATTTGAACGACAAATGTTCTCAGAATATGAGTCAAAAGAATACAGTATATCAGAATTGTCAAGAATCTATAATATAAGTGTAACGTCCTTGAATAAGTGGGTATATCAATATTCTTCTTATCTTAAAAGCAAACAAAAGTTGTAGAATTGAACGATAGTACAAGCAAAAGATTAAAGAAATAATAATGTTAGAATACACGAAAATTTTCCAGAAAAATTAAGCCTGTAAAATTTGAAAATAAATAGGTAAATGTGGGAACTAATAATAGACCCAGAATGGTAGTTTATTCGAAAGGAAACTTTAATGCAGCTAAGGAGAATACGCTCATTAATAGAATTCCTGAAAAAGAAATAAAAGCTTTTATTTGTCCTATTTAGAAATGTAAAATTAATTCAAAAGCCTAAACCTATCTCAGGCAGCTACAACTTCATTTTACATTATGCATTTTACATTTTACATTTCTTTGCATATCTTGTTTTTATGAGCGAGCTTAGTCAATTTCATAATTTATCACATCTATTTATTTCTTTGATTGGAGCTGTTTTGACATTGGCTATTTATTATAACATACGCAAAAGATTTAAGACTGTATTAGAAGAAGAGGATGCTCCGAAGAGAGTAGATAAAGGCTTATTAAATTTAAGTTTAGCCTTATTCGTTTGGGTATTATCAGGTTTATGGGCCTATCTAGGAATTCAATTCGATTTTTCAAATGATTTAATCTATCAAATTGGAGTTAACCTACTTTCAATTTTGAATAATCTATTTCTGCTTATCGCAATTTCATATTTCTATCATGCCCCTTCATTTATTACTAATAATCAAAAAAACTTAAAATTAATTTTAGGGATGGTTATAGGTGTAACCATTCTGACATTTATCATTTCTTATATAAATGGTAATCACTTAATTAATAACGTTAAAGTTAATGGCATTCCTGATTTATTGTTATCAGGATTTATTTGCTTTTTACTCCTAACTTCTCTTTACAAAACGTTTATTTTTCGTGATTTAAAATGGGTTGCATATATTTCAGTTCTTGTTGTAATTTTAATTTTTGTTTCCCAACTACCAGAAGTATTTGTACAATTGAGTGATGATTTTACTTATAGCTTGATTCGCATCATTGCAAAAACCTCGCTAATATCTTTATTTTTATTGCTAGCAACTACTTGGGTGATTCAATTAGCAAGTACCCCAAAAATTACAGAAATGCAAATTCAATTTAAAGATTGGTCCATTGTAGAATTAAGTATCCCTTCTAAAAATATTAATCAAATGGAAATTGATTTTGGCTCAAAAGCAACTCAGTATAAAAATCTTTTAAAGTTGGCTATTCGAAGAAAATACGGGACATCAAATCAGCAAAGCATATTAATTGGTTCTGGTGGTGAAATTAAGAATCAAACCTATTTGAGTAGGATAATTGAAAACATAAATCAGATATTAAAAATTGATGGTGAAGATAAAATTGATCGTAGAGATCTTTTTACTTTCATTGGTGAAGGAAAATATAGATTACGAATCTTGCCAGACCATATTAACATAGAAGCAAATCTTTTGAGTGAGTTTGTCAATAGCTCTGAGAATCAGGAATATAAAGAAATTTGTAATTAATTGTTACCACTTACACTTCCTTACAATTCAATATTATTAAGTATACTTTATCACAAGATGATTTAAATAAATGCTTTTCATACTTCTTTGATTTTTAATTAAAATCATTTTTTATGGATAGCGAAATTACATCGAAAGATATTTGGGGACACCCACGAGGTTTGTTTTATTTATTTTTTGCAGAATTATGGGAGCGTTTTTCTTTTTATGGAATGCGCGCCCTTTTAGTACTTTACATGACAAAGCAATTATTGTTTTCAGATACCATTTCCTTTGGTGTTTTTGCAGCTTACATGTCATTGGTTTACTTTACTCCAATCATTGGAGGGATACTAGCAGATAATTATTTAGGATACCGTAAATCCATTGTTTTAGGAGGAATATTTATGGCGCTAGGGCATTTCTTTTTAACCATTGAACAACCTTTATTTTTTTTTGGTTCTTTAGCCTTGATTATTGTTGGCAACGGGTTTTTTAAACCAAACATTTCAACATTTGTTGGAACTCTTTATCCTGAAAGAGATCCACGCAGAGATTCTGGCTTCACTATTTTCTATATGGGTATTAATATCGGTGGGGCGGTAGCTCCATTGCTTTGTGCTTGGCTAGCTGAGTTATATGGATGGCATTATGGATTTATTTTAGCGGGTATTGGTATGCTAGTAGGCTTGTTTTTCTTTCATAGAGGAACTCAACAAAACGTTTTTGGAGAAAGAGGTTTAGTACCGAATCAATCTCTTTATGATGAAAAAGTATTGGGGTTAAATAAGGGCCAATTAATTCTACTAGCCTCCATTATAGCAGTGCCTTTATTTGCATTGATTGTTAAGTTTAATGAGTATGAACACTACATGCTTTGGGTTACAACTTTAGCCATCGCAATGGCAGTCTTCTATATTTATAAATCGGTAAACCCTGCAGCTAAAAAGAAATTACTTGTGGCTGTCTACTTTACTATCCTGATGTCTTTATTCTGGGCAATTTTTGAACAGGCCGGATCTTCACTAACTTTATTCGCGGATAGAAATGTAAATCTAATAGGGATCAATGCTGCTCAAACAAACAGTATTAACTCTGGATTTATCATTTTATTAGCTATTCCCTTTTCTTGGTTGTGGGCCTATTTAACAAGGATAAATAAAAACCCAAATTCCGCCATAAAATCTGGCTTAGGCTTATTACTATTAGGTGTAGGCTTTATCGTTTTTGGTGCTTCCGCTAACGCAGTCGATGAATTCGCACGCACACCTATGTGCTACCTCTTTCTAGGATATTTTATTTTGACTGTTGGTGAATTATTTATATCGCCAATTGGCTTATCCAAAATGACAGAGCTATCTCCACCAAAGTATTTGGCTTTTATTATGGGTGTATTTTTTACTTCCTCATTCTATGGGCATTTTTTTGCAGGTAAAATTGCAAAACTAACATCTGTCGCACCTGGAGAAACGAATGTTTTTACAGAGGGTATATTAGCTAAAATTAGTGAGCTTATCTCAGGTTTGTCGCCAAGCATTGGTCAAGAATCAGGGGAGGCCTTTCAGCAATTGTACTCCTATGTTGCTGTGTTTTCTTGTTTTGGAGTCATTGCTATGGCCGTAGGTTTCTTAGCGATTTTGTTTTCGCCAATTGTAAAAAAAATGATGGGCGAAGTTCGGTGAATTCATAGTGGCTGCGCCACGCAAAATTGCTGCGCCGTGCAAAATACCTTCGGCATGCAAAGTGGTTTCGCTACGCAAAATGCAATGGAATTGTATACTCTGCACGGCGTCAGCCGTTTTGCACGACGAAGTCGTTTTGCCTGCCTTCGGCACTTTGTACGGCGCAGCCGTTTTGACTAAAGTTCTTTCACTAACATCAAAACCAAATTATCAGTTACAACAACCTTTTCTCCGTATTTCAATACTTTTCCTTCATCAAGGATTCCTCTTCCATCTGGAACATAACCTCGTTTAACATATAAAATTTGAGCAGCTCCATAATCCTGAACCAAACCAAATCCAATGCCTGCAAATTTCGAAACTCTACCAATTCTAGCTTCTGCTTCATCCATCAATTGGGTTCCGATACCATATCGTTGGAATTTTTTTAAAACGTTGAAATCTACAATCTCTGGAATAGATTTATTTTTAAATGGAAGATAGTCTGAAACCCAATTAATATTTAAATATCCTGCGAACTCACCATTGAGTTTTGCGACTAAAACATTGCGGGTCCCATTACTTTGGAATTCGCAATATCGCTCATAAAGCGATTTTGGCTTGTCCCAACCTTGAGACTTAAAGGCTAAATGAATCTTGTCGCAATCTTCTATTTCAATTGGAACGATGTCTACTTTCATGTAATGTTATTTAGTTAAAGGGTTTTTCATCTGTTTCATTAGGAAATGTAAAATTGAAACCACGAATTTCGTCTTTATAATTTAAATTCAAGCAACAAAATTGTGATTAGGAAAAACGAACCGACCTCAAACTCCAAGAGTATTAACTTTGAACTCAGAACTGTAGCATGTCTTGATTTCTAAAATCTAACGTCTCACCATATACTTCTACCAATACTCTAACAATAGATGATACATGATAGTCAATAATTTTTAAACGCCCATTCTTTGATAATAAAAATTCCAATGTCTCTCTTTCATTGTTAAAGAAAAAATTCTCAGTAATAATGGCTGGCGTAGCGGTTTTTCTTAACAAGCCAAGATTGCCTTTTCGTTTAAATCGTTACCAATTATCAATAGTAAGATATTCATAATAGAAAGTTCCTGTATAATTCCATCAATATGTCCCTCTGTTAAACTCACCTTCAAATAGCTGCTTGCCGTTTGTGAATTTTTTAGACCCTCGTTCAGCAGTCTGTGGTCTCCCTTTAATCAAGCTTCCATGACCATTATCTAATATTTCTAACATGATTAATAGTTTTAGTTATTAAATAAAAGCGTTGGTCTAATGATTAAGGTGTTTATCTGCTGCGGTATTACCTTGGCTATGAATTAGATTATAATTTAATGATAGAATGCATTTCATTTTCTATCATTAATATATAGATTCCATTAGCAAAAGCACTACAATCAATATTAGATTGTCCAGTTTTAATCACGCCTTTTTTTAAGCTTTGACCTATACTATTAAAAAGAATAAAAGTACTTTCTTTACTTTCTATATTTGTTATAGTAATGTTGCCATTATTAGGATTAGGATAGACACTATTCCTTTTTTTTATTACATTTTCGCTTGATGTGGTAGTTCTTAAACCATTAATATCATAACGATTGAAGAAATTCCAAACTTCTAAAGATGCGTCGATATCATAATTGGTGGAAGGAGTATTAAATTGATTCCCCGGCCAGGTATGACCACCACCAGTTATTTTAAATAACTCGGTATTTACCTGTTGATTACCTTCCGAATATACAAAGTGAGTTACCGTGCTTCCATCACTAGGATCGATATCATCAAGTAGCGTTTCAAGTGGAGTTAATTTACATTGGTTATGAGCTTGCCAAAATGAGATTACATCATCAATTGATTTTGCGAAACTAGCTCCATTATATGGCACCACAAGATCAGTGGTTCCATGTATTTCTAAAACAGGGACTGGACGATTGGGATTACATTCATCATAAGTCAAAAATGACATCGATCCTGTTACGGACGCAATGGCCGCAATTTTATCACTTAGATTACAGGCTAAGTGATAGGACATGAATCCACCATTCGACATACCAGTACTATACACTCTATCTAAATCTATTTTGTAATCTTTAGCCAAGCTGTCAATTAAAACGGAAGTGAAGCCTAAATCATCCACATCACTTCCTCCCCATCCCACATTGAAATGGGTATTTCCTGCATTGTCTAGTAAACCAAATGGATGGACAATTATAAAACCCGCAGTATCAGCAATTGGTCTGAAATCACCATAGCTCATTTGCTGTTGAGCATTACTAGTGAAGCCATGAAAATTAAAAACTAAAGGAGCAGATTTTTGATCATTGTAGATCGCCGGGATGTAAAGAATATATCTTCTTTCCTGATCGTCATGCATGATTGTCTTTACTAAAGTTTGTTGCCCAAAACCTATGTTTACACAAACACCAAAAATTAGGAAGAGTAACACTGTTTTAAATATCCAATTCATTTAATAAAGTTTTTAATTTTGGATCAGAAGGTCGAGGTGCATCAGCAGATACAATATTACCATTAGGATCAATTAAGATAAACCTAGGAATACCAGTTATTTGATAATCCGTTACAAATTTAGATTTCCAATTGTTATCAGCCATTAATTGTGTTCCTCCGAGATCTTTATCATTTACCATTTTTACCCAAGCAGCATGATCTTTAGCACGATCAATTGAAGTACTTACAAACTCGATATTCTTTTCGTGAAATTCTTTTTCAACTGCCTTTAATGAAGGAATTTCCCTTTTGCAAGGACCGCACCAAGTTGCCCAAACATCTACATAAACATATTTTCCTTTCAAGTCAGATAGGGAAGTTTGTCCGCCTTTATGATTTTCATAATTTACGAATTGAGGAGAAGGTTGACCTTTGGAAAGTGATTTCAATCGATTAAAAGTATCCGTGTAGTCCTTTTTGTATTTTTCAGTATCTGTATTCGTTATTAAAAAATCATAATTCTCTGTTAAATCTTCATTTGGAGCCAATAGCATAGCTGCGTAATTTTTAAGCATCTCAGATCGAATCAGCTTATTATCAATTTCACTGACTGCTGCTTTTATTGCTTTATTATAATCTTTTGATTCTTCATAAGCAGATGTCATATTTTTCTGTAGATTTCCAGCTAGTAAATTTTTGTAATTCTCAGAGCTTTTAAATGCGTCCACATTATTTAAATCTATATCAACAAGTTCCTTATTGTAAGCTTCAGAGGCCATAAAATTTGGATTTTTTGTATAATAGGCATGTGCTGCTTCATAATTATTAATATCTGCTGCATAACCATATTTGACATCTTGTATTTGGTCTTCCTTAAATTGCGCATCAATGCCTGCTGCTGAATTTATCATTGATGTCATGGTAGTTTCCAAGGCTTTGTTCGCAGCTATAAATGCTGTTTCCTCTAAACCATAAAATTTATTCGGATTTTGAACTACTGCCTTTTTGGTAGAAATCAACTTTCTCATTAATTGATTTTCAGCTGCAAGCTCACCACCAAATTTAATATTCTCCAAAGAACTTGCAGTTATAGTAATTGAATTACCTTTTTTAAGATAAATAGGCACTCTACTTCTACCCACACTCAAGTTGTAATAATTGAGATCTGGTAAATCAAGTGTATCGGAAAATTTGCCGTCAGCACTTATTACTAAATCATGACTGTAATCCAATGCGCTAATAGTCAATGGCTGTCCGTTAAGATTATCGAACTGGCCACTTAAAACCGTGGGCGCATCCACTTTTTCATTTGAGCAAGCCATAAGGCTCCAGAGGAATAGAAAAAAAATAATTTTTCGCATAATATTAATTTAGACATCTAAATTAATTGAAATTTCATTTAATGACAGTTTAATAGTCTAATTAAATTTGCAATCTTTGGAATATTGCGTCGATATGTTGCCAGAAGAACATTTTTTTTGGATAATTGACATTTTATTTTTTTTTGGATACTTTGAAAAACCATAAATTTTAATTACTTTGTGTCATAGTGACACGTTACTTTAAAATATATTGAGAATGTTTAAAGCTTGTATTTTTGATTTAGACGGTGTTATTGTTGATACTGCTAAATATCATTACGTTGCGTGGAGAAGAATTGCGAATTCATTTAAGATTGATTTCACAGATCAGGAAAATGAAAACTTAAAAGGAGTAGGAAGAATGGATTCCTTAAAGTACATTTTAAGTTTAGGAGATATTAAGTTAAGTGTATCTGAAATGAGTGCACTCGCAGCCAAAAAAAATAAACACTATTTGGAGTTATTGGAAAAAATGGGAGATAAAGAAATTTTACCAGGTGTTAGTGAGTTCTTGATGGCTTTAAAATTGAATGGTGTTAAAATAGGTTTAGGTTCCGCTAGTAGAAATGCAAAAAAGATTTTAGAAAAGGTCAATTTAACCTCATATTTCGATGTTATAGTTGACGGAAATGATACAACAAAAGGAAAACCTGATCCTCAAGTATTTTTGATGTGCTCAGACGCACTAGAAGTATATCCAGAGGAAGCGGTGATTTTTGAAGATTCTAAAAAAGGAATTTATGCTGCACATAGAGGCGGTTTCGCAGCAGTTGGGATTGGGAATCTTTCGAATCTAGATCATGCGAATTATGTAATGCCTGATTTTTCAAAGTTTAATGTTAATAAGCTTGGAATGTTATATACAATTTTAAATGAAAAGGAAATTTGATCTGCTATAATGAAAGATTATTTAGAAAAAGATCCATGGCATATTATTGAGCAAAGTTTTCATCCTGCTCATAATAAAATAACGGAAAGTATCCTTAGTATTGGAAATGGATACATGGGGCAACGTGCAAATTTTGAAGAAAAGTATAGCGGTCAATCGATGAGTGGATCTTATCTGGCAGGTATTTATTATCCTGATACAACCAGGGTCGGTTGGTGGAAGAATGGCTATCCAGAATTCTTTGCTAAAGTATTGAATAATGTTAATTGGATAGGGATTAATATTTACTTAGGTGATCAATTAGTCGATTTGCATAAGGTAGAGATTCTTGAATTTACAAGATCTTTAAATATGCAAACGGGCATACTTTCAAAACACCTAAAGTTTCAAGATCATAATCAACATATTATAGAAATTATAAGTGAACGCTTTTGTTCTCTGAAAAGAAAAGAAATTGGCGCTATATATTATACCCTATCATCTATAAATTTTAATGGAACAGTCCGATTGGAAACATACCTTGATTTTGATGTTGTAAACGAAGATGCAAATTACAATGATCAATTTTGGTCAAGAGGGCAAGAAGAACAAAAAGATGATTTTCTCTCCGTGCATGCCATTACTAAAAAAACAAATTTTGAGGTTTGGGCAGCGATGTTTGCAAAAGTAGATTCCGTATGTTCATCAGCAATTCTAATCAAAGAGCGTTTTGTTTCTAATACTTTCAAAGTTGAATTAAAAGCTGGAGATACTATTAATCTGGAGAAAATAGCTTGCATTGCTTCCAACTTTTATTTTCCTAAAGATCAAATTTCCAGTAAAGCATATGAGATATTAGAAGGAGCTAAAGCTTTAGGATATCAAGCATTAAAAGAAGAGCAAATTTTTGCATGGAAAGATAAGTGGATTCAAAGTGATATAAAGATTGAAGGCGATGTTACAGCGCAGCAGGCTATTAGATTTAATATTTTTCAATTAAATCAAACCTATACTGGTGAGGATGTTCGATTAAATATTGGACCTAAAGGATTTACCGGTGAAAAATATGGAGGCTCCACTTATTGGGATACGGAAGCGTATTGTTTGCCATTTTATATGAGTACTAGTAACACCACAGTTGCAAAGAACTTATTAATATATAGATATAAACATTTGCCCCAAGCAATTGAAAATGCAGGTAAGTTAGGATTGAATTCAGGAGCGGCTTTATATCCTATGGTTACCATGGATGGAGCGGAATGTCATAATGAATGGGAAATTACTTTTGAGGAAATTCATCGTAATGGAGCGATTGCATACGCTATTCATGATTATATAAGATATACGGGTTCTAAATCGCACTTAGCGGAGTATGGTTTAGAAGTATTAATTGGTATCGCAAGATTTTGGAAGCAAAGAGTGAATTTCTCTGAGCCAAAAAACAAGTATGTTATTTTAGGCGTTACGGGACCTAACGAATACGAGAATAATGTAAATAATAATTGGTACACAAATTATATAGCTAGCTGGTGTTTGAAATTCGCTGTAAAATCTATTGCAGAAGTAGCAAGTAATTTCCCAAGGCAATTTGATGAAATTAAATCAAAAACAAGTTTAAAAAATTTAGAATCTGAAGAATGGTTGGAGATCGCAGACAACATGTTTTTTCCTTATGATGAAGAACGGCAAATATTCCTGCAACAAGATGGATTTTTAGATAAGGAGTTGATGCCTGCTTCAAGTATCCCTAAATCAGAAAGCCCAATTCATGAACATTGGTCTTGGGATAGAATTCTGCGATCTTGTTTTATTAAACAAGCTGACGTTTTACAAGGCCTCTACTTCTTTGAAGAAAATTTTAATTTAGAAACACTTGAAAGAAATTTTGACTTTTATGAACCCATGACGGTGCATGAATCTTCATTATCGCCTTGCATCCACACAATTTTAGCTTGTCGTTTAGGTAGAATTGAGAAAGCCTATGAGCTTTATTTGAGAACTGCCAGATTAGATCTTGATGATTACAATAATGATACAGATGATGGCTTGCACATTACTTCAATGGCTGGAACTTGGATGTCAATTGTAAAAGGTTTTGGAGGCATGCGGGTGAAAAATGATAGACTACATTTTAACCCTGTCGTTCCTGAAAAATGGCAAGCATATAGTTTTTTAATAAGATTCCGATCAAGAGTTATTCGAGTTAAAGTAGCAAAGGAGGCTATTGAGTTTGAAAATTTATCTGATCAAGAATTAATCATCTCAGTATATAATGAAGATGTTCATTTAGCAGCAAAAAGTTCGAACTCGGTTGTTAGAACAGTAAATAATATTTTATAAGCATTGAAAAATAATCAACTTTTATGAAGCATTTAAGTTTTCTTTTATTGCTCCTATTTCTAGTGTCCTCGTGTAAGAAATTAGAAGCTCCTACAGTATCAGACTCGACCCAAGCAAATGAAACCCTCAGTTTTGCATTGCCGGATTGGGCTAAAAATGCTAATATTTATGAAGTCAATATTCGGCAATATACAGATGCAGGAAGTTTTTCGGCTTTCGCTGCTCATCTACCGCGTTTAAAGGAAATGGGAGTTGATATTCTTTGGCTGATGCCTATTTTTCCAATAAGCCAATCCAAACGTAAAGGAACACTTGGTTCCTATTATGCGGTATCTGATTTTAGGAAAGTAAATCCTGAATTTGGAACAGAAGCTGAGTTCGATGCGATGATTAAAAAGGCACATGATTTAGGAATGCATGTAATAATTGATTGGGTGCCTAATCATACTGGTTGGGATCATGTTTGGTTAACGGATCATAAAGATTATTATACCCAAGACGAAGATGGTAATGTGATAGATCCTATTGATCCAGGCACTGGAGAAAGTTGGGGCTGGACAGATGTTGCAGATCTTAATTACGACAATAATGAAATGCGAGAGCAAATGATTGCTGATATGGAATATTGGTTAGCCGAAAGAAATATCGATGGATATAGAATGGATGTAGCGCATAATGTACCTGATGATTTTTGGGAAACCGTAAGAGATCGATTATTTAAAGGAAGAAGTATTTATATGTTGGCAGAAGCCGAAATGGGGAACCACCGAAATAATGAATTTTTTCATACCTCTTATGGATGGAGTCTCCACCACATTTTAAACGACATTGCTAAAGGCGAAAAGAATGCTACGGACATTGATCAATGGTATAAGGAAGATCGCGCTAAATTCAAAAAAGGATTCCACATGCACTTTACCTCTAACCATGATGAAAATTCTTGGAGTGGAACGGAATTTGAAAGAATGGGAGATGCCCATAAAACTTTTGCTGCACTAGTCTCAACTTTTGATGGTACGCCTTTAATCTATAGTGGACAGGAAGAACCTTTGAAAAGACGTCTAGAATTCTTTGAAAAGGATAATATCAATTTTGGTTCTTATAGTTATGCTAATTTTTATAAGAAGCTGTTGAATCTAAAACATGATAACCAAGCATTGTGGAATGGTGAGCACGGTGGTGAATTAAAAAAGATTTTAAATGATGAAAATGTCTATGCTTTTAAAAGGGAGAAAAATGGAGATGAATTCATTGGTATTTTCAATTTATCCAATAAGACGAAAGCTGTAGATTTAGATTTTAATGTTGATTTAAAAAATGTAATGACAGGTGAAAAACAGTTTTGGAATGCAGGTGAGAATTTGATTCTAGCGCCTTGGCAATACTTTTTATTATCCAATAAATAAATCCTAAAATGCCAAAACCAAATTTGAGTTTTAAAGAAATATTTAACATGAGCTTTGGCTTCATGGGTATTCAATTTGGCTTCGCATTACAAAATGGGAACGTCTCTAGAATTTTTGAAACTCTTGGAGCGCGGATGGATGAGATTGCCATCCTTTGGATTGCTGCGCCTTTAACTGGTTTGTTGGTGCAACCGATCGTTGGTTATTTTAGCGATCGTACTTGGACAAAGTTAGGAAGACGAAGACCCTATTTTTTGGCAGGTGCAATATTCGCATCATTAGCATTATTCATTATGCCTAATTCTGGTGCATTGTGGGTAGCTGCCATTATGTTGTGGTTAATGGATACTGCCATTAACATAAGTATGGAACCTTTTCGAGCTTTTGTAGGAGATAATTTAAACAAATCTCAGCAAGCTTCAGGGTTTGCAATGCAAACTGTTTTTATTGGTATAGGTGCCGTGATCGCTTCTTTATTGCCTTATATTTTCGAACTTGCAGGCGTAAGTAATAGTGCTGCAGAAGGTGTTATTCCTGATACGGTTAAGTGGTCCTTTTACATTGGTGGGGTTATTTTTTTTATCTGTGTCTTATACACCGTCGTCTTTTCAAAAGAATACAGTCCTCAACAATTAGAACAGTTTGAAGCGGATGAATTAAAAGATAATGGAGGCATTGCCATTGAAATACAAAAAGCGAAGCCAAATGAACAAACAACCTATGGAGCGATTGGATTGTTGATTGGATTACTCTTGACTTTTCTAGTCTATCATTACGATTTAAAAAAAGATCTTTACGTACTAATGGGCGGAACCGCCTTATTTGGTTTGTTTTTCTTGCTCTCTGGTTTAACCCAAAAAAATGAATTGGGTAAGAATTTTTTCAATGAAATTTTTAATGACATGCAAACCATGCCAAAGGTTATGAAGCAGTTGGCTGTAGTGCAATTCTTTTCTTGGTTTGCGCTTTTTGCAATGTGGATTTACACCACAGGTGCGGTTACTCAACACGTGTATGGTACCACAGATTCAAGTTCAGAGATTTACAATACTGGAGCCAATTGGGTAGGGGTGTGCTTTGCAGTATATAATGGAGTAGCAGCGGTCGTTGCATTTTTAATTCCAAAGTTCGCCGCAATGACAAGCCGTAAAGTGGCACATGCCGTTTGCTTGATACTTGGGGCATTGGGTTTGTTAAGTATGATGGTAGTGAAAGATCCTAATTTATTATTGGTTTCTATGATTGGAATTGGTTTCGCTTGGGCCAGTATTTTATCAATGCCTTATGCGATTTTAGCGGGTTCCTTGCCATCCAATAAAATGGGCTATTACATGGGGGTGTTCAACTTTTTTATTGTAATACCACAATTAGTTGCAGCTTCCATACTTGGTTTTTTCCTTATTCAATTTTTTGATAATGATCCTTTAAAGGCATTAATGCTGGGTGGGGTATCATATTTGATTGCAGCAGGATTTTCATTAATAATTGATGATAAAGCAGATCCTGCATTAACACGAAATTATAAATTATGAATTTGAAAAGTATTTTTATTTCCCTCTTAATATTAATTTTCAGCCTTGTAGCTGAAAGTCAAATCGTGAGCATTGATCCTGTATTCTTTTCGGTAGATGATGAGATTACCGTGACTTATGATGCAACACAAGGGAATGCTGGTTTAGTAGGCGTTGATGTCGTTTACATGCATACGGGATTGGTTACAGAAGCTGGTGGGCCTGGAAATTGGAATTATGTGCAAGGCAATTGGGGGCAGGATGATCCGAAAGTTAAAATGACTAATATAGGAGATGATAAACACACCTTGACTTTTACTATTCGTTCATTTTATAACTTACCCGCCAATCAAACGGTTACACAATTGGCATTTGTTTTTAGAAATGTGAATGGTTCCAAGGAGGGAAAGACTGCAGATTTGGGCGACATTTTTATTGACGTTCCAACGGATCAAGGTTTTAATGCTTTTTTTTCTAGACCAGCGGAAAATCAATTGTTGGTCCAATTAAATGAAACCTTAGATATAAAAGTCGATGCCAATGAAATGGCGGAAATCATTTTATATGATAACAATCAAATCGTTGAACAAGTAACTGGAACATCATTGCAAACGCAGCTTACGGTTGAAAATTCAGACCAACACATCATTAGATTTGAAGCTAGGGCAGTAGATGATGACGAACTGAAAGAAGGTAATTTTAAATATGTAGTCGTCAAAGAAAATACTATAGCGGAACTTCCTGAGAATACTAAATTAGGTTTAAATGTATTAAATGAGCAATCTGCGATACTAGCGCTTTATGCACCCTTAAAAGATTATGTATTTGTTTTAGGAGATTTTAACGAATTTAGTGCAGATGCTGATTATCAAATGAATATTACACCAGATGATTCTACTTGGTGGTTGCAAATAAATAATTTAGATCCAGCAAAAGTGCATTTGTATCAATATTTGGTAGATGGTAATTTGAAAATTGCTGATCCCTATAGTTACTTGATTCTAGATGATCGGAATGATCAATGGATTGAAGAAGAACTTGAGAGTGTTCCAACAGCATATCCATCGGACCTTACAAGTGGCCATCTTTCTGTAATGCAAACTAGTCCAGAAGTTTTTAATTGGACCGTTGATGATTTTCAAGTGCCTGAAGTAAATGATCTAGTCGTGTACGAAGTTTTGCTAAGAGATTTTTTAGCAGATCATAGTTATAAATCTATGATTGATACCCTTGATTATTTAGAGGAACTAGGAGTGAACACAATTGAACTAATGCCCGTTTCTGAGTTTGAAAACAATGACTCATGGGGCTACAATCCATCCTATCATATGGCTTTAGATAAATATTATGGATCTCCTAAAGATTTTAAAAGATTCGTAGACGAAGCGCATAGAAGAGGAATAGCTGTTATTTTAGACATTGTTTATAACCATGCATTTGGACAATCTCCATTAGTAAGATTATGGTGGGACAATGCATTAAATAAACCATCAACGGATAGTCCTTATTTTAATCCTGATGCAAAGCATCCATTTAATGTAGGCTTTGATTTTAATCATGATACAGAAGCAACCCAGCGATATGTAAAGCAAACCCTTCAATATTGGTTAGAAGAATATCGAGTCGACGGATTTAGGTTTGATTTGTCAAAAGGGTTTACACAAAAGCAAAGCACAAGTGATAATGTATTTGCAGCTTACGACTTTAATCGAATTGCTACCTTAAAAGATTATGGAGCGGATATTTGGAACACTAAGAATGATGCAATTTTAATCTTGGAACACTTTGCCAATAATACCGAAGAAAAAGAATTATCTGAATTCGGGTTTTTACTTTGGGGAAATGCCAACTATAATTTTAATGAAGGAACTATGGGCTACACCGAAGATGCTAAATCCGATTTTGGGCATTTACTTTCATCTAGAAGAGGCTGGTCCGAGCCTCATTTAATGGGATACATGGAAAGCCATGATGAAGAAAGACTAATGTATAAGAATGCACAATTCGGAAATAGTTCAGGTAGTTATAATGTCAAGGATTTATCAACCTCTTTAGACCGCATAGAATTAGCAGCCGCTTTTTTCTTTATGATTCCAGGGCCTAAAATGATTTGGCAATTTGGAGAGATGGGTTATGATTTTTCCATTAATAGATGTACCAATGGAACCGTCAATGAAGATTGTCGTTTGTCTAGAAAGCCAATTAGATGGGATTATCTAGAACAAGAAGATAGGAGCGATGTCCTGAGTACTTTCTCAAAAATGATTGCTTTGAAAACGAGCCATCCTGCATTAGGAAATGGTAATGAGATTTTAGATGTGCGAAATCAAGTAAAGCGAATTGAGTTAAGTGATCCAGCTGGAGATATCATTGTCATTGGTAATTTCGGTGTCACTAATGCAAACATAAATCCAAACTTTACTCGCGAAGGAACATGGTATAATTATTTAACCAAGGAAGAAATTCAAGTATCGAATACAAGTGAAAATATTGAATTAGCGGCAGGGGAGTTTTTCGTTTATGTTGATAATCAAGATTACCTAACTTCTATTATCAATTTAGATCAAGAACAAAGTCAAGGTATAGACATTTTTCCGAATCCAAGTAACGGAAATTTTAATATAAGTCTTGATGAATCTCATCATCAAAGTCAATTGTTTCAATATCAAATTTATGATTTGCAAGGTAAATTACTCCAAGGAGATTCCATTGCTTTGCCTGGGATTATTTCATTAGATTCACTTATAAACGGAATGTATTTTTTACAATTAATAGATCAGAGCGGTCGGGTTTTTGTAAAGCGATTAATAGTTAAAAAATAGACCAAAGACTTGAGACCAAAGATCTAAGATTTATTTAAAGTTTCGAGATGCTAAACCTTCGCTAAAGGTCTTCACACCTGTTAATAAAGATGGAAGAAAATCAGAAGTTTTTGAAGAAGTCAACTTTTAACATGATCCAAGCTGTGTTAATGTTATGCGAAATAGATTAAATGGATTTTTTGATGATTTAAATGATCCAATGAGGTACTTTTTCTGAAAAAGTTTGAAATCAATCTTACTGCTTTTGAGGCGGCACAAGTCAATTGGTTAACTTTCTCCCATAATACCATAAAAGAGAATTTTCTCTTGTCTATGATTCATTGGGATAATTTTGGCTTTGATGTGCCTGTGGGATATCAACAAACAAAAGTAGTTCATAATTATACTGAAGGGATATTAGGAACAGAGTCCTCGTGTAGGAAATGATTTCAGTGTAGGAATGGTTTCTAGAAATAACCAAGCAGGAATTGCTCAGGTTATGAATTCCTGATGATATAATGAATGTAGATGGAGGTTTTCCTTCAGAAACGGAGCTTTTACTTGCCATGCAAGCCTCCGATTATCAATGAACTAATCAGGACCGAATTCTTATAAATGAACAGGAATATTTCTTTCCAAGTCCAACTACCACTGTCATAGGTTAGTCTCCAGATGATTTGATGAATTCAGGCACTCCGTCCGTATGGTTTAAAAAACAAAGTCCAGTTTCAGGAATTATCCCTTTATGGATCACCGCCAACTCCTTAGGCCAACTAGCAGCAACAGGAAAAGCAAAAGGGATTGCTTATTATGAAATCATAATGGATAGTATGGTTGTTCAAACCATTAGAAAAAATATAGACAGCCCAGTTGCTTATTTTCAAGATGTGGCTAATTTAGATACAGAACAATTTGAAAACGGTCCACATGAATTATTTATCAGAGCTTATGATGTAGAGGCAAATGTCTCTTCTTTTGATAAAATTGGAAGTTCCATAGGACCAGAAGAGTACATACCAGAAATCATCAATATTCAGAATACAACAACTAGTAGTTAAAGTATGAGGTAATGTGTTCAATTACGTTATGCGTAAGCTCCTCTTCGAAACACTAAAAATCCATATATAATTGCTATTTAAAAATACCCTTCAACAATATATTTGATAGCTGAGTCTACAAAAATTGAAGCCAAAATAAATTTTAAGTTACTGGTTGTCAGTAAATTAAGAATATATTAAATAATTTTTTGTGGTATTTATATAATTCTTCGTCTTATTATCGGAAGCTTGATTAGCACAATTTTAAAATTTAAAACTTAAAAAATGTATAATACTTTAACCTTTAAAAGGGTACTCTTTAGTGTACTCCTATTTACGACTTCATTAAATTTATTCGCACAAAATCAAATCGATACGCTATATTTTGTATGCGATCAATCCAATACCTTATGGTACTTTGATAGAGCAACAGGTAACACTGGAGAAATAGGTGGAACAGGCGTTGATTTAATAGAAGCAACAGCAATTATTCCTTCCCAAAATGGCTACGAAATGTATGCCACTAATTCAGGAGACTTTGGAACTTTAGATCCAAATACTGGGACATTTACAAGTTTAGGCGAAGTTGATGGTGGAGGCTGTGCAAATGGTTCAGCAGGATGCCAAACGCTAAATGATGTAGATGGTTTAGGAACAGATGCACTAACAGGTTTATTATGGGCAACTGAAAGAAATAGTGCAAGTCCTGATATTCTTTTTGTAATTGACCCAGCAACAGGTCAATTTATCCCAGATTATTTTGGAGCGGGAATTGATTATATTGAAATTTCTGGAACCGGAATTGCACCTGATATTGATGATGTAACGGTTAATCCTTGTACAGGAGTTGTTTATATGTCAGGAACTGCAACAGGAGGTAATTCTGCTATAGTAACCTATGACCCTGTAACGGGTGTAATAGCTAATGCTGGAACTTTAGATATCTCAGATGTAGAAGGAATAGGTTTTAGAAATGATTGTATTTTATATGGTGTTTCTGGTACGAACAATGGTTTATATGATATTTCAATGGTAGATTTTACTACTACTGCATGGGGTGCAGGCTTACCAAGTTCATGCGGAGATCCAGAAGCAATGTCAGCATTGAATGCCCCAGGAAATTTGATACAAGGATCAGTTTGGGAAGATACAAACGGAGATCAAAACATTGACGGAACTGAAATTGACTTAACAGGAGTTACTGTAAACTTATATTTTGATAAAAATTGTGATGGAACTATTGATGCAAATGAAAGCACTCCAGTTCAGACTGCTTCAACAGATGCTAACGGCGATTATGAAATGGAAGTATTCACTCAAGGTTGCTTTATAATAGATATAGTCGAAGCTACTTTGCCATCAGGATATGAAATGACAACAGACAATGTAGAAACAGTAGAATTTACAGACTTCGGTCAGATTGATACCGACAATGATTTTGGGGCAAGAGAGGTTTTACTTCCAGTTGAGTTAGTGAAATTCGAAGTAGAAAAAAGAGAAGAGGCAACAATAATTGCATGGGCGACAGGTGCAGAAGTGAATAGTAAAGAATTCCTAATTGAAAGATCTCAAGATGGGATTCGTTTCGAAAGAATCGGAACTATTCAATCCTTAGGTAGTTCAAATAACGCATATGCTTTTATTGATAATAACCCAATTGGAGGCTTAAACTATTACCGATTAAAAATGATAGATAATGATTATACTTTCGAATATTCAGAAATTAAAAGTTTAGAGTTCGGTATTGATACTGATGTTGAATTAGAAGTTTATCCAAATCCAACAACAGACCTTTTAAAATTCAATTTAAGAGGAATGGAAAACGTAGAAATCAATTTATTCAATATCAATGGAAGATTGGTTAATAGTATCAAACTTACTCAAGTTGCATATACAGAAATAGATGTAACAAATTTGACAGCAGGAATGTATGTTGTTCAAGTTAGCGATCAGAAAGGGAATCGTTTTTCAGAGAGAATTCAAATTTCCAAATAAGAGGTTTTAGATAATTTTTATACGAGAGCTTGGCATTTTATGCCAAGCTTTTTTTTTGCTTATACTGGAAATACATGCAATGCTAAGGTCAATGACTTACGGGCCTGCCGCTCAAACATTAACTTGTTTGTAGCAAGTAAATGGGGTTTAGGGGCTTTCATTCTATTATTCGACTCGCTGCTGCGCTCGCACAGGTGAAAATATACTTATTTACTCATTCTATCACTCATCTATCTAAACGTCAATCTACTTTCTGAAATCTCATAACTACTTTCCCATGTTGATCCATCAATGCCAATTTTAATTTCTCAATCTTATATCGCTTGGTATTCCTTAGTAAGCCTTTAAAAATTTCAGGACTTTCTTGATCTGGGCAAAGTTTTTTGGTACCGCCCAAGGTTCCAAACTCTAATCGTTCGGTATCTACAATATTGATTTTACCCATAATCTCATTACAACCATCATTACCTAGAAGTCGTAGTTGAGATAAGTTAATTTCAATTCGAGGCCGATTCATTCCAGTCGCAATGGTATTATTATTTAATGCCCTTCCGCCTATTTCAAAAAGTACCCAAATGTCATTCAATAAAATTTTAGGGTCTCTCTTTTCTTCCAATACTTCTATTAAAACTCGTTCCACCTGCATTTCGATATCCTCTGCTTGTTTTATTTTAGTGTGAGTTTCACTTATCGCTAATTTATAAATATAGCCGGCTTTAAAGGTGAAGCCGTCTATTTCGCCATACATGGCTTCCCATTGCGACGGGTCCATTATCTTATTTTCTTGGAATTGAATACATCTACCCGCGGATCCAGTTTGACATGGCCCTTTAATGCTGTCGATCCAAATTACCTTTTGATGCACTGTTGCTTTCTTATTAGTTGCACAAGAAAATAATAGCATGGTTAAACATAGGAGTGTAAAATTATTCATATTGTAATTATTATTGGAATTTCATATTCCGAATTTTCAAAATACGAAATTTGTTAATCAATATATTTCTGCATAATTTCGTCTGTCTTACGTTTCATGTAATAATAAGTTTCCAACTGAGACTGAAATGGAATTTTTGATTCATCTTTATTATAATATTCATTCATGGTCTTATGATTCAAAGACCGAGCCTTTACATTATCATTAAACTGAATACCTAATAATTCTATGATGGTTTCTTTGATTTCTTTATCATAAATAGGAACGGCTGTTTCTATACGATGGCTCAGATTTCTCACCATCCAATCTGCTGAAGAGATGTATACTTCATCATTACCTTTGTTATGAAAGACATAAACCCGAGCATGTTCGAGGTATCTATCTACAATACTTATGGCATTAATATTTTCACTAAAGCCCTTCTTTTGTGGAATTAATGAACAAATACCTCTCACAATTAATTTAATTTCAACTCCAGCTTGACTGGCTTCATAAAGAAATTCAATCATTCTTGCATCCTGCAGACTATTTAGTTTTAAAATGATTTTGGCGGGTAATCCTTTTTTTGCATTAGAAATCTCCCGCAGGATTTTATCTTCTAGTGAATTTCTTAAATTAAATTGTCCAACAAGCAAATGTTTAAATTCTGATTTGGGCACTTTCACTGTTTCCAAAAAGTAGAATAATCTTACTACTTCTCGCGTATATCTTTTATCATTAGAAAATATACCTAAGTCACTATAAACTTTGGCTGTTCCTTCATGAAAATTTCCAGTACTTAAATAAGTATAAATTTCAGGTTTACCTTTTATAACTCTTCTAATCATTGCACATTTAACATGCACTTTTAAGCCTGGAAAACTGTAATTAACATTGACGCCCGCTTTTTCTAAACGCTCTCCCCATTTTAAGTTGGCCTCTTCATCAAACCTTGCTTTTACTTCAATAAATACGGAAACGTTTTTACCTGATTGGGCAGCATCAATAAGTGCTTGCATTATCCGACTTTTACTTGCAACCCGATATTGGACTGCTTTGATATGGGAAACTTTTGGATCAGCAGCAGCCTCTTCAAAAAAGCGAATAACCGATTCATAGCTTTGATAGGGCACATGATTTAAGTGATCTTTTTCTTTTATTGCATCAAAGATATTGCCTTCCTCAAGAGGAGGATAGGCCATTGGAGGTAAGTCCGTTTGTTTCAAATGGGATTTTCCGAAACTTGGTAATTTCATAAAATCCATATTGTTATGATATCTTCCTTCTAAGAATAAATCAAATGGGCCAAGTTCAAATGATTCCGCCAAAAATTTTAATAGTTGTTTTGGTACGGTCCTGTCATACACTAATCTAGAAGCAGGTCCAACATTCCGTTTGATTAATCCCTTTTTTATTTTTTGAACTAAATTTCCAGAATACTCATCATCAATATATAATTCAGCATCCCTTGTTAATTTGATGGAGTAGCTATCATTAATATCATAACCCGGAAACAAAGCTCTCATATTATGCCTCACAATATCATCTATTAGAATAATATCATTTTGATCTTCTGCGGAGGGAAGTTCTATAAATCTTGGTAGGTAATCTGAAGGTATTTTTAAAATCCCATATCTAACTAATTTTAATTCCCGATCAAACATATCGACTACCAAGTAGAGTGCATTATTATTTAAAAAAGGTTTGATCTTACCTTTTAATAATAAAATAGGTTGCACAAAGGGAAGCATATTGTCACTAAAATAGTCTTCTATAAAGGCAATCTGATCCGCATCCAATTCTGACCCTTTCTTGATGTTAATCCCATTTTCTTTCAGGGATGGTAGAATATCATTTTGAAAAATATCACTAAATTCCTCCTGTTGTTTATTTACTATTTCTAAAATGGCACTCAATACTTCTTCAGGTAAGAAATGTAATTGCTTTTTAGTTTTCTTTCCCAGCCTAACTAAATTTCTATGATTGGCAACCCTTACTCTAAAGAACTCATCCAAATTATTAGAATAAATAGCAAGAAATTTCAAGCGCTCTAACAAAGGCACAGTTGGATCTTTTGCTTCTTGTAATACTCTATAATTAAAGGATAACCAACTGATATCACGCTGTATAATGGGAATAGGAGTTTTGCTCATTTCAGTAAATTGTATTTAATTCCTAATTTACAGATTTATTATATAATCTAAACCAATTTTTATCCACCTTTCTGGCATGGTTACTAAATTAGTTGCACGATATACCTCAGAGAAGACATTACTAACCTTGAAGTTAAATTGAAAGGCGTTTTTTTGATAGAAGAAGGCCATATCTAAGACCTTATAATCATCCAATAATTCACGGTCTAGAATCCTTGCTCTAATACTTTGCGAAAACCCCTTAAACCATTGAATTTCTGCATTTAATACAAAAGAAAGCTTAGCATTTTGTAATGCATAATTGGATAAAAAAGTTTCATTTTGATTTATACTTGAATTGAGAATGGTTCCACTTATCCCGATGGCATTCAATTTTAGGTTATGCATAACATTCGGATTCCTCCACTTCAAGCTAAAATCAAACCCATTAAAATTAACACTATTGAAGTTCAAAGGTTGCCATTGCTCCTGAGCCTCAGATTCTTTTGCCCAATCAATCAAATTTTTTGATGCGCGTGAAAAATAACTGGCTTGTGCAGATATTGATTGCTTTACATATTTTATTCCAATATCATAACTAAAGGCTTTTTCTGGGTCTAAATTTTCATTGCCAATATTTTGAGGACCATCATAATACAGATCAGTAAACGAAGGAATTCTAAAGGTACCTCCTGCATTACCAAGGATACTTAAATTTTCATTTATGAAATAAGCCAATTCAATACCTGGAAAAGCTTTACTTCCAAAATCAGAATAATGACTTGCAGAAATCCCAGGAACAAAAATCAACTTATCGGCCATTAATTTGAATTCATGCTCTGCGAAAAATTGAATGCTTGTTCGCTTCCGCGCACCGAGATTATTACTAAACAACTGTGTTTGATAAACATCTAAACCAATTCCAGTTTGGCCCAGCCCCGTTTCAATATTGCTATTCAAGTCTATGCCATACACTTGACTCAAATGAAGGTTTCTGAATATTTCTGGCTTATTTCTAATGAATTCATAGTCGTCTTGATTTCTTCTCCAATACACTCTAGATTTAATAAAACCATTTTTTAAAGATCTAGTAGCTCCAAAGCTCATAATACTAGTTTGAACTTTTTCGAACTGATCCATAAAGTCTGGACTGGCATAAAAGCCATTGGCACCAAAGCGTCTATTTGAAAATGCGGCAAGTAGATTGTACTTGGTTAACCCCTTATCTAAATTTCCCTCATAATATAAATTATCAATATTGTAATCGGTGTTATACTGGTAACCATCACTGGCACTTCTTGATGCAGAGATGCGATGGCTTAAATTACCTTGCTGAATATTTAAATTCGCTCTAAGTCCCCAGAGATTATGCTCCCCATATTGCGTTCCTATCTTGATGTTATTCTTTTTACTTTTTGAGGTAACAATATTTATTGCGCCTGCAAAAGCATTTTGACCATAAATTCTAGCAGCAGAACCTTTTATGATTTCAATGCGCTCTATATCATCAATGTCTACTGGAATGTAGGCGCTATGATGTCCCGTCTGAGGATCCGCCATTCTAATTCCATTTATTAGTAGTAAGACCTGCTCAAAGGTAGAACCTCGTAAACTTAAATCAGCTTGAACGCCATTCGGTCCGCGTTCTCTAACATCTAGGCTAGATAAGTTTTGCAGTAATTCAAAAGTATTGGTAGCCGTACTTTGGGCAATTTCCATCTTAGTAATAATTTCGATATTTTTGGAGGCGTCCCTTAGGGCATGCTGACTACGATTTGTTTGAATCACAATTTCTTCAAAAACTTGATTTAAATTTTCAGTCTGAGAAAGACCAAATAGGGAAGAGGTGAGTAGAACAAGTAGTAAAAAAATAATACGCATGATAGATTAATTTGGGCCAAATGTATAATAATTAACTAGAATAGAATAGATTTGAAATTCTTTTAAAACCTAAATTTTACAATTCAATGAGAAAAGCAATCGTGGCAGGAAATTGGAAGATGAACAAAGGTCAAAATGAAGCTATTGAATGCTTCACTGCAATGGCCGCTCAATCATGGCCAGATCATGTGCAAGTGGTTATAGCTGCGCCTTTTACACATTTATCAAGTGTAGCTAAATTTACTGAGTCAAAGTCAAATTTTTTCTTGGCAGCCCAAAACTGTCATCCAGAAGCCAATGGCGCATTTACTGGAGAAGTTTCCATCCCGATGCTGAAAGAAATAGGAGTGACCCACATAATTATAGGTCATTCAGAGCGACGTGAAATTTTTAAAGAGGATAACAAATTTATTGCACGAAAAGTAAATGCCATTTTAGAAGCAGGTTTAATTCCAATTTTTTGCTGTGGAGAACCATTGAGTATCAGAAAATCAAATAATCAGCAAGATTATGTTGAACAGCAAATCCAAGAAAGTTTATTTCAATTAGGAGATAGTGATATTCAAAAAGTAATTATCGCTTATGAGCCCATTTGGGCAATTGGAACGGGAGAAACGGCGAGCCCTGATGAAGCACAAGAAATGCATGCTGCTATTCGAACAATGATCAGTGAGAGATATAATGTTGAAATTGCTGATTTAATATCTATACTTTATGGAGGATCTGTCAAGCCTGCAAATGCAGACGAGATTTTTTCTGGCCATGATGTCGATGGAGGTTTAGTTGGTGGTGCATCATTAGACCCAGTAATCTTTGAACAAGTAATTAATAGCTATCCAGCATAATGAAAGGTAATGCCTTGATTCTCGCTAACAATAGGTTAGATCATAACAGTGCTAAAACTACTCATGGTTTATTGCGCAAATCGGATCGTTTTGTTATTAAAGGAGTAATTGATCAACAATTTGAAGGACAGGATGCGGGTGAAGTGATGGATGGAATTCATAGAAATATTCCATGTTATAAAACAATTGATCAGGCGCTAAAAAAATCGAAAGATAAAATAAAGTATTTAATCTTAGGAGTGGCCACGGCAGGAGGAATTATTCCTCAAGAATTGAAAAATGAAATTTTAGAAGGTATTAAATATGGTCTTTCTATTGTAAACGGGTTGCATTATAAATTGAATAAAGATGAGCAGATCGTTTATGCAGCTATTCATAATAAAGTAGAATTATTCGATATCAGGAGGTCCAAAGCTAGAGAACAATTAAATTTTTGGTCGGGTAAAATTTATGAAGTTAAATCGCCTATTATTGCAGTGCTTGGCACTGATTGTGCAGTCGGAAAAAGAACTACGGCTAGATTTATTGAATCAGCAATCAATGATTCTGGGTTAAAGGCTAAAATGATTTATACTGGTCAAACAGGTTATCTTCAAGGTGATGGATATGGATTTATTTTTGATTCGACCTTGAACGATTTTGTTAGTGGAGAACTAGAACATGCTATTCATCAATGTTATGAAAAGACCAATTCCGATCTTATATTATTAGAAGGTCAATCTTCTTTGTTCAACCCGAGCGGTCCTTGTGGGGCTGAGTATTTAACTTCAGGTAATGCTAAAGGTGTAATCTTACAACATATTCCAGCTAGAAAATATTTTAAAGGATGGGAGAAATTTAATGCAGGAATTCCATCTTTAAAAGATCACATTGAAATGATAAAGCTTTATGGTTCAGAAGTAATTGCCATAACTTTTAATACCACAGGCTTATCTAAGGAAGAAGCCATGAAAATTAAAACGCAAACTGCAAGCGAATTAAAACTGCCGGTAATCCTACCTTTAGAAGAAGGAATGGACGAGTTGATTACCGTTGTAAAAAAATATATGCAAGATTTTAATCAATAATGATCATTAAGAATATTTATATTGAAAAAGTTGATTTAGGTTTAGCTAATACTTATTCGATAGCCTATAAAACGGTCGATGCAGTTCACGCCATTGTTTTGAAAATAAAAACTCAAAATGCAGTAGGACTAGGTTCAAGTAATCCTTCTAAATATGTTGTTGGGGAAGATGTTCATAAAACATTTGAAATCCTAAATAATGAAAACTGGGATTGGTTAATCGGGCAAGACATTCGCCAAATTTATGGACTTCTGCATAAAGTATACTCAAAATTTAAAGCACACCCTGGTGTAGCAGCAGCATTAGATATTGCCTTACTCGATCTCTTAGGAAAAGAAATGGAGACTCCGATGGTGGATTTTTGGGGAAGAAAGTATTCCAAAATGCTTACCTCTATGACGATTGGAATAATGGATACAACAGCAACTAGAGAACAAGCAAAAAAAGAAATTGCCGCCGGTTTTAAAATTTTAAAAATAAAAACAGGAAGTAACCTTGAGGAGGACATTGAAAAAATTGCTAAGCTGAGAGAAACTGTAGGAAATGATATTTTAATCAGAGTAGATGCCAATCAAGGCTACAATTTGGATGCTTTCAAAACTTTTTTTCATGCAGTTGAGAATTACAATCTAGAATTAATTGAGCAACCCTTATCCGTAAAAGATCATTTTCAATTAGCCCAATTAGAAAAATCTTATACCCAAACTATTGCCGCAGATGAAAGCATTATAAATAGCAAAGATGCATTTGACATCATATCGAAAGCAAACGGGTCTTGCCAAATTTTCAATATTAAATTGATGAAGACTGGTGGAGTTCAAGAAGCGCTAAATGTAGCCCAATTAGCCAAACTAGCTAATAAGGATTTATTCTGGGGGTGTAATGATGAAAGTGTGATCAGCATATCTGCTGCATTGCATGCTGCATTTTCATGTACCCACACAAAATATATAGATTTAGATGGAAGCATTGGGCTTTTGTCGGATCCCGCCGAAGCAGGGTTTTTGATTGAGGATGGGTATTTGATATTAATGGATAAGCCAGGCTTTGGGTGCAAACTGAAATAAGGTAGATACAATTTTCAAGTTCCGAGTTCAGAGATAGAAACGCTAACATACCGAGGAGGGTAGACCATTGACTTTGAATTTAAGATTTTACATTTATGTCGTTCTGCCAAATAAGTAAAATCGTTTTATTTTGCTCAACTAAACGACATTTAGGTCATAGACCCTAGAAGCGTCCTATGAAAAGCCGAAGGAATTTAAAAGTCTCGCGTCTTAAGTCTAGCAGCGAAGCGGTCTTAAGTCTTTTTTAAAAAAATAATCATCAAATTATTTACATATTAATACATATCATAATATATTTTTACTTACTTTTGATGATAATATAGATAAACCATAAACCTGATATGAATTCTATTGTAAGTCAACGCTTTATACAGTGTTTGGAGCAATTAAAACAAGAAAATAAGATTCGCTCCTTTCGACAATTCGCCTTAAAGGTGGAATATCTTCCACAAAGTTTAAGCGAAATAGTGAAACAACGCAGAGATGTAACTATAGAATTAATTCGGAAGGCGGTCGAAACATATAATATTAATCCCATTTATTTATACACGGGAAAAGGGGTGCCATTTTTAGATAAAAATATGGCGGCCCCAGTCCGACAACTAACTATTGTTACTGATCAGAATAATCAAGAACGAATTGTTCACGTGCCCATTCCTGCTCAAGCTGGTTATGCCAGTGACATACTAGAAGCTGGATACATGGAAGAACTACCCACCTTTAGTTTACCAGATTTCAAATTTCAACGATCCACCCACAGATGCTTTGATATTGAAGGTTCAAGTATGGAACCTACCTTGTTCGAAGGCGATAAAGTAGTTTGTGAATATGTGGAACCTGAATACTGGGGAACTTCTTTAAAGGATCATTACGTTTATGTGATTGTTTGTAGAGGAGATATAGTCGTTAAGCGAATAAAGAATCATCTTCAGATAAATAAAACGATCTTACTTTTGTCAGATAATAAATCTTATACTCCATATGAAAAGCATCTTGGAGAATTGAAAGAAATTTGGAAAGTGCGCGTTAAAATAAGCCCTTTTTTACCTTCACCACATAGTATTCAATCCACAATGGGGGACGAAATGCAAGAATTGAAAAAGAAAATTAACGAACAATCCAGATTAATTAAAAATTTAAATTTGACTTTAGAACATCATTTAAGTAAATCTCAAAGTTCAATTATCTAAATGAAAAGGAAAAGAATTAAAGGAACCAGCAAACACCAAAACATAGAAATGGGATTCTGGTCAATCATTGGAAAAGATGGAGGCGAATACCGTCCAATCAATATGCCAGAACAACTCAAACAAGAAGGTGCAGAAGTCGAGGTGGTAATTAGTGAAATTGAAGAAGAAATGTCCTTTATTATGTGGGGAAAAGCTGTCAAGATTATTTCTTTTCAGACGATTATGTCTGAGTAAAATCAGTTTAGTATTAATCAATTTTACGTTTAAATTTAATAGAGTCTCCTGGTTTATTTTGAGCTAGGAAATCTAAATCATTGGATATTACATTAGCTATTCTCGGATACCCTCCAGTGGTTTGTGCATCTCGCATTAGTATAATTGGAAGTCCAGCATTAGTGATTTGAATGGTCCCAGGCACTACTGCCGATGATAATAATGGCTTGTTAATAGGTGAATTTATCTTGGAGCCTTCTAAACGATATCCAATTCTATTAGACTCCAATCCAATCTTGTAATTAGATTTAAAAAATAACTCAATGGAAGACTTGGGGAACAAATCATATTCTGGACCAAGCATTACTTCAATTTCTTGCTTTATTAAAAATGCTTTGATCGACTTACTAGAAGCTGTCGATGGAATACCATCTGAATTCTGAATGTTAATTAAATCTCCTTTTCTAATTCGTCCAAAATTATTAGCCGCGATGCGCAAGGCTGCATAACTTTCTAGCCAAGTAGGACATTGCCATTTCCCCTTCACGCCTAAATAAGCCCTGCAGCCTTTTGTGAAATGTCCAAAGCTTAAAGTATCTCCATTGCTAACCTTAATGACTTTATTGATTGAAATTGGTATGTTACTAATTTTTGGATTGCATTCACCTCCAGTAACAACGATATATCCCTGCCCCACAAATTCAATGTCTGGACCGATAAGTGTGATTTCGAGGATTGGACAATCAGTGGGATTTTCAAGTAGTGCATTTGCTAAATGATATGCAGATTGATCCATCGCACCACTTATTGTAACACCAAAACTTTGATAGCCATAGCGACCGCCATCTTGAATACTAGTTTGTAAACCCGCCTTTTTAAAACGCAAAGTTAATTCACTTTTCATATTCAACTTGATAGTCGCCCGTTTTATGAGCTGCTTTTATTTTATAATATTCATCAATTGAAACAGGATGAAATTGGATATAATCTCCAGCCTCAATGGTAAAAGGAAAGCCTTTGGAAATATCAAAAATCTCAATTGGGGTACGACCGATTATTTGCCAACCACCTGGCGCATTAGACGGATAAATGCCAGTTTGATTTCCAGCAATGCCAATTGAACCTGCCGATACTTCTTTTCTAGGATTATTTTTTCTAGGCATTTGAATTATAGGATCAACAATGCCCATGTAGGGAAAACCCAACATAAAACCTAACATGTACACTTGATATCTTTTATCATAATGTTTTTCGATAATACTTTCTATTGATAAATTTAATGTCTTACTCATGCTTTGCAAATCCAAGCCAAATTTAACATCGTAACAAACAGGTATTTTTAAACAATGGCTTTCTTTAAGCTTAGATAATTCAGATTCATTTTTAATTTTATCAATAATAACTAGTATTGTATTTTTAGAAATTTTTAATGGATTAAATGCTATGCATAAACTTGAATAGGCGGGTATAGTATATCTAATTCCTGGAATTTTTTGATCTAATATAGCCTCATTCAAATGATGTACTTGATGATTAATACTAGCATCAATTTTTTGTTCCCATTCTAAAAGAATTGCGCTATCTCCGAGATCCTTAAAATGCATTATTAAATTTCTTTAGGGAAATTGATTTAGTTTTCATTTCTTCATGAATATATTTTAATATTTCAAGTGCATTTTCATTATCTCCATGAATGCAAAAACTTGAAGCATTGATGGCCAGTGAATTTCTATCAATATCATCAACTTTTTTCTCCTCAAACATTTTAAACAGTTGTTGACTTGCTTGTGCTGGATCATGGATTACTGCATTAGGCTTACTCCTAGGTCTTAAACTGCCGTAAGGATCATAGCTGCGGTCAATGAAAGCTTCAGGTATAAATTTAACCTTCCCTTTTGCATAACTTTCCAAGATTGATCCAGCTTTGCCCATTAATGCTAGCTCAGACTCAGCTTCTTGAATTACCTCGATCAATATTTGTGCTTCTTTCAAATTATGGGCAACCTCATGATACAGCGCGCCATGAGGTTTTACATATTCAAGCTTAACTTTATTTATCAAAGCAAGACCTTCAATTATTGATATTTGGTGTTTTAATATTAATTTTAATTCCCTAGGAGCAATCTCCATCTTTCGACGCCCAAATCCTTTTGGATCAGGATAAGAGGGATGGGCTCCAATTCTTACCTTATGTTTTTTGGCTATGCGAATTGTTTTGGATATTTCATCTATGTCTCCTCCACCATGCAATCCACAAGCTACATTACAAGAACTAATGTAAGGCATGATGGCTTCATCATTACCAATTCCTTCAGCCATATCGCAATTGATATCTAACATTGAACTAAGTTAAGCATGTTCCGTAACAATACAAATCCAATGTCGTTTAGTTAAGCAAAATAATAGGATTTTACTTATTGGCAGAACGATATAAATGTAAAATCTAAAGTTCAAAATCCGAGCCCATTCCGAGAAGTCAATAACGGAAAAAGTACAAATTAGTATTTTGACCAATTGAACATCGTTTCGCCCAAGGTCTCTGACCTCGGGCATGACTCATTATAAACACAAGTCTCATTTTCTTGCCTCCGGCAAGAAAATGGGGGTGGGTGGGCAATTCTTCGGAGGCGTTTTGAAAAACACCTCTACTCGGAAATTTAAATGTTGATTTTATAAAAGATTAAATCGTATACTTTTGATGGCTCGCCAAATAAAATTTCAATTTCGAAAACATAATTATTAAATCTGGACTTTTCGAAGTAGACTCAAATCAAAAATGTAAAAGTGGCTGATAATACAATCATTTATTTACGTAACTAATTTCGAAAACTAGAAATATTGGAGTAGTTAAAAATTAGCACTAACATGCGATTTAGCATTAAATCATTATGCAAAAGACAAACTAATTAACATTACTTTTTAAAAATGAAAATTTAAAAGCAAACTTCTAAACCTGTCTGCTGATAGGCAGGCTTCTAAACTCCTGATAATATGAATATTCAGCTTTTATGATTAATGTCCAAAAATTCCTTAACTAAACGCCATTGCATTAAAAAATCTGCTGTAAAGGAAATTTTTAAAATTTCATCGTCAATGAGATACGCTTTCTAGCAACATCTACATCTGTAACTTTTACTTGTACTTCCTGATTCAGTCTTAGAACCTCCGCAGGGTCTTTTATAAATTTATTGGTAATCTGGGAGATATGTATTAATCCAGATTCCTTAATACCAATATCTACAAATGCACCAAATTTAGTTAGATTATTAACGATACCTGTTAATACTTTACCAGGCTCTAAATCTTCTATTTTAGAAATGTTCTTGTCGAAGCTAACCGCTTTTGCATGACCTCTTGGATCCAAGCCAGGCTTTTCTAGTTCCTTGAGAATATCTTTTAAAGTAGGTAAACCAATATCGTTAGAAATAAATATTTGCAGATTTATGTTTTTCCTTGCTTCAGGTTTTGTAATTAAATCTATAATCTTCAATTTTTGCTGCTTAGCGATTTGATCAACTAGTTTGTATCGTTCAGGATGAACGGCAGTATTATCTAATGGATTTTTAGCATCTCTAATTCGCAAAAAACCTGCGGATTGTTCAAAGGCCTTCTTTCCCATTCTAGGTACTTTTGCAATTTCTTTTCTACTTTTAAATGGCCCATTTTCATTTCTGTAATTAATAATGTTTTGCGCAAGGACAGGACCAAGCCCCGATACATAAGTCATTAAATGTTTACTAGCGGTATTTAAATTTACGCCCACGGAATTTACTGCACTCTCCACTGCACGATCCAAACTATTTTTTAGTAAAGTTTGATTGACATCATGTTGGTATTGTCCAACCCCAATTGATTTTGCATCAATTTTTACCAACTCCGCTAAAGGATCTTGTAATCGGCGACCAATTGAAATTGCACCTCTTACGGTTAAATCTAAATCAGGAAATTCTTCTCTTGCAATGGCGGATGCACTATAAATAGATGCTCCACTTTCATTAACCATAAATACATCGACGGCTTTGTCTAAATTAAATTTACTGAATAGCGCGAAGCTCTCCTTTCCTGCAGTTCCATTACCGATAGCTACCGCTTTAATTTTGTATTTGTCAATGCATCTCTTTATGATTTTATAACTCTCTTCTTCTTGACATTGCGGAGGGTGGGGAAAGATGGTAGATTTAAAAACCAGACTTCCATTTTGATCCAAACAAACTAATTTGCAACCTGTTCTAAAACCTGGGTCTAAAGCCATGATATTTTGTTCTCCTAACGGAGCAGCAAGTAACAACTGTTTCAAGTTTTCTGAGAATACCGCAATAGCTTCTTCATCAGCTTTAAGCTTTGCTGATTTTCGGAATTCATTGGACATCGATGGCAACAACAAGCGGTCGCTGCAATCTTCAATCGCTAATTGTATTTGCTTAGCACAAGCATTGCGACCATTAATTAATAAGCGTTCTAATTTGGCGCATAATTCTTCTTCATCAATACTCACTTTTACTTTTAAAAAGCCTTCTTTTTCTGCTCTTAGAATTGCCAATAAGCGATGCGAAGGAATTCGATTCAGCATTTCATTAAATTGGAAATAATCTTTATATTTTATCGATTCCTCTTTTTTCTTGGTTACTACTTTAGATTCTATAAATGCTTTTCTACTAAATAAATTCCTGCAAATATCTCTAGCTTTTGGGTTCTCATTTATCCATTCCGCAATGATATGCCGTGCGCCTAATAAAGCATCTTCAATGGATTTTACATTTTTGGTCAAGTACTTTTTAGCTTCTTTCTGTACATCATTATTGTTTTGACGAGTGATTAATTCAGCTAATGGTTCTAAACCATTTTCTTTAGCTGCAGTCGCTTTAGTTTTGGTTTTCTTTTTAAAGGGTAAGTATAAATCCTCCAACAAAACTGCATCCCAACAAGCGTCTATTTTTGATTTTAATGAACTGTTTAATTGTCCTTGATCTTTAATTTTAGCTAAAATAAACTCCTTTCTTTTGATTAATATTTTAAGATCTTCGTAGGCTTGCTTAATAGCTGCAACCCCAACTTCATCTAGGGAGCCAGTCATCTCTTTTCGATATCTGGATATAAAAGGAATTGTAGCTCCTTCATCTAATAATTTAAGCGTGTTGACAATTCCTTTATTCGGTAATTTGGTAGTTTGTCTTATATGCGCTACAATCTTTTCTTGCATGATGCAAATATAGATATTTGGCTAGTTTTTAATCTTATTATAGAACGGCATTTTTATTAAGTCTTTCTGAAATTGCAAATTTAATTATGTATTCAATTATTGGTTTTAAAAAGTTTTAGCCCCCGAGGGTAGGGACCCTCGGGGGGCTACCACCCTCGGAGGGCTACCACCCTCGGAGGGCTACCACCCTCGGGGGGTAACACCCTCGGAGGGTTATCGTAAAATTAAATATAAACGCAATCAATTATGATGGATTATAATATTATAAACATACATGCTTTCTTTTAATTACTTTTACATGCATTCTTCATAGCTTTTTATATTTTTACAATTATGAATATTCAAGTAAGAGCTTTCGGCATCGCTAAAAAAATTTTTGGAGCTAGTCATCAAGTAATTGAGATGAAAGCTGTTAAAACTGTAGCGGGACTGAAAAATGAGCTCATTGAGAAATTTCCAGATTTTAAACAACTAGCATCCATGAAAATCGCAGTCAATGAAGAGTATGCTAATGATGATTATGAAATTAAGGAAAATGACGAGGTGGTCATCATTCCACCAGTAGCAGGAGGATAAAATATGGAAGATTATATAGAAATTGTAATAAGCGGTGCGCCCCTAAATTACGAAGATAGCTTTAAGAGAATAGAAGACCCTGCAATCGGAGGTATCGTTTCGTTTATCGGAACCGTTCGAAATCACCATAAAGAAAAAAATGTAATAAAGTTAGTGTTTGAGGCCTATGAGAAAATGGCCATTTCTGAAATGAGAAAAATTGCAGAATCCGCATTGCAAAAATTCGATATTGATAAAATTTTAATCCATCACAGAACAGGTGTTCTTGACATTGGAGAAATCCCCGTAATAATTATTGTCGGAGCTGCACATCGCAAAGACGCCTTTCGCGCATGTGAATTTGCTATTGATACATTAAAGGAAACAGTGCCTATTTGGAAACATGAGTTTTATGAGGATGGAGACGTTTGGGTAGCTGCGCACCCCTAGGAACTGTATAATCTTAAATCCTAAACCTTAAATGTAAAAGGGGGAACGCCTGCGGCGCTTTGGTGGGTTGTAATTGATTTAAAAAAGAACTTACCGGTTTTGGTAACTTGGATATGATGGAGATGCCTGGGCATTGGCGCAGAGTTGGCAGTTATAACCGTATCACTTTAAGATTTAGAATTTAAGATTTAAGATTTTACATTTATTTTTTTAAATTCCTTTATCCAAAGTAAAATTAAAAACACTACCTCCTCTAGGATGTTCCTCAATTTCAAAAACATGATTTTCAAAACCAAGCTTTTTAGAGCGGACTCAGCATTCAAGCATTAAAGCATGCACTCATTAAAGCATTCACGCATTCACGGCATTCACGGCATTCACTAAAGCCAGATTAGTAGAAAAATATAAAAAATCAAGTTCAAATTGATCTAAGTTCAACAAATTATATTAACTTAAGTCAATTGTTTCTCAGGAAAGATTTACCAATTATCAATGCGTTTTCTAATCAACGCCTACTCATTAAGTCTCAACTGAGTTTCTAGCTTATTACTTTATTTTTTTACTTATAAAATTTCGATTATCATGAAAATTCCGATTAAGGTGAATGTTAATGGTACAGATTACGAAATAGAAGTAGAACCAAGAACACTCTTGGTGCAATTTCTACGGGAAGATTTGGGCCTGACAGGCACACATGTTGGTTGCGATACCAGTAGTTGTGGTGCTTGCAATATTTTAATTAATGGCATGGCAGTAAAGTCGTGCACCATTTTGGCTGTTCAGGTGGATGGAGATAGTGTCCTTACTATTGAAGGAATGGCAACTAATGGAACAATGCATCCATTACAAGAAGGTTTTAAAGAAGAGCATGGTTTGCAATGCGGTTTTTGTACGCCTGGTATGATCATGGCTGGTGCAGATTTATTAAGCAAAAATCCAGACCCTAGTGAACACGAGATTAGAGAAGCATTAGAAGGAAACATTTGCAGATGTACAGGCTATCACAATATTGTGAAATCAATTCAGTACGCCGCTAAAAAACAAAAGGAGGAAGTATCATGACTAAATATATCGGACAATCATTAAAAAGAGTAGAGGATAAACGCTTCCTTACTGGTAAAGGAAAATACACAGATGATATTGTGCTTCCTAATATGACCCACGCCATCATTGTGAGGTCTAATCATGCGCATGCGAAAATTAATTCCATAGATGTTAGTGGTGCTGAAAGTCATGAAGGCGTAGTAGCCGTCTTTACAGGTAAAGATGTTGCGGAATCAGGAGTAGGGGGAGTGCCTTGTGGCTGGCAAGTGGATTTTAAAAATGGAGATACCATGAAGGAACCTCCGCATCCATTATTGTGTGCAAACAAAGTACGTCACGCTGGAGATGGAGTCGCTGTAGTAATCGCAGATACCCGAGCAGCTGCAAAAGATGCTGCAGAAAAAATAAAAATAGATTATGAGGTTCTAGGTGCAGTGACAAATCCTGCAGACGCAGTAAAAGATGGTGCACCATTAGTGCATGAAGATGTGCCTAATAATATTGCTTTTGATTGGGAATTAGGTTCTGGAGCAGACGTCACAGATGCTGCGATCGAGGCTTCCCATCATGTAACAACGCTAGAATTTGTAAATAATAGAGTAGTGCCAAATGCAATGGAGCCAAGAGCAGTAATTGCAGACTTTAATACGACGGATGAAAAATATACCTTATATACGAGTTCACAAAATCCGCATTTAATTAGATTATTAATGTGTGCTTTTGTATTGAATTTACCTGAACATAAAGTAAGGGTTGTTTCTCCAGATGTTGGAGGAGGATTTGGTTCGAAGATTTTTCATTATGCGGAAGAAGCATTATTAATTTGGTGTGCTAGCCGAGTGCAAAGACCTATTAAATGGGTTGCGGATAGATCTGAAAGTTTCTTGACAGATGCGCATGGACGTGATCATGTAACAAAAGCAGATATGGGTTTTGACGCAGAAGGAAATGTGACAGCACTTAGAGTTAAAACGTTTGCTGGAATGGGCGCTTACTTGTCCACTTTTGCTCCTGCTGTTCCAACCTATCTTCATGGAACCTTATTGCAAGGATTATATACAACGCCAGCAGTGCATGTAGATGTGACGGCGGTATTTACACACACTACTGCAGTTGATGCCTATAGAGGTGCGGGCCGACCAGAAGCTACTTATTTGTTGGAACGTTTGTTTGATTTAGCTGCGCTTGAAATGAAAATGGATCCAGCTGAACTTAGGTTTAAAAATTTCATTCCACCTTTTGATGGAGTAAATGAACCAGGTTATCAAACACAAGTTGCATTACAATATGATAGTGGAAACTATGCGCCAGTTTTGGAAAGAGCATTGGAGATGATAGATTATAAAGGTTTGCGAGAAAAGCAAGCAGCTCAAAATAATGGTAAATTATTAGGGATTGGAATTTCTACTTACATAGAAGCTTGCGGAATTGCTCCATCTGCAGTAGTTGGCGCATTAGGTGCTCGGGCAGGTTTGTATGAAGTGGCGCAAGTAAGAGTTCAACCTACTGGAAAAGTATCTGTCTTTACAGGGGCTCACTCTCATGGGCAAGGTCATGAAACGACCTTTGCACAAGTGGTGGCTGACCGAATGGGAATTCCAATTGATGATGTAGATATTGTGCATGGAGATTCAGATACGGTAGCTTTTGGAATGGGAACTTATGGCTCAAGAAGTTTAGCTGTAGGAGGTTCTGCCATTGTGAAAAGTATTGATAAAGTATTAGAAAAAGGAGCAAAAATTGCTGCGCATAAATTAGAAGCGAATGTAGATGATTTAGAATACGCTGAAGGAAAATGGACCGTGAAGGGAACCGATAAATCAGTAGGTTTTGGGGATATTGCATTAACGGCTTATGTGCCTCATGATTATCCAGAAGGCGTGGAGCCAGGCTTGGATTTCTCAAGTTTTTATGACCCTGCTAATTTTACTTATCCTTTTGGTGCGCACATTGCAGTAGTTGAGGTAGATAAAGAAACGGGAAAAGTGGAATTAATAAAATTCGCAGCTTGTGATGATGTTGGTAATGTAATTAATCCGATGATTGTAGATGGACAAATTCATGGTGGTGTAGTTCAAGGAATTGGGCAAGCATTGCATGAAGGAACCATTTATGATGAATCTGGACAATTGGTTAATGGTTCATACATGGACTATACCATGCCTAGAGCGGATGATGTTCCAATGATTGATACGGATCGAACTACAACGCCTTGTCCTCATAATCCTTTAGGGGTTAAAGGAGCAGGAGAAGCAGGAGCAATTGGTTCAACACCAGCGGTAGTTAATGCTGTTATAGATGCATTGTGGCATGATGGAAAAGAGGTGAAGGATATATTAATGCCATTAACTCCTGAAAGAGTGTGGACTGCTATGCAGTAATTTTTTAACCATTAAAATTAAATTAAAATGATACCATCATCATTTGAATATCATAAAGCAAATTCGGTAGAAGAAGCGGTTCAGTTGCTAAGTAATGGCGGAGACGATGCCAAAATTTTAGCGGGCGGGCATAGCTTGATACCTACTTTGAAACTTAGATTAAACGATCCAGATCATTTGATTGACATCTCCAAAATTGATGCTTTAAAAGGCATTAGTGTTTCAGATGGACATCTTCACATTGGCGCTGGATGTACGCATAATCAAATTGCAACTTCGGATGCAATCCCTGCTGGCTTAGAAATGTTTTCTCAAGCAGGCCATATGATCGGCGATCCTCAAGTTAGAAATAGAGGAACCATAGGAGGGAGTATTGCTCACGCAGATCCCGCAGCAGATTGGCCAGGTATTTTATTGGCCTCCAATGCAAGCATTAATATGGCAGGCCCAAACGGAGAACGCAGTGTTCCCGCTTCCGATTTCTTCATTGCGTTGTTCACAACCGCTTTAGGTGAAAACGAAATCATTACATCGGTTTCTATTCCTGTTCCTCCAGCTGGTACTAAATCTACTTACCAAAAATTTGTTCAACCTGCTTCTCGTTTTGCATTAGTCGGTTGCGCAGCAATGGCTTCCATTGCAGATGGAAAATGCTCAAATGTCCAAGTTGCATTTAACGGCGTTTCTGCTGCTCCTTTTAGAGATGCAGGAGTAGAATCCGCTTTAAATGGAGCAGATTGTAATGCTGAAAATGTGGCTAGTGCATCATCAAATGCAGCCAATGGAAAAACAGTAATGCAAAGTCATTTTGCGTCTGAAAAATATCGTAGTCATCTAGCGAAAGTTTATGCTAAGAAGGCATTGAGTGCTATTTGTAGCTAAATTAAGTGTCCGAGTCATCAGGGGTTGAATTGATGATTCGGGTTTTTTAGTATCGAGTTCCGAGTCCCAAGTTCCGAGTCATAGTCAAGCAGCATCATCCCATCATTTAATTTTGGCCTAACATTCTACGCGACTATAGCCAGCCAGTTTATTAAGTTAGTATTTGAAATTTTGAATCCAGCATTTCTTTATAATTGTTTTTCATTTTTTCTGACAAAAAACTTTTATCAATAATTTCAAACCAACGTGATTTTACTCCATTAAATTTTGCGAATATATTCTGCGCTGCTTTTTCATTAATGCCACTTGTCTCCATTGCTTTTTCGAAATCTTTCTTTTTTAGTTTCTTTTTTTTACCATTTAGATTTAAAGCTAGCTCTTCATCATCACTTTCAACTACCAATGCTGACGCCACCAAATCATACGCTGGACATAAATTATACGCTTTGTTTTCATTTTTTATTAATGAGAAATTTTTCAAATGCATATCATTATTGCCAGTTAGATAACTATGTAAAACAATTTCATAAAAGTTTACTCTGTCCAAACCTGGATTTGTTGAATAAGCATTAATAGTTTTTGCAATCTGTTCATATGACCCTTTATACTTATGTTCTGTCTGCCTTTCTGTTAATTGACACATGTCTTCCATATGGAATTTTCTTTTCCTTGATCGATCAACTCTTTTCGTTATATAGGCCAATTCCCCAGATTTCAATCTAATCAATGAATGTCTAACGGTTTTGATTTTTACACTTTCTGCCAAATGCATGGTTAGATCCTCTATTTCAGGTAACTCCTTATATAATTCGGTTTGAGGCTTTAGTATGTATTGACCCCATAAGCCTACGATTGTAAATCTTTCCGTGTTTGAATCATCAGCCATTTTATGTTTCCCCAAAGATATTTTTGGTTGAACACCTGTTACTGTCTTTTGACTTTTAACTACTTTTTTCGCTATTGCTAACATTTCATTTTGAGCATATTCTATTTTAGGAGGAATCTTACTTCCAAAGAATTTGAGACTGCAACGCTCATGAAATTCTTGTTTGATTTGCTCCTTGCTTTTTATCTCATGGTAACAATATAAACATCTAGTCATTTTCTTCTTCTTTTAATGCTTTGATTGATACTGCTCCAATACAATCCATACATGTTGCAAGGAGAATACTCATTCTATCTCTTACGTCTAGCTTCCAGTTTTTTGCAGCTATATCTAATAACCATCCCTCCGGAATTAAGCCATCAAAAAATGGGAAAAGAATTTTACTTGATAATGTTTCTTTCGTCAATGGTATGGTTATACTAATTGGTTCAGCGTTTTCTGAGGCCAAGTATTCATCAAGATAGGTAAAGTGAAATCCTTCGTCATCTTCAATCAGTATTCCGGCAATTGTATTATACATATTTACGTGTGCTCTTTTCATGTTCTATGATACTTTTGTGGTCCTAATTCACAGCCAAATAATTCTAACACTTGGTTTACTTTATTCATTTTCAGTGTTTCTTTTCCTCTCTCTAATTCCCTTACAAATCTTAATCCGACGCCTGCTTTTTCCGCCATTTCCTTTTGGGTCAATCTTAAAGATTTCCTTTTTCTTTTTACAAATTCCTTCAATGTTTGATTTTTATCCATCATAATGTACCTTTTCGGGTATAAAAATAGCCATTTATCCTATTAATAATCCCATTCGGGTATAATTAGTTCCAATTTGCTTAAAATTATACCTTTTCGGGTATAAAAATGATGCAATTCTAGAAAGTGTACCCCTTTCGGGCTTGTTGTGGAAAATTCTATAGCGAAGAAATTGAGAAATGATAAGTCCAATATTTACTCTTGCATTTTTAGCTCAAGTTGAAGAAGCTTCACGAATCCTGGAAAAATTAAAATTTAAATTAAAATAAAAATGATAAGTACTTGGAACCGCTAATGCGGATGGGCTGGCGAGAATGGGAGGCGCGCCCCATCAGTTAATTTTGGTGGGGCCGTCTACTCGATTACATGCTGGCTCTCTTTTTTACGAATTCATTTTTCAATAAAAATATTAATTATATTTATAAATGGACTTTTATAATACTTTCTCACCTGTATACATCAAAACTACTTTATTACAAACCTTTCATTCCTCATGACATTTTAATTAATTTTTAATTAATTCAAATCTTTTGCGATTGGACTTGGAATTTCCATTGGCCAACTATATAGAGAAAACCTCTAATTGCTTTTAATTGTAAAATAATTGTGGATCAATAGAATATTCTTACAATGTCTTTTCTCACTTTTCCAACATTGAAATCGCTAAGTCCAATGCTTTAATTTGCTCGTTCTTACCTGCAGCCAGTGCCATCTGTTCAGAGCTGGCTAATTTTTGAATTATTGGATTATTCTTCATGCTACCCAAACTACTTACATATTCATCTTTAGCTCTGTATTATTCCCTCCCAAATAAACAGCAAACTTAGCTGATTCATTTACCCTACTTCGGCTTCTTCACCAAGGCCTCTATATCTTTAAGGCGCAATTCGAAGTTAGCGTTCAAAGCTGCTTGAGCATTTTTCTGAGCGATCATGGCTGGGGCTTGAGTAAACTGCTGCGCTTTAAGTGACTCGATTTCCGCTTTTAGCTTTTCATTTTGAGCGGATAGTTCTTGTACTGCTTTAACGATTATGAGACTTTATTGCTTTGAAAATGGACAGGGTTTGTTCAACGTAAATGATAAGAATCGTCTCTGCGGCACAGCAAGCAGATATGATTTCTCATCTAGCGTTCTCTAGAGTTTTTTCCTTTCGTTCAAATGTTTATTGATAATTTTAATTTACCTCCAAATCCCAATTCCACAATCTTTTTTAAAGTAGATAATCTTGCCTCTTTTACATTATTTTCAATCTTAGATATATAGGATTTTGAAGTCCCAACTTTGTCAGCCAATTCTTGTTGGGTCAATCCCTTTTTGAGTCTTGCCTCTTGCAGCATCGCTCCTATTCGGAAATTCTCATAACCTTCTTCCAATTTATCCCTTTTCTTTGGTCCAAGTTTTCCGAAATGTTTGTCTTTAATCTCTGACAGTGTTTTTAAATTTTTACTTTTCTTTTTCATATTCATGTTTTATTCTCAACGCTTTCTTGATTTCAGTTTTAGGCGTTTTTTGTGTCTTCTTTTGAAATACATTTTTAATTATTACCAGTTTTCCTTCATCGATAAAATAAAATATTCTATAAATGTTAGTCGAGAGTTTTACCCTAATTTCAAAAAGGCCATCTGTTCTTGTTATATGCTTCAGATACGTTTCTGGAACTCTTTTTAATTCCTCGATTAAATCTAAAGTCCAAATTATTTTTGATTAAACTTTTTCGGATTGGGTACTGAAGAATTTATCAAAGGAGTCTTTATATGCTACAACTTGCCGGTACTTCTTGCTCCTCCCCGTAAAACAAATATAATATATGTTTCCCTAAAGTGCAACATACATTAACTCATTTTAGTTTCTTTTAATTTTTGAGAATAATTGCATACCCACACCTCCTTAACTTAACCGTGTCATAACCGTTAAAAACGACTATAATCCAATCGCAATTTTATATTTTACTCAGGGCTACTTATATTCATCATGTAATCCATGTTCCCTCCCAAATTATAAAAATTATCCCACTATCCAAAACACCGCTCTTCTCTCCAAATGACTCACAATAGCCCATCAAATCCCATCCCCCCGCCACCTCCCCAAAATCCCCAAATCCCCCTCTTTTTTTACCTATAAATTCATTACCTTAAGAGCTTAATGGAGAATTCAGAAATCCAACATATCACCAACTTACTAGAAAGCCAATCTTACATTGCGGATCGGCAGATTGCGATGTCCTTGTTCCTTGCCCAAAAGTTGCAGAAACCATTACTAATCGAAGGCCCCGCAGGTGTTGGAAAGACCGAGATCGCTAAAGTAATGGCCAATGCAATGCAAACGAATCTAATTCGATTGCAATGTTATGAAGGATTGGATGCCTCTCAAGCTTTATATGAATGGAATTACCAAAAGCAATTGCTTCATATAAAAATGGAAGAGCAGAGCGAAAAGTCAACAGAAGAAAAGGAGGCGGATATTTTCAGCGATAAATTTTTACTAGAAAGACCATTGCTGCAAGCCATTAATCAGGAAGAAGCGCCGGTTTTGTTAATTGATGAAATTGATCGAGCGGATGAAGAATTTGAAAGTTTTCTTTTAGAATTATTATCGGATTGGCAAATCACTATTCCTGAAATTGGGACGATAAAAGCAAAGCAAATTCCTCAAACCATTTTGACAAGTAATCGAGTACGAGAATTGTCAGAAGCATTGAGGAGAAGATGCTTGTATATTTGGATTGATTATCCGAGTTTTGAAAAAGAATTAGCAATAGTAGAACAAAAAGTACCTGGTATCAACAAAGCTTTAGCTAAGCAAATTTGTGAGACCATGAAATTCTTTAGAGCAATGCGTTTGAGTAAAACCCCAGGCATTGCAGAAACTTTAGATTGGGCAATGGCATTATCAGCTATGCATATAGAACATTTAGATAAACAAATTGTACAAGACAGTCTTGGTATTGTATTAAAAGACTGGCAAGATATTAGAACCGCTCAAGATTCATTGAGCGAGTTGTTTGAAAAAGTAGGGGTGAAGCAAAAATTGTAATAAACAAAGAACGGTGTACAAAAAAAGTAATGTGAAACGAATTTTTATTTTAATCGTTTTTCTTTTCATTAGCAATATTTCCAGAGCGGGTCTAAACCCATGTGCTCCAACTATTCTTTCAAATGCAATGATGGATTTTGAGAGGCACACCACTGCAGGTCTGCCAGGTTCTGGAGAACCAGCACCACCTTGTGGAGATTTTTCAAATCCTGATATATGGTTTTCAACTGTGGTTCCCGCATCAGGTGAATTATACATTGCAACTAGATCTGATGTTTTAATCGATGGAGCAATGGCGATTTATTCCGGATCCTGCAATGCTTTAACTTTATTAGCTTGTGTAGAAGATGATCTATGTGGACTAAGTGATTTTCCAGTTACTTCATTTGATGATTTGATGCCAGGAGAAATTATTTCGATTAGATTTTGGTCGAATGGTCCAGCTGGAGATTTTGAAATTAGAGTTTCAGAAACGGATTTAATACCTCAGCAATTCAATACAGTAGGGGATGCCACATATATAAGTAATGAATGTATTAGACTAACTGCTGCAGCAAATGGACAGCAAGGATGTGTTTGGTTTCCAGAGGCCATTGATTTTACGATGCCATTTACCCACACTATGACTATGAGCTTTGGCACTAATGATGGAAATGGTGCAGACGGAATTACATTAGTATACCAAGCAAATGATGCTTCACAGTGCGGGGTTTCAGGAGGAGGTATTGGAGCCGAAGGAATTCCTAACTCTGTAATCACAGAATTTGATACTTGGCAAAACCCAGGTGCAAACGATCCTTTACAAGATCATGCTGCCATTACACTCAATGGAAGTGTGGATCATGCAAATTCCATAGCAGGACCATTTAATCTTGGAAATATTGAAGATGGCAATGAGCACATTATTGAATTTATTTGGGAACCAGTTACTATGGCTTTTCAAGTTACTTTTGATGGTGCCATTATTCTAAATGGGGTCAATGATTTTATAAATAACGCCTTTGCTGGATCCACTACAGCTTTTTGGGGATACACCGCTTCCACCGGTGGTGCAAATAATGAACATGTTGTTTGTCCAGGATTTGAAATATTTCCGCATGGATTTATGGATTCTATTGAAGTTACTATTTGTGAGGGGATGTCTCACCTTGCTGGCGGAGCTGCTCAAACAACGGCTGGCTTTTATCAAGATGATTTTACAACTATAAATGGTTGCGATAGTTTTTTAATAACCGAGCTTATAGTACTAGAAAATTCTTCATTTGATACTGCCGCTATAATTTGTCAAGGCGATATGTTTGATTTAAATGGACAATCATATACAACGGCAGATACTTATCAACAAATGTTATCTGCTCAAAATACTTGTGATTCAGTAATTAATATAACGATACAAGTTTTGGACCCAATTGCGGATGTCGCTTTTCCTGATACTTTAGATTGCGATCAAATAGAGGTTCAATTAGAAGGAATCGTTTTACAAGGTGCAGATAACATATCTTTTGAATGGACAGGTCCAGATAATTTTACTTCGGATGAATTAGAACCTTGGGTAGGATTGCCTGGGATTTATACTTTTCGAATTGTGGCTTCAGAACCAGGTATTGATTGTTTTTCGAATGAGGTTAACGTTGAGGTCTTTAGAAACCTAAACTTTGAATATGAAGTAGAACTAAAAAATGCGAATTGCGATTCAGCTTTGATCATCATTACTTTAGACGATGGTTTTACTTCAATCACCAATGGTCCAAATAATTTTCAAACTACGCTAGATTCTTTTTACGTTTTTGATGGAGGAAATTATGCAGTAGATATCGATGGTTCTAGTGGATGCAACACCCTAGAAATATTGCCAGTTACTTTCGGTGATGAACCAGGAGCTACCATTACTGGCAATAGACTTTTAAGTTGTGCCAATGGAGAAACTACTTTATCTGGCAGTACGGTTGATCCCACAGGAACTTATAAATGGATTCGCCCAGACGGAACAGAAGTATTAGTTCAGGATTTGATGACTGCTACACCTGGGCTTTACACATTAGTAGTAGAGTCCGATGTGGGTTGCATTTCAACAGATACGATTACATTGCGAACTGACGATATGTTGCCAGATATATCGGTTCTTGCTGATTCGATTGATTGCGTGGATCCCATTGCCGAACTAGAAGCCATATCTACCAATGCAGTAAGTTATAATTGGACTGGTCCTAATAACTTTGAAGCATCTACTGCCAATACATCTACCATGGAGGCTGGAATTTATAAAGTAGTGGTTACTGGAGGAAATGATTGTAAAGATAGTATGGAGGTTACAGTAGCAATTGATACCTTAAAACCAGCATTTGTGGGCATAGTGGCAGATACTTTGGATTGTGTGGGTACGGCCGCCATTGCAATAGAAACTACAGGACCATCTGAAATTTTGTGGACAGGCCCAAATGGTTTTATATCTTCTGCCAATGATACCTTTGTAACACTTGGTGGTTTTTACACTGCAACAGCTAGAAATGAAATCAACGGTTGCGAATCCTCTATTGATATAGAAGTTTTTCAGAATGAAGATTTACCTGATCTAAGTATCGTTACAGATACTTTAAATTGCACTAAATTTGAAGGGCAGCTGATGGCTAGTTCCTTAACGCCTAATGTTACCTTTGCCTGGGTTGGGCCTGCTGGATTTAGTTCCATTGAACCAGATCCAATGATCACAGAAGCAGGTACCTACACGCTTTCGGTGACCGGAGATAATAATTGTCCTAATGTGCAAAGTGTGGAAGTTTTGGTAGATACCTTAAGACCTATTGTTGACGTGCAAGGAGATACCATTACCTGCACCGAACCTTTAGCGCAATTGAAGACGAATGTCTTTGGGCAAGATGTAATGTTTGGCTGGACAGGTCCTGATGGTTTTACCAGTAATCAAGCAGAACCTATGGTTAGTGAATCAGGGAATTATGTATTGACCATCACTGCAGAAAATACCTGCACCGCTATGGCCAATGCGGATATCGATATTGATGCATCCATTCCTTCCTTAGAAGTTTTGGCGGATGGCATCATCAATTGCATGGATAATGGGATCTTAATCACTTCCACAACCAATGCTACTAGTCCTTCTTATGAATGGACCGGTCCAAATAACTTTACGGCGAATTCAAATAATATTAATGTAATGGAAGCGGGTCGATATATTTTGACCATTAGTTTGGATAATGGATGTCAAGCATCTGACTTTGTAGATGTGATGATAGATACCCTAAGTCCAGACTTGCGATTAGAAGTGAGTGGTAAACTAACTTGTGATCGAGCACAAGTTGATTTGAATAGTTTTTCTTCAATAGGAATATTAACTTATGATTGGATTGGTCCAAATGGATTTACAAGCAATGATCAAAATATAACTGTCAGCACGCCCGGTCTTTATACCCAGACCATTACACTTTTGGTCAACGGTTGCACCACAACTAGATCAATTGAGGTAGAAGTAGATGGTCTTCCAAGTATGGTGAATTTTACCGCAACAAACCCTGAATGTGGAGAAACTATTGGCCAAATAAATATTATCAATGTAGAAGGCGGAACGGGCCCATTTGAATATTCGGTAGACAATGGTAACAATTTTACGCCGATCGCGATAGCAACGGATCTTCCTCCAGATACGTATACTTTAATTATAAGAGATATAAATAGCTGCGAAATTGAAGATAATTTTGAAATTGAAGGGACAGCAACTTTATCCCTAGCCATCAGCCCAGACGACTTTATTGTTGAAGGGGATTCCTCGCAAATTTTATTGACTTATAATAAAGCTGATTCTTCCATACAATCCATTACTTGGTCACCGAGCAATACTTTGTCTTGTAATAATTGTACGGCTCCCCTTGCATTTCCACGGACTACCACCGATTATCTGGTCACCGTGATCGATGAAGATGGTTGTGAAGAAATGATTTCGGTAAGAATTTCCGTTGAAGAAAATGAGATATTCGTACCCAATGTTTTCTCTCCTAATGGAGATAATATCAATGACTTCCTAACTATTTTTAATAATAATGATGCCATTGCCAACATTAATTATCTCAAAGTTTATGATCGTTGGGGAAATCAGGTTTTTGAAAAATTAGATTTTCTTCCAAATATTCCTTCGGAAGGTTGGAATGGAATGTTCAAGGATGAAAGACTAAACCCGGGTGTTTTCATCTATGTGTTTTCGATTCAATTATCAACTGGTGAAGAAGCAATAGTGAAAGGGGATATTACCTTGATTCGCTAATCCAATTTAGATTTTGCAATGGATAAAAAGCAAGAAATATTACAACGAAAAATGGCGCTCTCTGAGGTCATTGTTGCTTTCTGTCGCTTTCTGAGAGATCAAGGATTTATCATTACTCCGATTGATCAAGCTGAGGCACTACAAGCACTGCTTTTGGTAAACCCTTTCTATGCGAAACGCGAAATGATGCATTGTTTGAAAGCAAGTATTGTTAAGCGGAAAAGAGATTTAGATCGCTTCGATGATTTATTTTATCAATTTATTCACGAGCAAGAAAAAGCCCAAAATTCCAAATTACAACATAAACAAAAGGCCAAACCAAAAACAAAACAACAACCTTCTTTAGAGTCTATAAAATCGTGGCTACTCGGAAACCATCAAACCGATGAAGTGGACATGGCTCGTTTTAGTCCAAATGAAATATTACTAAAAAAGGAATTTATCAATATCTCAGAAGATGAATTAGCAGAGATGGAAGCTTTAATAGAAATGATTGCTAAAACCATTGCCAGACAATGGAAACGCAGATATTTTTCAGAACGCAATGGAAAATTCGATTTGAGAAATACGATTAGAGCAAGCTTGTCAAAAGGAGGGGAGATTTTAAAAATCAGTAGAAAGAATCGTAAAAAGAATAGAATGAAATTGCTTTTATTCTGCGATGTAAGTAGATCTATGGATTTATATTCTAGATTTTTCATTCAATTTATATATGCTTTCCAGCGATACTATAAACGCATAGAAACCTTCGCTTTCAGTACTTCATTACACCGAATTACTAAGGTTTTAGAAGAGGAATCCTTTGAAGATGCAATGGAGCGTTTGTCTGAAGAACATGGAATTTGGAGTGGCGGAACAAAAATTGGAGAAAGTCTATTTAGGTTTACCAAAGATTATAGCTATCTTTTGAATCAGCAAACTTTGGTCTTGATCATAAGTGATGGTTGGGATACGGGTGGTGAAGCAGCATTGGAAATGGCCATGAGGCATATTAAATCAAAATCAAAAAAAGTTATTTGGTTAAATCCATTAGCTGGAAATAAAGCTTTTGAACCATTAACAAAAGCAATGCAAATTGCACTCCCTTTTATTGATTATATGGGCGCTGCTCATAATGCAGAGAGCTTGAAAAAAGCAGCACTTTTAATGAAATAAAAAATATGGTTTCAGTAATATTATTAGCAGCAGGAGAGTCTCGACGAATGGGTCGAAACAACAAGCTATTACTGAAATACAAAGGCATTTACTTAATAGAACACATACTAAAGCAACTTAGTGCATTCAATTTGCGAGAGATTATTTTAGTGACTGGTCATCAATCGAAAAAATTAGAAGCCGCACTTTCTAGACATCATTTAAAAATTGTCCACAACGAAGATTATAAAGAAGGTATGACCACTTCAATCCAAAAAGGAGTGGCCTCGACCTTATCGGATACTAACGGATTTCTCATTGCCTTATCTGATCAGCCATTGCTTCCCAAAAAAGTAATTCGCAGATTATTAAACGCTTTCCTAGAAGTTAGTTCTGTAACCGATAAATCGATCATTGTACCTACAGTGAATGGCTTATATTATAATCCTGTGATTTTTTCTGCACATTACAAAAAGGAAATTTTGGAAAGTAAGGAGATGAACGGCTGTAAACCGATCATTATCAAAAATATCGATTGCGTTGTAGAGGTTGAATTTGAATCCGATAATTTGTTTAAGGATATTGATAATCCGGAGGAGTATGCGGATTTAAAAAGACTTGAGACTTAGAAGTCTGACCCAAGACGTCTGACCAAAAAAAAACATGTTTTTCTCGCAGGTTGAAGAGCCAATATCATTTGGTTAGGGAATATTTGTTTATATTTTGGGCACATTGGAAAAAGATTCTTGCGAATCTTTACTATTTTTTCGTGTCGCGCAGCGACCTCCAATGGGCTCATGGCCCATTGACGAAACTTCTACACTTCTAAACTCCTAAACTTCTAATATTATAAAGTGAGGTTAATGAAACACCACATGGAAAACCACCAAACTCAAAGCCAATCGATTCCCAACTTTCCACACTGGTTTAGAATCATATTGAATCAAATCCTTCCATGCTACCTAGCCATCTTTGCAAGAAGCAGTGTAAATAATATTGATCGCATAATCGTTTGGTTGGCACACCAATAGTTTATATGCAAAAAGAACAATCCAAACATATGAATCTACCCTAATTTTTCATGATCTGCAGGAAGATGCAATTGTATTAAATGGCTGGTCTTACTAACCAAGAGATTTCTGCACCCTTTAAATCTTTAAATCTTTTGATCTTATATTTATTTTATCCATTTGATTGATTTAAGCAACTTCTTCTCCTATAGCTGCTTCCCAAAGTTGATACCATTCTTGATGAGTCAAGGTCATGGAAGCAGCTTCTTTGGCCAATTTAATTCTATCTATATTAGAACTTCCTATAACTGGTATAATATTACTTGGATGTTTCATTAGCCATGCTAATAAAATCTGGTCTAGGCTCGCTTTATGATCTTCCGCGATCTGATTTCCTATTTTTTGAATAGCTTTCACAATTGGATCTTCCGTTGGCTTAAATAATAAACCACCACCTAAGGGAGACCATGCAGTTGGTACAATTTTATTTTTTATGCATTGATCTAAAGTCCCATTTTCAAACGCTTCTCGGTAAAGTACAGAGGCTTCTATTTGATTGGTGACTAATGGATGCAAAGCGTTCAGTACTTCAAATTGGTGAGGCTTAAAATTAGAAACACCAATTTCTTTCACCATGCCTTTAGATTTTAAAAAGCTAAAAGTATCCGCAATAGCAGACATGTCCATTAAGTAATCCGGCCGATGAATCAACAATAAATCTAAGCATTCAACATGCAATTCTTTTAAAGAATTTTCAACGCATTGCAAAATGTATTCAGGACTAGAGTCATAGGACTTAACTAGCGTTTCAGGTCTTTTGTTGCACACTAATTTGATTCCACATTTAGTAGTGAGTTGGCATTTGGAAATTAGATCTGGCCTTCTTTTGAAAACTTCCCCAAATTGCGCTTCCGTAGTATAGTGTCCATAAATGTCCGCGTGATCAAAATCATTTAAACCTAAATCTAAACAAGCATCTATAAAATATTCCAATGCTTTTGAATCTAAATTTACTCCCCAAACTCCGAGGCGCATGGTTCCTATAATTATTGGTGAGAATTTCATGTTTTGATTTTGGGTTAAGATAAGGAATTAAGGATAGGATTTAGGTTTTAGGGGTTAGGAAATAGGTGGCGACCCTCCGAGGGTGGTGACCCTCGGGAGGTGGTAACCCGGTCTGGAGACCTAGGGCAGAAAAGCGGAGTCGATGTAGGCCCGCAGGTCTGGAGACCTAGGGCAGAAAAGCGGAGTCGATGTAGGCCCGCAGGTCTGGAGACCTAGGGCAGAAAAGTGAAGTCGATGTAGGCCCGCAGGTCTGGAGACCTAGGGCAGAAAAGTGGAGTCGATGTAGGCCCGCAGGTCTGGAGACCTAGGGCAGAAAAGTGGAGTCGATGTAGGCCCGCAGGTCTGGAGACCTTGTGCAGAAAAGTGGAGTCGATGTAGGCCCGCAGGTCTGGAGACCTAGGGCAGAAAAGTGAAGTCGATGTAGGCCCGCAGGTCTGGAGACCATGGGCAGAAAAGTGAAGT
>Ga0114957_1000115_pt1 | contig 113580 bp, 92 predicted proteins | sample BantaG_FD_87175 | JGI IMG/M metagenome (GOLD analysis project Ga0114957, IMG submission 87175) | Marine algal microbial communities from Bantry Bay, Ireland - BantryBay_4 metaG | ecosystem: Host-associated > Algae > Red algae > Unclassified | place: Bantry Bay, Ireland | collected 2014-11-21 | reverse complement strand
CTTCAATCGAAATCAAAATCAAAAATTTCACTACTCCTTCGCCAAGGCTTCGGCGTACGGGGGCGATTGGAAAAGCTCCGCTCATAACAAACAGATTGTCAATCGAATAGGAGGACCACGATTGACGTGCGCGCCGAAGCCTTTCTCAGGAGCCGAAGCCTTTCTCAGGAGCCGAAGCCTTTCTTAGGAGCCGAAGCCTTGGCGAAGGAGTAGGGGCCTTTGATTTTGATTGAATTTTTGATTTAAAAACCATCAGACACACTTAAATAAATACCCCCGATCTGCATATTAGTGTCCTTCAACCCCTCAACCCTTATCCCCTCTAATTCAACCGCATCCGAACCTTATACAACATGATATAATCCACCATCTGCTCCAGCCGTATTTCAGATAAACGCTCCATAATTGCAGGATGTTCTTTTGAAGTTATTTCGTAAAGAATAAAATCATCGATTCTTTTCTCCGATAATGCATCAGAAAGGGTAGCCAGTATCGGATAGTTGGCTCTTTCCTCAGGGAGCCTTTCATAGCTAAGCAGAGCGCTTAATAGACACTCTTTTTTTTCAATAATTTTGACATCTGCCGATGAAATGAATTTCATTTTCTCCTTATAACCAGGTTCGTGTGCCCAAATGGCCTTACAAGTAGCGAAGGCTTGCCAGGGTATGCCTGCTGTTTTAATAACAATGCTACTATCCGGATTGGCCAGGAGCTGATACCTTGGTTCAAAACTTATATGTTGATATTCAAATCCTTTACTACGGAAAATGCTGATCAGAGCATCTAAAATAACCGGATTGTTTCTGTCGAACAAATGGGCGAAACTAATGTGTCTTATGGCGGCATCCAAATGGCCTGACTTGTGCTCAAGATTTGCCATTGCAAACAGTATATTAGGACTCTTGGGAGCCAATAAGAGTAGCTGTTTGTAATAGGTAAGACCCGTTTCATTCTTGTCTGCCAAATCTGCACAATGTGCCAAAAGGGGCAACATTTTGGAGGCTTTAGTTGATTCGTATAGGCCTGTGTAAAGCTTGAAAGCTTTGGTATATTTGCCTGATGAAAAGTAATTATTCGCCTTCTTAAGCGATTTTTTGGCCTTCCTGCTTAGTGAATAACCACTTAAATCAACAAAATTCTCTTTTTCAGCTATTGAAAAGTCTGATATTTTACTTATAATATGAAGTGAATCAACGGTAGGGAGCTCTGTTAAGGTATCATAAAGGTATACAAGGTCAGAGTTCTTGACCATATTTTGAAGCTCGGAAGGCGTATGCAAATTCTGGGAGAATACCCCAAAAGCACAGAAAATGAAGAAAATGACGAGTTTTATTTGTTGCATTAGTCTGAAAACTACGGTAGTATGTTAAGTAAATCAGTTCATATCTGGATAACGTTATATGATAAAGATCGAACAGGAATTCAAACATTTTATACTTAAAGAAGGGATATAAGTTACTTTATATATAAACTGAAGTCAGAATAAACGGAAGTTGTTCTGATTGAAGCTGTTTAAAATTATCTCCTAAAGTCGAGGATAAGGCCCCCGATGCATCGGGACCCAGCTCTTTTGCCCTCCCATCCGCAAGCGGCAAATTCTTATTAGAATTGGTGTAGCCATCCGCGTGCCGCCGAAGCTTTTCTTAGGAGCCGAAGCCCTGGTGTAGGATCTGGCGGAGTAGCAAGCTACGGTGACGAGGAAAAGATGAAGCCTTGGGGATCAATGCCTTATCCGCAGGTGTAGAAAATAACTTCAAACAACTTTTAAAAAAAATATTTTTTCAATTATTAAAATAAAATCATGAAAAATTTAATGGACCTGCTACATGGTCAAATCTCAGAAGGCCTGGTAAACCAATTGAGCCAACAAATTGGTGGTGCTGACAAGGAGCAAACTGAGATTGCTACTCAGGGCATCCTTTCTACTCTTATGGCGGCTATGGCAAAAAATACAGCGACTCCTGATGGAGCATCTTCATTGGCCAAAGCACTAGATAATGACCACGATGGTAGTATCCTTGACAACTTAACGGGTATCCTTGGAGGTCAGGCTCAGCCACAGAACACAAGAGCAACCAATGGTATGGGTATCCTTAAGCACATACTAGGTAGTAAGCAGTCTGGCGCTATCGACATGATCTCTAAGATGAGTGGATTGTCTGGCGACAAAACGGGTAACCTTATGGTAACGCTTGCTCCTATGATAATGGCTATGTTAGGAAAACAAAAAAGACAATCTAATATGAATGGATCAGATGTCGCTGATTTTTTATCGAAATCAGTTAACTCCGAAAGCAATAAGCATCAGGAAATGGGGCTCATCGGTAAATTGTTAGATCAGGATGGTGACGGAAGTGTGATGGATGACATTGCTGGCATGGGGATGAAGATGTTTGGCAGGTTCTTGAGAAAGTAATAGACTTTAGGCTGAAATAAAAAAGCATCGGATAGTTCGCTATTCAATGCTTTTTGTATTTCGGAGGGAATGAAAAAAGAGCATAGCTGCTGCAGGATTCGTAGCCAGCGGCACATTGTGCACATCACATAGGCGCATGAGCATATTCACATCCACCTCATGCGGATGCTTCCCCAGTGGGTCGCGAAAAAAAATAACCATATCGATTTCCCCTTCTACCAGACGACTCGCTATTTGAGCATCACCTCCAAAAGGCCCGCTTTCCATTAGGGTAACTTCCAAGCCCGCTTTTTGAACATGCTTACCTGTAGTGCCTGTAGCGACCAGTTTTATATTGTTAAGTTGTAATAATTCCAGCTGATCTTTTATGAAACCAACCATTTCGGCTTTTTTGCCATCGTGTGCTACTATTGCTATTGTCATATTGTAGAGTTTGTTTACAAATGTAAGTTTAAGTATAAACTTTGAGGTAAAAGGGTAGAGTATTTTTTGCTTTAATATTAAAAACTCAGGTAACTATTCATATTCCAACACAAGAATGAAAGACCTATTTCGTTTAACAGAAAGCATATTTGATTGAGCAGGGAATTTCTCCCTTCCCCAAAAAAGCAGTAAATTTGAGCGAAACTTAAAACAGGTGCTAAAATTTCGATAGCAAATAATAATGAATAGAATATTAAACCTTAGTGGTATTGTCGTGATCGTCTTCCTGGCGTTTAGTTGTGATAGGGATTCGAATGGCAATAGTGCATCTGCAACTCAGGTACCATCCACAGGAAACCCGACGATTGATAACCTAACCAAAAAAATTCTTTACAACCCAAACGATCCAACCTTATACGCAGGTCGGGCAGGAGCATACTATCAGGTAGGAGGTTATGATGAGGCCATTGCCGATCTCAGCACGGCACTTCGCTACGACTCCACCAATGTGGAATATCAGCACGTTTTGGCCGATATTTATATGGATTATTATAAGTCCAGTTTGGCTCTGACGACTATGGAGCATGCCGCAAAGATGCATCCGGAGCGTATCCCAACGTTACTAAAGTTGTCTGAATTTCAACTAATCCTCAAGCAAAATTCTGCCTCTTTAAAAACCATAGATCAGGTACTGAAACTTAATGCAAATGAAAGCGAAGCTTATTTTATGATGGGCCGCAATTTTTACGATATGGATGACATACCCCGGGCTATTGGAAGTTTTCAAAAAGCAGTTCGACTCAATTCAGACTTACTCGAAGGCTGGGTTTATCTCGGAGAGCTGTTTGATAAAAAAGATAGTGAAGATGCCATCAAACATTATGACAATGCACTTGACATCGATAGCACCAATCTGGATGCGCTAAACGGTAAGGCAGCTTACTACCACCAGCGGGGAAAGCTTGATGAGGCCATCGCTATTTACAAAAAAACGAATCGAATGCATCCTCAATACTCGGATGCTTACTATCGGGCCGGGCTCGCATTTTTGGAAAAGGATTCAGCGAACACGGCCTACCAACAATTTGACCTGGCGACCAAAACGGAACCAACTAATGTAATGGCCTATTTCTACAGAGGAGTGGTGGCCGAAATGAAAGGGGACAGGGATGCTGCCAAAAATGACTACCAACAAGCCTTGAATTTATCTCCCGATTTTGAAAGAGCTCAGAAGGCACTGGATAATTTGAAATAGTATTGTGGGAAGTGGGAAGTGGGAAGCACCATCTAACGCGTCGCTCCGCGATCGAGTAAAGCTTCCCACCTCCAACTTCCCACTTCCAACCATTCAAAAGAAACAACTAAGTATAAACTTACATATAATTTCAAACGCATGAAAAAGAATATCTTACTCCTGACATTACTATGCTTCTCCTTACTGGCTTGTAAAAATCAACCAGAGGGTACTGCAAGTAAGGTCAACCAAAGCCCCACAGAAGCACCTACTTTGGCAAAGGCTTCCTTTCAACAGGATACCACTCCGGTGAAACAATCAAGAAGCAAATTTACGATTGACAAATCACGGCAACTAAGTGATATGGTAGCGGACTATCCGTTTGATATTGATTTAAAAACAACGGAAGGCAACATATTGAAGTCCTCCTCTGTACTCAAAAAGAATGGCAAACCAACCGTTATTCTTTTTTGGTTGACTACCTGTGGCCCTTGCCACATGGAAATGGCAGCCATCAAAAAAGTGTACGAAGATTGGGAAAAAGAAACAGATTTTAACCTCGTTGCTATCTCCACTGACTTCGAAAAAAACTACCCCAATTTTGTGAAAATGACCAATAAAAAAGATTGGAAGTGGGAAACCTACAACGATGTCAACCGCGAATTCAGAAAGGTTTTGCCCGGAGGTTTAAATGGCTTACCGCAAACATTTGTCTTTGATAAAAACGGAGCCATTGCTTACCACAAACGTAAGTATCGTCCCGGTGACGAACATACCCTCTACCAAAAAGTCAAAGAAATAGCAGCAAAGTAAGCACGCTACTAACAAAACCACCGTGGACAAAACAAAACTAAATTTTTATTCTTTAACAGAGGGGGCAACTCCTTGCAAAATTAAATATTACTATGGCAATCATGAAAGTAGTCGAAATCATGTCAAACTCAACTAAAAGTTGGGAAGATGCAACAAAGAACGCAATTACAAAAGCTTCAAAATCTGTAAAAGGAATTAAGTCAGCTTTCGTTCAAAGTCAAAGCGTTGTTGTCTCAAGAAATAAAGTCACTGAATTTAGAGTCAACCTTAAAATTACTTTTGAAGTGAAGTAGGTTTTGAGGAGTCAGGGGACAGGAGTCGGGAGTCAGTTCGCACGATCGGGTACCCGACACCTGACACCCGATCCCTCAGTCCTTACCCTTCAACTCAACATAAGTCTTGTAAGACGGCCGCTTAGGTGAACTGATCATGAAAATACGACCCACGCCAGCACTCTTAATTTTCAATTGATCAAGATCCGAGACAATTACAAAATCATCTTGCACTACTTCTTCGCCATTCAGATGAATAGCTCCTTCCATCAAATAGATCGAATGCACATCATTTCCAGAAATGGCTACATCTTGTTCAATTCTATCAAAACTCAATTCCTGAATTTTCACACCTTCTGTGTCCATTCGTAAAGGTGCATTTATACCAACATAAGTCTTGACAGAAATACCTTCAACTTCCGTTACTGGAAAATCAGTCGATTTGTAATCATCATAAGAGGCAGACTGAGCAAGTGTTTTATTGAGGTTAGGGTCAACCCAAATTTGAAACATCACCGCATCTTTCTCCATATGCTCGGCATGGCTGATCCCTTTTCCGGCGCGTATGATCTGAGCACCTCCGGCTTCTAATGGTCGCCACTCCTTCATTTGTGTATCAAAATGACGAATCCTTCCCCGTAGCACAAACGACATAATCTCAAACCCCTGATGCGGATGCAATCCTATCGTACTATCTACTTTAGCCTCCGCATAAGCCCAATAAAATAAATTGGAATAAGGTGTCACTTCACCTTGGTCCTGTGGAAAACCAATAGGCTTGTTTTCTATGATTTCACCTCCGTTAAAGGCACCGGAGCCCTGTCTGGATTTAGGAATAATCTGTATACTCATGTGCTTTTTATTTTAAAGAATTAGGTGACGGTTCAGTATTACCTGCGATGGCGGGCATTTGAGCCTGTCTGGCAGCCAGGCAAGATTTGAACGTGACACTTGAATTGGTACTTTTTAAAATTCAAGGGCAAGCTCAAATGCTCGTAGGAGTCCACTGACCAAGGCGGCTGAACAATTACGAGTTAAGTAAGAAGGTAGTTGTTTCGTTGGGCTATTCATAGGCCACTTCGCCTTCAAGACTTTGCTAGATGGTAATATACACCAGCGCCCGCTAGTGGGAAGTCCGACAGCGAAGCGGTGTCCTTCTACTTAAGCGCATAATAAACACAAAAACTCAAAGATAGTTCACAGACGAATTAAGGATTCTTACCGCCATAAAAGTAGTTTTATCTAATGAAAAACTTAATTTTGGCATCTTAATACACCGTGTAATAAATTCATTTACATTTTTGAATGCTTCTTTTTCGCGATTACTTCGCCAATTTTTCTTCAAATAGCTAAGGCTATGCTTAAAAAAATTGTCTCGTACGCACAAAAAACAACCTATTCAAAATAGTAAACAACTTAATACACCGTGTAATAAATTCATTTACATTTTTGAATGCTTCTTTTTCGCGATTACTTCGCCAATTTTTCTTCAAATAGCTAAGGCTATGCTCAAAAAAATTGTCTCGTACGCACAAAAAACAACCTATTCAAAATAGTAAACAACTTAAATACACTGTAATTTAAGTTTCGTCCGAATTTGAATCGGTTATTTTGGAATTAATTGAGTTATAAATTTCGCGAATAGCCTTAGCTATTTAAGGAATTTCTAACGAAAAGTAATTTCAAAAGAAGCATTCAAAACGGGCAGAATTTAGATTACAGTGTATTAAATTACAATACTTAATATTTAGTTCGATCAGATTATAAGGCGTTTGCTGAACTTTTACACGCTAGAAAGCGTAAGAAAATAAGACAGAATCGATTTCAAAAAATAGTATCAACGATGATTAAAATTACTCTACCCGACGGCAGTGTACGGGAGTATGGAAAAGGAACAAATGCCATGCAAATTGCTGCTTCCATCAGTGAAGGACTGGCACGTAATGTTGTTTCTGCAAAAGTAAACGGCGAAGTATGGGATGCCAACCGAGCTATTGATGAGGACGCCAGAGTGCAGCTACTGACCTGGAATGACAAAGATGGTCAAAAAACCTTTTGGCACTCTTCTGCTCACCTCATGGCAGAAGCATTGGAAGCGTTATATCCCGGTATCAAATTAGGAACCGGACCTGCCATAGAAAAAGGATTCTATTATGATGTAGACCTTGGCGGTCAAAAAATTTCGTCGGACGATTTTCCTAAGATCGAACAAAAGATGTTGGAACTGGCCCGATTGAAAAATGCGTTCATTCGCAAACCGATTTCCAAAGCAGATGCAACAGCTTACTTTACAGAAAAAGGAGACCAGTATAAATTGGAATTGATTGAAAAACGAGGAGAAGATGAAGCGCTGACACTTTACGAGCAAGGTGGTTTCGTAGACTTATGTAAAGGTCCTCACCTCGCAGATACTTCAAAAATAAAAGCAGTCAAAATGATGAAGATCGCCGGAGCCTACTGGCAGGGCGATGAAACTCGTAACCAAATGACTCGTCTATATGGCATCACTTTTCCAAAACAAAAAGAATTGAACCAATATCTCGAGATGTTGGAAGAAGCCAAAAAACGCGACCACAAAAAGTTGGGAAAAGAGATGGAGCTGTTTATGTTCTCTGAAAAAGTAGGAGCCGGACTTCCAATCTGGCTGCCAAAAGGAACGGCCTTGAGAACACGTCTCGAAGACTTTCTGAAAAAGGAACAATTGAAACGAGGTTACCAGCCTGTCATTACTCCACACATCGGTAAGAAAGACTTGTACGTGACTTCAGGTCATTATGAAAAATATGGAGAAGATAGTTTTCAGCCCATTCACACACCACGTGAAGGCGAAGAGTTTTTGCTAAAACCAATGAACTGTCCGCACCACTGTGAAATATTTGGAAATCGCCCGCATTCTTACAAAGAACTACCAATTCGAATTGCAGAATTCGGAACAGTTTATCGCTACGAACAAAGTGGTGAACTACAAGGCCTCACAAGAGTACGTGGATTCACACAAGATGATGCGCATATATTTTGTACGCCCGACCAGTTGAAAGAAGAGTTTTTAAACGTACTGGACCTAACAACGCAGGTGATCAATAAACTTGGATTTGATGATTTTACGGCTCAAATTTCTTTGCGCGATCCAGACAACAAAGAAAAATATATTGGCTCTGATGAAAACTGGGCTAAGGCAGAAAAGGCCATCATTGACGCGACAAAAGAAGTGGGCTTAAAAACAACGACCGAATTGGGCGAGGCAGCTTTTTACGGACCTAAGCTGGACTTCATGATCAAAGATGCACTAGGTCGCTCCTGGCAGTTGGGTACCATTCAGGTAGATTATAATTTACCGGAAAGGTTCGAGTTGGAATATATCGGAGCAGATAATGCGACGCATCGTCCGGTTATGATTCACAGAGCACCATTCGGTTCAATGGAACGATTTATTGGAGTACTCATTGAGCATTGTGCAGGTAACTTCCCTTTGTGGTTGGCGCCCGAGCAATTTGCGATTCTACCCATCAGCGAACGTTTCATTGACTATTGCGAAGCAATCAAAGACGCACTGATGGTACACGATATTCAAGGGACTATTGACAATAGAAACGAGAAGATCGGCCGCAAGATTCGGGATACCTGGGCGAAGAAAGTTCCTGTGATGTTGATTGTAGGAGAAAAGGAAGTAGAGGAAAGAAAAGTTTCAGTTCGTCTTCAGGGAGAAGATGGAGATAAAGGAACAATGAGTCTGGATGAATTCATCACTTTCTTTAAAGCGATGCTGTAATAAATTGACTTTTAAGCAGATACTTGTCCATAAATAAGTACACTTACTGGAATGTCGTTCCAAGTTTGAATAGTCCTCTAACGCGGTAGTACGCGGTCGAGGGCTATTCAAAATTCACCCATTTGGTTCTACCGCACTAGATGCCCGTTCAGGATTTTAACTTACTTATGGACAGACGCTTCTACCGACCCTACACTAGTCGTAAACGTACCGGCAGTCTTTGTTTATATCGTAGAAGTGGCGTTTATTGAGGGTCATGTGAAAATGTATAAAGGGGATGTTACTTTGATGAAATAGTTTTCAGGACAGATGTGGAAAACTTTTTCAAAATAAAAGAGGCTGAAAACGTGCATCAAATTAAAATAATTGATATATTAGGCTTTTGCAAGCAAGAGTCGGGCCATCCAGATGAAAAAATCTATGTGGATCATCTGCCCTTCGAAACTTACCAAGTCACACTTTTTGAAAAGAAGAAGTGTTATTGAAAATCAGGAGATTGGCCGTTTTTTAACTTTTGGGAGACCTGATTTGGATTGATTTTTGTTTAAAATTGTACAAATCATCAGCTAGTATGTGGCTTATGTTAATTATTCTTTAAAGATCAGAGCGTATGTTTGATTAAGTAAGAATATTAGCTTACTTTGTAAGAACACCTTAAAAATTTAAGAAAGAATCTATGAAAAAAATCTTACTATTCACCTTTTTATGTTTAGCCCTTCTGCACACTTCGGGATTGGCCCAGCATGTGAGTAGTGCAGATTCGCCCAAGGTACTTGCTATGTTGGATGCTAACATTCCTACTCAAAAAGCAAAAATTAAAATTTATCCCAATCCTGCATCAGATTATATTCAGTTGAATGTTGTCAGTAATGTCAATAAAATCAAGGTTTTGAATATGGTTGGTAAAACGATTAAGCGCTTTGAGGTATTGTTGGAAAGTGAAAAATATAATATATCTGATATGCCTAAAGGATTGTACTTAGTACAACTCTTAGACAGTGACGACAAAGTCATTAGCACCAAGCGTTTGAACAAACGCTGATAAACCCACGTACAGAAAATAAAAAACCCGTTCCGACAACTTGTCGGAACGGGTTTTTTATTTTCATTCTGTCTGTAGACGAAAAAATACCCCGCTTCCTGACCCAACTTCTCTCTTACGAATCCCTGATCAAGGACAAATATCTGATTTTATTGATATGTGGTATAGTATTTGGATTTCTAACATGTAACTGCTTATGGGGCTTTCGCATTGGCTTACCTAAATAAATTTCACCAGATTGGGCAAGTGAAGTCACTCAGGCACAAACTACTATGATCGAAGTAAAAAGTATCAATAAACAATCACTTATTGACTTTGAAGACGCACTCTTCATGTTAGTAGACTCAGTCGATAAATTCGATTCTGGTAAGGCACTGTATGTTGATGCGATCATAGTGAATAGTTCCAATCCAGAAGATTACAACCGAATATTTAAATCAATACGGACGCATTACGATCCTGATGTATACCTCACACCTGTTTTTGCGGTAGCCTATAAATCATTGCCTTATTTGCAAGAACAAGCTTGTGATGGCATTACTGACCTGGCGAAATATGAGCAGATTGCCAAGCGGGTAAAAGAGATCAAGGTGAATATAGAACAGATGTACCTGCAACAGCGATACGCCAATTCTGAAGAAGGGTATTTGTATAAACTGCTGCAGTTTTTGTTTACCCGAGATATTCCCTTCCATCCGATTCCAAATCGCTTCTCAAGAGTCAATTATTATTTCCCAATATTAACCGAATTGTTAGAAGATTCAGATGACCATAACGCGATGGATATTTTGGCTGCGGGGGTGAAGAAAGGTTATCTCACTGAAGGTAAAATGTTTGATAAGGTTCATCTCTGTGATAGTTGTGGTAGTGCCCATTATAATTTGAGGGAAACCTGCAAGAGTTGTGGGTCTGTTGATTTGGAAATACGTGATTTAGTGCACCATTTCAAATGTGCTTATGTAGGACCGGAGACTGATTTTTTGCAAGAGCACTCCGATGACTTGATGTGTCCTAAATGCCATAAAATTTTAAGACATATCGGTAACGATTACGACAAGCCATCGCACATTTATGTTTGCAATGCTTGTGATGATCCCTTCCAGGATCCTGGCTTTACTTACCATTGTGTGGATTGCAGAGATACAAAGGATATTCATCATTTGCAGGAGCATCGAATAAAAAGCATGTACCTGACTACAAAAGGAAAGTATTTGGTGTTGAATGGTTTGCCCAAAAAAACAGAAAAAAAATCAGGGCTGGCCACCAATATTTTAGGAATATACGAGATAGGCATTTTCCAAAGTCTTTTGAAGCAGGAGCAATCCCGCTGTAAGATTAGTGGAGGTGTCAGTGTACTAGGTGAAGTACATATCACCGATCCGGCGATGAACGTACTGAGTAGAAGAGAAATGCAAATACTGCAAGGAGAATTGAGTAGGACGCTAAAAACTTATCTCAATGATTTTGAAATGGTAACCTCGGTCAACCCATATTGTTACTATTTCTTGCTGATCAATCCGGATGAAGAGCGAAAAGAAAAACTAAAGGACTTGATTGAATTTAATATTCAGAATCTTATCAAGAGTAACGTGAATAAAAGCGAAGTGGAAGTAGAGGTGGATATGAAACCATTAAATGAGATTGGAGATGATTTTGAGTTTTGAAAAAAGAATGGTTAGATGTTGGATGTTTTCAGCTTCAGCTGGCCTTGACAAACATCCAACCAGATTTCATCAATCAAGTTGCTGAAAAGTTAAATAATTTCAATGTTCGACATATACGAGTTCATACATTATTGGAAGGAAGCCGGGATGTGGAAAATCATCCGCGTCTTCTGGTATTTCATGTTATTCGAACTACTTCGTTATGTCTTATTGGAATTTATTGTTCTGACTGATTTTGCCATTCGCAGCAGAAAGTTGAAGGCTAAGCGCGAGGTAGCCCGCCAGAAAATGTGGAGAGCGATGCCCAAGATATCCGTAGTAGCACCGGGAAAGAACGAAGGAAAAAATATCTACAAACTCGTAAAGTCACTCAACGAGCAGACCTACACCAACATGGAAATCCTTATCGTAGATGACGGATCGGATGACGATAGTGGAATAATCTGTCGCAACCTCGAGAAGAATGGCCTGATCGATAAATTTATTAGAAACGAAATGAGAGGGGGAAAAGCCTCCGCGGCCAATCTCGCCTGGCGATATGCTACAGGTGATTTTTTGTTGCACCTCGATGCTGATAGTTCCTTTGACCGCGATGCCATTGAGCAAATTATTATTCCTTTTTACATGGATGATACGATTGGTGGCGTTGGTGGCAACGTGAAAGTGCGAAATCATGAAGCGAGCATTTGTGCAACTTTACAAGCGATCGAATATCAAAAAACCATTTCAGTAGGACGTATAGTAACTTCCTGGTTGGGAATTTACAGAATTATATCAGGAGCATTCGGAGCATTCCGGATGGATGCGCTTCAGCAGGTTGGTGGCTGGGATATTGGTCCCGGGCTTGATGGTGACATCACGGTGAAGTTGCGAAAGTCGGGTTATAAGATCGTCTTTGAGCACCGGGCAGTTTGTCTGACAGCAGCTCCGGTCAAGTTCATCAAACTTTGGAAGCAACGCCTGCGCTGGAGTCGGTCCCTGGTGCGTTTTCGTTTGCGGAAGCACATCGATATATTTACACCTCATAAAGGCTTTCGATGGTCTAATTTTATCGGCTTTACCGAAAACGTAGTTTATAACTTTCTGCTCGACATCAAATGGATGATCTATATAGTAGACATGGTTTTGAACTATTCAGCCTGGCTCTATCTCATATTGCCCTTCAACATTATCATGTACACTATGGCAGGCTACCTGCAGCAGATAGCGGTCTCGATATTTTCCGAACGACGTAGTGAAGAGTGGAAGTTCTTCCTCTATGTGCCTCTAATGGTGCCTTATGTGGCCTACTTCCTCCGCTTTTGTAATACATTGGCCTATATCAAAGAGATTTTCTTTAAAGCATCTTATCGGGATCCCTGGAATCCACAAAAGTCGTCTTATCAGGCTTTGGAGCATGGGTATTAACAGGGTGGCCAGAAACAGAGTCGTAATCGGCAATTTATCCCGAGGAATGGAGGACAAGTTTTGCCAGATTCATCAACTAACGGACTTATAAGTAGTTAGAACCCAGCGAATAAATTTGTTGGCTACGGCCTCACGCTTTTGGTCAGCTTGAGTCAGACATATAATAAGGCGCATCTAACTACCAATTCCCCTACTTTCCACTCCACCATTTCTACACCTCAAGATTTGTATCTTCACCTCGTTAATTCTTCTTAAAAAAAGAATAAACACAGCTTTAATTTAAAGGATAATATGGCTACCTTTGCAGGCGATTTAAAAATTCCTTTAAATGAGCGCAATGTTGAAAATAAATTATAAGCTTTTTCTGTTGTTTTTCGCTGGTTTGATGGCTACTACGTCATTATTAGCTGATTCCCCTGATGGAGCAGATGCGGATGGACACGCAGCTTACGATCCTGCAGCTCCTGCATTTCACCATATTTCTGATGCTAATGTATATAGTATAGGTCCTTGGCAGATTCCATTGCCTTGTATCATGTATGTACCGGGAGAGGGGTTTCATACCTTTAGTTCCAGCCAGTTTGGTATCACTACGCCTCATGGAGATGGCCTTTATGCGGTTGATCGCTTTGTTTTGATTGGCGGTAGGGTGAAGCTTTTAAAAGATGCTAACTTTCCTATGGGAAAAGTAGAATTGGGAAAGGATCACCATGATCTACACCACTTATGGCATGCAGAAAATCCTGCAAAAACACTTAATGGTCAAAATTTCAATCTAGCTTTTCACGATAGTAGTACCGCAGATGGAGGTGTCTTTGGAGGAGGAATCACTCCTTTTTACGATTTCTCCATTACGAAGAATGTTGTGTCCATGATGCTGGTTTGTTTCTTCATGGGCTGGTTCTTTATCGGAATGGCGCGTAAATATGCCAGAACAGAAGGACAGGCACCTTCCGGCGCGCAATCTTTGTTTGAAACCATCATCGTTTTTATTCAGGATGAAGTAGCGAAGCCTTTCTTAGGAAAAGATTGGGAACGCTTACTACCCTTCTTATTGACTTTATTCTTCTTTATACTTGGTTTGAACCTTTGGGGACAAGTTCCTTTCTTTGGCGGTGCCAACGTAACTGGTAACCTTGCGGTAACCATGGTATTGGCCTTTGTTACCTTTTTGGTGGTTCTTATTAATGGTAACAAACACTACTGGGAGCATATGCTTTGGATGCCTGGTGTACCATCTGTTCTTAAAATATTGATTCTAACACCAGTAGAAGTACTGGGTATGTTTATAAAGCCTATTACACTTGCCCTGCGTTTGTTTGCAAACATTACAGCTGGGCACATGGTAATGGTGATTTTTGTTGCTTTGATTTTCCTTTTTGGAAATGCTGGAGCTAATCCGGCAGCAGCTTATGGAACAGCAGTAGGTTCTACCCTCTTGACTTTGTTTATGATGGCAATTGAGTTATTGGTTGCATTCATTCAGGCTTTCGTATTTACGATTCTGACGGCATCATACTTAGGAGCAGCAACAGAGGAAGCGCACCACGATCACGAAGGTGCACACTAAACAAAAATTAAATCGCTATCTGCAAGCTTTTAGAAAAAGCTAAACGACGAAGGAAGCGTGCTTTTACTAAAAGCCTGAGGGTAAGATTGCGAAATTATTTTTTGTCTTATTAAACGATTTTTAATTATTTAACTACATAAATCTGATATTATGTTATTAGCAATGGTAGGCTCAATTGCAGCCATCGGAATGGGTTTAGCCGTAATCGGTGCAGCTATCGGTATTGGTAGCATTGGTGCGAAAGCAATGGAAGCGATTGCTCGTCAGCCTGAGGCTGTTGGAGACATTCGTTCTAACATGATCTTAATGGCTGCCCTTGTAGAGGGTGCTGCTTTGATCGCGATCGTATTGTCCTTCTTAGTAGCAGGATAAGCCTTTAGAAAATTAGCTGACTTCGAGACGGTTGGTCTTCGGAGTCAGCTTCTCCAAGCCTTTATTGTAGTTAAAAGGAATTTAAGAATTTTAAAATTTTGGAGAAATGGAATTGATCTTATTATCAATGGACTTCAACCCAATTCGACCAGATTTTGGTTTGATTTTTTGGACCGCTATTATCTTCCTGATTTTCTGGTTCATGATGGCAAAATTTGCCTTCGGACCTATTCGCGATGCCTTGAAAAAGCGTAATGGCGATATCGATGATGCCTTAGCTATGGCTGAAAAAGCAAAAGCTGAAATGGCCAACCTTAAGTCAGAGAATGAAGCCCTGATGGCGCAGACTCGCGAGGAGCGTGCGCTAATTTTGCGTGAAGCAAAAGAAACTAAAGATGCCATCGTGAAAAAGGCAACAGAAGAAGCAAAGGAAAAAACAAACCGCATGATTGCTGATGCCACTCAGGAAATCACCAACCAGAAGTTGGCAGCTATGGCTGAAGTGAAAGGAGAAGCTGGTAATATGGCTTTGCAGATTGCGGAGAAAATTATTCGCAAGCAATTGTCAGGTGATGCAGATCAGCTGGCTTATGCGAATGGCTTGGTGGATGATATGAAGTTGAATTAGGCAACGGCAACTGGTTTCGGTCGCGTCGAACTTCGACTACGCTCAGTCCTCGCTGCGAAATGAGTTTTCTCAAAGGGCAACGAGTATAAGATCTAATAGACTGGTTCGAATAGATAAAATGGATAAGAGTTAACTTTCGTATAAGAGCGAATTTCAAACTATAAAAAAGAAATTTCAATGTCAAGAATAGCATCACGATATGCGAAGTCACTGATTGATCTTGCTGTAGAGCAAGACAAGCTGGATCGTGTATTGGAGGACATCAAGTCTTTTCAATCGGCTACCAAGCAGGCAGATTTTTATAATTTGCTAAAAAGCCCAATCGTCAACAGAGCTAAAAAAGCGAGTATTTTTAAGGCGCTTTTTGGTGAGCGATTTGACAAGCTGAGTTTGTCTTTTTTAGACCTCGTTCTGAATAAAGGAAGAGAATATAATTTGGCTGATATCGCTGACGATTTTGTTGGTCAGTACAAAGAGCTTAAGTCAATTACTACGGTTACTGTTACTACAGCAAAGCCACTTTCTGAAGAAGGATTGGCGAAAATAAAAGCAAAGTTGGAAGGTAGCGGAGACACCAAGGACAATGTTGAAATTTTGACCAAAGTAAACCCTGATATTATCGGAGGTTTTATTTTAGAATTCGACGATAAACTGTTTGACAGTAGCGTAGCACACCAGTTAGAAATACTGCGTAAAGAGTTCAATAAAAAGGACATCGTACGAAGTGACAATTAGTAAAAAAAGGACATCTATATATTGTAGGTGTTTTGTATTTAGTATATAATTTTAGCATTAGAAACCATTAAAAAATAAATAGATATGGCTGACGTTAAACCCGATGAAATTTCGGCAATATTAAGAGAACAACTTTCAGGCTTTAAAACAGCCGCTGAATTGGAAGAAGTAGGTACAGTACTCCAGGTGGGTGATGGTATCGCTCGTGTATACGGTTTGACCAAAGCACAAGCGGGGGAATTAGTGGAATTTGAAACGGGTGTACAAGCTATCGTACTGAACCTTGAAGAAGACAACGTAGGAGTTGTACTCCTTGGATCTCCAGATGGGATCAAGGAAGGTGCTACAGTACGTCGTACCAACAGAATTGCCTCTATTGAAGTAGGTGAAGGATATATTGGTCGTGTCGTAAATCCGCTTGGTGAACCTATCGATGGTAAAGGTCCTATCAGCGGTGTTAAGTACGAGATGCCACTAGAGCGTAAAGCACCTGGTGTTATCTATCGTGAGCCAGTAGCTGAACCACTTCAAACGGGTATCAAAGCGATTGATTCTATGATTCCAATTGGTAGAGGTCAGCGTGAGTTAATCATTGGTGACCGTCAGACTGGAAAGACTGCGATTGCGATTGATACCATTATCAACCAGAAAGAATTTTTTGACAAAGGAGAACCTGTATTCTGTATTTATGTGGCTTCCGGCCAAAAATCATCTACAGTGGCTCAGGTAGCTAAAGCACTTACAGAAGCTGGCGCGATGGATTACACGGTCATCGTTGCATCTTCTGCTGCTGATCCTGCTCCACTTCAGTTCTACGCTCCGTTTGCAGGTGCTGCGATTGGAGAATTTTTCCGTGATACAGGACGTCCGGCATTGATCGTTTATGATGATTTGTCAAAGCAGGCCGTTGCATACCGTGAGGTATCTTTGCTACTTCGTCGGCCTCCGGGACGTGAGGCATATCCTGGTGATGTATTCTACCTTCACTCTCGTTTATTGGAGCGTGCTGCAAAAGTTATCAACGATGATAAACTAGCAAACGAGATGAACGACCTTCCTGCTTCTTTGAAAGACGCAGGTATCGTAAAAGGAGGTGGATCACTAACCGCACTTCCAATTATTGAAACACAAGCGGGTGACGTTTCTGCCTATATTCCAACCAACGTAATTTCCATTACAGATGGTCAGATCTTCCTGGAGTCTAACTTGTTTAACTCAGGGGTACGACCAGCGATTAACGTAGGTATCTCGGTATCGCGTGTGGGTGGTAATGCACAGATCAAATCAATGAAAAAAGTATCGGGTACTTTGAAATTGGATCAGGCACAATACCGTGAATTGGAAGCTTTCGCAAAATTCGGTTCTGACCTTGATGCTGCCACAACGGCTATCCTTGAAAAAGGTAAGCGTAACGTGGAAATTCTAAAGCAGGATCAGTACTCTCCGGTATCAGTGGAGAAACAAGTTGCGATCATCTACCTTGGAACAAAAGGTTTGTTGCAAAATGTACCAGTTAATAAGATCAAAGAATTCGAAGAAAACTTTTTGTCTACGCTGGAGTCTCGTCATTCTGATGTGTTGGATTCTTTCCGTTCAGGTAAGTTGGATCCAGAAATGTTGAAGAAAGTAGAGGCATTGGCAGCAGAAATGACGGGGCAGTATAGCTAGTAGGCCATTAGCTATTCGCTGTTGGTCATTGGCTTTCCGCAAACGCAATTTCTATTTCGCGATTGAGGTAAGCCAACAGCTAAGTGCCAATAGCCAACAGTTTAAAGTAATTACAACAATTAAAAAATGGGTGCAAATTTAAAAGAAGTACGCGAGCGAATTAAGTCGGTAAAGTCAACGCAGCAGATCACCAGAGCCATGAAGATGGTTTCGGCAGCGAAGCTACGTAGAGCACAGCAGGCTATTACGGAGATGCGTCCTTATGCTGACCGCCTGAATGACATGTTGGTGCATATTCTTTCCAACTCGGAAGGTTCTGCGTCATCTTCATTCGGAGAAGAGCGTTCGATAAATAAAGCGCTGTTGGTCGTCGTCACTTCTAACCGTGGGTTGTGTGGTGCGTTTAATACCAATATCATCAAGGCGGCTGAAGCGACGATCAAATCGAAGTATGCCCCTTTAGCTGATAGCGGTAATTTGACTATCCTGACGATTGGTAAGAAAGGCTTCGATTACTTCAAGAAGCGTTATATGAATTGTGATAAAAATTCAGATTATACTGAAATTTTTAGCGACTTGAGCTTTGATAATGTTGCTCAGGTATCGCAACTGATCATGGATGAATATAAAGCAGGTAACTACGATTCAGCACATGTTTGTTATGGTCGTTTCAGAAATGCAGCGGTTCAGATTCCTGAATCTGTTCAGTTTTTGCCAGTTGAGAAGATGGTACCCGATGAGAAGGCAAGCAAGCATAAAGTTGATTATATCTTCGAGCCGGATGAAAAGACTTTGCTCGATCAGTTGGTGCCAAGTATTTTGCAAACAACGTTCTTCAAATACTTATTGGATGTACAAGCTTCTGAGCATGGTGCGCGTATGACTGCGATGGAAGCGGCCACAGAAAACGCGGAAGACATGTTAAAGAACCTAAAAATTGTATACAACAAAGCACGACAGGAAGCGATTACAAAGGAGCTTTCAGAGATTGTGGGTGGAGCGGCTGCTTTGGAAGGGTAATACCAATACTAAACGAAAGAAAAACTATAAAGGAAAGTGCTGTTTGGAAACGAACGGCACTTTTTTTTTTGGGGTTGTGGAAGGAGAAAAAGGTGGGAAGTGGGAGGTGGGAAGCTTCCCTTTAACGTGAATTCCTGTTATCTCTCAAAGCTTTACGTTAGAAGGCGCTTCCCACACCTCCAACTTCCCACTTCCCACTCTTCCAAACCAGCTAATTTGTCCGAAATGGCACCTTTTTCTGTTTTTTACGTTATCTTAGTTATCGGTTTTGTCAAAATGAATTTGGTTAACCGAAAAATTAAATATGAAAGCGATTATCCCAGTAGCGGGCGCAGGTACGCGCCTTCGTCCACATACATACACACAACCTAAGCCGCTGATCCCAGTAGCCGGTAAGGCTATTATTTCCTTTATTATTGATAAGTTGATTGATGTTGGTATTGATGACTTTGTCTTCATTATCGGATATCTGGGCGAGAAGATCAAACTCTACGTAGAGCAGGAATATCCGAATATTAAAATGGAGTTTATTCAGCAAAATATGCGACAAGGTTCCGGACATGCTATCTGGACGGCGCGGGAAGCTATCAAAGGAGCAGATGAAGTGTTTATCGTATTTGGAGATGTTATTATTGATGTAGATATGAAAGACATATTGGCGCAGGAAACATCTTGTGTGGTGGTCAAAAAGGTAGATGATCCTCGTGAGTTCGGTGTGGTGGAATATGGTGAAGACAGATATGTGAAACGAGTAGTTGAAAAACCAAGTATTCCAAAATCAGATATGGCGATGGTTGGTTTTTACAAAGTTAAAGAAGTACAAATGTTAATCGATTCTTTATCCTACAATATTGAAAACGACATTACTACTCATGGTGAATTTCAACTGACGGACGCACTTATGAAAATGATTGCGGATGGCGTTAAGTTTTCAACTGTTCCGGTAAATAATTGGTTTGATTGCGGCAAGAAAGAAATCCTTTTGGAAACAAATGCTATGTTATTGGACAAAGAAGGTTTTGCATCTTCAAATCTGCCTAGTTATGACAGCACCATCATCATCCACCCGGTGAGTATCGGTAAAGATTGCCAGATCACGAACTCTATCATCGGACCACATGTAACCATTGGTGATAATGCGGTCATCAATTATTCCATTGTCAAAGAATCTATTATTGGTAATTATGCGACTATTGAAGATATGGTTTTGCATCATTCTATTGTAGGAAGTGATGCGGCTATAAAAGGTTCTAACAAGAGTTTGAATATTGGGGATAATACGGAGATTGACTTTTCCTGAAGAATGAAATATGAGGTATAAAGTATAATCCCTTTTACGTTAAAGGGATTATACTATATACCTCATACTTTCCTTCCCTCCACATAATACATATCAATTTCCACCTCATGCTTAATCGCCACCTTTCCCCGGTGCGTACAATGGAAATGATCCTTTACCAATTCATAAGTTGATTGAGAAATATTTACTTTCCCGACTTCACCATTATCTTCCAGGCGGGCTGCAATGTTGACGGTGTCGCCCCAAATATCATAGGCAAATTTTCGGATACCTACGATTCCAGATACCAGAGGGCCGGTGTGAATACCAATGCGCGTTTCAAAGTAGGGTTCATTTTTTCCGGACTTTTCTACAGCCAGATTCTGCATAAACTTCTGAATGTCTAAAGCTGCTTTGATCATGTTGACAACGCTTTTACCATCAGGAGTAGGAATGCCTCCGGCACACATATAGGCATCGCCAATGGTTTTGATTTTTTCCAGGCCGTATTGCTCCATTATCTTGTCAAATTCGCGGAAGCATAAATCAATTTCGGCAACCAATTCTTCCGGTTCCAGCAATTGACTGATGAGCGTAAACCCTTTAAAGTCAGAAAAGAAAACAGTTACGTTCTCATGGCGCTTTGCTTTTGCTTTGCCATGGGTTTTTAGTTCCTGAGCGATTTCGGAGGGTAAAATATTAAGCAATAGCTCGTCTGATTTTTTCATTTCCCGTTCCAGGTCGAGGGTTCGGGCGTGCACTTCCTTTTTTAGTTTTAGCTCCCTTTTTCTGGCTTGATATAAACTGTATTGAGAAATCGCCATTAATGCGCCAAGTAGCAACGCACTGCAAAAAGCAATGAACCACCAGGTTTTGTAAAAAGCTTGTTGGATGTGAATCGGGATGGCCAGTTCTTTCTTATTCCAATCTCCATTGCCGCTTTTGGTTCGCACTCTGAAGGTGTAATCTCCATGTGGAACAATGTTGTATCTGGCAGTATTAATGGTTGATTCCTTTGACCATTCTTTTTCGTATCCATCGAGCTTGTAGCTAAAAAAATGGGTGCCGGGATTGGCATAATTAGCCAAAGCGAACTGAAACGTAAAGAATTTATCCCGCCAGGAAAGGTTTATTTTTTGCCCGTTTATTCCTGTTTTAAGACTGATCAAACTATCAACTTCTCCATCTAGTTTTGAAAATTCACATAGTAATATCTTTCCTTCCTGTTGTTCTTTTTGGCGAAGAAAATGAATACCCGGTTTAAACGCATTAACGCCATGCAGGCCACCAAAGTACATGGTACCATCGGGCGTTTGGTGAAAAGAAATACGGTTAAATTCATTGCCTGATAGACCGTCATCTTTGTTGAAATTGATAAAGTGTTTTTCGTCGATATTAAAACGAGACAAACCCAGATCAGTACTCACCCAAATAGCGCTGTCGCCTTCAGAGAGTAAACCGTTGATAAAGCTATTGGCTAAACCATGATTGGTAATGTAGACGGATATTTGTTCCGTTTTGATATTTAATTCGTGGAGGCCATTTCCTGTTGCGATCCAAAGATTGCCAAGGCGGTCTTCGTATACACCATTTACTTTGTTGTGTAAAAGAGTGGGGCCATTTTTATTTTCTGTGTGATAATGAGCGAGCGTACCCATCCCTTTATCAATTTTGTACAGTCCGTCACCAAGGGTTCCAAGCCAGATATAATTACCTGTTTTACCCTGATAAATACAACTGATGTCAATTTTTTGTGTGTCAATAATTCCAGTGAGGTCAACAAAGTTTGTCAACTCTTTTGAGGAAATATCGTAACTGGCAATTCGGTTGCGATAGCCAAACCACAGCAATCCTTCATGGTCAACCATCACGTCACCCAGGTCAGTTGGAGCCGGTCTCTTGAGGATGGTATCTATCTTCATTGTGTTGAGATCAATTCGTTTTCCATTACCTGTCCAGATCGCATTCTTATGATATAAAATTCCAAAGGGCGGATTGTGAAAAGGAGTGGTTTGAAAAAGTGGACGCAGGGCATTTGTTGTAGTATTGAGCAAATGAATGGAATTGTAATAGCTGATGTAAATGTTTCCATTTTCGTCACTTGTGATTCCCCGGACACTACAACTTGCATCTTGACAATACTCATTGCCATCCGCCATATAAGTGCTAAACAAATCATCCGAGCTCACCGCTTTTATTAAACCAAAGTCTGTTGCAATCCAAATGACACCAGTTTGATCTTCAAAGATGTCGCGATAATTGACCGTGTACTTGGTGATGTCTCTAACGTCTTTGTCCAGGTCCAGTGTTTTTTTGCTGAGCGCATCATAGAGCCATAAGTTACCCATGCCACCGATCCAAATATTGCCATTCTCTTTGACATGAAAAGTAGAAAACACACTTCGGTTGACCAATGCATTGGAGGCTGGATGGAGTTCAAAATCGCGGGATCCTTCTTTGATAAAATAAATGGCACCGTTGTTCATCAAAGCCCAGAGGGTATGGTCTTCTGTGACTTGCATTTGGGTAACCCAGCTTTTGGAACTACCATCACCTAACTTAAATGAATTGACTTCCTCTCCTTTTTTATCAATGACCAGTAAGGTATTTGCGTCATAGCTAAAAAAGATGTAGCCACTCAATTCCGCGATTGCCCTTTTGGCAAAAGTGCCTTTGCAAGACATGATATCCTGAACGCCAATTTCCTTATTTGATTTGTGTAAAACGGAACTGCCGGTTTCAGATGAATAAACAAAAGACCAAAGATTTTTTTTGCTATCTAAAAAAAGACTATGGAATATAGTGCCTTCATTTTCAGTATGGTGCTCTTGCTCCACCTTAATTTTTTTTACATAGTTGTTACTTGTGTTGAGACGTGCTAACTGATCGGGAAGTGAAAGCCAAAGTACACTGTCAGATTCAAAGCAGAGGTCTGAAACGTAGTTGTCGGGAATGTAACCATCGGGGCCGGAGGTTCCATAGTTGAGAAACTTTTTACTATCAAAACGATTTAAACCGTTGATGGTTGCTATCCAGAGAAAACCCGAAGAGTCTTGTGTCACCTTAAAGGAGTTTCGATGACTAAGACCTTCTTCGAATCCATATACCTTAAACTGAATCTGATCAGCAATAGATTGCCCAGTGATATTACCACTAAGGCAAATCGCAAAAATAAGAAAGCAATATTTTTTTAAAAAAATCATAAAGAATTACTCCTGGAGTATTTGTTGACCCAACTTCTCTCTGAAAGTAAAAAAAAATAGTTAAAACACATCTATTATTGCCGCTTAGTTGTTTGTTTTGTACCCTCAAAGAGAGATAAGCGTATTATGTCGCTATTTCAGCAACTCAATTAGTGAGATCGGGGAGGATGTTGGATGTTACTTCGACCAGCCAAAGGCTGGCCGTGACTAACATCCAACATCTAACATCCAACTTTATCTCAAAGATTGAGAAAAGGACCGTCACAAAAAAAAGAATAAACATGAAAGTACAAGTAATAACGATAGGCGATGAAATCCTAATTGGACAAATCGTAGACACCAATTCGGCCTGGATGGGGCAGCAACTTAATGATGCAGGCTTTGACATAGAAAATATCATGACGGTGGGAGATGAAGAAATGGCGATTAAACAAGCATTAGACGATGCTTTCAGTCAATCCGATATCGTTTTGATGACAGGAGGTTTGGGACCCACCAAGGATGATATTACGAAGAAAACACTGGCCGATTATTTTGGGGTAGAAATGGTTTTTAGCGAATCTACGTTCAATCGTATTCAACGTATGTTTAAAAAGTGGAAAAAATCTCCGACCGAAGCACACCGTCTGCAATGTTACATGCCCGCCAATGCGACCTTATTGTATAACGAAATGGGGACAGCTCCCGGGATGTGGTTTGAGCACAATGGGAAGGTGGTTGTTTCAATGCCCGGGGTACCATACGAAATGCAATATCTGATGACGGAAGAGGTGATTCCAAAATTGTCTGTAAACTTTACAGCAAAGCCCGTAATTCACCGCACCATCCAAACTATAGGAGAAGGAGAAACCCGTATAGCCAGCCGTATTGAATCGGTAACAGATACTTTGCCAGACTATGTAAAAGTAGCGTTTTTACCAAGCTTAGGAAAGGTCAGAGTACGACTGTCAACAACGGGTAATAATAAGAAAGAATTGCAACAATTACTGGATGAAAAAGTAAAAGAGATTGCTGCTTTGATTCCCGAATTCGTATATGGATATGGCGATGATAAACTGGAAGAAGTCATTGGGAAAATACTAGTACAACAAGGCAAAGCCTTAACAGTCGCGGAGAGTTGTACAGGTGGATATATTTCGCATCGTATTACTGCTAACCCCGGATCGTCTGCCTATTTTGATGGAAGTATCGTGCCCTATTCCAATGCTATAAAAGTAAAGCAACTAAACGTAAACCCCGATACCCTGAAAGAACATGGAGCTGTTAGTAAAGCGACTGTTATTGAAATGGTAAAAGGTGTTTTGGATTTGCTGCAATCAGATATTGCTGTTGCTATTTCTGGAATAGCCGGGCCTGGTGGTGGAACGCAAGAAAAACCCGTCGGAACAATCTGGCTGGCAGCAGGAGATCAGGACAGGGTAGTGACACGAAAGTTAAATTTAGGAAAGAAACGTTTACAAAATATAGAATATACAGCCAATCAGGCATTGAATATGGTACGGCAGTTTTTGTTGAAGGAAATATGAAACATCCAATCAAGTAACCCTTGACAAAGATCCATCTAAAGCCAAAAAGACAGCCTTCTGGCAAAGGAGGATTCCTAATTTAGTACAAACACAATTTTGTTTACCTGCTTAAATCATGTAGCTTTGTAGACCATTTGAAAATCCTTAACAATACTCCCTTTTGTCTGGTATAAGAGGTTGAGAATCAATTAATTAGTAAAAGTATGGCACAAGTAGAACTCATCATGCCTAAAATGGGCGAAAGTATCATGGAAGCTACTATCCTTAAGTGGGTAAAAAATGTAGGTGATATCGTTGAGGTAGACGAGACCATTTTAGAAATAGCAACAGACAAGGTAGACTCAGAAATACCAAGCCCGGTGGCAGGTACAATAGCGAAAATTCTCTTTCAGGAGAACGATGTAGTCGCGATCGGTAAAGTGATTGCTATCATCGCCACTGAAGGCGAAGAAGTGGCTGCGACACCTTCTCCGGCTGCTGAAGTTGTTGCCCCTTCGTCTAACGGGTCTAACGGAGTGAAGGAAGAAACACCAATACCTGCTGCACCAGTTCCAACACCAGCAGTTGCTGCGGTTGCTACTATGGAAGCTCCGGGGAGAGGTGATAGCAATGGACGTTTTTACTCGCCGCTTGTGCGTAACATTGCCAAGCAGGAAAACATTGGTGAAGCAGAATTAGATGCGGTTGCAGGTACCGGTCAGAATGGTCGTGTAACTAAGAAAGATATTTTAGCTTACTTGAACAACAGAACCGGAGCAGGTACTCAGTCAGCACCTGCCGTTTCAAAAAGTATTGCTCAGTCAGTTACAACAAGTTCTGCTACAACTTCAGTGTCAGGCGCGGATGAAATTGTAGCAATGGATCGAATGCGTAAGTTGATTGCGGATCACATGGTGATGTCCAAACGAACTTCTGCGCACGTTACTTCATACATTGAAGCGGATGTAACGAATTTGGTCAACTGGAGAAACAAAGTAAAAGGAGAATTTCAGAAAAAATATGGCGAGAAGATTACCTTCACACCAATTTTTATAGAGGCTGTTGCAAAAGCGATTCGCGATTTTCCAATGATCAATGTTTCCGTTGACGGAACCAACATCATTGTGAAAAAGGATATTAATGTAGGTATGGCAGCAGCATTGCCTTCAGGCAACCTTATCGTTCCTGTTATCAAAAATGCTGATCGCCTCAATTTATTGGGTTTGACCAAGTCTGTTAATGATTTGGCTAACCGTGCCCGAGGCAATAAACTAAAGCCTGAGGAAATACAAGGAGGAACGTTTACGTTGACCAATGTAGGAACCTTTGGCAACGTAATGGGAACGCCGATTATCAACCAACCTCAGGTGGCCATTATGGCGGTAGGAGCTATTCGCAAAAAACCAGCTGTAATTGAAACGGAATATGGAGACGTCATTGCTGTTCGTCAAATGATGTTTTTATCGCTCTCTTATGATCACAGAGTAGTTGATGGTTTCCTTGGTGGTTCTTTCCTTCGCAGAGTGGGAGATTATCTGGAAGCTTTTGATGCCACTCAGACGGTTTGATATTGAAGTTGTTTAAAGTGATTCCCTATGGTGGCACATTAAGTCATAGATACCGTGGACCTTCAGCTATTTTGCTTCCCGTAGCTTGCTCCTCCGCTAGATCCTACGCCAAGGCTTCGGCTCCTAAGAAAAGCTTCGGCGACGAGGAATAGCTGAAGCCCTGGGGATCAGTGCCTTATCCGCAGGCATAGGAAACTTTAAACAACTTTTATACCTTGAGATACCCAAAACAATAAACAATGAAGTTTTTAAACATGGTTACTAAAGTGGCAACTAATTCAGTGAGAAAATTGTAGCATTAGTTTTTTAAAACTTCAATTAGAAAAAGAAATCTCGGACAATATGTATAGCAGATTAATGGTACTTGTTTTGTTTTGCTTTTGTGCTTTTATAAGTCAAGGGCAAGATCCGGTAAAGAAGTTAAAAGCTGAAGCCGACCGATATTATACCAATAAAAAATACCCTGAGGCACTCAACCTCTTCCTTAAATATCAACGTGTCAAATCAATCGACAATGATGTCCGCTACAAGATGGGGCATTGTTATTTAGAAAACAATGAACCTGCAGAGGCACGCAAATTTCTTGCATATGTTATTGAAAACGCTAAGAAGCCAAAGGCAGATGCCTATTATGGCATAGCTCGTACGTACCATGTACAAGAGGAATTTGAAAAAGCAGCGCTTGCTTATAAAGCCTTTTTAGCTGTAACTAAAAAAGGCCATCGGTTACGTGAAAGTGCCAAAGACGATATAAAAAGATGTGTAAATGGTTTTAATATCCGCTCTGTTTCCGGACAAGTGATTGTTGAAAACCTAGGAGAATATGTGAATTCTAAAGGCGATGATTTTGGGCCGATTTTAAGTCCTAATTATAAAGACAAAATTTATTTTAGTTCGTCTAGAGATGGTAACGTAGGTGGCTTGAGAGGCGAAGACGGAACGAAGAAAGACAGATATGGTCAGTACAAAACGGATATTTTATTTTCCAGCGTAGAGAATGGCCAATGGGGGCATCCAGCTCCTTTGGGAGACCTGATTAATGGTTCCAAAAACGATGTGATTCTAGGATTCAATTCCACCGGTCAGGTTATGTATTATTTTAATGGGGTGAGTTTGTTCAGTGGAGAAATTTTGGTAGATACTTTTTCTGCAGGAGCACCTCCCGTGATACCTGCCCGATTTTCCAGCCCGATGATTGCTGAAAACGGTGATAACTTTCCGTATTTTTTTAACGACACGATCATGCTGTTTTCGAGTAATCGAAAGGGAGGTTATGGTGGAATGGATTTGTATATCACAGAAAACAAAAATGGCCAATGGATGGCACCTAAAAACCTGGGGTCAAGAATTAACTCTGCTTATGATGAAGTGACACCTTTCTTATCTGCTGATGGGCGGTCGCTTTATTTTAGTTCAAATAACGTGAAAGGAATTGGTGGACATGATGTTTACAAGTCTGTTTTTATTGATAAGAAACAATCCTGGTCTGAACCGGAAAATGCAGGTGTGCCGCTGAATTCAGCAGGTGATGAAATGCATTTCAAATTGTCAAAAGATGGAATGAAAAGCTTTTTTAGTTCATCCAGATTATCGTCTTTTGGTAAGCGTGATATTTATATTGGTTACTTTAATGCGGCAAAAGCAGAGCAGACGGTACGATCAAATCCATTAGTATTTAGTCAGGTAGAAGTAGATTTGACAGCTGGCGTCAACCTTCCGGGTGATGGAGATATTAATACGGGATTTTCAGAAAATGAAATAGTAACGTATAATCTGGAGCAACTATTATTCGAACGGAGTGATGATGTTTTGACATTGGCCAATATAAGAAAACTGGATGCTGTCGCTCGAATGATGTTGGCCTATCCGCGAATCATAGTTGAGCTGAACAGCCACTCCGCAGTAACCGGCTCCCCAAAATTTGACTTATACAACTCTGCCAAAAGAGCAGATGTGGCGGCAAAATATTTAATTGAAAAAGGCATACCCGCAGATAATGTGTTGGTAAAAGGATGTGGTATCAGTTACCCCGTGGCCAACTTCCGGTCAGAAGGCGGTGTAAATTTGATGGCAGCTAAGTTAAACAAACGAATTAATTTTCGCTTTCATCACACCAGTGGACTGCCGATAAAAATTAATGTGGAAGATGTGAAAGTCAGTAGTTTTATGAAAAGCGATAAGTGGTCTATTTATGATAAAACCATAAACGGCTTATCTTATAAAGTGCAAATTGCCTCTATGAAACAAATGTATAATGGAGATGTTGTCAGCAACTATCCAAATGCAAGTATAGAGAGTACTGGTCGAAGTGATTACAATCAATACACGGTTGGTTTGTACAAATCGTATTATTCTGCAGAAACATTGCGAAAAGAGTTGGAACAAAATGGCCTGCCTAATGTTTTTGTGGTGCCTTACGTAAATGGACTAAGAGCTTCTATAGAAGATGCAAAAATATACGCAAATGCCTTCCCTGATTTGCAAAATTACCTTAGAGGTATCGGTGAAAATTAATAAGGGAAAAACGTGTCGCAAATTTAAATCCAAAGGATGAATAAAATAGACTTTTTTAAAGAGAGCTTGCGTAATTTGAAAACTGTTGGGACGGTAACAAGAAGTTCACCGTTTTTGTGTAAAGGAATGATTAAACCAGTTGATTTTCAAAAGGCAGATGTAATCATTGAACTCGGGGGAGGTGACGGAGTTGTCACTAAACACATTTTAGGTGCCATGAAGCCTGATGCAAAATTACTTACATTCGAAGTAAACGGACAATTTTGCGATATCATTCGCGAGATAAAAGATGAGCGCCTGATCGTGGTAGAAGATTCTGCTGAACACCTGGAGGCGCATATGAAAAGACATGGCGTCAAAGAGGTCGACTATGTTATTTCTGCTATTCCTTTTGTTTCTCTGCCTGATGAACTTTGCTATCAGATTGTTCGTCTTTGTAAAAAGGTGCTTCGCCCTAAAGGCCTTTTTGTGCAGATACACTATTCACTGATCATGAAGAAAATTTACAAAAGTGTGTTTGGTAATGTGGATGTGACTTTTGTGCCAATTAATATTCCGCCGGCCTTTGTTTTGGTTTCGGAGAAGCGGGATTGAGGCCCTTTAACGGGGATGGGACACGGATTGGACGGATCTAACTGATTTACACGGATTCTTTTCTGCGATCGTAAAGAAAATACGTTAGCGGGAAATCCGTCCTTATCCGTTCAATCCGTGTTCCATCAAAAAAAAAGATCGCGCCAGCGATCCGCGTTAGTGTTTCATTCAGCAAAGTGAAACCGGCTAACCACCGGATAATGATCCGACACCTCCACCTTCAAAATCCGATGTTCGTCCACCTCCACTTTATCTCCAGCAAAAATATAATCAATTCTTAAGGCAGGGATTTTACCGGCATAGGTAGAGCCCATTCCCGAACCTCTTTCACAGAAGGAATCTTTAAGTCCATTGGACAAAACGCGATAAGCGTATGATTGGGGTGTTTCATTAAAATCGCCGCAAAGAATAACATGGGCTTTTTTCTTTTGAACGTGGGCGGCAACTTTCCTCGCCTGATCAGCACGTACGATCGAGGCGTGTTTTATTTTACGGAGGACACTACGGATACCTAGCCAGGTACGCTTTTCACCCAACTCTTTTTCTTCGATTACTTTGTTGGCTTCATCGGTAATCCGGTTTGACTTTAAATGCACATTGTACACATTTAAGGATCTGCCCTTGTAGTCGATGCTACTGTAGATGGAGCCGTTGTTGCCTTGGTCGACAATGGCTTTATTAGTGATAGGGTATTTGGAAAAAATAGCTAGTGCAACTTTGTTTGGTTTGTAGTAGTAGTCTAGTCCTGTGCTTTTGGCAACGCTTTTAAGTAAATTCTTTGTATTGGGAAACTCCTGAAAGCAGATGATGTCTGCATCTTGTTTGGCAAGTAGGTTGAGGATGTCTTTTTTGGTACTTTTATCTGCTGGGTAGTCGTAAAACCCACGGCAATTAAAGCTCATGATGGTCAAGTCATTCTCATGCAATTCGGTAGCTGCTGAGTTAAAACCGATCAGGCTTTTGATATGTCCCGACCCCATTATAATACAGGCTAATGAAAAGAAGAGATAAAAGTTTTTGGTGCTCAACCAAAAGAGAACGAAGAAAATATGGAGGAGTAAAAGCCAGAAAAAAGCCATCCCAAAAAAAGAGAAAAACCAGCCATATTCAGGACTCACATAAGGCGCAAGGTAGGCCAGAAAAGTGGCCAATATAACGAGTACATTTAACCATCTGAATATTTTTTTGACGCGTTGTCTCAATGGCTTGTGTTTTAGAATCGGATTTTGGCTTAGTTGGCGCAGCTCTATTTAGTGTGCTTTAGTTTCGGCTACGCTCAGTCGGCGCAGCTCTCATAATTGTACAGATTTATAAGTAAAGGGTTTGCTATAGAGGGCGGGCAATGACTTACAATTGAGTAAGGGAAAAGGAGAAACGCCGGCTGAGCGTAGCCGAAGCCCAAGTCTTCTACTTCTTCTTACTGGCCCTAAACAAAAACTCCTTCTCTTCATCCGACAAGCTGTCGTAGCCATTCTTCTTGATCTTTTCAAGAATGCTGTCTATTTGTTCCTGATGAGAAAGGTCGATTTTTTTATCAGTAGCTGCATTCCCAAATATCTTTCCTTTATTTTTATAAACCGCTTTTACTTTTCGCGGCTTTTCGTTTTTATCCGAAGGTCTAAATAAGCCAGTGATCCAACCAATGAAATTGTTGAAAGGCAGAGACATGTCATTTCCATTGCGCATTTGATGTACAAAGAAATAACCAAAGGCGGCACCACCTAAATGCGCAAAAGAGCCGCCCGTATTTGCATTGGCAGTAGTACCAATCAAATCCAGAAATACGAGCACTAGTACAATATATTTTAGCTTGACGGCTCCAATTAGCAATAAATTCATTTGATATTCGGGCGCAAGTACTCCTGAAGCCACCACAATGGCCATCACACCTGCAGAAGCTCCCAACGCGTAGGAAGTTCCATCGGCTCCATAAGGCAATAGATTTGCAGTAATGAAATAAATGATCCCACCAGCGATCCCACCCAGAATATACAATGGCAAAATTCGGTGATTACCAACCAGATCGCTTACAATTCGTCCAAACCAATAAAGGAACAGCATATTAAACAGAATATGCATAAAGCCCTCATGCAGAAAAACACTGGTAATGATCACCCAGGGGTGTGTCAGGATATGCCAGGCGTCAGATGACATACAAAAGAAGTGCAATATATGTGTATATATTGCCGAATGCGTAGAAGTCCCGTTATTCCCAGGAGGATTGAATATTAAGTGAACGAGATTGATGACAACAAAAACGACTACATTAATGATAATGAGCCGTGTGACCATATTGCCACTCCTAAATTGCCGCTTTACATCGTCCAGTATTGATGTTAACATATTTCAAAGGTATAAACTTGTATATGGAATTTCAAGTATATACACAACATACCTGCCAAATAAAGGTTTAAAATGATTTTTTTGACTGGAAGGTAGTTAAAGTTCTTATCGTATAAATACGCCTAAAGTCGTGAGCCAAATTTGCGCCAGTATAGAATGAGGAAAAAGCCTGTAATGGCGCCTCCCAGGTGGGCAAAATGCGCGATTCCTGTACCAAAGTTACCAACACCTAAAAACAACTCAATGGCTGCATATATCAACACAAAATACTTGGCTTTCATCGGAATCGGAGGAATCAAGAGCATTATTTTACTATTTGGATAAAGCATGCCGTATCCGGCCAATAAACCGAAAATGGCACCTGAAGCACCTGCCATCTGCCCAGGGGAACCTCCACTTTGGATTACAAAATAAGTGACCATCATATGCAAAGCCAAGGCTCCAAACCCTGTAGCTAAATAATAGAATAAAAACCGTTTTGGCCCCCAGGCCATCTCTAAAGGAGGGCCAAACATAAAAAGACCAAACATATTGAAAAACAGGTGGGTGGTTCCAAAATGCATAAACATGTGGGTGACTAATTGATAAGGGGCAAAGCCTTCTGTTCCAGGCCATTTAAGAGACAGCAACCAATTTGCTTCCTGTACTCCCATAATCAACGTGGATCCAAAATAGACCACCACATTTATAATCAACAGTATTTTAACAACTTCTGTAATCCGTAACATATCGTATCAGTAGGTTAATTCAGTAATAAAGCGCTAAGTTAATTGGAAAAAATGGGAAAGTCGATTAAAATCGACGAGTGGGAAGTTGGGAGTGGGAGGTTGGAAGCTTCTCTCAACCGTGATGGCACGCGGATTGAACGGATCTAACGGATTTACACAGATTTTTTTCGGTAATAGGTGATGGGTAATCGACGACGTATATCCGCGTTCGCCGATTACCTATCAAAAAAAAACACGTTAGTAGGAAATCCGTCCTAATCCGTTCAATCCGTTCAATCTGTGTCCCATCAGGTTAGAAGGCACACGGTCGAGTAAAGCTTCCAACTTCCCACCTCCAACTTCCAACCCTCTCACCCCCCAAACTGCCGATCCAACTCCTCCAAATCATAAGTAATAAAACAATTTCGACCAAAAGGACTTTTATAAGGAACCTCGCAGGCAAACAGCTTATCAATCAGCTCTTTCATTTCAATAGGATTGAGCGGCTGGCCTCTTTTGATAGAAGAGCTGCGCGCCATGGCACGGGCAATGTTTTCAGTGATGTCGAGTTTGAGCTCGATATTTTCTTTGTATTGTTCCAACAGTTTTTCGATCATCGCCTGTTGGTCGGCAACCTTAGGCAGGTCAGCCGGAACAGCATGCAGCACAAAATCATTCTTGCCAAACTCCTGAATTTCAAAACCCATTGTATTGACTTGCGGTATGATTTCTTTTAGGATGGCAGCATCTGCGGGAGGAAGCGTAATTGTTTTTGGAAACAACTCTTTTTGAGCAATGGCTTCCTTGCTTTTCATGGCCTCTACGTACTGCTCAAATAAGATACGCTCATGAGCTGCCTGCTGATCAATCAGTAAAAACCCCGACTTAATATTGCTGACAATATAAGAGGCGTGAATTTGATACGATTTTTTTTGCGGTGTAGAAAAGCTCCCCGTCTCATCATCCAGTGAGCCGCTTTCTGCCCACTTGCTTTCAATGGTTAGGGATTTACCTTCCGGAGGATCATTGTTGTCTTCCGGGTCAAATTGATCAAGACCTTCGTATAGTTTTTTCCAGTTTTTTAGATTGTTCGCATCCTTGCCTGAGGTGAGGCCAGCGCTCGGTCGACCAGCATTAGAGGCATTGCCTTTTGATGATTTTGTTTCAAAAGCCTGATGTTGATTAGCAGATTTGTTGCCGGTAATGCCACTTGCGAAATTGACGTTTTGCTCAAAGTCGAGGGTAGGAGTAATGGCATTGGTGCCAAGGGCGTGCCGTATCGCTACTTTCAAATAATTATAAATCAAGCGCTCATCGTCAAATTTAATTTCTTGTTTGGTCGGATGAACATTAATGTCAATTCGCTTGGGATCAATGTCAATATAAATCGCATAAAAAGGAAAAGTACCTTTTTGCAAAAGCTCCTCGTAGGCACTCATAATGGCGTGGTTGAGGTAATTGCTTTTTATAAATCGGTTGTTGACAAAGAAGAACTGTGTGCCTCTGGTTTTTTTTGCAAATTCTGGTTTGCCAACATAGCCACTTAATTTGATGATGTCTGTATCTTCTTCAACAGGCACCAGATGTTTGTTGGAGGTGGTACCAAAAATACCGACGATGCGCTGTCTCAGTTTGCCGGCAGGTAAATGAAAAATCTCATTGCCATTGTGGTGCAGCGAAAAGAAGATATCTGTATTGGCTAGCGCAATGCGTTGGAATTCGTCCAGGATGTGGCGCATTTCCACGGTGTCTGACTTGAGGAAGTTGCGTCGCGCCGGAACGTTATAAAATAAGTTTTTCACGGAAGTGCTGGTCCCTGCCGGGCATTGGCAAGCTTCCTGCTTTTTGATCTCGGAGCCTTCGATCACTAATCTGATTCCGAGTTCGTCCGATTGTCGACGGGTTTTCAGTTCCACCTGAGCAATGGCAGCGATGGAAGCCATCGCTTCTCCACGAAAGCCCATGGTACGAATGGCGAATAGGTCTTTAGCATTTCTGATTTTAGAAGTAGCGTGCCGCTCAAAACTCATACGAGCGTCGGTCTCAGACATACCGCAACCATCATCAATAATTTGGAGCAGGGTCTTGCCTGCGTCCTTTACAATTAATTTGACAGAACTACTACCCGCGTCAATGGAATTTTCCATCAACTCCTTCACGACAGATGCTGGCCGCTGGATAACTTCTCCTGCAGCAATTTGATTGGCGATTGAATCTGGTAATAGCTGAATAATATCAGCCATAGGTGTGTTTGTTTTTTAATTTGAAAGAAATCAAGGTTTGAAGGTGATAAGGGTTGAAGGTTTGAAGGACACTCAATGGTAGACTCCGCATATCGCGTGTCCTTCAACCCTTATCACCTTCAAACCTTCCATCCTTAGCTATTCGACCATGTCGACGATGCGTGGCAAATATACAGTAAGTAAGATGTAACTTATTAAGATAAGCGCTACTATTATAGCGATTAGCGACAAATTTCTTCGCATTCCAGCTGCGCGTTTGGTAGCGGTATAGCCTTTTTGCTTTCGGCGAAAGCCAGAGGAAATCCTGGCCTTTACCGCTTCAGGATCTCCATCCTTAGCGTCTTTGGCGTTTTTGAGTCGCCGCTCCAAATCTTCTTTTCTGGAGTCATAATATTGCGGAACATAGTCGAATCGCTGGTTCTTAGGCGTTTTGAAGAATCTTGGTAGTGCCATCGTAATTTTTTTTGAGATCGCTTCGCTGTCAGACCGCTGTGTTGTCAGGTCGTCATCGGCTTTGCCTGGACAGTACAGCGAGCTGACAGCAGAGCGGTCTAAATTAAAGGACTGCTATCATTTAACTAGATGTAAGATAAGGATGAAATGTTGTATCAACCAATAAATTCTTACAACTTATGTTAATCTAAAAACGTTTTTTTCTTTTCCTTTAAAAATAGCTATTGGGAGCCCTGATTATACTTATATTTGTGCTTCCAAATTTTTAAGGCGCTAAATAGGACGACATTTATAGCAAAAGGTAAAACGTGTTGCTAAGTAAGAATTTTTCACCATCTCTAAGGAAATTAACTCGATGAGCGATCAAATCAAGCATGAATGCGGAATTGCATTAGTTAGGTTGTTAAAGCCCCTCCAACATTATCAGGACAAATATGGCACCTCCCTTTACGGGCTTAATAAACTTCGGTTGCTCATGCAAAAACAGCGTAATCGTGGCCAGGATGGAGCTGGAATAGCTACGATAAAACTGAACGCCAAACCGGGAACCCGATACATCAGCCGGAAACGTAAAACCGGTCCCAATTATCTAAATAATATTTTCTCTGGTATCTACAAGCACTTCAATGGCCTGAGCCAAAACAAATTAAGCAACCCCAACTGGCTCAAAAAACACAAACCTTATACGGGTGAATTATTATTGGGTCACCTCCGCTACGGTACCCATGGCGGTAATACACTGGAAGCCTGCCACCCTTTTCTACGACAAAATAACTGGATCAGCCGAAACCTCGTTTTGGCAGGTAACTTTAACATGACTAATGTGGATGAGTTATTTAGCAATTTATTGGATTTGGGTCAGTACCCAAAAGAGAAATCAGATACGGTAACTGTATTGGAGAAGATCGGACATTTTTTAGATGATGAGGTGCAGCGGTTGCATGGTTGGTTTAAGGAAGATGGGTACAATAGTGATGAATTGAATCAACTTATTTTTGAGCATTTAGATATGCAGCGGTTGTTGGAAAAAGCGTGTAAGAGTTTTGATGGAGGTTACGTCATGGCGGGATTAATTGGTCATGGAGATGCTTTTGTGATGCGCGACCCTTCAGGTATTCGTCCGGCTTTTTATTATCAGGATGATGAAATTGTAGTGGTTGCCTCTGAACGTCCTGCTATACAAACGGCTTTAGATGTACACTGGTCTAAAATACAGGAATTGAAACCGGCGCATGCACTTTTGATTAAGTCAGGAGGCAAGGTGACGGAAGAGCAATTCATCGAACCAAGAAAACGAAAATCTTGTTCCTTTGAACGCATTTATTTTTCAAGAGGAACAGATCGTGATGTTTATCTGGAACGAAAGCAGTTGGGGGCTCAGCTAGCTAAACCAATTCTGGAGGCGATTGATTATAATTATAAGTATACTGTTTTTTCCTACGTACCGAATACTGCTGAATCTGCTTACTATGGAATGATCGAAGGTTTGGACAGAGAGCTGAATGAAGTCAAGAAACAAAAGATTATGGAAATGGGCAAAAATATCAAGCCCAAAAAGCTAGAGAAGATTTTGAGCATGCATACCCGGGTAGAAAAGATTGTGGTGAAGGACGCAAAGTTGCGAACTTTTATTACGTCCGGCGAGTCGCGTGGTGATTTGGTATCGCATGTTTATGACGTGACCTATGGTATAGTCAGAAATGAAAAAGACACATTGGTATTGATGGATGATTCTATTGTGCGTGGTACCACTTTGCGAACTAGTATTCTTCAAATTGTTTCGCGATTAAAACCTAAGAAGATTGTTATTGTATCTTCTGCTCCTCAAATTCGTTATCCGGATTGCTACGGAATCGACATGTCCCGAATGGGAGAGTTTGTTGCCTTCCGCGCACTAGTGGCCTTGCTGGAAGAAAATAATATGGATTATTTGCTGGATGAAACGTTTGATCGCTGCAAGGCACAGGAAGATTTACCAGTTGCGAAAATGAAGAATCAGTTGATCGCTCTTTACAATAAGTTTACCTATGAAGAAATTTCAAATAAGATCGCTGAGATTGTTACTCCAAAAGGAATTAAACCAGAAGTTCAGGTGATTTATCAGACCATTGAAGGGTTACACAAAGCCTGTCCAAATGATACAGGTGATTGGTATTTTTCCGGGAAGTATCCTACTCCTGGTGGAAATCGTGTGGTGAATCGGGCTTTTATGAATTATATGAAGAAGTCGGATCAGCGGGCTTATTAGTTTTTGAGGTGTCGGGAGCGAGGGCTCCACGATCGTGGGAAACTGACTCCCGACACCTCACCCCCGACTCCTCAATCAAAACGCCACCCCAAAAGTAACATTCAAAACAGGTAGCACCGCTACTTTCTCATCTACCTGCTCCACCTCCACGACATCATTGTCTACTATATAAATCTCTCCGGTTACATTTTTGATTGGAATACCTGCGCCAATTTCAAATCCAAACATAAAAGCTTTGCGACCAGTGTTGACACCCACACGGGCAGACACCGCTTCGAAATTTACTTTTACAGTTTTGAAATCACTATTCTCTTTATTACTCGTTTTGGCTTGACCTTTCAGGTAGCTGGAGCCGACGTACCAGCCTCGCGCATATTGTTTGTTGAAATAGTAGTTGGCGCCCAGTGAGTAGTATTGGTATCGGCCATCAATTTCATCACCAAATGATTCGCCTTCGTCAAGAAAGCGGTCTGCGGATTTCCCAAAAGAGAGGGAAGAAAAATCTCCAACAATGCTTAAACGATTGTCGAGTAGAGGGGTAACAATTTCGCCATGTACACCTGCTATGTTAGGCACCAACAAGCGAAGTCCTAATCGAAAGTAGCGAGGTCTTCCATCCTTTCCTTTTTTTCTTTTGATGGCAGCTTCTTCTTCGGCCTCCCATTGTCGATTGATTTCTTTGGCTTTTTTGATTCTCAATGCTTTTTCAGCCTGAGTTTCTACGATTTCAGGCGCTGTTTTTTCAACAGGCTCTGGAGTGGAAATCGAAGTAACTACTTTTTCTTCAGGTGCAGGAGGGGTAGGTTTTGGCGTTTCGATAGAAGCTATTTCTTCCACTTCCTCCTCTTCAATAATTGTATCCTCTATGGTAGAAGGAATATTCGCTCCTACCGCTTCTTCTTCAACTTCTTCGATAATTTCCTCAGCCGCAAGCATTGTTTCACCGCCTCCAAATAAGGTGATAAGTTGAGGAAGAAAAGCATCAATATTATTAAGTTTACTTTCTTCTGTTTTGTAAAATTGGTCGCGATTTTTTCTCCATTGAATAGCTAATTCGTCGGGATCATTTTGCTTTTCAGTTTTACCATATTCGACTAGCAGTTTTTCTCCGCCATAGGTTTCTTTGAAAACCGTTTCACCACTCTGGTTTTTTATTTCAGCGAGGTAAGTAGGCGCATTGTATTTTACCTGAAAGAAATAAATCGGCCCTGATTCTCTTTTGCGTGTATATTGTTTGGGGTCAACTTCGCTGAGGAAACTAATCTCGACCTTGTAGGTGCCGTTTTCATTGACTTGTTTCCAATCCGGAAATTGATTTTTAAGAACGGCAGGAGTGTGAATACCGAGTTTGTTGCCATATTCCGTAGGTAACCACTTTAGATCAAGTTCATATGTTTTATTAGTCGTTTGGGCTTGTAGACCTCCAAGTGCAAAGAGGAAGCAAGCAAAAAAAAATGGGAGAATTCTCATGATAGGAGGTGTTTATTTCAATTTAATTTCGTTCAAAAAAGGGTTCAAAAATTAGACAGATTGATAAAATTCGAATCGTAATGTTGCCGTTTTTGGAAAAGATAGGTTAGTAGTTGAGACACGAATTGCTTTTATATAAAAGATTAACAAAAACAGTATAAGAATAAAAGCATTACAAGAATAAGGAAAATTCAACAGATTCTGGCCATGTTGGAGGCTAATTTTTTTGTAACTGTTCGCTAGTGTATGTGATTAGACAGCAGACCAAAGACGGAAGACCGAAGCTTCACGTGACCGCCGAATCTTTTATATGATTCTTTTTTTGGTGAGAGACGGATTTCTTCCTGTAACGGTGAAAACATTAAAAAACGGTCTGTTTCAGGAAGTACTGAAACAGACCGTTTAAATTGATCACCCAGGATGTTAAAATAATAGGTTTCTTTGGGGCTTTAATTAATCCTGGCAGCCCGTGTCTTGCTGATCTGCATCCCAACAATGCCAGTCCTGATCACCAAAATGTGCCTCATCTTTTACACGGCCATTGTTAGCAGGCTTGTTCCAATTGATCTCCATCAAATTGTTATTTTTAATTTTGAAAAATCGGGCAGGTTTTCAGTTGTAGAACGAATGAGAGGGGTGTCTTGCTCCGCCTTTAAAAGATCGGTAAGCACTTTTCGCGAAGCAAAGGGATTGCCGAGCTGAGACGCAATTCTGCTCCGCCTTTAAAAGATCGGTAAGCACTTTTCGCGAAGCAAAGGGATTGCCGAGCTGAGACGCATTTGATAAATCAAAGGGAGCGCTTACCGGTCTTTCAAACGCAGTTTTGACCTCAACTTCGACTCATCAAACCTTAATCCCCATATTCCGCATCAAATGAGTCGCATTAAAACTCTGACTGACACCCTTCTCCAGTTTGTAATTAAATACCAACTCATCATGCTTGACACGCACCTCCATACAAAGGTTTTCAACCGCACCATCATACTGCGCTTCCAGTAGTCCCAACTCCAAATCATGCGTAGCGATAATTCCGGAACCACGACTTTCTATAAATTGTTTGATCAAAGCCTTGGAGCCGGTGTGGCGATCGTTAGAGTTAGTGCCTTTTAAAATTTCATCCAACAGGAAGTAAATATTATCTTCCGTTTCCACGGCCTCAATGATGGTTTTCAGCCGTTTCAACTCGGCATAAAAAGAGGAGGTACTCTCGTGTAAAGCGTCTTGTGTACGCATGCTCGTGTGTACCTGCAGGATAGGTAACTCCAATCGTTTGGCACAAATAGCGGAACCTGCCATGGCCATAACGATGTTCAAACCCACTGTACGCAGAAAGGTACTTTTGCCGGCCATGTTTGAACCTGTCACCAATTTGAGATGGCCCTGCGTTGGCATTTGCAAGTCATTGCAGATACGTGAATTAACGATGATCAATGGATGTCCTAAGTCATCGCCTACAAATTTTCCTTCTTCCTGAATGATGGGCATCGTCCATTCGGGATTGTTGTAACAGGCAGTTGACAAACTAGCCAGTGCTTCAAATTCCTGTAGCGCTTCAAACCAGTCCGGGAGTTTGTCTTTTAGTTCTGCTTTCCAAACTTCCAATCGTTTGATCCATCTCAAATCCCATAGCATAAACAAGTTGATGAAAATGGCAAAAGGATTGTAACGCAGATTGAGTTGGCTGATGATATAAGAAAGTCGACGGATGGCAACAGAGGCGACCTTGTCATTTTTTGTGAAAACTGTTTTTAAAGATTGAAGTTTTTCTGATTGAAAATTTTCTGTTTCAATATGACCAATCAAACGACCGTATAAGGCCAGCATTTTTTCTGCATGCGTAGTGCGCAAATGTGTTTCGTTAACTTTTTCTAAGGTAGTTCTTAAAAAGTAGGCTGGCACTAAAAGCCAGAAAATACCAAGTTGCCAGGGTATCCAAAGTAGAGTTGCCACGATACCAGATGTGATCCAAAACGGCATGAGCAAAATCGCCACTTTATAAAGGCTGTTGTTGCGGACAAAAGGCTCATCTTTCAGCCAGTTTTTTAATAAATTGACGTGTTCTATTTCGTCTTCAGCGGACATGCCCAGTGCCCTGAAATTTTGACGCCAGTCCAATTTGTCTTTTAATTCAAGGACGGCTGCTTGTCGCAAAACAATTTCAGATTTTTCAGCAGGAGCGGATAAATATTTAGCGAGGCAAGCCCGGCCTACGGCAGTAGCAGCTCTGTTGCAATACTGAAAAAAGGAGTAAGGGCCGAATATATCGAGATCAATGCTATAGGGGTGCCCCACATCCTGAAATTCTTTTCCGTCTGCAAAGTTGGAATAGTCATTTTCTAAAGCCGCTTTTTCATTAAGGTTGATTTTGTTGAGATTCTGATGGTGAATTTGCTGCGTTTGTATATCCAGGTGCCATTTAACGAATTTGGCGAAAGCCACTAAAAAGACAAGAATGAAAACGATAGCTGCAATAGCTGATACCGTGAACAAATAAACGATGGCTCCAATCGCTCCCACAAAAAGCAATAGACGTACAACCGAAAAGCGGATATATTTTGCCTTTAGTGTTTTAGCAGTTTCTTCAAAAGAAGCTGCGCGATCGAGGTACAGTTGCTTTAAATCCATAAGTGGCGGTCTAGGTATTTTAAGAAGTTGTTTAACGTTATTTCCTATGTCTGCGAATAAGGCATTGATTCCCAAGCCTTCAGCTTTTTCTCGTCACCGTAGCTTTGGCTACGAAACTCAAAAAGAGCTTCGCCTTGATAACCAAGCCCTTATTCTCGACTTTAGGAGATAACGTTAAACAACTTCTAAATAAGGACGAAAGATAAAAGTATTATTTCTAATTGTCGCTATTCGGGTGCTCAATCTGTGAGATAAGGTGTGTCTGGATGCTGGATGGCAGATGCAAGATGCTGGATACCCGCTAACGTGGCCCGCGATTTTTACGATCGAGTGATCCAACATCGAGCATCTGGCATCCAGCATCCAGTTACCATTTGCATTTTAATGCCCATTTCCCATCCTTTTGTCAAATTAAAACACCTAAATCGCCACATTCTTTTTAAGTTTGAGCAGAAATAAGCAACAACGAAAAATTAACTTCAGCATCTGCTTTGTAAATTGCTGACTGTAACGACCGCAGGAAGAGTAGCTTAGAAGTTGACAAGGAGTGTGAAGATGCTGAAATTATTTTTTGGGTAATACTAATATATATGAGCGTTAAAAATCAAAATACTAAGATCATTTTTGGCTTGAAGCTGAAGCAGTTGCGGCAGGAGAAGGAGTTGTCTTTTAAGGATTTGGCAAAATCTGCCGACATGTCGGTTTCCTATCTTAATGAAATTGAGAAAGGAAAAAAATATCCCAAAAAGGACAAAATTGATGCATTGGCAGAAGCGCTCAACGTAGATGCGGAAGAGTTGATCTCACTTGAAATGAAAAGAGGTTTGGCTCCTGTCGGAGAATTATTGCGCTCTAATTTTTTGAATGAATTACCCCTTGATTTATTTGGGATCGAATTGGCAAAAGTGGCAGAGATTATCGCCAATGCGCCCATGCGGGTTGGTGCTTTTATTTCGACCTTGGTAGAGCTGGGACGAAGCTACGCAGTACACGAAGAGAACTTTTACCATCGGGCCATGCGCGCTTATCAGGAGTTACATTATAATTATTTTGAAGACATTGAAAAGGTAGCACTTGAGTTGGTTGAAAAAAGTGATTTGTCAGTAGGTAGTCCCGTAACTGTGGATGCGCTGGCAAAGGTGCTGAAAAAAGAACTGCGTTATAAAATTGATTTTGATGGATTGAAAGACCATCCGGCATTAAGCAGCCTGCGCGCTGTCTTTATCCCAAAGTCAAAAAAGCTTTTGCTAAACGGCAATTTGACAGACAACCAAAAAGCATTTCAAATTGGGAAAGAGCTGGGTTTTCATTATCTGAAATTAAAAGAACGCGCCAATACTTCTTCCTTACTTCAAGCCAATAATTTTGAAGAAGTGCTCAGCCATTATAAAGCGTCCTATTTTGCTGTTGCCCTCTTGATTAATCGGGATACTTTCGTAAAAGATGTGGAAGATTTTTTCAGTATGAAAAAATGGAATGGACAGGCTTTCTTGGCCTTGATGGAAAAGTATCAGGTCTCACCTGAAATGATGTTTCAGCGATTGACCAGTATATTGCCGCGCTTTTTCAATCTGCCAAAGTTGTACTTCATCCGTTGTGTACATGATCCAGATAAAAAATCTTTTGAAATAGACAAGGAGTTGCATCTTAACCACAAACACCATCCACACGGCAATGGTTTATTTGAACATTATTGCCGTCGCTGGCAGTCTCTTTCACTACTAAGTGATTTACATCAATTGCAAAACGAAGGAAAGTACGCCGGGACTTTAGTAGGCGCTCAGCGCTCCACCTATCACGAAACCAATGATGAATACATCAGCTTCACCCTTTCCCGTGCCGCCTATCCAAAGCCCAACAAAAATGTAAGCGTCACCATCGGCTTACTACTCGATGATTCTCTGAAGGAAAAAATAAAATTTTGGAATGATCCATCCATCTCTGTTCGTGAAGTAAACAACACTTGCCAGCGTTGCCCCATTGAAAATTGTGCTGATCGGGCCGCTCCTGCAACCATCATAGATCGGAGAAAAAGAACGAAGGAAATTACTGATAAGTTGATGGATTTGACTTAGGGGGAGTGTTGCCTTCTGACGTTGATGGGAACACAGATCTAGCGGATTGAACAGATTAACACGGATTTTTTTGTTCTAGCGCGCTCGGTTTATTTATCCCGATTTACGTTTAAAGGGATTCACGTCCTACGAAAAAAATCCGTCCGTATCGTCCGCCGCCATAGGGCTTTGGCCGACGGAGGCTTTTCAATCCGCTAGATCCGCGTTCCCATCAACGTTAAAGCACAACCCTAAGGCACAATAGTAAACACCCCAGTCTCCACCACATTACTCCAATTACCAGCCACATCTTTTACCCGAATAGAAAAAGTCGTCGTCTCCGAGTCACTATCCTCCTCCAATAAAATCGAATTGTCCAACACAATATCCAACTCTCCCTGCACCGCCAAACTGCTGCCCTCCGGTGTACGTGGCGAAAGGTGATAATTAAAAACAAAAAGATCCGGATCACGATTATCAATCAACTCAATGGAATAAATATCAGGATCATCTGTCCCCAAATCACCATCTCCATCGAGATAACTGATTTTAAAAGTAATCGGATCTTCGTAAGCCGTTACTTCAGCAGTAGAAACAGAAATAAGCAAAATGGCAGGCACTTCCGAAATTGGATCTTGCTGATTGTTGTCCTCGAACTTGTCATCCAACTCTTTGGTGCAGGATGCTAAGGCGAAAATTAGGAAGGAGAATAGGATTGTTTTTTTCAACATGTTTCTTTTTTTTAAAAGACCGCGTTGCTGTCAGACCGCTGCGCTGTCAGATCAGAGCGCCTCCGGCACTCTTGTCAGATCGCTAGGCTGTCAGACTTCCCACTAACGCGCTCCGTGAGTGTCACGGTCAAGTGAAGTCTGACAGCGAAGCGATCTGACAGTGCTACCACAGGTAGCACGATCTGACAGCAGGGCGGTCTGACAGCGAAGCGGTCTCTTATAGTAAATAAAACGAAAAATAATTCTGCAACAAAAAATTAGTCTGATCCTCCGGAGCTTCCGTCGGTTCACTATGATCTCCATCTTGAACATAAGTACGCATATAAACCAAATCACCACTTTCAAAACCCAGGTCTGCCGGATTGATTGTCAGCGTATGTGTGTACAACAATTGAAAGCCACCATTAGAAGGCGTACTGTAAACACTGTTGAGGTTCAAGTCATCAGCTGGTACTTCCAGGTCAAGTTCTATTGCATTACTGAAATCGTATCGATCTAATGAAAATTTAATTTTATTGTAAGTGAAAGTATGGCCGAAGCTAAAGTTTTCCAACAAGTCGTTGTCGCCATATAAAAACCAGAGCTTCATGTCCTGATCTGGGAAGGTAACAAAAGGAGCATAAATTTCCCCTCCCCGAATGGTGTCAACCCGATAGTCCGCCAGGTTGGGTAAAAAAGCCCCCACGCCATAGCAAATCGGTTGTATAGAAGTAGCCATTGGCGGATTACCAAAAGCATCGGCAGCACCCTGGTCAATCCAATCACGAATCAAATCAATTTCTTTATCTGCTAAATAATTTCCCGTCGCAGGCATCTGCTCAAAACCCGGCGAATTGTCTCTCGATATTCGATGAAAAAACATAGATGCTTCTGAGTCCCCCGGCAATACTCTAAACTGCAACGGTTCCATTCCATCTATCTGCGGATCGTAATTTTTAAATACAGGATGGTAAACCAGATTGTTGTAAGCACCTTGTACGGTCCGGAAGTCTGGTTCAAATGTTCCGTCATGGCAGCCCGGCTCATTACAGGTTTTCACTAAAATAAAATTATGAATTCCCAAAAAAGAATTAGAATCCGGTGGTGGTATATTTATAACCGGAACACTATAATCTACTGTGTCGAAAGGGTTGAAAGGAGCTTCTGGTAAGTCGCCATCGATCATCGTCGAACTATTGCTACAGCCATAAAGTAGCAAACCGAAACAGAGTATGATGAATGTTGTTTTTTTCATAATGAAATATTTTTTGAAAAAATAGTCAAAGTCAAAGGAGTACATAACAGTTTAGGTGTCTTTTACATGCCCGTTAACGTATTTTTTTGACAGGATTTACATGATTTACAAGATTGCCTTCAAACGCGAACGATTTACATGATTTTTTTAATTGTAATTTTTTGATACTCAAAAAATTACAATTTCTTACGTATGGTTTCTCGAGAAGCGAAGCTTTAAGAGAACAAAAAATCATGTTGATCCTATAAATCCTGTCAAAAAAAACCGCGTTCGATTTTCAAAAAGTGACACCTAATCTGTTATACACTCAAGGTCAAGGTCAAAGTCAAAGCCAAGATCAAAGTGTTCTCTCCGTTGCGATCTTCACGTTAACGGGAAAAACTTTCACTGCGACTTTGACTTTAATTTTGACTTATACAAGCGCCTCCTCCAAAACCCGACCAGGCAACATACCCGCCGGAATATTATCATCAAAACCAAGAATATTAGCAATAGTAGGAGCAATATCAATCGACTCACCCACTGGATTTCCAGGAGAACCAAGCACCTGATTCTGTACCACCTTATCTTCCGGACCAACGATCAAAGAAAAAATTCGACGAGAGTTGGTGTAGGGTAAATTGTAGTCTTGTATCTGCGAAATATTTTCTGCCGTATGGTCAAGTGCGCGCATGCCATTGCTGTCGACATTGTTATTCGTCACCCAGTTACGACCATGCTCTGGAACGCAAATCATGATGGTATCATCCTTCAGTCCTACAGCTGCTCCTTCTGGTCCCTGAATTTTATCCCACAACCATCCTACGCCATAATCTGCACGATGCAAAAAGTTAAGGTATTGGCTAAAGTCACTGTGACAAACGTCAAGGTTGGCCGTGTTGATCACCGTTAACTCCGGTGCAAATTCTTTCATGACGGTCCAGGCAGATGAAATATTAATAAGGTCACCTGTAACGAAATTACTCCCATTTGGAACCGCCAGGTCAAGCATTCCATTCTGAACATCCTGAATCGTATTTGTTAGATAGCTTTTAATTAATGCTCTATTCTCTGGTGTGTTTTCAATGCCTGGTAGTCCATTGCCAGACTGGTCGAAATTTTTGTCAAGCATTGCTTTTACTTTGTCGATGCGTGATACGTCGTCGGGTTGGTAAGTTTGGGCATCACCCAATTGTCCCTGACCCGGACCACCAAAAATACTGGCAGGTCGCAAATAGTTGGCGCCATATTGTGAGCCATAAAGTGGATCCTGACTGTAATTCAAAGAAGGGTAAGGTCCCAGGCCTTCTGAAATCCACCAGGCATTCAAAGCAGTTTGTACCGGGTCATTGTGCTTTCGGTATAGCTCAAAAATAGTTGGATTGGTTGGGTGCTCATTGAGGTTGATATTGTTGGGATAGTAGTTGCCGGTAAGCGCAACCGCGTGCCCGTTGTAGTGGCCCGGAGGTCCTTGCTGATAAATCACTTCCTGAAAAAGTGTTCCCTGAGAGGCCAGTGAATTACTTTGAATTGGGTCCCACAAACCTTCGCCTCCCAAAGGTTGCAAGTTGTTGGTGGGTGCCGCGCCGGAAAGCATATTGCGCATTAAGTTACCAGTGGTGCTGGCACCGTTTTGTGTGGCAATATATTGTTGCTCCACAGATTCCTGTTGTCGGATTCCTCCGGCAAAAAGTACGAGTACTACGTGGTTGACGATACGCTCGCCAGTTGCCGCAAACAAACGACCGGTGGGAAGAATATATGGTGCCGTAATAATCGATGCTGCGGTGAGCGAAGTATTTTTTAGAAATTTTCTACGTTTCATAAGCTTGATTTTTTAAGACAAATCGAGTGCGTTAAGTTTTAGGTTAAAGGACTTTACAGGTTGATCAAGAATGTGGGACAGTAACCGGTAAAACTTGTCCTCGATTCCTCGGGATAAATTTGCCGAATACGAGCTCCGCATTCAACTAATAAAATTTATACTCATTGGATAAAGCAAAACCCTGATAAACTAACTCAGGTGATAAACCGACATCAGATTCTATCGCATCTTTAAGTTCGTAAATTTCATATGGAGTCGGCATTCGAAGGAAAAACCGGATGTAAGTGTTCTCAATAAATTGATCGATATCGGCACGCATTTCACTATCTGTTGGGAGCTCCAGGTCGATGTTATTTATAAACCCGTTAAGAACTAATTCGTCAGCCATTTGTTTGTCACCAATAGCGCGGCGGACTTCTGCGAGTTGCAATAAGTCATTTTGGCCGATGGTCGTTTTGAAAAGGTTGGTGTAAAGAATCGACAAGTATTGTTCCGGTGATTTTTCTTTGTCCTTCTCAATATTGGATTGGTAAAGTTCTTCTCCGTCTACCGCGTAGATATAATTGTCAACGACTGTTTGGTTGACATAAGTCGTTTCTTTCTTACAGGCGGATAAAATTAATACCAGAGCTGTTGCTAAAAATAGGATTTGCTTTTTCATTATACTGTTTTTTGACTGTTTAGCAGTGTGTGTTTATAGGAGAAGACGGAAGACGGAAGTTTCCCTCGAGGGTGAATATCCGCCTTAGTGTTTTTTGCAGTATAGGGAAACTTCCGTCTTCGGTCTTCCCTCTTCCGTCCCGCTTTCAAAACCCAACATACTCTTCCGACTTCATCACTATTTTCTGGATCAGTTGAAAGTCTTGATTATTGTTGAAATTGAAGGTACTTGCATCCATTTCTACAGAGCTGGGATCCCGCGCTAAAAGCGTATTGTAAATATCAAATGTGAGTCCCTGATAAAACTCTAAGTTGGAGGTTACGATAGCTGCAAAGTCGTCTTTGTTGGTACCATCTTGTAGCAGGAGTTGAGCCGACTGGCCGTCCACCATGGTAATACCTCTTTCCAGTTCCGCTACTGTAGGATTGCGTTTTAGCAGGTTGTTGAAAGCAGCGATGACAAAATTTTCGCTGCCCATGTTGATTTCGTTGTACACTTCATTGTTGATCATGCGCGCCATGAATTCGTTGATGTTGATGGTGCCGGCTTGGTAATCGGTTGTTGCATTTTGCAGGTCTTCCATTTTTTCTAATTCTATTAGTATTAATCCTGCAATTACCTGAAGAGCCGGGTCAGGGTCATCTTGATATTGGTCATAAAAAAATTCGAGTGTGAAAACGAGTTCATCTATTTGCGATTGCAGTACACCATTGAGAAAATCTCGGCGATAGATGTCGAAAAAACGCCTGTAATACGCATCGGTGTTGATGAGGTTGTTGAGTAGGATTTCTCTGGCGCTATCCCCGAGCCCGTTGTTTTTTAGTAAGTCAGATTGGGTGCTTAGTTCCGTATCATTGGGCTCCCGACCCAGAAGGTCGATGTAAGCTTTATTGACGTAATTCTGAATCTGAAGCGTCGTCACAGCAGAGAGTGGCGGTGCGGTATTGTCGTCAATAACCTGATTTTCATGTTCATTGACGTAGATGGTTTCCTTTTTTGTACAAGAAAAGAAACTAAATAAGACCATAAGTAAGAGGTGCGTTTTTCGCATGGTTTGACCTAATTTTGGGTGATATAACTAGTTTTTGAGCTATTTATGGAGTCAAAGGCTTAAATAATGAGGCTGAAAGCCAGAGATTACTTATTTTCGGCATCAATGGGCATTTGTATTCAACGGCCTGACACAATTAATTCACCTGTAAATGGATTTACCCTTAGTGGTGATGTTGTAAAAATATGAAATAGTTTGAATTTTGAATAGCTTTCTAACGCGGTAACTTACAGTCGAGTGCTATTCAAAGTTGACCCATTCAAAATTTCTTATGTCCATGACATTACATCCTTAGGGAGAAATAAAAAAATTGAAAAAATTTCGTCCTATATCCTGGAACTTTCTAATTCAACCTATATCATGAAAAAGAACTTAATACTATTCGTTGCTTTAATCAGCGTTTCTCTAACGGCTTTGGGCCAAACAACAAAGGAAATCACGGTAGAAAATATCTGGGAAGATTACCTTTTTTACCCAAAGTCCGTCCCGGGTTTCAACTTTCAAAATGACGGTAAACATTATACCCGATTGGAAAAAGGACAAGTCAAGCAATATGACTTCACCACCGGAGAATTTACCAAAATTTTATTTGACGCCAGGAGCGTAGTCGGCGAGGAAGGTTTTGACGGAGAGTTTGACAGCTATAGTTTTAATGATGATGAAAGCAAAATACTCATCAGTACCGCTACAGAGTCCATCTATCGCCACTCCAAACGAGCCAATTACTATATATACGATAGAAAAAGCAAAAAGATGGGTTTGCTAACAGATATGGGCAAACAGCGCTACGCAACGTTCAATCCACAATCTGATAAAATCGCTTTTGTTTTTGGAAATAACATGTACAGCAAAGATTTAAAAACCGGAGAAGAAAAGCAAATTACCCGTGATGGGAAAATCAATGAAATTATTAACGGTGCTACGGATTGGGTGTATGAAGAAGAGTTTGCTTTTGCAAGAGCATTTCAATGGTCTGCTGATGGAAAGAAAATTGCGTTTTTGCGTTTTGACGAAAGTCAGGTAGAACAGTTTACCATGACGAATTATCACGATGGTGTTTACCCGGAGTATGAAGTTTTTAAGTATCCAAAAGTCGGAGAAGCAAATGCAGTAGTAACGGTACATATTTATAACACAGAAACGGATAAGATCGTAGAGGTGAAAACCGGAGCAGAAAAAGACATGTACTTCCCCCGAATTAAGTGGACAAAAGATCCGAACAGACTTTGTGTGTACAAAATGAACCGTCACCAAAATCATTTGCAACTACTACTGGCTGATGCTGCCACCGGTCGAACGGCAATCATGTACGAGGAAAAAAATAAAGCCTATATCGATATCACTGATGACCTGACCTTTTTGGAAAACGGCAAGCAGTTCATCACGACCAGTGAACAGGATGGCTACAATCATGTTTATCTCTATGACATGAGTGGTAAGAAAGTAAAGCAGTTGACGGAAGGAACATACGATGTGAGTACCTTATATGGTGTGGATGAAAAAAATGACATGATCTATTATCAGGCAGCGGAAGAATCGCCAATGGAGCGCGAAGTCTATGCCGCTGGAATCCTAAAGCAAAAAAAGCAAAAGCTAAGTGTTAAAAAAGGATGGAACAGTGCGCAGTTTAGCAGCACTTTCGATTACTTCGTCAACACGTATTCTTCTGCAAATTTGGCCAGTACTTATGCGGTGTTTAACAAGAGTGGCAAGTTGTTGAGAATTCTGGAAGACAATGCGGCTATGGCTAAATTACAAAAAGAATATGGTGCTTCTCCCGTTGAGTTTTTTACCATTAATGCGGAGGAAGGAGTTGACCTGAATGCCTGGATGATCAAACCTGCGAATTTCCAAAAAGGAAAAAAGTATCCGGTTTTGATGTACGTCTATGGAGGTCCTGGCAGTCAAACCGTTCAAGACAAATTTGGTGGTTTCAATTACTGGTGGCACCAGATGTTGGCACAAAAAGGCTACATTGTCGTGAGTGTTGACAACCGTGGAACAGGAGCAAGAGGCGAGGAGTTCAAAAAGATGACTTACCAGGAATTGGGTAAATACGAAACGATTGATCAAATCAATGCCGCCAAATATCTGAGCAAGCAACCTTATGTAGATGGCGACCGAATCGGTATTTGGGGTTGGAGCTACGGTGGCTATATGTCTTCCCTTTGTTTATTGAAGGGAAACGACGTTTTCAAAACGGCCATTGCTGTGGCACCGGTGACCAACTGGAAGTGGTATGACACCGTTTACACGGAACGTTACATGCGAACTTTAAAAGACAACCCAAGTGGCTACGCAGATAATTCTCCGGTTTATTTTGCCGATCAGTTAAAAGGAAATTACCTGATCGTTCACGGTATGGGCGATGACAATGTACACTTTCAGAATACGGCCGAAATGGTGAATGCGCTGGTGATGGCCAACAAACAATTTGATACTTATTTTTATCCAAATAGAAATCATGGGATTTATGGCGGACCTACTCGTTTGCATTTGTATAACAAAATGACTTCTTTTTTGTTGGATAAATTGTAGATTCCCTCTTACGTGGATGGGACACGGATTGAGCGGATTTACACGGATTTTTTTCGTAGGATGTGAATCCTCTAATGCGAGTTAGGGATAATATTTAGAGCGCGAAAGAAATAAAAAAATCCGTCTAAATCCATTCAATCCGTTTGATCTGTGTCCCATCCCAAAAAAAATAGCAATGCTAATATCAACAACAGACATCGTACCCGGCAAAGAAATTATAGAAGTGATAGACATCGCACGGGGTAGCACCGTTCGCGCCAGAAACATTGGCCGCGACATATTCGCCGGCCTCAAAAACCTGGTAGGTGGCGAGATATCAGAATACACCAAACTAATGGCAGACGCCAGAGAAGAGGCCATCGACCGAATGATTGCCGATGCTGAATCGCTTAATGCTGATGCGATTATCAACGTTCGTTTTATGACGGCGATGGTAATGCAGGGCGCTTCTGAGATACTGGCTTACGGCACTGCGGTGAAGTTAAGAGAGGGTGACAAAATAATTTAGGCCAACCAGCTCGTCCTTTTTCCGTCTAAGAAACTCAAAAAACGAGTCGATTAGACTAAAAATTCTTGACCGATTAAAGTAAAAATAATTAAGTCCCAGCACTAAAAGGACGAAACCGTTTAAAATAATTAGCTTCAGGGGATTTATTTTCCCTCTCTTTGTGTTAAAGGGGGGATGGCACACAGATCTAACGGATTGAACGGCCTCCATAGGGCTTTGGCCGACGGAGGCCGTGTCCCATCACATTAGCGGGAAAATAAAAGAATACTAAAAAAGCACAAAGTGGCAAAGAAAGGCAAAAAAGAAGAAGGAAAGCGGAAGATATCAATCGTCAACCGCAAAGCAAAATTTGAGTATCAGTTCATCTCTGAACTCGAGGTAGGGATTATATTGACCGGTACGGAGATAAAATCCATTCGGGCGGGCGAAGCCAACTTGAAAGAAGCCTACTGTATGTTTATAAGAGGGGAGTTGTTTATCAAAAACATGTACATCGCTCCTTACAAATACGGCACCCACAATAACCATGAAGTTCGCCGCGACAGAAAACTCCTCCTCAAAAAAACCGAACTCAAAAAGTTTGAACGCCGCGTCAAAGAAAAAGGGTTCACCATCGTACCCTACAAGTTGTTTATCTCAGATCGTGGTTTTGCTAAAATAGAAATTGCACTGGCCACTGGTAAGAAACAATATGACAAGCGAGCGACTATCAAGGATCGGGAGAATAAGCGTGACCTGGATCGGATTAAGAAGGAGCACGGATAGGTCGGATGAGACCGCTACACTGTCAGCCCGTTTCCCTGTCAGATCATTCGGGCCAGGGCCTCTTTATCAAATCGCTTCGCTGTCAGACTTCCCTTTAAGGTAGCTCCGCGATAAAGTATTCACGATAGTAGGAAGTCTGACAACAAAGCGATCTGACAGCAACGCGGTCTCATATCACTCCCCATTCAAAGTCCACAAATAATCCATATGCTCAATATCAGCATCCTTATTAATCTCCACTGGGGCATACAAATTCAAAAACTCAATCAAGGTCTGACCTTTCGTAAAATCACCTTTATACCACTTAAATAATTTTGATAGCTGCAACTTATCCGGCGTCATAATATTTTTGACGTGGTTGGCCATAAAATAGCGGGCCTGGTCTGCTAGCTGATCATCGATTCGGTCAGCCATGTAGGCTTCGTTGCGCAATCTGGGACAGGAGATAGAAGCACAATTTGCTGCAAAGTGAATTCGCGGTTCTTTAAATCGTTTACGGATAATACCGTGTTCAATATTATTCAAGTCATAAGTAGCTCCTTCAATTTTGATAAATTTGATGTCCCAAACGGTATTCACAAACGGAATTCCATTCTTTATGTCCTTGATACTTTTTACCGGATAATGCTCTACAATCAACTTGACGGTAAACGCATTATAAGCATTGAGCCAGTAAGCAAGTCGTTCATCCTCGCTCCAGTTTTTCTTATTTGGATGGTGGTTTTGTAGGAGTTGGATATATTTATTAAACGTCACACTATCGGCTATGATGCCTTTGTAATTGACATGGCCGGCTTCCGTCACGTAGTCTTTCAACAGTGTATTCCAAATCTCGTGCGTGATCGGTTGGGACGTAGAGCGGTAGTTTTTGACTCCACAGGATTGGACAAAGAAAAGAGTTGTTAGTAAAATAAGAATTTGGAATTGATTTTTCATGTATTAAATTTTTTGTACTTATTTTGGTAACTCAATTGATAACATCCATCCAAAACTTGTTGCAACAATTAAGCATTTATCTATCTTTAACGCAAAGAAAAGAAATATATCGTCTCAAAAGAGACAATAGCAAACTTATGTCAACAACAGCATTCATCACCCTCGAAGGTAATAAAAACCCTTACGTTCGTTTTGGCTCAGGGCCAAAGCTACTGGTTGCATTGCCCGGATACGGTGATAGAAAGGAAGTGTTTTTGAATTTGGCAACAGCCTTGTCTGCCACTTATACCGTCTACGCCATCGATCTACCCGGACATGGTGAAAGCGAGTGGGCGCAAGATGCCTTTTTTAAATCAGATCTGGAAAAATTAATCCAGGCCATTTTGCAAAAAGAAAACAAAACCCAATTTACACTGATGGGGCATAGTTTTGGAAGCAGAGCCATCCTGAGCATGCTGCCAACATTCGCCGATGTTCTGGATGAAATAATTTTATTGGCACCAGACGGATTGGATGAAGGCTATATGCGGCGAGCCACCCTTTTGCCGAAAGGCATCCGAAAATTACTCCAGCGTTTTTTGAAAAACCCAAATTGGTATATCGGTCTGGTAACTGCGTTCAACAAAATCGGTTTGCTAAAAGATTATTCCCTCCATTTTGTCAAACTAAATTTCGCCAACCCAAAAAGAAGAAAACGACTTTTCCTTTTCTGGAATTCAATGGATGAATTTATAATAAAACCCAAAGCTGTTTCCCAACTATTGAACGATAAAAAAGTATCTGTACAAATCATTTTAGGTAAACGCGATTTCGTCATCCCCGGAGCTGCCTGGAAGGAATGGGCAAAGAATCTGGACTCCGTAAGTTTAGTAGAATTGGAGGCGGATCATCGGATAGTGGGAGGGGAGTTGAATGTTTATTTTTTGAGTTGGTATGGGGCGTAGGTTATAAGTAGGGGAGTTGCGAAATCAGGGCGCAATCAAAATGCAGAATTCATCGATTCGTTATTCAATATTTTTTACCAGTTCGATTAAATAATAAATCGTTGAATTTTGAATGAGAGCCCCCACACCCCAAAAAAAAAGTCGGGGCCAGTCCAAAGACCAACCCCGACTCCCGAGCTAAAAACAAAGCAGTCGTCAACCGACTCTTGGCCCCCGACTCCCGACCCCTCAATTACCTCAACGTAGCCTTAGCCCCAGCAAAAATAGAAAACGTATTAAAGCGATCACTATTAGGCCCAAGACCTTTAGCCAATAAAGAATGCTGATAAACCGGCTGCACAAACACAGACCAACGAGGTGTTAAATAACGCTCAGCACCTAAGCCCAGGTTTGCAGTAAAGTATATATTATTCTGTATGCTTCCACCTTCAAATACACCGCTATAACTTGGTGTAGGCTCAGCATGTGGATCTTTAATTCTTGGGTCTAGATTACCACCCCGCGATGAACCAACTGAAAACTTCTTGGTATCAAAATGATTGATCACCGCCATATTAGCGGAACCACCTGCCACCGCATATAATTTCCACTTGCCTGCACTAGCATAGGTGTAGTTGATATTTAATGGAATGCTTAAGATATTTATCTGAGCAGATTTCAAACCTTCTCCCACGAGTCCGTCTCTTAGACTGCCCGTGTATTCCACATTTTGCTTAGGAGCGTATTTTATAGAACTGTAGTGAACGGCAGATCCAATTTCCCAGCGACCTTGTTGAACACTAAACGAAAGCCCGCCAGTATAACCAGCAGATAGCGTCGCATAAGCATTCTGCTCAAACTTGTCGTCGTAAGGCGTCATGGTATAGTTGAGATCTGTGGCGACAAACATTCCTGTTCTTATATAGACCGGTTTCTTTCTTTTACAATGTGTACACTGCGGCAGGTTTTCTGAATCGTTGTAAGTCAGCAAATCCATTTCACTGGAATTAATGTGTAGTGATTCTGTGATGGAAAGCTGTTGGTGGTCATCTGTTGCCAGCGTTTCTATTTCGTCCTGATTATCGACACCTGATAAGGTGGTGACCAATGGTAAGGTATTTTCAATAGGAGCATTTGCGCTGGTGCCGATATTATTCAGTTTTGTATAATCAGGAAGCGTATTTTCTGTTGCCGTATTTTTTAATCCTTCTTTTTTAGCTGCAGCTAAAAGGTTTGGAATTACAATTGGACCAATAGCGGTGTCTATTTTTTTATTAGTTGCGATACTGTTGTTGGTAACAACTGTATTGTCGTCACGTACTGTTTTAGTTTGATCAAGTTCAGTTGTTGCTTCTGCAAAAGCTGGTTGAATCTCAGATGAAACTTCCGTCTTGTTGGCAGCATTGTCATTTTTAGCAATGGCCATTTTATCAATGGGTAGAAACTGTAATAAGGTAAAGATGGCAAGAAGCATCAAACCAATTTCAGCGACTTTGTATTTGTATAAACGGTGTTGTAAAGAAAACTCTTCCTGAATGCGTTTGGCCATCAATTCCCAGTGAGAAGGGTCGAACGGCGTTTCCAGGTTGTTCAGATTCTCGTAAACGATACCATCAAAAACAACATTGTCTATCTGTGGGTTTAAGTCCACATCAGCATCAATTTTATCTTCCATCATCGCCCAGAAACCTGGTTCATATGATGCGCTGGTACCTTCCAATTTTGATTTGACAATCTCGTCGATGGGGTCGGCAGTTTCACCCGGACTGCTAAGTTCCGGATCCGCAGCCATGCGGTGCTGTAATAATTCCCAACTTCCAGCTCTTTCTGAGTCTTCGAGATTCCCCAGCTTATCTCGAAAGAGCTTGTCAAAGTAACTATTCTCCATATCGAATAAATTTTACGGCAAGCATTTCTTTCAATTTTAATCTTGCCTTTACCAGGTTTGATCGCGAAGTACTTTCTGTGATTTGTAACTGTTCGGCGATTTCCCGGTGAGAATACCCTTCTATTACGTATAAATTAAAAACGGTTCGGTAGGCCGGCGATAGAGTTTGCACGGCACCTAATATTTCTTTCTCAGAGCATTTACTAATGACGCTGGCATCATTGGTGCTGACTTCGTAGGCAGTTTCCAAATCTTCCGTTCTGCGTCGGATGCTTTTTCGATAGTAGTCTATTGAGGTGTTGACCATGATCCGGCGAATCCAGGCGGTCAGCGAAGTACCAGACTGATACTTTGACATGTTTTTGAAGATCTTAATAAAACCCTCGTGGAGTATATCCAGCGCATCTTCCCGGTTATTGGAATAGCGGAGACATACGCCCATCATCTTGCTGTAATAGTCTTCATACAGCTTCTTCTGTGCCCAGCGCTCTTTGCGGACACAGGCGGAGATAAAATCTCCTTCATCATGTTGTACACTTAAAGTGATATCCATTGGCCAATTAGTTTGCTTAAATTTAGCCTATAAATGTTGAAATGTTTGGCTTTTTCAAGTCATTTAACGATTCTTTATTAGAATGAGCTGACAGCTTAAAATCTCACATTTGGCGTCCACCGCTATAATAGTCTTCTTCAAAACGCATAAAGGCTTGCTTTTGCTGCGTGGTGGAAGGCCTTGAATTACAGTGGTTTGTACTATGAAACGGAGAATTAGGGTATTCTGTATGTCTCCTGTAGATTTTTAGGGGAATTGACTAATGGCTGACTGCTTTGTGGGTGAATGAAAATGGAGCCGTATCCGCCAAATTTATCCCGATTAAAATACGGGACAAGTTTTGGCTGGATCAAACAACAAGCTGATTATCAGAATATTTCAACCTGACAAATAAATGCCGCTAGTAGGCGCTAGACAACCCCCTCTGAATCGCCGTCAAAAAACCTTAAGGTTGAAAAATTTGGTGTTGCCTGGCACTTGACAAGGCTGCCTGACAGCGCCAAATTAATGCGAGCAAAGATAGCCTCATTTTTTTTCTAAAAAAGAGGAACTCCATTTTAATGGAAATGCTTTTTAAGCAATATCTTTTGGAGCAGCAGGATGTACCTTAATCTTTATCTCCTCAAAATTAATAAAATCAGCTCCAGTGAAGTTATTGGCTAACAACTCATCTTTTAACTTTTCGGAAACGACAAAATGATCGACGATATGTCGAAGTCGAAAGAAGTCGAAATTAATCTTTGATTTGTTAAGGAAGATTTGTGCGGCCCTAATTGTTTTTCTGTTTGAGTCTGTTTCTTTATGTTCTGTTTCCAATTGCGAAAATAAGTTCAAATATTCCTCATAAGAATTGATAGCGACATCTTCGATCTTAAAGCCAAATTGGTCGCCGATAAAAAATACTGATTTTTTGTAATCGATGCATTCATTTTGGTTGCCTAAAAAATGAAAAACGAAGTATGGGTAATGTTTTTTTTGGGCAATAAGGTCTGCTTCGAATGTTTGATGAGGGGCGAGGTTGAAATTTTTAAAAATTGTTTCTTTATCTTTTGATATAAGTAAATTCCCCATAATTACAGTACTGCCTAGATTAACTGTAGAAATTAAATCCGTTAGTTTTGCTTTGTGTTCTAATTTAAAGGAGTTTAAATTAGGAATAAAATCAATAGGTTGATCCAGTAATTTCCATATCGAATTTGACGCAGAGCGATCATAGCCTTCTGACATGGTTTGACATTGAGGGTGCACTCCGATTTTTTTTAATACTAAAGAGTTTCTGAGTATGAAATAGTTCATATCGTTTAATTGAATTTTGAAAACTAAGTTATTTGAAACTAGTTCATAAATATATTGTTAAGATAAAAGGTAGGTTTTTCAAAGTCTAAAAATACCTAAAAATACCTTAAGCACAAAAGTTCATGGTATAATTGATTAAAGGAGGAGAAGGAATTTTATTTTTCAAATAGAATCCCTTCTCCTCCTTTGAATTAATATTTAAAATAGATCATTTATGTGAGTGTTAGGGTTGTTTAATATTGCAGTACGAATCGATGCACACAGTTCAGACACTTTGGTTGCGGCTACTGAGGGATCAATTGTTCCCCCCGCTTGAGAGAGTATATCATTAAGCTGATCCTGAACATAAGCATTATAGTTAGGGTGACTGCCATTATGAACGTCCTTATGCATAGGAATTCCATTTAATACGTCATTCATATGAAAAGGATCTCCATTTTTAGCCACTTGTTGAACAACATCATGTTGCTTCCATTGCCAAGGAATAATATGATGCGCCTGATGATTAGCTGCTGGTTTTATAACCGTTTTGAGCTGAGATCTGGAACCAAAATGAATCATACCAGCACCATCTTTTATGAATTTCAGGGTTATTTTACGTCCTGTGGTCGATGATGTAATTATTTTATTAGCCCACTTTGCACTAGTTGCCCACCATCCTGCTATTGGCATGACGGCGGCAAAACTAAAGCTTGCATTTATACCATCTCCTTCCAAAGTATATATGACTCCATTCGTAACATCACAGATTTCCCCGGCTGCTGGTATTAAACCTCCCAAATCCAATAATAAATGAACCTGCTCCAAATAGACTTTAAAAGTAGCCTTCAGGTATACTTTATTGTCAGACCAATCTGGATGATCTACTTTAAGAGAAGCTACTTCATATGCAATTAAAAACGAAATATATGGATTCATTTCATTGTCAGCATACTGATTGATAATGTCAGTATATGCAGGATCATTTGGGCTATACAATAAATCGTTCATTTGGAGATCGATCATCATTTGAACAGACATCTGTAATGCCAAAGACATATCTTCGTGATATCCTTCTTCTTCAAGGAAAGTTGCCACCTCTGTCAATAATTGAGGTTGATTTAATAAATAATCTTTTTGAGTTTCTGAAAGATTCAGTACTCGTGTAATTGCGATTGAGTTAAATTCTAACTGATCCCCACAAATATCACCTCCTAAACCTTCAAAAAATCCACCAATCAATTGCCTAAGCTCAAAAACAGACATCAACTCCCCATTAGCAGAAGTAAGATTGTAATTTTTTATAAAACTAGTCGCGTTATCATTACAGGTTAATTCGGTATCATTAGAAGGTGGTGGGTCGTTATTTAAAAGCTCAAAAAAAAGTTCGGACATACATCCTGTATACATTATATGAATCATCGCATATTGATTGGGCTTTGCCAAATTCATTTATTAGAGAAGCATAATAATATCGATTTGTATGGAAGTTGGTGATTTTTTCCATTAATTGATAATAGTATTTATTAATCAATTTTATCTTCCAGTACCCATTGCTCAATTTTAATGCAATGAGCAAATTCTCAATTTCTTCTGTTGATTCATTTTGAATCGGAAGTACTATCTTAGAGTGCTCTTCATGATGTGTTACGTAAATGCATTCCCATAACGGAGTTCCAGCCCTAGATAGCATTGTGTTGAATTGAGATTCATTTAAAGCGTCTCGCATTTCTTGTATTAGCTCGGCACTATCTCTTTCTCCTCGCTTTCCAATAAAACGGCATTGTATTTTATTTGTTATAATAGATTGAAAATCATTATCTGAAATGAGCTTTGGCTTGTTGTCTTAGGGTTTAATTGGAAAATCACTTGCAGAATGAATGATTAATTTATAATTTAACCAATAACATACGGCTGGTGCACCCTACTGCGCCTGTGATAGAAGGAATGGTATTCATAATTTACCTACTACATAATTAGTCAAACAACTTCAGTCTTTGATGTGTATCCTAATTGCAGGCAGCTTTTTATTTAAACTGGCTTGTGGGAGAACAAAATGTCTTTTCTAAAGATGAAATGTTGGATGTTCTTATCCTTCACTATAAGACCTGATGCAAGAAAAGACCTGCTATTAAAATAATTACTAAACAATTTGTTTAGTAATTCAAAGGTAATTTTGTATCTTTGTAAGCGCTAATTTTTGTCCAAAATTAAACTCAATTATTAAGCAGTAATACAACGATTCGGAAGCCACCTCAGAAGGAAACTTCGGTCCCCCGAGATTTCGGGGCAGGCTTTCGGTCTCCGGACTTCCGTCTTCAAAAGAAACACTAAAAAATTTTTCAATCAAATGAGTAAAAAGAACGGCAAGACAGCACCTAAAGTACCGGGAAATGGAAAAGTAGATGATGCCGTCACTACTTTATCCGGGATGTACAAAGATTACTTTCTCGATTACGCCTCTTACGTAATTCTGGAAAGAGCGGTGCCATCTATAGAAGATGGTTTGAAACCCGTACAACGTCGTATCCTCCACGCCATGAAAGTGATGGATGATGGTCGTTACCATAAAGTAGCCAACATTATCGGACAAACCATGTCGTACCACCCGCACGGTGATGCAGCGATAGGTGGCGCACTGGTCGCACTCGGACAAAAAGATTTGTTAATCGATCCGCAGGGAAACTGGGGAGATGCACGTACAGGCGACCGCGCAGCAGCCGCTCGTTACATTGAAGCGCGATTGACCAAGTTTGCATTGGACGTTGCATTTAATGCACAAACCACCGAATGGCAGCTTTCCTATGATGGTCGAAAGGAGGAGCCGATTAATCTGCCGATGAAATTTCCACTCGTACTTTCTCAGGGTGTAGAGGGGATTGCAGTTGGTTTGTCAACCAAAATATTACCACACAACTTTGTGGAGTTAATAAAAGCCTCCATTAAAATACTGGAAGGTAAAAAAGTGAAAATTTATCCTGACTTCGATAGCGGCGGGATGATAGACGTAACGGATTACAACAGCGGTAAGCGCGGTGGTAAAGTGAAAGTTCGTGGCCGCATTGAGCAGGTGGACAAAAAGTTTTTGGCCATCCGTGAATTACCTTTTGGGGTAACCACCACCAACCTGATTGACAGTATCCTTAAAGCCAATGACAAGGGAAAAATCAAGGTTAAAAAAGTAACCGATAACACCGCCAAAGATGTTGAGATATTAATTGAACTGGCAACGGGTGTATCTCCTGAAGTGACGATGGATGCACTTTATGCGTTCACCAATTGCGAGGTTTCTATTTCACCAAATGCCTGTGTGATTATTGATGACAAACCGCACTTTCTGACCGTTCAGGAAATCTTACAGGTGAGTACATTAAATACCAAAGCGCTGCTGAAACGCGAACTGGAAATCAAGAAGGGAGAGCTCGAAGAGAAATGGCATTTTTCAAGTTTGGAAAAAGTGTTTATTGAAAATCGGATTTACCGCGACATAGAAGAATGTGAAACCTGGGAAGCCGTGATTAAAGCGATCGCCAAAGGGTTGAAAAAATATATCTCTACTCCGAAAGATAAAGCGAAGAAAAGTGATAAGCGAATGAAGTTGCTGCGCGATATCACGGAAGAAGATATTGTGCGTTTGACAGAGATCAGAATTAAGCGAATTTCTAAATTCAACTCTTTCAAGGCAGATGAATTAATCGCCAAATTGGAAGATGATTTGAAGCAGGTAAAATACGATCTGAAACACCTCAACGATTTTGCCATAGCTTACTTCCAGCGCTTATTGGATAAGTACGGAAAAGGCCAGGAACGCAAAACGAAAATTACAACATTTGATTCCATCGCAGCAGTAGAAGTAGTCGCCATCAACGCGAAACTCTATGTCAATAAGAAAGATGGTTTTGTTGGAACCGGTTTGAAGAAAGACGAGTATGTTTGTGATTGTTCTGACATTTCTGATGTGATTGCTTTCTGCAAAGATGGAACCTTCAAAGTGGTGCGTATTTCTGATAAAGTATTTATTGGTAAAAATATTTTACATGTTGCCGTTTGGAAAAAAGGAGACGAGCGAACGACCTATAACATGATTTATGTAGATGGTAAATCTGGTAAGTCATATGCCAAGCGTTTCAACGTAAAGGCCATTACAAGAGATAAAATTTACGAACTCACCAAAGGAGGTAAAGGTTCAAAAGTACATTACTTTACAGCCAATCCAAACGGAGAGTCAGAACTCGTAAGTGTTCGGCTTTCTCAGGGTTGTAAAGCCAAGAAAAAAGTATTTGAATTTGACTTTGATGATTTGGCTATTAAAGGCCGTGGAGCCGGTGGTAACACGCTGACCAAATATCCAATTTCAAAAGTTACGCAACTGGAAGTTGGTGCCTCAACCCTTGGGCACATTAAGGCCTGGTTTGACCCTGCTAACGGGCGTGTCAATGCTAGCGAACGAGGCATCTTCCTGGGAGAGTTTGATACAGGAGATCAGTTGATTACGTTGTTTAAAGATGGCTCTTACGAAGTGGTAGACTTTGATATGACTAAGCGCTACAAACCAGAGGAGGTGATCTCATTAACAAAACTCACGGAAGAAACCGTAGTGAATGCCGTCTACTATGACGGAAATAAAGGATGGACAATGGTGAAGCGATTTGAAATCGAAACCACCACCAACGGCCAGCGCTTCAACTATCTGACAGAAGATAAAAAATCAAAACTGTTTTTCGCTTCTGTTGCAGAAACACCAGCGATCATATACGATGTTCGAATCAACAAAGTGAAAGAAGAATACGAACTGGATGTGGCAGACTTTATTGAAGTGAAAGGTTGGAAGGCGATTGGAAATAAATTGGAAGAAAGCCGAATCACAAATGTTCGGGAAGTTAAACCTGAAGTAGATCCTAATAAATTGAAGCCTGGCGATACGGTTGAGTTTGATGTGGATGGGCAGGGGGCTATGTTTGAGGATTAAGTTTTTGGCTCGAGGGATAAAATTTAGTTGGATGTTAGATGTTTTTTTACGTGCGCTCTGCGCCGTAAAGGATGTCGGTTCTCTTCTGTCGGTGAGCCCGTCTGACAGGCTCCGCATTAAATTGGCTCACCGATAGACGAGCACCAACAGCCGTCACACCAGCTTCAGCTGGCCGTGACTAACATCTAACATCCATCCAAGATACGCTAAGCAGGCAAATTAATAACAGAACAGTTTCATCGTCAACCAATGACAACTAAAGACTATAAAGAAATCAGGCATACACTCCCGAAGCAACCGGGGGTGTATCGTTTTATAGACAAGAATGATACAGTGCTTTATGTTGGTAAAGCCAAAAATTTAAAGAAACGCCTGGCTTCCTACTTTGGCGATAAAAAGGGCCGGACGAATAAAACGAAAACGATGGTGCGCAGTTCGGTGCGTATCGAGTACACCATTGTAGAAACAGAAACGGACGCACTTTTGCTCGAAGCAACCCTCATCAAAAAGTGGCAACCCCGCTACAACGTGATGCTCAAAGACGGAAAGTCGTACTCCTACATTTGCATCAAGAACGAACGTTTTCCCAGAGTATTTATGACGCGAAGAGTGATCAAAGATGGTTCTTCCTACTTTGGGCCCTATACTTCCCGCAATCGGCTTGGTGGTATGCTCGAGCTGATAAAAACACTCTTCCCGCTTCGGACCTGCAACTTGAACATGACAAAAGAAAATGTCGAAAATAATAAGTTCAAAGTCTGTCTGCAATACCACATCAAAAACTGTTTGGGACCCTGCGTGGCTTATGAGTCAGAAGAGGCGTACAACAAAAAAATCAAGCAAATAAAAAATATCCTTAAAGGAAATTTTGGGGCAGTGAAAAGCCACTTTACCGCTGAGATGAAAGAACTGGCGAAAAACCTGGAATTCGAAAAAGCGCAACAACTAAAAGAAAAATTGAGGGCCTTTGAAGATTACCAGTCCAAGTCAACCGTAGTAAGTGTGACGATAAAGGATGTAGATGTTTTCAGCATCGTTTCAGATGAAAAAGAAGCTTACGTCAACTATATGAAAGTGGTGAATGGTGCCTTAATCAACGCCTACACACTTGAGTTGAAAAAAAACCTGGATGAAGATGAAGTGGACTTGTTGACTTACACGATTCCATATTTGCGTGAAAAATTTAACAGCATTGCACCTGAATTGATTTTGCCATTTGAAGTGGCTTTGTCGGATGAGCGCATTACGCAAACGATTCCCAAAATTGGTGACAAGAAAAAGCTATTGGATCTATCCGAAAAAAACGTCAGATACTTCCTTTTGCAAAAGCGAAAAGATGCGGTCACCAGATCCAATAAACAAACTTCTGCCGAGCGGATCTTGCGAACCCTGAAAGATGACCTGGGTATGAAGGAAATGCCGTTTCACATCGAGTGTTTTGACAACTCGAATATACAAGGTGCCTATCCCGTAGCTGCCTGCGTCGTTTTCAAAAACGCGAAACCTGCCAATAAAGAGTACCGTCATTTCAATATTAAAACGGTGAAAGGGCCTGATGATTTTGCATCGATGACAGAAGTTGTTTACCGACGCTACAAGCGCATGTTGGATGAAGGAACTTCACTGCCTCAACTTATTATCATTGACGGTGGAAAAGGACAACTAAGCGCCTCTGTCGAAAGTCTCGAAAAACTAGGAATACTCGACCAGGTAACCATCATCGGCATCGCTAAGAAACTGGAAGAAATATTTTTTCCAAATGATCCCATTCCATTGTACATCAATAAAAAATCAGAATCCCTCAAGCTCATCCAACAAGCCCGAAATGAAGCGCACCGCTTTGCCATTACTTTTCACCGGAATAAACGCTCCAAGGATTTTGTAAAAACAGAATTGACAGAAATTCCCGGGATAGGGGAGAAGACTTCCGATAGGTTGCTGGCGCATTTTGGTTCGGTGAAGAAGGTGAAGGTGGCCAGTGATGCGGAGGTGGAGGCTTTGGTTGGGAAGGCGGCTTTGGGGAAATTGCGGAAGTATTTTAAAGAAGGATAGAAGAGCTTGGCCAGAAACTGAGCCGTATCCCGCAAATTTATCCCGATTAAAATACGGGACAAGTTTTGCCAGGATCAACAACTAATGGACTTGCAGGAGGTTAGAGCCTAACAAATAAATGTCCTGCGACGTAATGTTGTGTCACTTAAATCGCCATAGAGTTGTGACTCTTTTGTTAAAACCTAACGCGGGACTCTTTTAACGTGTTTTTAAAACACATAGTTTTTTTAGGTTTATAGCCTTCTAACGAAGAGAGCGCATAGTAGTTTTGCTGGTCGCAAAACGGTTAGCCAGACATAGGAACGTCTGTAGAATTAAGTTGAACAAACATAATTCATGAAGAGATACTAAGTCAAATAAGTAATTTATAGTCCTATTGTATAGCTATCAATGTTTGCGACAAGCAAACGAGTTTGCGCGAAAGCAAACGCTATGCGGTCTCCTACGATTGAGGGCTATCTTTCTCTAGACTCTATGTGTTTCAAAACGGCGTTAGGGGAGCTACAACTATTTGTCGATTTAGTAGTCACAACATTACGTCGCACGACATTTATTTGCTGGTTACGTGTCCACGTCCTTGGCCAGCCTGAGAAGACCTGCCTGCAGTTTTGTTAAGTTTTTGTTATAAAAAAGTTCTCTTTTTGATGGTTTACACTTGTTTGAAGCTGTAATGATTTGTTAATAAAATGTGACTAAATAATCCTCCCACCATTCTGTAAAGTAAGGGCATCTTAGGAGTATTATTCATATTTTGCTGACAAATCAGTCAGTAAAAACCAAAAAAACAAAATCATGAGCTTAAACAAGTTAATCGTTTTACTACTGCTTTTATCAACTGGTGTTTTTGGACAAGAAAATACATTGTTTCGAATAATTGAAAATGACAAAATCGGGTACATCAATGTTAAAGGCGAAACGGTCATTCCAACTATTTATTTAGAGGCTGGAGTATTTAGTGAAGGCCTGGCTTTCTTTCGGGTTGGTGGACAGTATGGCTTTATCAATTCATCTGGCGAAGTTGCCATTCCTGCAAAGTATGACTTTGTTGGTGACTTTAAGCATGGGATGGCAGATGTATATATTGACGGAGAAGTTACCTTTATAAACAAAGAAGAGGAACGAGTGCTACCAAAGAGATTTGAATCCATTCGTTTTATAGACAAGCACCTTTGTGTTTTTACTACAAAAAAAGAGCAATCTGGCTTGTATGACTTAAGGGCTTCTTCGATTATTATGGAAGTTGAAAAAGCCAGGATTGGATCTTTTAATAATGGCCTTGCAGTTGTCACTAAAAAAGGAGACAACTATTCATCGGAGGAGTATGGAGTGGTTGACACGAAAGGAAACTTCATGATTGATTTTGGAGATTATGGTAAGGTAGAAAAATTTGTAGATGACGCTGCTTTAGCCCAACGCCATAAAATGAAGAAAGAAGAGAAACTTATAAATGGTTTACTCCAAACTATTGTAGAGGGGAAGCTGACCTACTTAAATGAAGCAGGTGAGATTGTCTGGCAAGAAAAAACAGCGGCTAATGGAGAACGAGATAGCAAGGTCAATATTACCCATTTAAACAGAGGCCATTTTTATGCTTATTCTGAAGCAAAGAAAAATGAGCAATATAATGGATGGTCCGTTTCAAATAACAGACCTAAAGGCTTGTCAAAAAAGCGTTCAAAAAAGGGCTTGATAGTTGAAGAAAAAAGTGGTAAACTCTACATCAAAAATCATTCAAAAAAAGAAATTCAGTTCAGTGCTCAGGATAGTAGACTTGATATGAAATTGCAAGCGAAGGATCAATATGGAAAATGGAAGGACATTGAATATTTGCCAAGCAGCTGGTGTGGAAATAGTTATCATACCATTGCATTGCCGTCAACCGCTTATTGGGAGTTTGATTTACCTCAGTATGCAGGCGCCTTTGAAACGTCCATCCGAGCTGAACTGAGCTATACAAACCCAGAGACGAACAAAGAAGCATTAATATACAGTACTGAATTTAAAGGCAGTGTAAACCCCGGACAATTTTGGCGAAAGCCTGATTATGCTGTCAGAGGAATTATGGATCCTTATAATGATTGATAAAATCGACAGTTAGCTATTAGGAGTTGGCTGTTGGCTTCCCTTGACGGCAACTAAAGTGCGCTAGAGGGAAGCCAACAGCCAACACCAAAAGCCAACAGTAATTTAATAATAAATACAACAGTCATGTCAGACATCAGAGAACCCAATTTTTGGATAAGCTTAGTCAAAAAAATAATCAAAATCATCCTGAAAAATTTAGGATTCCGTACAACAGCGCCCACGCACAACCAACACGTAGTACCGCACGAAGAAGGCTGGGCAGTGAAAGGCGCAGGTAATGAAAAATACACCGCTATCTACAAGCGCCAGGATGAAGCCATTGAACGGGCTAGAGATATTGCGATCAACCACAGATCGTCGGTTATCATTCATGGGAAAGATGGATCAATTCGGGATCGGATGAGTTATAAATGAGCGACGCAGATGTTGGGTGATTGACTCAATCACTGCACCGGCCGCTGAGCAGCAGCCCGCTCCGCCATTTGCAAAAGCGCAGAATAGCCAAGAGAGCCATCATTGCGTTCTACGGTCCGTCCCTTCTCGTCTAGAAAAAGCAGCGTAGGAAATGCACCAACATTAAATATGGTGGCCAGATTTATACCATTATCTTTTTCGGCATCGACCTTATAACTAATGAAATTTTCTTTAAAGAACTTACCCATTGCCTTGTCCGGAAAAACCTCTTCGTCCATCAACTTACATGGAAGGCACCAGGTGGTATAAAAATCAACAAAAACAAATTTATTTTCTGCGGCAGCGGCATCCAGCACAGCGGATAAAGACTCGGATTTTACAAAGTATATCCCATCTTTTTTGCTGGGTTTGGTTTTGATAGTTGTACTGCCTTTGCTTCCTCTGCAACTGGAAATAAGCAAAGCAGAGGCTAGTAGGCAGAGGGCGAGGATCTTTTTCATGGTGCTTGTTTTAACAGTGTGGTGTGAAGTTGCTTATACAATTTCTATATATCGGGTTAAACGATATGGCCGCAAGTTAAGTTTTATTGAGAAGGAGAGAATGGATTAATTTATGTTTTTTATAACATTTATTGACATAAGTAAGGGAGGAAGCGTACTAAGTACACTGTAACCTAAATTGCTGCTAAAAGTTAGAACCATCTAAAGAGCGGCTTTAACATCAGCCAAAGCAGCCTTATAGATTAAAATAGTTTGCTCCGTCATTTTCTCCTTAGAAAAGGATTTGACGGTTTCTTTTGCCTTTTGAGCGAGTGTTCTGCGATGAGAATTGCTGACAATTAAGCGTTCCAGCTGGACAGCAATTTTGGGTGGATTGCCGGGAGGAGCAAGTAATCCATTGACTTCATGGTCTATTATTTCAGGAATACCGCCAGCGGCTGTAGCTACAATAGGAACCTCGCAAAGTTGGGCGTCGAGTAAGGAAGTACCTAGTCCTTCCGTTTTACTGGTGAGTAATAAAATGTCAATGCCCGGCAGAATATCAGTGATGTCTTCTCTGAATCCGGTCAAGGTGATTTTTTTCTCCAGACCTTTTTTAGCAATCAGTTTTTTGATTTCCTGTTCCTCGCCACCGTCTCCTCCAATAATAAAGAAATGAACATCGCTGTGATTCTGCAGCGTTATTTCGGCCGTATTTACAAAAGTGAAATAATCTTTATGCGGAGCAATAGAAGCGACATTAGCGATGATGGTTTTGTCTTTTGAAATGTTGAACTCCTCGTGCAAACTTATTTTACTACTATTCTGAAATCGTTTGAGATCAATTCCGGAGTGCACCACTGTCAACCTTGAAGGATCTTTAATATCCGGCCTCATTACTTTTTGAATAAAGTCAGAAACACAGATTATCTTTTTGATGGAAGGATGGTTGTATTTCCATTTTGATAAAGGATTGCGGTGAATCGGAAAATCAACTCTTCTGCTCAAAATAACGGGTACATTCATCTTAAACAAACTAGCCGCTATACAGGCATAAGTATGCGCATGTGAATCGTGCAAATGTACCAATTGGATGTCAAGCGTCTCCACCAATAAGTCGATTTTTTTACCAATGATTGGATTAATCGAAGCTAACTTTTTATATATGTAATGCGGAATATTGTTTTTAATGCAATATGCTTCCATCTTCGAACCCTTCGCACAAAGCATCCATGGCTGGTGTCCTTTCAAGGCAAGCGTTTCCAGCAGGTAAGCAATTTGTTGCTCGCCGCCGCGCCAGGTTGTTGCTGATGAAACATGCAGGGTTCTCATGAGGGTTGTTTATGGTTAAGTGTGAGTAAAGAGTCCGAAGTCTGAAGACCGAAGACCGAAGACCGAAGTCCGAAGTCCGAAGTCCGAAGTCCGAAGTTTTCCTGCTAGCGTATTCTTAAACCACAAAAGGTACAAAAGTTCACAAAAAAATAACAGTTGGGATATTCAATTAGCCTTATGTGTTCCTTTTGTAGTTAAAAAAAACGTTAGCGTATTCACGTTTGAGGGAAACTTCCGTCTTCGGTCTTCGGTCTTCCGTCTTTTTTTGCCTTCAGCAAAACCCCCAACTTCCGATACTTCAAGTAAACAAGCCAGGCATTTCTGCTACTAATTATCCAGCCATTTTTTCCGTCAAGGAAAGCCATCTTGAGAAACAAAGTTTTTAAAAATCGGCCAACCGGAGACAAATACATTTTTATAAAGGAAGCTTCCTTTCCACTTGCAAGCATATCTTCTGCCGCCAACTGAGAATAAGTTTCGATACGCTTTTTGTGGTCTTCTAAAGTAGCGTATGAATAGTGGTACAGTTTGCCAGAGAGCTTTTTTACTTCGTAATTTGAAGGGTACTTCAACTTCTCATGTACATAAGCACCGACCCAATATACTTCATTTCGATTAAAAAGCCGGACTTTCCAGTCGGGATACCAGCCACTATGCTTTATCCACTGCCCACAAAAATTATTAATGCGGTCTAGTGCATAAACTGTTCCAGAGGCCACCCGAAGTTTTTGTATCGTCTTGATTAATTCATTTGATAATACCTCATCAGCATCTACCGAAAGTATCCAATCGTGATAAGCTTTGCTATTGGCATAATTCTTTGCCTTGGCATATCCTTCCCATTCTTTTTGAATAACCCGGGCACCGTTTTCTTCAGCTATCGCCTTGGTTTTGTCGGTACTAAAAGAATCAACCACGAGCATATCATCCGTCACTGATTGGAGGGCAGAGAGGCACTTCGCAATATTGTGCGCCTCGTTTTTGGTGATGATTACGGCGGTGATTTTTGCCATGAATTAATTTTGAAGGTGGCTTCTAATGTGATGGGACACGGATCTGACGGATTGAACGGATAAGACGGATTTTTTTATTATTATCGCGCTGTGCCTCCGCTAAAGCTTCAGCGACACGCGGCCCGAGTTATCGTCCTAGTTTACGTTTGAAGGCTTCACGTCCTACGAAAAAAAATCCGTGTAAATCCGTTCAATCCGTCAGATCCGTGTCCCATCCCCGGTTGGAGCGAGGATCATTCAACAAGCTTCCCAGATGCAATGAAATACGGATTCAACAAATTTTCCTTATTATACCGTAAAGGCGCACGGGTATCATTGTCCAGAACTTTACCACCCGCTTCTTCTAACACGATTTGCGCGGCAGCGGTATCCCATTCCATCGTCGGAGCCAGGCGTGGATATAAATGGGCATTGCCCATTGCTATAATTAAAAACTTCAGGGAGCTACCTGTAGCCACCAGTTGCGGACTGTCAAGTGCATCCACAAACGACTGCGTCGATTCGTTGAGATGAGAACGGGAGCAGACTACACGCAGGTCTTTATCAGTCAGCTTGAAAGCGTTGGCCTCCAGCTGGCGATCTTCGGTGGCAGACGATAAGAAAGCACCTTCGCCTTTCGCGGCCCAATACATTTCGTCAAGAACCGGAGCATATACAACACCCATCACTGGCATCTGATGGTGTATCAACGCGATGTTGACGGTGAACTCTCCATTGCGTTTGATAAATTCTTTGGTACCATCCAGTGGATCGACCAACCAATAGTGATCGTACTTTTTTCGCACCTCGTAATCAACCAGCTTGTTTTCTTCTGAAATGATCGGAAAAAGTTGATCGAGTTGTTCAAGTCCGGCACAAATAACTTTGTTGGCCGCCTGATCTGCAAGTGTCAGAGGCGAGTCGTCTGCCTTGTGATCTACCTGTATGTTCCCTGTCTTATGATATACCTCTAGTATAGCTGCACCCGCTTCCCGCGCGATTGGTATAATTTGAAGCGCTAATTTTTTATAATCCATTTTTTGATAATTTCAAAATTATTTAAACTAAATTGCATTACAGACGTACTACTGTTGTAGGTCTGCCTTACGAGCTTGACCTCGTTACAATTGTAAAAGTATTAAATTCTAATCTAATGAAGAAAGTATTAGTAACCGGTGGCTGCGGTTATATAGGAAGCCATACCATTGTTGAACTGATTAATAATGGGTTCGACGTTGTTTCTGTCGATAGTAATATTAACTCAGATAAAGAAGCACTGTCGGCTATAGAAGAGATTACAGGCAAAAAAGTGGAAAACCACACTTTCGACCTCTGTGATCTTGAAAAAACGAGGGATTTATTTAAGAAACATCCGGATTTTGTAGGTGTCATACACTTTGCCGCTTTAAAAGCGGTCGGGGAGTCTGTTGAAAAACCCTGGGATTATTACCATAACAATCTCAACAGTCTTTTGAACATAATGGCTTGTATTAAAGAGTTTGGTGTCAACAACCTGATATTCTCCTCTTCCTGTTCTGTTTATGGAAATGCAAAAGCGCTACCAGTGGATGAAAATACACCAATGGAACCAGCAGAAAGTCCATATGCAAGAACCAAGCAAATAGGCGAGCATATGTTGCGCGATTTTTGTGTGGCTAATCAAGATGTGAATGTGGTGTTACTGCGTTACTTCAATCCTGCAGGAGCACATGAAAGTGGCGTGATGGGCGAATCGCCTGTTAATATTGCCCTTAATTTGGTGCCGGTTATTACTGAAACGGCAATTGGTAAACGAAAAAAATTGTTCGTTCACGGTGGGGATTACAGCACGCGTGATGGCAGTTGCATCCGCGATTACATCCATGTAATGGATCTTGCGAATGCCCATACAAAGGCGGTTGTTTTTCTAACGGAAAAAAGAAATAAAGCCAATTGTGAAGTCTATAACCTTGGAATTGGTGAAGGCGCTTCTGTTCTGGAAGCGATCAATGCATTCGAAAAAGTTTCCGGAGAAAAGCTGAATTACGAGATCGGACCCCGTCGTGCAGGTGACGTTGAAGCTATTTATTGTAGCTACGAAAAAGCCTCCAATGAGCTTGGTTGGAAGCCAACCCGGAGTATTGAGGACATTATGCAGACAGCCTGGGAGTGGGAGAAAACACGGTCAGCCGTTAATTCATAGCGAATCATCGCTTGATTTAGAGAAGGATAGCTTAAAAACGAATGCAGATAAGGCCCTCAACATATAGAAATAACAAATATAAACTAAAACCTTTGGCTTTTACGGTGATTCTTATCATCTTTGTATGGATCATTTAGGTGTTCACCAAGCATTATGGGCAGCGTTCTTTAATTAGAGCAAGTCATAGGGTGTCCATAGTCTTGTTGCCTTGGCGGGCTTTGCTCGGCAAGGTATTTTTATGTCATCACTCACGAGAAAGAAAAGCCCGCTGCATCGCCGTAAAAGGCATCGTCTTCACCTCCGGAATCATCTCCCCATCTACCGCTTCACCACCAGTTACACTGACCGCCTCTTCTTTGCCTACCAAAATCTCAAAAACAATAGTAGCAGCTCTCTTCTCAAAAGACGCCAGGATCAAGGAACCTTGCACCACATACCAACTCACCAATTTATTCTCAAAAAGATAACTTTCCAGCTTGATGGAGTTTTCTTCGTCCATCACATAGAGTCCGTTTTCTTCGTCCAGGGTTTTTAGAATATAGGGTTTGGCGGTTTCAGCTTTGTCGCCAAAGGTAGTAAGCCAACTGTACTGGCCTGCCTTATCGGTAAGCTGTATACTCAGCTTCATGGGGAGTGTTTGTACCACGCCTGATCCTTTGGATATTTTTAATTCGCCTTTCCATTTTCCCAGCCAGCTATCGGGAAACTTAGTGTCGGTTTCTACGTTTGTAGGACTTGGGGTAGGAGTAGTAGTGACGACTGACCTTTTAACTGTTTTAGGGGTACAGGATAATAAAATTAAAACGGCTGCGATTAAAGTGAGTTTCAAGGCTTTCATGATAGATAAAATTTATGCTTGTTTAATGACGAACAAAGATCAGTGACTCCTGATAAAGTCTAATATTGAGCGTATATTTTTTTACTCACAAAGCTTAGCGACCCCGAAGCGCTTTGCAGGCTCTGGTGCTCAATGATCTGTGGGGTCTGGTTTTGCCTATTAAGGGATCACTGAGCCCCCAGCTTGTCGGTCGGTATCGGTGAGTCTGGAGAATATTTAGGCTCATTTAATACCGCAGCAATGCCTACGCTAAAGCTTCGGCTTACAAGCCCAAAACTCCTTTCAGGCTTTCCAGTCTGCAGGAATTTCTATACACTTATAATCCCCAAAAAATGCTAGTAAAAATTAACTTTGCAGCTACCAGGGTAGAAAACTGTTTTAGAACCCTTCAATATTACACCAATTTACTGATTATGAAAAAGTATTTATCTATTCTTTTGTTGCTTTTTAGTCTTAATTTTCCTTTTGCTCAGGCTAAATATTTCCAACAGGAAGTCAATACTAAAATTGACGTAACACTAAACGATTCAATCCACACACTCAATGGAAACATCGAAATAGAATACATCAATAACTCACCCGACGAGCTCAGCGAAATTTATATCCACCTTTGGGCCAATGCTTATAAAAATAGAAAAACGGCTTTCTCCAAACAAAAAGTCAATCAGGGGTCTGGTACATTTTACTTTGCAGAGGATGAATCCCTGGGACGATTTAAAAAACTCAACTTTACCGTCGACAATAACACGGTTGAATGGGGATACTATAAAGGACATGCTGATATCGCTGTTTTGAAACTGGTAAATACATTAAAACCAGGCGGTAAGATTACCATTAAAACCCCACTTAATTTAAAAATTCCAGCTTCCTTTTCCCGGCTTGGGCACGTGGGGGAATCCTATCAGATGACGCAGTGGTTCCCAAAACCTGCCGTTTACGATAAAGCAGGATGGCACCCAATGGCTTATGTCGACATGGGCGAATTCTACTCAGAGTTCGGTTCTTATGACGTGAAAATTACCTTGCCGAAAAACTATGTGGTTGGTTCCACTGGCGAATTGCAAAACGAAAGCGAAAAAGAATTTTTGCAACAGCGCGTCAACGAAACATCTAAAATTCTCGCTGGGAAAACAGCAGATGATTTCAAAATGATGGGCGATACTTTCCCCAACTCCAGTCCCACCATGAAAACACTGCATTACAAAGCCGAAAAAGTACACGACTTTGCGTTTTTTGCGGACAAGCGATTCTACGTCCAGAAAAGTGAAGTGACGTTAGCTTCCGGCAAAAAAGTAGATACCTGGGCGATGTTCACCAACGCGGAAGCAGAGATGTGGAAAAAAGGAATTTTTTATGTCGATCGTGCTGTCAAATTTTATTCAGAACACGTCGGCGAATATCCTTATCCACACGCCTCCGCCGTGCAAAGCGCACTCAGTGCCGGAGGAGGAATGGAATACCCGATGATCACCGTAATTGGCTTGATGGGCGATCCGCAATCACTGGATGGCGTGATCACACATGAGGTTGGCCACAACTGGTTCTATGGCATTCTCGCCTTCAACGAACGGGATCACGTTTGGATGGATGAAGGAATGAATTCCTATTACGACCATCGTTACACGGAAAAATATTATGAAGGAGATAACATGAAATTTCTACCAGATTTCATGATGAAAAATACGGATTTATCATTAATGGAATTGGCCTACCTCTACCAGGCACGTAGAAATATGGACCAGGCACCAGCTACCCATTCAGAAGAATATTCCCGCATCAATTACTTCCTCGGTGGTTATGAAAAGCCAGCCGTTTCTTTCAAGATTTTAGAAAAGTATCTGGGTACTCCAAAGTTTGATGAAATCATGAAAAGCTTCTACGAAGCCTGGAAATTCAAACATCCCGACCCAACTGATTTTAGAACACACGTAGAAGCTCGTACCGATAAAGATATGGGCTGGTTTTTTGATGGTCTCATAAACTCCAGCAAAAAATCAGACTACGCCTTCAAAAATTTAAAATCAACTGACGAAGGGCTGTCGCTAAAAATAAAAAATAAAGAAGCCAACCCCGCACCATTCCCAGTCATGGCCATGAAAGATTCTGTAGTGGTGCGCACCGAATGGTTTGATGGTTTTACAGGAAGTAAAGAACTCACATTCCCAAAAGGAGATTACGACAAGTTGATTATAGATAAAGACCATCTAACCCTCGATCTGTATCGACAAAATAATACCATCAAAACGAAAGGCCTGTTTAAAACCATGGCGCCGATTAAATTGCAGTTTTTAGCCGGAGTTGAAAACTCAAAAAAGAATACACTGTTTTGGTTGCCAACATTAGGTTGGAATAACTATGACAAGACGATGATAGGTTTGGGTGTTTACAACAGTGTTCTTCCGAGTAAGCGATTTGATTTTGCCTTGTCGCCCATGTATTCGATTGCCTCGGGTGATGTCGTAGGAGTGGGACGTGTCAATGTCAACGTTTATCCGAATGCTGACTTTTTGAAAAAGGTGAGTTTGGGGCTTGGTGTTAAATCGTTTAATTCAAACTATATTCCTCGATTCGAGCTTTATACCCGTTACCAACGTCTGGTCCCATCCGTAACTTTTGAGTTGGGTAGTAAGGCTAACAAGTCTTTTTCGCATCGACTGAATGTGCGCAGCCTTTTGATTTGGGAGGAGAGTGGAATCTTTAAGCAGGATTCTGTTGAAGGAACTGTGGTTACAGGGACAGAGTTTGATCGGTCCACCATTAATGAAATTTCTTATTCAGGAGAGAACAGGCGGGCTGTAAATCCATATGCGTTTAAGGTTGCTTTGGAACAGCAGGATTACACAGTAGGGGCGAATGAAGAAAACTATTTAAAGGCAACGGTCAAACTAAATTTGAATTACACTTACGATAGCGGTAAAAATGTTTCATTCCGCATTTTTGGTGGATACTTTATCCGTAACAGCCGTCGGGATTTGATGCTGGCAAGTGATGGATTTGCTCGTGGTAATCATCAATTTGTTGGGGAGGGTTCTAATGATTACCGTTACGATGATTTTTATTTTGATCGTAGTGCAACGGAAGGGATTTTTTCCCAGCAAGTACACCTTGGAGATGGTGGTTTTAAAAACGCCCTTGCTGGTCAGAGCCAGTTTGGCAACGCCAATGATTATTTGCTGGCGCTAAATATTAAAGCGGATCTTCCAAAAGGTTTGCCGTTTAATTTGCCACTCAAACCTTACTTCGACGTAGGCTACATGAATGACACGCACAAAACGTTTAGCGAATTTAACGCAGCCCACACCTACTACAGCGGTGGCGTCATGCTCGAATTTTTTGATGGAATCTTCGCTGTTTATTTTCCGATCATCAATTCTAAGGATTTAAAGAATGATTATAATTCCACGGGACGCGGCGCGAGTGATGACCAAAGCAGCTTTAAAGCCTTTACAAAGCGGATTACATTCTCCCTTGATTTGAATCGCGCCAATCCGCTTGACTTGGTGAATCAGATTCGGTTTTAGGGGGAGAGGGTTGGAAGTTGGAAGTTGGAAGTTGGAAGTGGGAAGTGGGAAGTTGGAAGTTGGAAGTGGGAAGTTGGAAGTTGGAAGTTGGAAGTGGGAAGTTGGAAGTGGGAAGCTTCACTCAATATGTAGAGCCCGCTAACGTAAACTTACGTTAGCGGGCTCTCACGTTCGAGTGAAGCTTCCCACTTCCCACTTCCCACTTCCCACTTCCCTCACATTAGCGGGCTCTCACGTTCGAGTGAAGCTTCCAACTTCCCGCCTCCCACTTCCCTCACGTTAGCGGGCTCTCACGTTCGAGTGAAGCTTCCCACTTCCCACTTCCCTCACATTAGCGGGCTCTCACGTTCGAGTGAAGCTTCCCACTTCCAACTTCCAACTTCCAACTTCCCACCTATCTAGCCTCAGCCAAATAATAAACCTCCGAACAATTCTCCCGAGTCAAAACCTCCCGCGCCAATTGTTGCAAGCCTTCCCGCGTCACCTTCTGGTACTGTAATACCTCTTCATTGACCAGCTCCGGTCGATCCATCGCTTCAAAAAAAGCAAGGTTAATGGCTTTGTTGAGAACAGATGCCTCCGAAAAAATCAGCGTACTTTCGACCTTGTTTTTTACTTTTTGTAGTTCGAGTTCATCAACTAATTCTGCTTTAATCAAATCCAGTTCTTCCCAGATGGCAGCCTCCGCTTCTTCGAGCGAAATACCTTCACTTGGTTTCCCTTCAATGATCAGTAAGCCCGGATCGATACTGCCAGTGATGTAAGCATCTATCTCGGTAAAAAGACGCCGCTCCTTCAAAAGCCGGCGAAATAATCGGGAACTATTGCCGTTGCACAATACATCAGAAAGCAGATCAAAGGTGTAGTAGCTATCCTCTTGCCGTCCGGGACCGTGAAAGGCCAGGTACATCGCATTCGATGGCACCTTGGCATTTTGAATACGCTGATGAAATTCTTTTTGAATGGGCTCTTTTGGAATCGTTCTGTCGTGAACATTGCCTTTTGGGATGTCTCCAAACCATTTTTCCGCAAGAGCTTTTACTTCTTCTAACGTTACTTTTCCGGCTACTGCCAAAACAGCATTGTTGGGACGGTAATGTTTTTCATAAAAACTTTTGACATCTTCTAAAGTCGCCTCTTCAATGTGTTTGATAATCTTACCTATAGTAGGCCAGCGGTAGGGATGTACCTTATAGGCCAGTTCAGAAATGTGGTGCCAGGCATCACCGTATGGTTGGTTGAGGCAACTCTCTTTAAATTCTTCCGCCACCACTTTTCGTTGCACGTCCAATGATTGTTCATTAATGTTGAGGCTGAGCATACGATCTGACTCCAGCCAGAAAACTACTTCCATGTTTTCTGCTGGAACCACGTCGTAGAAGTTGGTGATGTCGTTGTTGGTAAAGGCATTATTTTCTCCACCCGCCATTTGAATGGGGTCATCAAAATCAGGCACGTTGCTTGAGCCACTAAACATGAGGTGCTCAAACAGATGCGCAAAACCTGTTTTGTCCGGGGATTCGTCGCGGGCTCCTACCTTGTACAGGAGGTTGATGGCTACCATTGGCGTGCTGTCGTCTTCATGCACGATGACTTTAAGCCCGTTGTCTAATTGAAAGCGCTCGTATTTTATCAAGGGATACTCTTTTTGTTCGAATTGTTAAACGTGTTTTTGTGTCGTTTGTTTTGCGCGACAAAGATAGGGTATAAAGTTGGAAGAGGGAAACGTGTATTAAAGATCGGTAAGCACTCCCTTTGATTTATCAAATCGGAGAGATTGCCGAGCTGAGACGCTTTCTAATTTCTAGCGTCTCAGCTCGGCAATCCCTTTGCTACGCGAAAAGTGCTTACCGGTCTTTAAGGCGCAAGAAGATGTGTCCCATCCCACGGTGAAGTGAAAGTTTGAAAAAAAAACAGCAACCCCGCACACCAAAAGAAAGCCCACCCACATCTACCCATTTGAAAGCCAAAATATATTACGGTTTCGCAAATTTTTGTCGAATACGATTGTGAACAAATAATCCAGGTAATGTCTCCCGATTGCCCTGGTCGTTTTATGTCAAATTCTAAAGTTCATTCTATTTAAAGTAAATATCATTATATGAAAAACTTAGCAAACAGTCCGCGTCACCCCTATGCACAACACATCAAATACGTAAGTCAAATAGCTATGAAAATTGGTCTTATTGTATCCTTGGGCTTATGTATCCTGGCATTTAATTGGACGACTTACGACATCAACGAGATGCCACCAATTAAAACCTATCCAGTGGAAAAAGTAGTACACGTTGAAAGAACGACACACCAAAAACGAACCCCACCACCGCCCGTTGTAGAGCCGTCTACTGAAATTATTCCTGAAAAAGAAGACGTGGAATACGACCCGGAACCGGAACCTGAATTGGTAGATGACAAAATCATCGTTGAGCCAAAGGCTGAACCTACAGAATTGCCGCCAGCTCCAATTGTGGAGCATAAGAAAGTGGTTCCTCCAGCACCACCCGAGCCAGAGTTACCGGTAGTTGAAGTAAAAGAATGGGATATGGTGGAAGAAATGCCTCGCTTCGCAGGATGTGAAGATATTACAAACGATAAGGAAGGCCGTCGACGATGCGCCGAAAAAAAGTTGATGACATATATCTACTCTAAGATCAAGTATCCGGCCATTGCGCGACAGAATGATGTAGAAGGTTTAGTCGTCATCCAATTCGTAGTAGCAAAAGATGGTCGCATCGGAAAAGTGAAAATAGCTAAGGATATCGGCGCGGGCTGTGGCAAGGAAGCGGCCAGGGTTTTAAAAAATATGCCAAATTGGATTCCCGGCAAACAACGTGGTAGAAATGTAAATGTCCGCTACAATATTCCTGTGAAGTTTAAATTGCAGTAGTGGGTTGATTCCGCTTACCGATCTTTTACACGCGGAAAAATGTGTCCATCAAATTCCACATTAAAGGGAACTTCCGTCTTGGGACTTCCGTCTTCGGACTTTTAAACGATACAATCGTAGTTTTCGACAATTGGAAAAGGGTCGTCTCCCCGGAGATGCCCTTTTCTTATTTTGACCTACAAACTACATTTAACAGATATTTCCTTTCTTTCTTCTCCCAAATTCTGTATTTTATGATAGAAGTTGTTTAAAGTTATTGTCCAGAAGTGAAGCTAACTGCTTGATGCTGAAGACGAAGCTCATTTTGAGTATCGTAGCCATCCGCGTGCCGCCGAGTCCTTCGCCAGAGGCTACGGCCGCCGGAGAAAGCTTTAGCGGAGGAGCAAGCTACGGCGACGAAGAATAGCTGAAGTATTCGGGATCAATGAGTTAGCTGCAAACTTGGAGAATAACTTTAAACAACTTTATATTACTAAGGAAATGATTCCCGTTATTAACACTATGCAAAGAAAAGTATTATTCCTCTTTCTGTTATGCCCTCCCTTTTGGCTGCAAGCCCAATTGCTAATCAACGAAGTTTGTAGCGATAATGAAACCATCATTACCGATGAGTTTGGTGATGAATCAGATTGGATTGAATTGTATAATGCAGGTGCTGGTTCTGTTGATTTGACGGGCTACTTTTTGAGTGACAATACAGATAATTCGCAGAAGTGGACGTTTCCTTCCATCTCGATTACTCCTTCAGAGTATCTGATCATTTTTGCCTCGGATGAAAATGTTTTGGATACTTATGCGCATACCAATTTCAAGTTGTCAAAAGATGGCGAGCCGCTAATTTTTTCTGATCCTTCCGGAAATGTAGTGGATCAAATTCAAATCCCCGCTTTAGAACAAGACAATTCTTATGGCCGGCTTGCCGCTGATCAAACGGCCTGGTCATACTACGCTAACCCAACTCCGGGCGCTGCCAACGATGATGCCTCTACTTATGATTTTAACGTGCCACCAATTTTTACTTTAGAACAAGCTTTTCATACAGCTGCTACCCAAATTGCATTGACATGTGAAGGCGCTAACTGCACCATTCGCTATACCAGCAACGGAAGCCCGCCCGATGAAACGTCGGAAATATACACCAATCCAATTTTGGTAGACACTACGATTTGCATCAGAGCCCGAACGTTTTCAGATGACAATCTGCCTTCAAAAATTAGTACCAAAACATACTTCTTTAATGTTGACCATACACTTCCTGTCATGGCGTTGTCAACGGATCCGTATTTGCTGTTTGATTGGGAAGAAGGGATTTTTATGGAAGGGCCTGAGGCTGATTCGGTATATCCATTTTGGGGAGCGAATTTTTGGCGTGATGTAGAAATTCCAATGCATGTTGAGTATTTCAAAGCGCATGAGTTGGAAGCGCGTTTCGATGTTGGAGCAAAAGTGCATGGCGGTCGCGCCTCCCGAACTAAACCACAGAAATCACTTCGTTTGTTCGCTGATGCAAAATTTGGGGATAACGAAATGACCTATAAATTTTTTGAAAATCGCGATAACGATTCCTTTAAACGTCTGGTGCTGCGCAACGCAAGCGGCGATTTTAATTACACCCATTGTAGAGATGCTTACATGCAGCGCTATTTTATTGATCAGGATTTAGATCTGGATGAACTCGCTTATCAGCCACTAGCTATATATCTAAACGGTCGGTACTGGGGGGTGCTCAACCTTCGTGAAAAAGTCGACAAGTATTATCTCCGGGATAACTATGGTGTCGATATAGAAAATATAGATTTACTGGAAGAAGATACTTTCGCAGTAGAAGGTAGTTTCGAAATCTATGACGCCATGCTGAATTTTATAAAGACATCCGATATGACTGACGATGGCGTTTTTGCGGAAGCAACCAAAACGATTGATCTCGAAAACATTGCTGATTACATGATCGTTCAAAATGGACTCCTCAATATTGATTGGCCAAATAATAACATCAAATACTGGCGCGAAAAAAAGGATGGCGCAAAATGGCGCTACATTCTTTTTGACATGGACTCAGGGATGGGACGGGCTACTGATGCATCCTTTGATTCCTTCTTCAACATTATGACGGCAGAATGGTATGATGAAAATAATTTTGCTACCCTGTTTAGAGCATTGATGAGAAATATAAAGTACCGAAATTATTTCCTCAATCGCTACGCCGATATTTTTAATACAACTTTGAGAACTGAAAATGCAATCGCCGAAACGGATCGCACTGTTGAGATACTTGAGGAAGAAATGTTCCGTCATTTTCAAATATGGACGTGGCCGGGCTATGATGTTTGGAAAGAAGATCGTCTCCCTGGTTTATATGATTTCTTTGTCGATCGCCCAACGTATGCCCGCCAGCACCTGATGCGCTTTTTTGAATTGGAAAATGAAGTACACTTAAAGTTCAATGCCTATCCACCAGAAGCAGGAACGATTGAAATCAATACCATAAGCGTGGATGAATTACCTTGGGATGGTCATTACTTCAACGGTGTTCCCGTAAAAATAAAAGTAGTTCCAAATGCCGGTTATACCTTCCAACACTGGGCGTCTGTCAATACCATACTGACACCAGATGCATCGCAACAAATCGAATTAAATTTTTCAGAAGATGATGAAATCACCGCTTTTTTTGAAGCAGCATCAACTCCTTTCGAAATCAGTATTTCGCCAAACCCTGTAGAAGGTATGGCACAAGTCCAATTTGTTTTAGACGAAGTCAATTCGGTAATGCTCAACTTATATGATGTGAGTGGAAGACTTCTTCAGTCTCGTGATTTCGGAAGAGTTGCAGGCGGAGTTCAACAATTGGAATTTGATGTTTCAGATTTCCCGGCAGGTGTTTATATGCTTGAAGCAAAAACGCCGGAGGAATCTTTTACGGTGAAAGTGCTTGTACTTTAGAGACTGCTTCGCTGCCAAGCTTCCTACTACCGTTGATGGGACACGGATCTGACGGATTGAACGGATAAGAACGGATTTCCCTCTGTCGCAATTTGTTTTTACGATCGCAGGAAAAAATCCGTCCTCCCTCTGTCCAGATCCGCGAAAACCTGTGCTGAGTGAAGTCGAAGTGTCCGTGTCCCATCAAAAAAGAATCGCATGAGCGATTCCGCGTTCGAGTGAAGCTTCCCACCTCCAACTTCCCACTTCCAACCTCCCACTTCCCACTTCCAACAGAAATTTCAAAGAAATTTCCCCTATCTTTACAACATGAGCAGACCAGACTTTTCAAAAATAGACTTTCAGTTCAAACAACCTGAAAACAGAGCCGTGGATGAAACCATTCAATGGACCACCGCAGAAGCAATAAAAGTAAAACCCGTCTATTCGGAAGAGGCGATTGATGGGCTGTCGCACCTTGGGTTTGTAGCAGGGATTCCACCGTATTTACGCGGTCCCTACGGCTCCATGTACGCCATCCGTCCCTGGACGATCCGACAGTATGCAGGCTTTTCCACCGCAGAAAAAAGCAACGCATTTTATAGACGTAATCTGGCTGCCGGCCAAAAAGGATTGTCGGTTGCATTTGATTTGGCAACACACAGAGGTTACGATTCGGATCACGAGCGGGTGATGGGTGATGTGGGAAAAGCGGGTGTAGCCATCGACAGTGTGGAGGATATGAAAATTCTTTTTGATCAAATTCCGCTGGATCAAATGTCGGTTTCGATGACGATGAATGGAGCGGTGATTCCAATCATGGCATTTTATATTGTGGCAGCGGAAGAGCAGGGTGTAGCGACTGAATTGCTGAAAGGTACCATCCAAAATGACATCCTCAAAGAATTCATGGTGCGCAATACCTACATCTATCCGCCGGAATATTCGATGCGCATCATTGCAGATATTTTTGAATACACGGCGCAGAATATGCCGAAGTTTAATTCCATTTCAGTGAGTGGTTACCACATGCATGAAGCGGGGGCGACGGCAGATATTGAATTGGCCTATACACTCGCTGATGGTTTGGAATATTTGCGGGCGGGTATAAAAGTGGGTTTGAAAATAGATGAATTTGCGCCACGTATTTCCTTCTTTTGGGGAATAGGAATGAACCACTTTATGGAAATTGCGAAGATGCGTGCAGCTCGTGTTTTGTGGGCAAAAATCGTTAAGCAATTTAATCCGGAAAATAAAAAATCGATGGCTTTGCGAACACATTGCCAGACGTCAGGCTGGAGTCTAACGGCACAGGATCCATTCAATAATATTGGACGAACCTGCATTGAAGCACTGGCCGCTGTTTTTGGGGGCACCCAATCGCTGCACACCAATTCGCTGGATGAGGCCGTGGCTTTACCGACTGACTTTTCTGCAAAAATTGCCCGCGACACACAAAAAATAATTCAGGAAGAAACAGACATCACTAAAGCCGTGGATCCCTGGGCTGGTTCTTACTACGTCGAGTATTTAACCAACCAGCTCATCGAACGCGCCTGGATGTTGATGGAAGAAGTGGAAGGACTGGGTGGCATGGCCAAAGCGATTGAAGATGGTTTGCCCAAATTAAGAATTGAAGAAGCTGCCGCTAAGAAGCAAGCTCGAATTGACAGTGCGCGCGACAAGATTGTGGGCGTCAATATCTTTCCACCAGAGACAGAAGAAAAGATTGAATTTTTGGAAGTAGATAATACCGCTGTCCGCGAATCTCAAATCAAGCGACTCGAACATACAAAAGCAAACCGTGATGTCACCGCCGTTAAAGATGCATTGGACGCATTGGCTGATTGCGCAAAAACAGGTGAGGGCAACTTACTCGATTTGGCCGTAGCTGCCGCCCGCCACCGCGCCACCCTCGGCGAAATATCGATGGCCATGGAAACGCATTTCGGTCGCTACGTCGCCAACAACCGTGCCATCAGTGGTGTATATTCCAAAGAAATAAAAATGGACGAACAATTTATAAAGACGCAGGGATTGGCCGATCAATTTTCAGAATTGGAAGGTCGTCGCCCAAGAATTTTAGTTGCTAAATTAGGCCAGGACGGACACGATCGTGGCGCCAAAGTGATTGCGACCAGTTTTGCTGATCTCGGTTTCGATGTAGATATCGGACCGCTTTTTCAAACACCAAAAGAAGCTGCGCGTCAGGCCGCAGAGAATGATGTGCATATTCTGGGTATCTCTTCATTGGCAGCCGGACATAAGACGTTGGTGCCTCAGGCAATTGCTGAATTGAAAGCTTTGGGACGGGAAGATATTTTGGTGGTGGTGGGCGGTGTGATTCCGCCGCAGGATTATGATTATTTGTATGAGGCTGGTGTGGTTGGGGTGTTTGGTCCGGGTACGGTGATTGCTAAGGCGGCGGAGAAGGTGTTGACGGTGATGATGGGGTGATCATTAGACGGAATAATCCTGTACGTTTTATATAAATTTTAGGGTCTAAATAAGGCTCCAAGATTTTATATGCTTAAAGTCATCCAATTCAGGCGTTCATAAAAGCCAGCTCTTACAAACTCGTTCCTATATTTGGCCAAGAATCAATTATAGTAAAAGATATTACGGTTTTCTTGTCTTTTTGGTCAAATGTCGTTATTTTGTAGTCAAATGACATGATTCATGACTAAAGAAATTCATAAAATACTCGGAACTAAAAAATCTAAAACAAGACTGTCCTTAATTGATTTAAGTCGAACTGGAATTTCAATGAAAATACTTAGTAATATTCTGGCTTATACTTCTTTAAATATGAAGGAGGTTGCAGGAATACTCCCAATTTCTGAAAGGCAATTGGTTAGGTATGAAAAGAGTCATGTCTTGAAAAAAGAAATTTCGAGTCATCTGATTCAGGTGGTTGAATTATACGCAAGGGGCTACGATGTATTTGAAGATAAAGGTAATTTTGATACTTGGATGAGAAGACCCAATAAAGCATTGAATAAGCATATGCCTCTTGCGTTGCTTGATACGTCTTTAGGCATTCAAATGGTGGCTGATATTTTGGGACGAATTGAGCATGGTGTTTACAGTTAGTTATGAAAGTATATCGAATAACTAAAGCAAAATATAGTCAGGACTTAAGTGGTACTGGTGCAAAGTTATACGGTGGACGATGGAATTCTAAGGGAACTGCAATTTTATATACAGCTGAAAACAAGGCTCTTGCAGCACTTAAATCCTTAGTTCATTTTGACCCTGTTCTTGTTCCGAAAAATTTGAAAATTATTACAATCGAAATTCCTAAAAGAGCTATAAAGAATTTAGGTCAAGATAAATTGCCTAAAGGTTGGAAAAGTAATCCCGTGCTTTTGGAATTGTCAGAAATCGGAAAAAAATGGGTCGAGTCAAATAGTTCCCTCGCTTTAAAAGTTCCTTCAGTGATTATTCCGGGAGAATACAATGTTCTTGTGAATCCGGAACACAAACTATTTTCAACAATTAAAATTCTTGAGCAAGAAGATTTTTCATTTGATGAAAGATTATTCGAATAATAATAAAATAATCAACAAAACAACTCCCCAGCAATCCCATCCGCCAACAACTTCCCCTCCCGAGTCAAAACAAAAGCATCACCCTCCCGAACCATCTCACCACGCAAAATAAACGCCTCCGTCTTCTCCAAAAAATCAGATATAGCATCCGGAAGTATTCCAGCAAGTCGATTTACATCCACGCCCCAAATCGTACGCAAAGCCGTCAAAATATATTCATTAAACTGCTGCTCTTTCGTCAACACCTCCCGCTCAAAATCAGGAGTATCAGCAGCCATCGCTTTTAGGTACTTTGTATTATTGGGAATGTTCCATTGGCGACTAGCGCCATCAAAGGAATGTGCCGAAGGGCCAAGACCCAAATAAGGAATGCCCTGCCAGTAAGCAGTATTGTGGCGCGCCTGCATCTTGGGTTTTGAGAAATTGGAAATCTCGTATTGCTGATAACCATTGGCATCAATAAAGTCCAGCAATACTTCAAACTGCCGCGCCGCCTGCTCATCATCCACTGGAGCTGCTGTTCCTTTTTTGACAAAATGATCCAGCGCCGTTCCTTCCTCCACCGTCAAACAGTAACTGGACAAATGCGGAATATCCAGCGACTTAAAAATAGTCAGATTCTCCAGCCACATCGCATCCGTCAAACCCGGCGTCCCATAAATTAAATCAATGGTCATGTTGTCAAATCCCATCGTTTTGGCTGCATGCAAACATTGTATAGCCTCCGTCGAATTGTGCGCCCTATTCATAAATTTCAAATCTGTTTCATGAAAAGACTGTACGCCAATACTCAGTCGATTAACCGGCGAGGCAGCCAAGGCTTCCAAAGTGGCCGCATTCAAATCATCCGGATTCGCCTCCAAAGTAATTTCGGCATCAGCCGTCACATCAAAAATCCGCTGCGCGGCCTTAAAGATTAAATCCAGTTCATCTCGATTGAGTAGGGAAGGAGTCCCTCCACCAAAATAAATCGTCTGCAATTTTTTATCCACCAAATAATCCTGCCGCAATTCCATCTCTTTAACAATAGCCGCCACCATCTCTCCGCGATACTTTAGCGAAGTAGAAAAATGGAAATTGCAATAATGGCAAGCCTGTTTGCAAAATGGAATGTGTATGTAGAGTCCGGGCATTTTTGCTGTTTAGTGAGTCTCAATTGTTGGAAGTGGGAAGTTGGAGGTGGGAAGTTTTTCAGCGAACGCGGAGCTCCGCATTAGAGGGCTGCTTCCTACTTTCAACTTCCTCCTCCCCAAAAGTACCCTATTTACCCAGTTATAAAAAACCTTTGTCCGCCCAAAGCCACTTAATTCAGATTCCTCAATAACTATTTGACTATTTTTTCGTTTTTAAACCAATATGTTCCTGAACGCTCTAAAAATAATGCTAAAATTAAGCTTGCTGGTTTTCCTCTTCGGAATAACCAAACCCTCGCTCTTTGCCCAAAGCCAACTACACCTGCAGATACTAGCCACTGACCTTGAACCCGAACAACTTGACAAGAAACTAGAATACGAAAAGCTGTTTGGCGACAGCCTCGCCCTGATCGATCAACTCCAATCGGTCATCCTGCAATTGCATGGACAGGCACATCTGGAAGCCTCCATCGACAGCCTTAGCCAAAAAGATAGTCTGGTGACCGCTCATCTTTTTGTCGGCAAAACATATGAATGGGCGGCACTGCGCAACGGCAACGTCGAAGAAGCCTTCCTGAGTCAGGTCGGATTTAGAGAACGCCTTTATCGCAAAAAAGCATTTCATTATAAGGAAGTATTAAACCTGCAAGAATCGCTTTTGCAATACGCAGAAAATAATGGCTACCCCTTCGCTTCCGTTTGGTTGGACAGTGTGCAAATCAATCAGGGGCGTATTTCTGCACAGCTGATGATGACCAAAAGTCGTCTGGTGACATCGGACGGTATCCACGTAATTGGAGATGCCAATATCTCAAACACCTATCTTGAAAATTATCTGGGACTAAAAAAAGGAGACCTCTACAGCAAAGAAAAAGTAAAAAAAGTTCGGACTCGTATCAAGGAATTACCTTTTGTCAGAGAAAAAGAAAATGCCACCGTTACCTTCAAAGGAAATAAATCGGTGACTAATTTATTTCTGGCAAAAAAGAAAGCATCTCGTTTTGATATATTGGTTGGGCTGCTGCCAAACAACGATGTGCAGGTTCCTGGCGGACCAACTGTAAGGCAGTTTTTACTGACCGGCACCATTGATGTGGATATGCACAATCAGTTTGGACTTGGCGAAAAAGTGATGGTCGAGTTTCAACAACTTCGCCCCGAGACGCAGGAGATGCGCTTGAATTTTCAGTATCCGTATATTTTGAATTTTCCTTTTGGAGTGGACGTTGATTTTGAATTATTTAAAAGGGACACGACTAGTTTGGATGTAACCTATGACTTCGGTGTGCAATACCTTTTTGAAGGAGGTAATTATGTCAAAGCGTTTTGGAATAATACCGTCTCAAATATCCTGACCATTAATACAGTCGACATTCGCAACCGGCAGAAGTTACCAGCCAGCCTCGATTTTTCCAACGCCTCTTTCGGCCTCGAATATTATTTGCAAAAGCTGGATTACCGACTCAATCCCCGAAAAGGTTGGGGCATCCTGTTACGAGGGGATGCCGGTGTCAAAAAAATAAAGAAAAATAACTCTATCCTCGATATTGACGATCCGGCGGTCGATTATATGCTGGCTTATGACAGCCTGAATTTAAAAACATTTCAATACCGAATCGCAGCTAAACTCGAATATTATCAGCCCATGTTTGCTCGCGGAGCGTTAAAGATGGGTCTCAATTCTGGTTGGTTTATCAGTGAACATCCAATCTATCAAAATGAGCAATACCGTATCGGAGGAAATCGCCTGCTTCGTGGTTTTGACGAAAAGTCAATCTTCGCCACCCGCTATGCTATAGGTACTTTGGAGTATCGATTTTTGGTTGGCCAAAATTCTTATTTGTACGCCTTCACCGATTATGGCTATGTCGAAAACGTGACCACTACTCTAAATAATACAGATCAACCGCTTGGCTTTGGCGCCGGCCTTACCTTCGAAACTAAAGTGGGATTATTTGGCTTTAGCCTCGCCCTTGGTCGCCAACAAGGTAACCCGGTTGATTTTCGGAATGTGAAGACGCACTTTGGGTATGTGAGTTTGTTTTGACGCGTCTTAAAGATCGGTAAGCACTCCCTTTGATTTATCAAATCGGAGGGATTGCCGAGCTGAGACATAAAAAAATTAGAATATCCCCATTTAACAGAAGGCTTTGTAATCGAGTGAAAAAATCGTATTTAGGTTCTAATTTTTTGCGTCTCAGCTCGGCAATCACTGGCCGTTCCGGCGAAGTGCTTACCGATCTTTAAGACGCGTTAAGGCTCAACGTTTAAGCAACCGAGCCACCCGAAACAAAACAGAATCATAGCGCTCAATATTAAAAAAGGCCTCCTGCTTCGCACCAAAATTTCGCCGCACCTTCGTCACTCCAGGAATCATACTTCCCTCAAAATCAAAAATATCTAATCCTAAAACTTTGCTCGTATATTGGATGACTTCCCAAACTATAAGAATACCAGCGCCACTATTCCGCAAGTCCGGATCATCACCTGCAATATGGTAGTAAGCACGCTGTTTGTCCCAAATCAAATAGACCGCAGAATGAATCCGACCTTCCGCATCCCGTGCAAAAAATAATTTGCTGGATTGCTGTTTGGCTAAAACCTGATCATAATGTTGTAGGAAATCAGCCGGGATGGTCAGCTTTACATCCTGCCGGTCAAAACTCATTTTCATGATCCGATAAAAATCGTTGATATCGCCATCGTGACTAACCGTTATAAGCTCTTGCGCTTTTTTGATTTTGTTGTTGCGGTAGTCGGAATCGAAATTTTTGTAGACGGTATCCAAATCGCTAAGGCCACTGATGGAGTAGCTGTAAAAGGTGGTTTGTTGATAACCTTTCCAGTAAAAAGGCAGCCAGTCTTTTATATCGTAATGAAGATTTTGATTGAAGTGTGCCACCGTAGGAAGTTGCTCGATGAGGTGCTTGATGATGCTTTGCTCTTTTTTGCCACCTTTAAACTTTTCGACAATGTATGGCCCCAGCATCTTCGTCAACCAGGGCATTGCGATGTGCTTGTATGGCCCTTTCTGCTTGATGAAATAAGGCATACTTGCAACGATTTGCCCGCCTTTCTCCATCAATACCACGTCCCATTCACCGTCGTGACACACAGCATCGAGGTGCCAGGGTTGGGAGAAGATCGGTATTTTTTTCTCCTCTTCGCAGAATTGACGATATTGGGCTTTTTTAGTCATTTACTTATTTATAGAACCATTTTAGGGTGATTGCCACCGACCATGTTTTTTTAAACCACAAAAGGAACAAAAGAAAACAAAAATTCCTACAAACGTGACCACGCATTAAGTACTCTGTACTTTTTTGTGGTTAAAAATTACGCTAGATGGAAGCTTTCCACTTCCCACTTTTTAAACCAATGCTTCAGCAAATAAAAAATACCTTCCAGCATCACCATGCAAAAATAGCATTCTGTATCAGAAACCAGTCATACAGTTACGGGGAGTTCTTGCTTTGTGTGAATGGAATTCGGGATTTACTCCAAAAGGAACGTCCACAGTCACATTTTATTGGTGTGGCGGGCTTTGATGATTTGGAAACCTATGCCGCGATTTTGGCGCTGTGGTCGGAGGGTTATGCTTTTGTGCCATTGAGTCCGAATAGTCCGCTGGAGCGAAATGAGGCTATTTTACGACAAGTGGAATCTACTTATGTTTTGAGTAGTCGGGCGTCGACGGAGAGTTTGGTGAAAACAGCAAAAGTGATTTTGACGAAGGAAGTGAAAGGGGCTGAGATAATGTTCTCCGATTTTTCGGACTGGGATGATGATGAAATAATGTGTGTGATTTTCACATCAGGTAGTACCGGTATTCCCAAAGGCGTACCTTACACGTTTAAGAATATCAATAGTACTTTAGATGCCTTTTTTGCGTTAGGATATGACCTTTCGGAAAATGATCGTTTTCTTCAGATGTTCGAATTGACTTTTGATATGTCGCTGCTATCGTACCTGCCAGCATGGTGCATTGGCGCCGGTGTGTATCCGATCAATCACAAGCAGGTGAAATACCTGGCGGCCTATCAGGTTTTGCAAAAACATGGGATCACTTTCGCAGCGATGGTGCCATCAACCCTTCAGTTTTTGAAACCCTATTTTGCGCAAGCTAACTTGCCCGAGCTGCGCTATTGCTTATTAGGTGGCGAACCGTTTTACATTGATTTGGCAGAAGCCTGGTTGCCCTGCGTTCCCAATGCGCAAGTAGTCAATATCTCAGGACCTTGCGAAACGACGATGGCATGTGTTGGTTATGAACTAAGTCAAAACATGGCTGAAAATAAATCGCACAAAAATATTTTAGCTTTTGGAAGACCGTGGAAAAATACGAAAATAATTTTGGTAGATGAACAGCTAAATGAAGTCGCAACAGGAGTAGAAGGCGAGCTTTGCTTTGCCGGAGATAATGTGATGAAAGGCTATTGGGGATTACCCGAAAAAAATGAAAAGCTGTTTTTTGAAAAAAGGATAGATGAAAAAGTGTACCGTTTTTACAGGAGTGGCGACATGGCTTTTGCAGATGATTCTGGCCTACTTTATTCTTGCGGTCGCAAAGATCAGCAATATAAAATTCAGGGCTATAAAGTGGAGCTGGGTGACGTTGAACGCCATGCCCACGATTTTTTGAAAGATAAAAACGTGGCTACGGTCGTTGTTAAAAATGAGGAAGGAGTTTTAGAAATCCATCTTTTTGTAGAAGGTGTGTTTGCGGAGGAAGAGGAGATACTTAGTTACCTAAAACAAAAATTACCAGCCTACATGTTGCCGAAAAATATCCATCAATTGGATCGTCTGCCATTGACGCAAAGTGGTAAGTTGGATCGAAAACAATTGGCTAAATTGCTGCGTTAAATAGACACGGGTATTTATCGCGTTAGAGAAAAAGAATAGCGTCAGGCTGAAGGCCTTCTGTGTTTAAAAATAAAAGTATCTTGAACAAAAAAAATATAGAAAATAACCTCCACGAACTCTACCGAACCATGGGGGCACTCCATAGAAAGGAACCATCGTTTTCCCACGGCGCCGAGTACGTAGATTGCGAACCGTATAACTGGCCCCGCACTTTTTTCGGATCAGCGGATACGGAAGAACTGGAACGTACGGCAAAGGCTGTACGCAAAGGCATTTTACCCGCTCAATGGATATTATTGCGTTCTGAAAACTATCCCGACTTTTATCCAAAACTGGAAGCGGCAGGTTTTCGAAAAATGATGACCTGGCCGGGTATGGGAATGGATTTAGATCAAACAGATTTTTCAAGTCAGCCATCAGGAAATGTGAAGCTGATTGAAAGTGAAGCAGAGTTGCAGCAATGGCTGGACATCGTAAACAAAGTACTCTTTGGAAGAGAACCGGTAGCGTTTGCCTTATTTGAAACCTGTTGGCGCTCTGGCTTATTTGGTTTTTACGGAGCAGTAGAAGCAGGTGAAATAGTAGCCACGGCGATGACTTTCAAAACAGGAACAGACATCGGAATCTACATGGTTGCCACCACCGAAGCACATCGCAGAAAAGGCCTCGCCCGAAAAATAACCCTACAAATATTAAAAGATGCAAAAACAAATGATGGCAAAAACGCTTATCTTCAGGCAAGTCAGATGGGAACCCATCTTTACAAGAGTTTGGGGTTCGAGTCATTTTGTATATTTGATATTTATTGGTTGCTTAGTGTTGGGAAGCCGTAGGGCAGGAAGTTGGAAGCGTTTCCGCTAATGTGCTTAAAAGATCGGTAAGCCTGTCGGGCTGGCGCCTTTCGTTAAATTGTCACAGCTCAGCAATTCCTCCGATTTGGTAAATTAGAGGGAGTGCTTACCGGTCTTTGCGAAGAAAATAGAGGGCCCTATTAAAGCGTGTAAAAGATCGGTAAGCACTTTTTCGCGAAGCAAAAGGGATTGCCGAGCTGAGACGCAAAGAATAGGAATAGGAATAGGAATAGGAATAGGAATAGGAATAGGAATAGGAATAGGAATGGGAATGGGAATGGGAAGTTGACGAAAAAAAGAAAAATTATGAATAAAGAAAACATACTTTCAGAGTTAAAAAAAATTTTTGCAAGCGTCCTTCAGGAAGAGAACCTCGACCTCCAATTATCCACTTCTATGGACGATATCGAAAAATGGGACTCACTAAATCACGCCAGATTAATAGACGCTGTTGAAAAACATTACAACATAAAATTTGACTTGATGGAGATGCTGGATGTGCAGACCGTTGGCGATATTTGTGCGTTTGCTTTGAGGAAGACTGCTTCGCGTTGAGGTAGCACAAGGTTTGAGGGGAGAAGGGGAGAAGGTGAGAAGGTGAGAAGTATGGGGAGCCCGCGGTCGCGTGTCCTTCAAACCCTCCAACCTTGTCTCCCTCCAACCTTTTCAAATCAAATGTCAAAACAAAAGAATTGAATAAAAAATATGCTGCGCACTATTCTCATAAAAGACCTGGTAAAGTTCACCGAAGAAGTCAGCGCAGCGCAGCTTCCAGATATCCCCATCACTCCACTGCGCGCACTTTCTCAGCAACAGAACCCTATCGCGCATCCCGATGATCCCGCCCTGATTGTCACCTACAACGAAGCAAAAGAAATCGTCGCTTACTTTGGTTGCCTGCCCGATCGGATCGCAGTAGCCCCCGACGAGAAAGTTTGCTGGAGCAGTTGCTGGTGGGGGCACCCTGAGAAAGGGAAAGGCGCCACAATGAAAGTTTTTTATCAAGCCTTAAAACTGTGGGAAGGTAAAATGCTCTTCGATGCCTTGCCGGAAAAATCTGAAACTATTTTAAAACACATGGGCTTTTTCTCCTTTCGGAAAATGGAAGGGATGCGTGGCTTCCTGCGTTTCAAATGGCGGAAAATAATGGAGCGTCGTTTCCCAAAATTGACAGCAATCGGTTTTGTATTTTCATTTCTCGACTACGTTTTGAATACCTTGTATGCCATTCGACTCGCCATTTGGGATCTTTTACAAAAAGAGACGTTTCAAACCAAAAGAATAAACACGATTAATGAAGCCACAGCGGCTTTCATCCATCAACACAACAGTAAAGAACTTATCAGACGTGGACAAAACGAACTCAACTGGATCACTCAGTATCCCTGGCTCGCAGAAACGAAAAACGCAAGAGGCCCACTTAGTAAAAGTTATTATTTTTCCGCTTACGCAAAACGTTTTGAGAATATCGTTTTGAATGTGTGGCATGAAAAGAAAATGATTGCCGTCCTTTTTCTAACTTTGCGGGAGGGTGAGTTAAAATTGCCTTATGCGTATTTTGAAAAAAAGAACACTGCTTTAGTTGCTAAAGTGATTTTACAAAAGATGTTTGAGTTGCGGGCAGAAACCTTTGTTTGTTTCCATCAGGAATTACTGGCGCATTTTCGGGTAAACCGAGGGCCTTTTTATCACTTGCGATTGATTGATAAGATATTTGGTTGTAGTTCTGAGTTGGAAAAGTATGTGGGAGAGGAGATCGTGATTCAGGATGGTGATGGGGATTTTGTATTTACGTAAGCTTCAAAATGTATATCTGATGATTGGTAAAAAATTAATGTTATTTATATTGTTGATGCCGTTTTTATCTTGTAGTAAAAAGGTTGCATTATACTGTACTGATCCAAATTACACTGGTTTCTGTTTTGAATTTCACGATGAAAATGAGTTTAAGTATTATGAGGCCGGGTGTTTAGAAGTGCTGGAAGGTAAAGGGCATTATGAGATAGTTGGAGATTCTTTAATTTGCCATTTTGAAGATTATGAAATAAAAAAAATCGGGAAAATTACCATTTCGAAAACGAATACAAATGATTCGATAATAAAAATCAGCCTGACAGTTTTAGATGCAGAAACGAAGAAACCCTTGATTGGGGCTAACGCAACATTATATGAATTAGATGAAATGAAGGGAGGTAAATCAAGTGATTTCAAAGGTAAGTCTGAATTAGAAGTAAACTATTATGGAAATGAAATTAGAGTAGATCTGTCATATATAAACTACTTTCCGTTGTCGTTCAAACTAGATCAAGCTGGAGAGTATGAAATTATTGCTGTAATGGAAGGTGGCTTTTCAAGATTGATGGTAAAGCAAGATCGAGTGTAACTATTCAGTTAGACCGAAGACGGGAGACCGAAGACCGAAGTTTCCTTATAACGTAAAACGACTGCGGGCCTGCGCTAGCGGGAAACTTCGGTCCCCGAGTTTTCGGGGCAGGCTTTCCGTCTTCGGTCTTAAAGCAGATCCTGCTGAACTGTTACGATCGAGTTTATAATTTGCTGAAAATGAATGAAGATACTTTAGTAGTTAGATATTTTGAAGATGGAAATGAAGGCAGGTTGTTGAGAAGGAAGAAAAGAAATAAAAGATAGTTTGGGGCATTACCATTAAGAAGGCATCCAATAACTAGCATCCGCCATCCAGTATCCAGGGATTACTTCCGATCAATATAATTTCGCCCAATCGGCGCCTTCAACAAATAATAAAGATACTCGCCCCGCAAAATCTCTTCCGCAGAAGTCGTAAACTCTTCCATCGGAATGCGCTGAAAGTGAGTCGTAAAAGAATCCTCCTTTATACCTGCCGAACCGAACGTTATATCCGTAATCTTATCCTCTTCCATCGCTTCAAAAAATGCGGAACTAACTTCGTGATCTGTAAACGGAAAGGAAAAGGTTTTGTACTTGGGTTTGAATCGTCGCTTTACAAAATAGACACTTTGTTCCGTCTGTCTGATTTGCTCCGCAAGATTAATTTCCGCATAAAGCGGATGATCCACACTATGACCACCAATCGTAAAGCCATCACTTTTTAATTCGCGAATCTGAGGGGTGGTTAGATATGGTTTTTGCTTTTTCAAAAAAGCATCAAAGTCGAGTTCAATGATTGCCGCCAATTCATCCGGCAACTGGCGCTGGCTGTAATTGAGTTTCAACAAATCTTCTTCAATCAAGGCTTTCTCCGGAGCATTTAAAGAAAGTATTTTGCCAAGCTGGCTCGTTTGTCCTTTCGTTAGTTGCTGCTTGTTAATCGTCTCAATCAATACACTCACTTTGTATCTAAAAAACAAAGCCTTGTTATCCACAAACGAACTATTCAAAAAGATAGTGGCAGGCACACCCTTGCGCTTTAAAATCGGCGCTGCAATATCATACACTTCCCGAAGCCCGTCATCGAACGATAAAAAGAAGGCATCTTTCGGAAGTTCCGTTTCCTTCTGCACGGCATCAATTAAAGTTTCCAAACCAATCGGCCGGAACTCCGACAAAAACAAATCGAGGTCCTCCTCAAACTGCTTCGTACTTCGTGGATAATAAAGATGGCGAATGTGTGGCAAGGCTTCACTCCCTTGTATGCTGTGATAAAAGGGGAGTACCAATCGTTGTCCGGTCATGGACTTCAATCGGCCTATTGAGAAAGCAGCAGGTGCCGCTTGTAATATGTGAAGTAAACTTTTTCGCATTTGTATGCTTCGTTAGTTTTTTGATGGAACACGGATTTGACGGCCTCCGTCCGCCCCCATAGGCTTTGGCCGAACGCTTTCGCCGAAGCTTCAGCGTAGGAGCACGGAGGCCGTCAAATCCGTGGCCCATCCCACCTCATCCCAATCGCGTCAGCGATCCCGCTTCCGCATCACAAGAATCCCATCCCGAATCGGCAAGATAAGGTTTTCTACCCGATCATCTGCCTGAATCTTTTTATTGAAGTCATCAATCATTTGAGTCGTTTTATCTTTTTCAACATTGGTCACCTTGCCATCCCACAAAACATTATCCGCGATCATCAGCCCACCGGGCCGAAGGCGATCGATTAAAATATCGAAATAATTAGCATTGTCTTTTTTAGCGGCATCAATTAAAATTAAATCAAAGTCGCCTTTAATTGTAGGAATAATATTCAAAGCATCCCCCATGTGGAGTTGAACCTGCTCGGTCAAACCAGCTTTGTCTATGTATTTTCGGATGATGGATTCCAATTCTTCATTGACCTCAATCGTGTGCAGGATGCCACCAGCGACGAGTCCGCGTGCTAGGCAAATAGTGGCATAGCCAGTAAAGGTACCGACTTCCAGTATAGAACTTGGTTGAAGCAGTCTACTTAAAAGATGCAGTAATTTACCTTGTGTTGGGCCAGAAATCATTTGTGGAGAAAGCGCCTTGAAATTGGTTTCACGTTCCAGTTCCAGTAAAATCGGATCAGGCGGGCTTGAATGTGCTTCCGTGTAAGCGTTTAATTTTCGCTGGTTGATTTCCATCCTGCAAAGTTGATTTTATTCGGCGAGAAATCATAATTTTTAATAGCTCCTGATATGGGGTCGCTAAAGCGATCTTTTTTTGATGGGACACAGATTTGTCGGCCGCCGGAGAAAGCTTCAGCGTAGGAGCACGGAGGCCGTGTCCCATCCCAATCGCTTTAGCGATCCCACCTTAGCAGAGCTATCCAATACCGAGACATCAAGACAAGATTCAAAATATTCCGAAAAGAAAAACTTACTCACATCCCAAATCAATCCGAGAAAACGGATCATTATTAGGAAGGCAGTTGCCAGACAAAACGCTTTCAGGCACATACCGATCCAGATTAGGATCATACAAAGCATCGCTAATAAAAGCGGTAATGTCATCAACCTGCGATTCAGAAAGCAAGAGCGGACGGAAATAGGTAGAGAGCTGCGATTCGGGAACCCGATTGTTTTCCGGAATAGCTAGATTGAAATATTGAACGACATCGCGAATGCTATTGTGCGAACTTCCGTGAAAGTAAAAAGGAGAATTTTTTAAATTGTAAAGTTGCGGAACTCTGAATTGGAACATGTCTTCTTCTTTTCCGGTAAAGCCACCACGGCCCAGGTTCTTTTTGTCGCTTGCGTCGGTTCCGAGTCCACCATTTTCAAATAAATCCTGAACGCCGAGTCCGGCAAATTCCATTGAGTTAAGCGCAGGCCCCTCATGGCACGTATTGCAACCTGCTTTTCCGAAAAACAACATAGCACCTCTTTTTTCCTGATCGGTCATAGCAGTGTTGTCACCTTTCAACCATTTCTGAAAAGGAGCCTGATTGGTAAATAAAGTACGGGTATAAGATGAAAGAGCTAAGGCAGTAGTTTCAATACTGTAGCGCTCTTCTTCCGGATAATCAGCGAAAGCAGCATCGTACATTGGCGTGTAACCCAGCGTGTCTAAAACGGTTTTGTTGATGACCATTCGATGTAAGCTAAGGCCTGCTATATTTTGAGTTTCGTTACCAGAAAAACCTTTAAAGTTGAGTGCTGTTTCTTCATTATCTGACCAAAGAGATTCGGTGTTTTCGTTGACACCGTTGGCGCCGAATTGACCATTCCAGGAGGTGTTGGTTACGTAAGCCACATTTAGTTGAGTCAAAGGGCGAATCCCTTGTGCGTCTATTTCATCAGCTGCGTAGGAGGGATATTTGTTGCGATTTTCACCATTATCACCAAAGCCAAGTCCACCATCAGCAATACCCTGCGCCCGCCCCGGCATAAAGCCCGCCGAAGGTACGTGACAACTGCCACATGAAAAACTGCCTTTGCCAATTCCCTGTGCAGGAGCTAGTGCCAGACCTGTTTCAAAAAATAATAAATTACCCAAGGCTACTTTTTCAGCAGTGATTGGATTATTAGGGTCCTGTGGAATATTTTGAAAATCATCACTGTTAGGAAAGATGAAGCCACTGCGATGACCTGTAGGAGAGCAGTTGTCCATCGCTTGCTGTAACGTTCCGTCCAGCGGATTGTCAAGGATATCCTTGGTACAGGAGTGAAGTATAAGCATTACGGTGAAAAGCAGTAAAATTACTGTAGATTTTTGATTGTTCATGAGAATTAAAAAAATGTTATTTTTTTCAAAATTCGAAAGAGGGAATAGCTACAAAAATAAAGAATTTCGCCTTGCAGTTCAATACCTAAATACGGTATTTAAAATATGGCGATTTTCTGGCTTAGGTTATTGAACCGTAAAGTTAATATAATTATTTATAATATGAAAGATGCCACCACTTTAAACCGTAAGATTGTGCATCCTACCGTCGCAGGCGCCTCTGAAAAATCTGATAACGCGATTTATACGTAAGACAAGCAATCCTGTAAATCACATTTTAAATGTATTGGCCTGGTCTACGAAGGGCGATACATTCAAAAATGTAAATAAACTTTTTACACAGTGTATTAAGTTGCTTCTATAAAAAAAATCCGGTCAAAAATACAAGCAGTAAAACACCTACTTCCGAATAAAAGGATAAATAAAAACTGTGCAAAGTATAAGCGCACAACCCACATAAAATTCCGCATTCAATTCCTTGTTTTCCTGCAAAAGGAAAATCGCTAAAATGATCCCATAGACCGGTTCGAGATTGTAAACCAGATTGGAAGCAAAAGCAGAAACTTGCTTAAGCGCCGTCAATGAAAGTACATAAGCAAAAGTAGTACAAACCAAGGCGAGAATAATCAGATAAAAAAAGTCGACCCCCGTTGGTACAAAATGCAACTCAGGGCTGTAGCTAAAAACAAAAGGCAGTAAAAGACCAATAAACAAACAGGCGCTTCCCAGCTCTAAAAAAGTGATCGTCAGCGGATCTGTTTTCTCCACCATTTTTTTGTTTAAGATACTAAAGAGCGCCGCCAGAAATGCCGACAACAAACCCAGCCAAATACCGGGGAGCATCGCCAGCTCCGTGCTATTTGCGATAAGCACCATCGAAGGAATAATGACAATCCCAATCGCCAGCTCATACCAGCGAAAAGGAGTACGCATCAGCAAAGGTTCCAGAATAGCAGTGCACAAAGAAATGGTAGCCATACAAATCAGACTGATAGAGGCATTCGCATATTTAATCGACCCAAAAAAGCAAACCCAATGCAAGCCCACAATGATCCCGATCCCCATGTATTGCAGAATCAGTTTGCGGGGCAACAAATAAAGTTTTCTGCCAAAGCCAATCAAAAACAACAAACTGATAGAGGTGATAAATACCCGCCACCATACTAAGACGACAGCCGACAGGGAAATGCAGGCTCCCAGTATGGCCGTAAAACCAAAGAGTATTACGGCCAGATGGAGCTGGGCGTATGCCTTTTTTGTCGGATTCATTTTGATGATTTTGTATACATTTCCAGCTTTACTTACGATTGAGGGTAGTTTGAACTTGAACTTGATCTTTAAGAAAGTACAAGTGCAAGTATCAGGTGCAAACTCAAAAGCCCTCAACCGTAGTGAACTACCAAAGACTGAACAGTTCCACTTTTTCTCCTCAAAAGCGTATATTTGAGCCGAAAAAAAAACAATATTAAGGCTTATTTGTTAACCTTATGTCGTAGCGACAAAACTAATTTTAAAACCTAAATTAAAAGAAAATGATCAAGATAGGAGACACCGCACCGAATTTTACACTTAGAGCCACCGACAAATCAGAAGTTTCGTTGGAATCATACAAGGGAAAAAACGTCGTTTTGTTATTCTTCCCATTGGCATTTACAGGAGTATGTACCACCGAGCTCTGTACCATGCGCGATGATATCGGTACCTATGAAGGATTGGATGCTCAGGTACTAGCTATGTCTGTTGATTCGTTATTTACCCTTGAACAGTTCAAGGAGAAGGAAGGCTACAACTTCCCGCTTTTATCCGACTTCAACAAAACGGTTTCTCGCGCCTATGGTGCTTTATATGAGGATTTTGTTTTAGATATGAAAGGTGTGTCCAAGCGTGCTGCCTTTGTAATCGATAAAGAGGGAGTTGTCCGGTATGCAGAGGTTTTGGAATCTGCCGGAGATTTGCCAAACTTTGATGCCATCAAGGAAACTTTAGGCAAATAACAGACGTTCAATTAACCGGGTTTCCTGAGTTTGAAAGCCATTTGTCTACCCTAAAAGTAGCATTTTGCCATTTTCTGATTGCTTTCTCTGTGAACTTCTACCCTTAATTCAAATGTTTTCTCTATTTTAGAGTACCAAATTTTTTTGTTACTGAAATTACTTTAAATCATGGATCATAACACTTACCCGCTGAAATTTGATAATATGACCGTTGAGGAACTGGAAGAAGTTCTCGTCCTCGATGAGGTCACTGACACGGAAGACCCTGCCGAACTGGTAGTCTACAACGATGATGTCAACACCTTTGAATGGGTAATTCAATGTTTTGAAGAAATTCTACAGCATTCCTCACCTCAGGCTGAACAATGTGCGATGCTCATCCACTATAAGGGAAGAGCAAGTGTCAAGAAAGCTCCTGAAAATATACTTAAACCAATGAAAGATGGTTTGACGGATCGTGGACTTTCTGCTGTAATTGAAGGATAGTTTTTTTGCTTTTTTGTTAAAAAGCAAAGTTGGAAGTGGGGAGTTGGAAGTGGGAAGCGCCCTCTGACGCGGAGCTCCGCGATCGTGTGAAACTTCCCACCTCCAACTTCCCACTTCCAACTCTCATCATGCCAATATTCCGACTACTAGAAAACGACCTCACCTTCCCACCACCCGATCTCGCCGATCCCAACGGCATACTCGCAGTGGGAGGCGACCTCTCCGTCGATCGTTTATTAGAAGCATACCGACAAGGCATTTTCCCCTGGTTCAATCCCGATGATCCGATTATCTGGTGGTCACCCGATCCGCGTTTTGTGCTGTTTCCCGACGAGCTGAAAATTCACAAAAGCATGCGTCCCTATTTCAACCAACAAAAATTCAAAGTAACTTTTGACCAGGATTTTGAAACCGTCATGCGTGCCTGTCAAGTCCAACGCCGCAACCACCAACAAGGCGGCACCTGGATCACCGAAGATATGATTGAAGGCTATTGCAATTTGCATCAGCAAGGCTACGCCCACTCTGTAGAAGTATGGGACAAAGATGAACTGGTGGGCGGTTTGTATGGTATCGCTCTGGGCAAAATATTTTTTGGCGAATCGATGTTTGCGAAAGTTAGTAATGCTTCCAAGTTTGGTTTTATCACCTTGGTGCAGGAATTGAAAAAGAAAGGTTTTCGGTTGATTGATTGCCAGCAGGAGACGGGGCATTTGGGTAGTTTGGGGGCTCGGGCTATTCCTCGTTTGGAGTTTATTGAGATGTTGGAGGAGAATGGGGTGGAGGAGGAGTTGCAAGGAGGTTGGTGACTTGGATTTTAAACTGCTTTCGGAAATTGAAATTCCGAAAGCAGTTATAAAAAGTGAATCGATCAGTTAATTATCTGTACTTCAAAGCTTCCTTCTTCGATTTCAATTTTATTAGGATGATCATTTTCACCATAGTTTTGTTTTAAATTCAGAAACAGTTCAAACTTACCAGTAACAATATTTGAAACGGTGTCAATTGATAATATATCTACAAATCCATCTTTGTCATTGTTTGCAGTGTAAAAAGCTTCTGCAAGATCACCATCACTTCCCAATATTCCACCATTTCCTCTAACTGTGCCAGTCTCTATTTGAGACTGATCATATTTTATAGGAGTACTTCCTGTTCTCAACGACATTCCACTTATTCCAAAACTTTCCCTGAGTAATCCATCTGGGCTATAAGTTAGAAAACTAATACTAAATGTAGTGGAGTCTTCTAGCCACAATCTAGCGGAAGCGGAAGCCTCTCATTCATGGCCACTTTTTATTCCTATAGCCCAGCCATCTGTTTGAGGACCTGCTTCGTAGATGATAATTGGATCGTCTTTAGAGCAAGTCCAGAGAAGGAAGGAGCTTAGAATGAACAAAGTAAAATAGATTTTATTTTTCTTAAGGAGTGTTTAGGGATTTATGAATGATCAGGTTTGAATTTACTAAAGATAAAAACTATTGCTTTATAATTTTTCGAACGATAGTTTTATATTCATCTTGTAGTTGAATAAAGTAGATTCCATCTGGAATATCTTCTAGACTAATTAATCGAGTATTAGGAATAAGTTGCTGATTAGAAATTAGTTTATTTCCTTTAGTATCTATTATTGAGTACTGAAAGTCTCCTATATAGCCTATAGGCAAAATGATTTCGAATTGCCCTTGAAATGGATTGGGATATAGTTGGATATCTGATATGCCTTTGTTTAATTCCTGATTAATATTATCTTCTTGATACATCCTAAGAGCTAGATAACCTGATTCGTTAGCTAGTTCTCCCATATAAGTGTAATTGTTTGAATCGGTTACCTTATACTTTACTTGGTCACTGCTTACGGATGTGTTAAAACCAGGTAGGTTTAAGTTTAGTTCCCCTATGTCTGAAATAGTATGTTTTTTCGAGTGCGGTGGTCGAGTGAAGTCTGACAGCAAAGCGATCTGACAGTCGAGGCGCAGCCAACGACGATCTCTCAGCGCAGCGATCTCGTAGCGAAGCGGTCTCAAAAATTCCTTATATTTGCCCCAACAAACAAATCTCAGTATGATTCAACGCCTTCTCCTACTCCTCACACTAATAAGCATTTTCGCTTTCGCTAACATAGACCGAAAAGAATACCCACAAGATTATTTCCGTTCACCCGTCAATCACGAAATTCGATTGTCAGGCACCTTTGGTGAATTGCGGCCCAACCACCTGCACGCAGGAATCGACATCAAAGCCGTAAACGGTAAAATCGGTCAGCCCCTTTTCGCAGTGGCGGATGGCTACGTGTCCCGCGTAAAAATGCAATCGGGGAGTTACGGAAAAGTATTGTACATCAGTCATCCGAATGGCTACACCTCCGTTTATGCGCATCTGCATAAATTTACCCCCGAGTTGGAAAAATATGTGAAAGAGGCACAGTATCGGAAAAAAGCCTTCGAAGTAGATCTCTATCCGGAAGCTGGAAAATTCAAATTCAATCAATCTCAAAAAATAGGTACACTCGGTTTGTCGGGCCGTTCCTATGGCCCACATCTGCATTTTGAAATCAGAGATAGCGGAACGGAAAAACCCATCAACCCGCTACTCTTCGGTTTGAAAATAAAGGACACCCGCGCGCCCATGATCAACGAACTAAAAGTATACTACCTAAACGATAAAAGAGAAACCACCAACACGAAAATTTATACCCCAACCAAATCTGGGAGCAAACACCGCCTCAAAGGCGACACCATTTCACTAAGTGCCTGGCGCGTTGGGTTTGGGTTAAAGACTTACGACAATATGAACAGCTCCTCCAACTGGAACGGTGTATTCGCCGTCAGTATGTACCAGGACGACAAGTTGATATACGGTTTCGAAATGGAGACCTTCGATTTTGGCGAAAGCCGTTACATCAACGCACATCTGGATTACGAAGAGCAGGTAGCTAAGAAAAGTTATTTCAATCGTTGCTATGCCCTTCCGGGAAATCGCTTGTCCATTTATCCAGAACAGAAAAATGATGGTGTAATAAAATTACACAAAAATAAGGCATCAAAAATAACCATGGTTTCGGAAGACCTTTCGGGGAATAAATCCAAATTGGAATTTTGGGTAAAACGAAAAAAAGTAAAACCAGCTGATACAAATCCTTACAATTATTTGTTGCCCTACGATGAAGAAAATATTATTAGTAACGAATCGGTTTACCTGTATTTTCCTGCTCGTTGTCTTTATGAAAATTTGTACATGGAGTATCATTCCTCTCGCGAGAAATCAACAAATATATATTCGTCGGTACATCATGTCCACAATTACAAGACGCCGGTGCATCGTTATTTTGATATTGGAATTCGCCCAATAGGTTTGCCCGATTCGCTCCGCAACAAAGCCTTCATCGCTTATTGCGACAAGAAAAATGTGATCTCCAACTGTGGCGGAAAGTGGAAAGATGGAAAGCTACAAACCAAAGTGCGCGACCTCGGCGACTACTCCATCATGACCGATACCGAATCCCCGAAGATCGTTCCCAAGAATTTCAAATCTAATATGAAAGGCTTCAATACCATGTCCTTCAAAATCACCGATAATTTCAAGGCTGCCAAAAATGTAACCTACCTCGACTATAGAGCCACCGTAGATGGCGAATGGATTTTAATGGAATACGATGCAAAAAGTGATTTGATTACGCATCGTTTTGATGGATCGATTGAACGAGGAGAGCATGTTTTGCGTTTAAGAGTGGAAGATAATTGTGGAAACGTGAAAGTGTTTAAAAAGAAATTTCGACGGTAATTTTTTTATAAAGGCCTAAATTGAATGACTCTAAAAGGTAGAATATTGATGGAGGTTAGCTGTTATTTTACGTGCGCTTTGCTGGCCGTGACAAACCTCTAACCTCCATCAATATTTCATTTCTTGAGTCACAGAAGAATGAATACACTGTTATCTAAATTCTGCCCGTTTTGAATGCTTCTTTTAAAATTACTTTTCGTTAGAAATTCTTCAAATAGCTAAGGCTATTCTCAAAAAAATTGACTCGTACGCACAAAAAATAACCTATTCAAAATGCAAAGCAACTTAATACACAGTGTACTGAATACACTGTGTAATAAATTCATTTACATTTTTGAATGCTTCTTTTTCGCGATTACTTCCTCAATTTTTCTTCAAATAGCTAAGGCTATTCTCAAAAAAATTGACTCGTACGCACAAAAAATAACCTATTCAAAATGCAAAGCAACTTAATACACAGTGTACTGAATAATTGCAAAAAAAATAAAAAACAATATGACTAATTTAAAACCAGGAGACAAAGCTCCAAATTTCGAAGGAGTAGACGAAAACGGCAACACCATCCAACTAAAAGATTTCAAAGGAAAAAAACTAGCCTTGTTTTTCTACCCAAAAGACAACACCCCAACCTGCACCGTCGAAGCTTGCAACCTCAGAGACAACTACGATGACCTAAAGAAAAACGGTTACGCACTTTTAGGCGTAAGCCCCGACAGCTCTAAAAAGCACACCAACTTTATTGAGAAATATGAGCTCCCGTTCCCCCTACTCGCGGATACAGAACGTACTACCATGGAAGCCTATGGCGTTTGGGGGCCTAAAAAGTTTATGGGAAGAACGTTCGATGGCGTACACCGCACCACTTTCGTGATTGATGAGAAAGGAAAGATTGAGAAAGTTATTGAAAAGGTAAAAGCGAAGATCCACTCGGAGCAGATTATGGAGTAGGAGTGGGACTTTGCCCAAGGTTGGAAGTTGGAAGCTCCCTGTAACGTGAAGCCCGCTAGTGCGATGGGACACGGATCGAACAGATTGAACGGATTTACACGGATTTTTTCTTTTTATTGCGCTCGATTATTGCGACAAATTACTACACTAGTGGAGGCGTTTAAAAAAAATCCGTGTCCCATCGCGATAGCGGGCTCCGCGTTAGAAGGCGCTTCCCACTTCCAACCTCCAACTTCCCACCTCTCCCCCTCACTCATGAGGCGAAGCATGATATACCGCCAAAAAGACCATAGCCACCTTCATCTGTAAGCTAATCTCCTCATCCAGTTCATCCTCAATCCGCCAGTCGCGGGGATCAGCTTCCCATTCCGTTTCCATTTCAAAAGTGCCTTTCTTCTCATCGCGTAATGTCCATTCGTTGGTATTATTGCCCCATTTGGTTTTGAAAATTAAGGTTGTTTCATTATCCGTGATGCGCCATTCGCGAAAGTCATTGGCAAACAATCGGCGTGCTGTAATCGTCACTCCATTGCCTCTGATTTCAAATTGACTCGGATCATCATCAAAGGTAGCCCGAATCGTACCGGACAAATCTCCAATGCTATAATTCCATTCCGACCAATCGTTTCGCGACCTCCATCGCATGGTCAATTCACCCGGCACATCTTCTTCATCCGTATAGATCATCCATTCCCGAAAGTCGTCACTATAATAGGTCTGCACCCCCGTCAACCACTGCGCTTCCGACCATATTGGCAGCGTCAAAAAACAAAAAAGTAAAACGGACAATCTGTTCATTTTCATAAAAATAAGGTTTGACTTAAGATTAATGTCATTCAAGATAATCAGAAATCTGAACAGATGCCTATCTTTAACAAACCTTTAGGTCTTTCAACAAAAAAGAGTAACGATAATAAAATCGTTCGAAACGCACCTTGGTTACCTTGCGCCAGCTATACAAGATACCCTGAAGGGGTATTATCACTAACATAGGGCATCGACCTATGATTAAAACAACCTAATGAAAAATACTTCATCCGCCCTCCTAACCCTCCTACTCTGGACCCTACTCCCCACCGCCACCAGCGCCCAATATTTCACCAAAGCCCCTAAACTAGAAAAGAAAGTCCGTAAAATAGTAGAATGGATGCAGCTCAATGGGGAAACTATAAAAGCCAATACCAGCTATTTCGACAAAAAAGGAAACCTGATCGGCTACTACAATAAGGAAGATAAAGATGGTGAAAAGATTACCCTCAAATACGACGAGAAAGGGCGGCTCATAGAAAAGAAAATAGGCAGTGAAGAATCATCCACTGTCATTCGCTACGCCTACAAAAAGAATATAAGTATTCGTCAGGAGCACTTTCGCGGTAAAGTTTTCAAAATTTTTGAATACAGAAATGACAAAGGTCAAATGATCGAAAAGAAAACATTCCTAAAAGGCGGAGAGCTAGGCGATAAATTCATTTTACGCGAACGCTACTTATACCACTACAACGAACAAGATAGCTTAAAAGGAACCACACACAACACCTACTCCCTCGATGGCCGCCGTAAAGGAAAGAGTTTTGAGACTAAAAAAACGATCTATAAATACGACAGCAAAATCGGCAAAAAATCAAAAGTTATTTTCTTTGATACCAACGGTAAAGAAGCCAGCCACAACGAATATTTTTATTTCCCCGACGGTCGCATCAAAAAAATCGTGATGATTCCGCAATCCCCAAACGAAACCAGTCAATTCATCGAATTTCAATACAACGCAGACAAATCCCTCTGGCAACAAATCGAAACCACCTCGTACAAACGCTTCGTGAAAATTTATAAAAATAACCGACTGATTCGTCAACGGACTTATATCGGAGAAGAGTTGTTTGCTATTGTGGACTTTCAGTATGTTTTCTTTTGAGGGGTCGGGAGTCAGGTGTCGGGAGTCAGTTGCTCTTCTAACGCGGCGCTTGGTCGCTGATGGGACACGGATCTAACGGATTGAACGGATTTACACGGATTTTTTTCTTTTCTAACGCGCTCTGTATATTAAACCTTTTTTACGTTAGCGGCGGGGGATTCACGTCCTACGAAAAAAAAATCCGTCCGAATCCGTTCAATCCGTCAAATCAGTGTCCCATCCACGCTAGCAGGCGCGATAAAGGGAAACCGACACCCGACCCCTCATCACCCCATAAACTCCCAGGCCGACCGATAGCCACCAACCTTATCCACATAATCCATAAACGCCCCATAAAATTTATCATTCCCAACCGTTGCACTATCTCCTATAACAATCAGTTGCTTTTTAGCACGAGTCATCGCAACGTTCATTCGACGATAATCAGATAGGAAACCGATCTCACTTTTTTCGTTGGAGCGGACCAGGGAGATGTAAATGAGATCGCGCTCCTGGCCCTGAAACGAATCAATGGTGTCAACGCTGATCAGTGGAAGGAAGTCCATACACTTTTCATCTTTTTCCATTTCTTCTTTGATGTGTAAGCATTGAGCACGATAAGGAGAAATGATGGCTATGGATGGTAATTCCAAATTCTTTTCCGCCAGTTGTGCGGTAAATTGAAGGAAGTGTTCGCGAATAATAAAATACTCGCCGGCATTAAATTTACTTTCCGTTTTAGGATTTATTTCTTCCATGAAACCACAGCCTGCTGTATCAATATATTCGATAGGAGAGGCGGAGGGAAGTTCTAATTCCCAATTGGCCACCATCTCATCCGCCATCAATTTATTGTCATAAAATTGCTGATTGGAAAACTGCATAATCTTTTCGTTCATGCGGTACTGCGTATCGAGAAAACTTATATTTTCAAACCGTTCGACAGCTTCTTCCAACAGCGTAATTCCAAAGCCTGCTCGTTTTGCCTGATTAGATTTAACGGTTGGTGAAAGTTGAAACGGATCACCAGCCAACACCACTCGATGTGCGCGCGTAATTGGAATCCAACTCGCAGGCTGCAATGCCTGAGCGGCTTCGTCAATCACCACCGTTCTGAATTTTAGTTGATCGAGCATGCTGTGAGCAGCATTGACCAAGGTGCAGGCAATGACGTTGGCGCTATGCAATATTTCGGTAATCAGCCGGTCTTCCAATGCTTTTGCCCAGGCTTCCAAATCCTTTGCTTCCTGATAGGCCTCGTTGCGATCTTCGCGTTCCTTGGCGCCAAATTTACGTTTGTAACGCTGTGCTTCCCGTCGCATTTTAGCCGCTTGTATTTTTACTTTTTTTATGTTTTTACTTTCCGGGTGGTCGGATAGTCTGCCGTCTAAGGTCAGTGACATCAACGATTCATCTACGCGGGATATATTCCCAATACGAACCACGTTAAGCCCTTTGCTGGAAAGCCGATCCACTAATAAATCAACTGCCGCATTACTGGGCGCAGTAACCAAAACCGTTTTTTCTGTTTCACACAAAAGCTTTATGGCGTGTACGATGGTCGTCGTCTTACCAGTACCCGGAGGGCCGTGAATGATAGATACATCTTCAGCCGCCAGTACATTTTGAACGGCTTTCAATTGTGCCTCGTTGAGATAAGGTTGATGCACTACTGGTAACGTTCCGAAACGGGGTTGATCACCACCAAGCAGAATGCTTTTTAGTTCTGAGATCCGCCCCGTTTTGGTTTTATGTAAAAGTTCCAAAACGTTTTCCATTTCGCGGTAAGTACGTTCATCAAAAAGTAAATCAACACCTAGCTGTCCGTTTGCAATCCAGTCGGGTAGGTCTTTAGTATTTAAAATAATTTTCATTTTGTTTCTTTCCACAAAATGGATGACGCCACTTTTAGAACGGTTATCGCTTTTGCTAAACCGATCTTCTGCCAGCGAATAAAAAGTAACCGGAGCGCCCCCCCTGAACCGATGCGGTTCGTTTAGAGAGGTACTTCTTTTTACAGTGACGAATGCCCTGTCTCCAAAAGTATAACCTTGTTTGATAATTTCGAGTGGTTGCCAGGTGACTCCCTTTTTCCGCTTTTCGGCTAAGGATAATTGCAGGACGTTCTGACGGTACTGTTCGAAGTCCTGCTCCTTCTCTAATTTGAGTAGATCTTTTAATTGCGTGATTCTATCATCGATTGTGCTATCTGACATTTTGTAAAGGTATGGAAAAGTGGGAAGTTTCTTTTTGACGTGACCTTCTTACGTGGCCTTCTATCGGGGATGGGAACACAGACTGAACGGATTGAACGGATTTACACAGATTTTTTTCTTTTCTATCGCACCCTGTATATTAATACCTCACTTAAGTTAGTGGGTTCACGTCCTACGAAAAAAAATCCGTCCGAATCCGTTCAATCCGTTCAATCCGTGTTCCCATCAACGATAGGAGAAAAAAAGAAATCCCGAACCTTGAAGCAAGTTCAAAATTCGGGATGACTTTGTGGTCCATAAAGATCAGCCTAGAAAGGCAAATCGTCGTCCATGCTGGCAGTCTCTGTGCTTGTCTTCGCCGCTGGTTCAACAGACGGGAAGTTCTGATTAGCAGCAGGGGGAGCAGCAGCAACCGTTTCGCCAGCTTTGTCAAGTCTCCAGGCATCCAGGTTGGTGAAGTAAGATGTTTTATCATCTTTTGTGTATTCCCGACCACGCAATGAGAAAGTAACTTTCATCATGTCACCTTCATTGTAAGGATCGAGCTTATCACAATTGTTTTGTGTTAATTGGAATTTTACGATTTGAGAATAAGCACCGTCTTCCATTTCAATAACAAATTCTCTTTTTTTGAATTTATCAGTAACTTGAACAGTGTCAAATTTCTTATACAATTTTCCTTCTGCTTCAAACGCCATGGTTTGTAATTTTTTAGTTTAAAAAAAGGTGGATTTTAATCCGAATTACAAAAATACAAAAGAGACTTAAAATAAAGAAGAAATAGCGAGTATTTAAGACGGAAGACCGAAAACGGAAGTCCGAATTTTTCCCTTTAACGTGCTGATGGGACACGGATTTTAGCGAATTGAACAGATGAGAACAGGTTTCCTTCTATCGCGATTATTTTCATCCGCGGGCAAAATCCGTCCTCTCTCCGTCTAAATCCGCGAAAATCCGTGTCCCATCAAAAAAAAGAATCGCGTTAGTGACTCTCACGTTAGAGGAAAAACTTCCGTCTTCGGGCTTCGGTCTTTTTCAGACTTCCGTCTTTCTACGTCCTCGCCACTTCCACCAATTTGTAAATATCAGTAGGGCTTTCGCAAAGAATCGCCTTATTGCCTCTGATGGCGATAGGCGCTCTCAGTAATTGTGGGTTCCTTTGAAGGACATTGATCCAGCTTTCCTCATCAAATTCCCGCCCTCGTATGTGTTGTTGGTAATAAGGATGAGCCTTATTCATTAGTTCTTTGGGGTGCCGGCCTAATGATTTTAGAATCATTTGCCAGCTAGAACTAGAGGAAGGATTTTTCTCAAAACTGTATGATTTAACATGGGCGACCACACTTTGAGCATAGGCTACTGTTTTCCGATCCGGACTTGATTCCGGGTTGTAGTAGATTAATATTTCGCGGTTATGCGTCTTCATGTTGAATATTTTGATTTTTTGCAGGATAGCAAATACAATAAACTCTAATATATAGGTTTCATTTTTTAAAACCAAATATAGTTCTACGATAAAACCAATTTGCGCATTGTTTCGTCGCCTTTTATAACAATTCCCAAAAGAATAATTCCTCAACCGCTTGTTATATTGTATTTGAACAAAACTAAGGAATGAGAATAGAGTTTATTTTTATCAAATTTCTATGTTCATGCGCGCACGTATACGCGAGGCGCCGTTAGCGTAGCTTAATTTCTTCTGGTTACTCGAAGATTGTGTAATCCGCAGGCCACCAAAAATATTTGATTTCTAAAAGTAGAATCAAAATAGCGTAATTTCTCTTTGAGGATTCTGGATCTTTTAATTCCACAAATGGCATGTTCGGAGCAAATTCGAATCGAGCTAATCCATTGATTAAAACGTTTTTGCCAATTCTTCAAAGGGTGACCTCTTTTAGCTTTAAAAGGTTCTAAGAAGTTGACTCCTGAAGGTTGATAACTTTAATAAGCTTTGTCTTTGCTAAACCAGAGTTCAAATTTTTTCAGAAGGTTTAAATCCGGAAAAGTCGAACGAGATCATCCATAGTTTGAGCTGCTTGTAAATGAAGATCGATAATACTCTGATTTAAAATGGGAGTTAGTACTTTTATCCATTGACTTACATTACTCTGAGTCATATTAAATTGAGCCGACAGCGATTGTTGAATATGACCATTTTTAAAAAAGTAAAGAATGAAAAATAACTTTTCTTCAACGCTGGGAAGTACCCTTGTTGAATTTTTTATTTGTCGAGCTGTTAATGGTTTTTTCCTTCGTTTACCAGTCATTTTTTTGTACTTGAAGAACTTAACCCAGTTCCGAGAAAAAGGAACTAATAATTCATCAAACTCTGATTCATATAAACTCGTCAGTGATAAAAATTGAACTTGAT
>Ga0114957_1000114_pt1 | contig 113918 bp, 91 predicted proteins | sample BantaG_FD_87175 | JGI IMG/M metagenome (GOLD analysis project Ga0114957, IMG submission 87175) | Marine algal microbial communities from Bantry Bay, Ireland - BantryBay_4 metaG | ecosystem: Host-associated > Algae > Red algae > Unclassified | place: Bantry Bay, Ireland | collected 2014-11-21 | reverse complement strand
ACTGGCTTTTTACTGTACAAGTGTTCTTTTAAACGGTCATACATATCTGCATCCGTCTGGTTTTTTTGTTTTTTACTCTTCATTCTTTAAAGTTAACAAGACACACTTAATTGAACAGTCTCCGTTCAGGAGATGTTTTATCCCAAATAATCAACTAAAACAGCTAAATAATAATTCATAAACGTGTCATGCTAATTTGAGAATAATATTTAAGCAAATTGTTATAGCTTGTAGATTTTAGATTACCCAATCCCAGAACTAAGAAAAAAGAAACTCGTAATCATCATTCAAAGAAATGATTCAGGAAGTTTCTTGCAATCGAAAACCTAAAGCATTAGTCATTTAATGATGAAAAAATACTAAGCAAAAAGAATATAATTTACAATTTAAATTCAAATTCTTTTGGAGGCTTGTACTTAAATATTAAAATAAATCTATTGTATAAAATTCTTAAATCCTCACGCGCATGAAAAATCTAATACTTTTTATTCTTTTTGCCTCCCCTATTATTGCATTCTCTCAACGCGTTGGCGTAAATACTTCTTTCCCTGCTGGATCATTGGAAATTGTTAGTAGTGAAGCAAATGTTACAGCCCTAAAGGTTGAAAATGTATCTGGAGATGGAGCAGATATAAATATTCTGACTCCCGCAAATACTGGAATCGGTTTACGTATTGATAATTCTGGAGTTGGTCGTTCATTGCAAATTCTATCTACCGAAGCCTCTTCAAATCAAGAATTAGCATTTCTACAATATGAAGGTCTTGGTAGAGTGATAGAAATACAATCCAATAATACTTCCAATGGAGAAATAGCATTCTACCTTAATAATAAAGGCAAAAACCATGCAATGCAAATTCAAAATAGCAATGTCGACAACATAAATACGGCGATAGATGTATTTCACTTAGGTCTAGGTCAAGTATTAGATCTTCAAAATACTAATAATGAAAACACAAGAACAACCCTTAATGTAAAAAATAGCACGGTAACAGAAAATACTAATATTGGTTATGCAATCAGAGCAGAAACAAGAGGAGCACGTGCTTCTTATTTTGTAAACTATGTTGGAGGTGGAAATACATGCGGAGTATACGGTAGAAATAACGGTGTGAATGATGTTGTTGGGCTTGCTTCAGCTGGAATAATTGCGTCTAATGGCGGAAATTTAAATGGAAATTCAGCACTACATGGATATGGAGATATAACAGCGACATCAAAATCATTTTTAATTGATCACCCTATAGATCCTGCGAATAAATTTCTAAAACACTTTAGTATAGAGTCCGATGAAGCCCTTCTTATTTATAGAGGACAAGCCGTTTTAGATGAAAATGGGAAAGCAGTAATCGAATTAAAAGATTACCAGCAAGCTATTATTTCAAATGTTACGTATAACCTCACCGCAATTGGAAGTCCTACTGTTTTTTATGTCGAAAGAGAACTGAATAACAAGGGACAATTTATTATTGCAGGAAATAATCCTGGATCAAAAGTAAATTGGACTTTATACGCTGAAAGAACTGATGCTTACTTTAAGCAATATCCTCAAAAGAAAATCATTGAAATAGAGAAAGAGGAAAAATTCAAAGGCTTGTACATCAGCCCATTAGCGCATGGAAAAACCATGGCAGAAGCAATGGATCAACCTGATAGAAAGGAATCTACTAAAAATTAATAGTGCTTCCTCACGATTGAATGCTGAGTCCACTCTAAAAACCCATTGCCAAAAAAATCACGAAACATTGTTCTGTTCAATTGAACATCGTTTCGCCCAAGGTCTCTGACCTCGGGCATCACTCAAAATAAAAACAAACTTCATTTTCTTGGCTGCGCCAAGAAAATGGGGGTGGGTGGGCATTTCGAGGAGGCGTTTTGAAAAACGCCTCTACTCGGATACTTCTAATTTTGATTTCATGAAAGATATATTCTTATATTTTTGATGGCCTTACCAAATAAAATTTTTATTTCGAAAACATGATTTTCAAAATTGGACTTTTTAGAGCGGGCTCAATGCTTGAATGCGAGAATGCTTGAATGCGTGAATGAAGGCCAAAATTATAACGTAAAATTTCCAGCTAAAGGTTTTTGACCTCTTAGCCAATCGGAAAAACACTACCCATGTAATAGCGTTTTTGAAAACGCCTCTTCAGAATGCACCTCCACCCCCATTTTGTTGCTCCAGGTAAGAAAATGTTTTAGCGAAGACCATCATTGATTAAATGATTGAAAATAATAATAACTTAAAACCTTGCTTATAAAGTTGATGAGCAAGGTTTCTTTATTGAATTACTTTTTCATTGCCTAAATTTACAAGGTGAATAATTAGATAAAATATACGCTTCGAAGTTTAGGATTATTCTCAAGATTTTTAACTATTTTGAATCAAGTGTAAATTTGAAAAATGTATAGATATAAAATCTTGTGGCTTTTAGCCTTGTTACCAATTTTCCTAATTGGACAAATAGAAAGCAGTCCTGAACAACGACTCTCATCTATTGAAACAAAAAAAGGACTGTTAAGCAATTCCATAGTTAATGAAATTCCTTTTAAAAATATCGGCCCTACTATTTTTTCAGGACGCGTTACCGATTTAGAAGTGAATCCTGATGATCCAAGCATCTTTTATGTAGCTTATGCTTCTGGAGGACTTTGGAAAACCGTAAACAATGGAGCCACCTTCACTCCTATCTTCGATAATGAGGCAGTAATGACGATTGGTGATATTGCAGTAGATTGGGAAAATAATATTATATGGCTTGGTTCTGGAGAAAATAATTCATCTCGATCTTCCTACGCTGGATTAGGGATGTATAAAAGTATGGATGATGGAAAAAGTTGGGAACATATTGGATTAACTGATAGCCATCATATTTCAAGAATAATATTAGATCCTAATAATAAAGATCAAGCTTGGGTAGCGGTTTTAGGTCATTTATATTCTTCCAATGATGAACGTGGTGTTTATAAAACTACAGACGGTGGGCAATCATGGGAAAAGACACTTTTTGTAAATGACAATGCTGGCGCTGTTGATTTAATTGTTGATCCAAAAAATGCAGACATACTTTATGCAGCAACCTGGGAAAGAACAAGAAGAGCGCACGATTTTCAAGAAGCAGGAACTGGATCAGGAATTTATAAAAGTACTGATGCAGGATTGACATGGAATAAAATTAGCACCGACGATTCCATGTTCTCAAATAATGAAGGAACTGGAAGAATTGGATTGGCTATTTACAATGATGGAAGTGAAAATCGAATTTATGCAATTCTGGATAATTACAATAGAAGACCAAAAGAAGATGAAGCAAAAAATAAAGACCTCAATAAAAATGATTTCAAAACAATGACCAAAGAAGCTTTTTTAAAGCTGGATTCAAAAGCATTGGGCAAATTCTTAAAACAGAATAATTTTCCAGAAAGGTACGATGCAAAAAAAGTTATCAAACTAGTAAAGTCAGAAAAAATAATGCCTGCGAGTTTGGCGGAATATTTAGAATCTGCTAATTCCTTACTTTTTGACACACCAGTAATTGGTGCTGAAGTATATGTTTCTAATGATGAAGGAAAAACTTGGTCCATAACACATGATGGTTTTTTAGATCGTGTATATAACAGTTACGGCTATTACTTTGGCCAAATTAGAACAGCAGATTATGATCCCGATAAAGTTTACATAATGGGTGTTCCCATTCTACGATCGGATGATGGAGGAAAAAATTGGAAAAGTATTGGTGGCGCAAATGTACATTCTGATCATCATGCGCTATGGGTTAATCCAAATCGTAAAGGACATTTGATTAATGGTAATGATGGAGGAGTGAATATGTCCTATGATGATGGTGAAACTTGGTTTAAAAACAATTCCCCTTCCGTTGGCCAATTTTATGCTATCAATGTGGATAATGCGAAACCTTATAATGTATATGGTGGTTTGCAAGATAACGGAGTTTGGATGGGTTCTAAAAATTACCGAAAAGGCTTTAGATGGCATTCAACTGGACAGTATCCATATAAATCTATAATGGGCGGTGATGGTATGCAAATCCAAATTGACAATAGAGATAATACGACCGTGTATACTGGATTTCAATTTGGAAATTATTATAGAATAAACACAAAATCGGATCGTAGAAAATACATTACACCCAAACATCAATTAGGTAATCGGCCTTATCGTTTTAATTGGCAAACTCCTATCCTACTTTCTCCGCACAATCAAGACATACTTTATATGGGTAGTAATAAATTATTGCGTTCTATGGATAAAGGAAATTCCTTTAAAGAAATCTCTGATGATTTAACAAATGGTGGAAAAAAGGGAGATGTAGCTTTCGGAACTTTAACCGCTATTGATGAATCTAAATTTGACTTTGGTTTGATTTATACCGGTAGTGATGATGGCATGGTTTATCGCACTAAAAACGGTGGTTCTAGTTGGGATAAAATCATGGATGAACTTCCTGGAAATTTATGGGTGTCAAGAATTCAGGCTTCTAAACATGAAGAAGGTCGAGTATTTCTTTCATTAAATGGATATAGAAACGATGACTTTCATCCTTATTTATTTATATCTGAAGACTATGGAGATAGTTGGCAGTCAATTAGTACTAGTCTTCCTCATGAAGCAATAAACGTTGTTAAGGAAGATCCGAACAATGAGGACTTAATTTATGTGGGAACAGATCATGGCCTTTATATAAGCTTAGATCGTGGTCTTACATTTATGCAAATGAATAATGGGATTCCAGCAGTTCCTGTTCATGATTTGGTAATTCACGAAAGAGATCAAGACTTGTTAGTTGGAACACATGGTCGTTCAATTTATTTAGCTGATATTGCTCCAGTGCAAGCATTGGATAAAGAATTCATGACAAAAGATTTATTCACGTATAAAATTGATGCTGTAAATCATAGTAGTAGATGGGGGAATAGCAGCGTAGTTTATAGAGCAGCAGAAGATCCTGAAGTTGATATTACTTACTATTCAAGTACTAAAGAGAATGTTGTTTTAAATGTGTATGAGATTGATAAAGAAATACTCCTCTACTCAAAGAAAATTTATGCTAAAGAAGGCCTCAATATATTTAAGTACAATTTAAGTATGGATGAAAAATCTAAAAACAAGTTTGACTCTCAAATGAAGTCTTTAAAAGGCAAATCTTTCAAAGCGCTTGAGAAGTCTGATTCTGGTAAATATTTCCTTCCGCTAGGGACATATAAAGTTGAATTGGTGAAAAATAAAGAGGTCTCTTCTACTAGCTTAGAAATTAAATGATATAAATCTTTCTTTTAATATTGGGAATTAATTGTAATTTAAGATGAATTATCAGGATAATTATGAAAAGAAGACAGCTCATCAAAACCGCCGCAGTAGGAGGACTTTTTGGTACTATTGCGTGCACCGGTTCCAGTAAAAGTTTTACTAAAATAAATACTTTAAACCCGGAAGAAGTTCTGCAAGGGGTTTCAGCCAAAGATTTAAAAGGTAACATAAATCACTCAGCATGTCGTTGGTGTTACAGCAATATTCCACTAGAAGAATTAGTTGAATCGGCTAAGGCGATTGGTTTGAAATCCATTGAATTATTAAATCCAGATGAATGGGATATTGCCTTAAATAAAGGGCTTACTTGCGCTATTTCAAATGGCAGCTCATTAGGAATCACCAAAGGATGGAATGATCCTAAGTTACATAAGCAATTGCAAGCAGATTTAATGGAGATAATTCCTAATGCGGCAGAAAAAGGAATTCCACAAATCATTGTATTTGCTGGTAATAGAAATGGAATGTCCGACGATATTGGATTAGAAAATTGCGCACAAGGATTAGAGCCTATAGTAAAAATGGCTGAGCAGTATAATATTAAAATTGTGATGGAGTTATTGAACAGTAAAATAGATCACGAGGACTATATGTGTGATCACACCAGTTGGGGAGTTGCCTTGGCGGAAAAGCTGGGTTCACCTAATTTTAGTTTGCTTTATGACATTTACCATATGCAAATAATGGAAGGTGATGTAATTCGGACAATTAATGAAAATAAACAGTATATTAGTCACTTCCATACTGGTGGAGTTCCAGGTCGTAAGGAAATTAATCAAAGTCAAGAATTATTTTACCCTGCCATTATGAATGCTATTAAAGCAACAGGATTTTCTGGCTTTGTAGCTCAGGAATTTATTCCTACAAGAAAAAATCCATTAACTTCGTTAAAAGAAGGTGTTAGTATTTGTGATGTATAATATAAATTCAAGAAAGTATGTATTTTAATTCAAAAGGTGATGAAGAAGTAACATTTGATGCTATTGTAGTTGGATCAGGAATCAGTGGAGGTTGGGCATTAAAGGAGTTATCAGAAAAAGGATTGAAAGTCCTTTGTCTCGAAAGAGGAAGAGATATTAAACATGGAGATTATCCAACCGCCAATATGGAATCATGGGAATTTCCAAATAGAAATCGTCTATCTTTAGAGGAACTCAAAGACTACCAAAAACAAAACAGAACAGGTTATACCATTAGGCATTCCTATTTGCACTACTGGGTAAAAGATACAGAACACCCGTATACAGAAAAACAACCCTTTGATTGGATTCGAGGATACCATGTAGGAGGACGTTCTTTGTTGTGGGGCCGTCAAAGTTATCGATTAAGCCCAATGGACTTTGAGGCAAATGCAAAAGATGGACATGGAGTAGATTGGCCAGTTCGTTATGATGAAATTGCTCCATGGTATGATAAAGTGGAAAGCCATATTGGCGTGAGCGGAAGTAATGAAGGCTTAGCACAATTGCCAGATGGTAAATTTCTTCCTGCAATGGAATTAAATTGTGTGGAAAAGGAATTGAAAAAAAGCATTGCGGAGAATTTCGATGGTAGAATGTTGACGATTGGAAGAGTTGCACATTTAACTGCTCCAAAAAAAGGAAGAGGAACCTGTCAATATAGAAATAGATGTATGCGTGGTTGTCCCTATGGTGCATACTTTTCGAGTCAAGCCTCTACCCTTCCTGATGCTTATGCAAGTGGCAATATGACTATGCGACCATTTTCCGCTGTTCATTCAGTTATATATGATCCAGTAACTCAAAAGGCAAAAGGGGTAAGAATAATTGATACGCAAACCAATGAAACAAAAGAGTTTTTTGCTAAAATAATTTTCCTTAATGCATCGACATTAGGATCTACTTCTATTTTGTTGAATTCAAAATCTGATCGCTTCCCTAATGGTCTGGGCAATGATAGTGATCAAGTTGGAAGAAATTTGATGGATCACCATTTCAGAACGGGTGCATCTGGTTCTTTTGATGGATTTAATGATAAGTATTATAAAGGCCGCAGACCTAATGGTGTCTATATTCCTAGATTTAGAAATTTAGACCGTGCTTCTACACGCAAAGATTATGTTAGAGGCTTTGGTTATCAAGGTGGTGCTAGTAGATCTAAATGGTGGTCATATATCAAAGAATCTGGTTTTGGAAAAGAGTTTAAGGAAAAATTAAGTAATCCAGGAGGCTGGAACATGGGCTTAATGGGTTTTGCAGAATGTTTGCCTTATGAAGAAAATAGAGTTACCATAAATGAAGAGGTAAGAGATATAAATGGATTACCTACCTTAACCATGGATGCTGGTTGGAAAGAAAATGAAATTACCATGCGAAAAGACATGGCTAATTCTGCTGCAGAAATGCTTGAGGCGGCTGGGTTTAAAAATGTAAATACTTATGATAGTGGATGTAATCCTGGACTAGGAATTCATGAAATGGGTACAGCTAGAATGGGTAAAGATCCAAAGACATCTGTATTAAATAAATACAATCAAATCCACGCTTGTAAAAATGTATTTATGACAGATGGTGCATTTATGACTTCAGCAGGTTGTCAAAATCCATCCTTAACGTATATGGCCTTTACTGCAAGAGCTGCTGATCATGCAGTCTCAGAATTAAAGAAAGGTAATTTATAAATTGACTATTATAATTAGAATATAAAATGGAAAGAAGAGAAGTACTAAAACGATCCGCATTAATTTTAGGAATTGCTATTACTGCTCCTACAGCAATGGCGGTGTTAAATGGCTGTAAAGCCTCTCCTGTTACTAATGATTGGCAGCCTTTATTTTTCTCTAAAGAAGAAGCTAATACATTAGGAGATATTGCAGATAGAATCATTCCCGAAACAGATACTCCTGGAGCTAGAGCGGCAGGTGTGCATAAATTTATGGATGAAGCTATTTTTTCTAATTATCCAGTTGAACATCAAACTATATTTAAAGCAAAGTTGTCTAATTTTTCTAGAGCGTGTGCTGATAAATTCGACAAAACATTTACACAATTATCTGAAGAGGATCAAGATGCTTTCTTGAAAATGCAAGAATCGGAGGCTTTGGAATTCAATAAAACGAATAAGGATAAAGAAGATTACCATATATGGGATAGCTTAAAGGAAATGACAGTTGCTGGTTATACAGGATCAGAGATTGGGGCTACTCAATTTTTAATTTTTGACCCTATTCCTGGAGAATATAAAGGATGTATCGATTTGAGTGAAGTTGGTGGTACTTGGGCGATCTAGTCCGCTTATTTTATATCACTTCCTAGTAATTTCAAGTTTAATTGACCTTGGGTCAAACTAATTGCTTACTTTTGTATGGTGATTATTCAATTTTAGACACACCGAAGGTATTAGTAACTTATTCTCTTTATTTAAATCTAAAATGGACACAACTGAAAATAGTGAAATTCAGTCACTTATCGACGAGCTCAATTCCGTAAAGCAACAACTGAAGGACTTAAAGTCGGCTTCAGCATTGACCCAAAAAGAACTTAAAGATTCTTATAAAATATTCATGACCTTATATGAAAATACAATGGATTGTATTTTTATCTACAATGTCCTGGAAGAAAAAGTGGTACAAGCGAATAAGGCAGCACTTAATCTATTTAAATTTACAAGAGAAGAATTTATTGGTTTAAATAGATTTAATATAATCCCTCAATACCACGATGCTATACCAGGTGTTGATTTACACGAAGCGCATCGAATTGGTCAGCGAGAATTATTTGAGAAAGGAAGTTTTTACGCAAAGACTATATTCGAAGATAAGTTCAAAAAAACGATTTTTGTAGATTTTTTTGCAATTCCTACTGACAATAATCCTAATGAATGTTTCATCATTGTAAAAGATACCACAAACGAAATTCTGAGTCGTAAGAAATTAAAAGAGGCTAAAAATGATATGGATGCAAAGAACATTGTACTTCAAAAGTACATTGAATCAAATATGCAATTGGAAAATTTTGCTTATCTAGCTTCCCATGATTTAAGGACTCCTTTGCAAAATATTATCAATTTTTCCAATCTCTTAGGTAGAGATAAAAATGAAAATTTCACCACCGTCCAACAAAATTATCTTAAAATAATTAAGGAAGGTGCGCAAAGGATGCAAGACACCATTCAAGATTTACTTAAATTCTCATTGGTGAGCAGTCAGGATTTATTATTGAAAGATGTTGATACAAGTAAATTAATAAAAGCATTGAATATTGATTTGAAGTATTTAATCAAAAAACACAATGTGAAATTCGAACTCAAAAACCTTCCTACTCAAATTAGGGCAGATGAAGGTTTGTTGCGGCAGCTTTTACAAAATTTAATTTCCAATGCGATTAAGTTTTCTAAGCATTTACAACAACCAATAATCGAAATTGGTACCAAAAGTACTCCGGACAAGCACGTGTTTTACGTTAAAGATAATGGCATTGGAATCGATGAAAAAGATCAATCCAATATTTTTGTGATTTTCAAGCGCTTGCATAATAATATTAATTATGAAGGAACTGGAATTGGATTAGCTATGTGTAAGGCTGTAGTCGAAAAACATAATGGCAGCATCTGGGTAGATAGTAAACCTAATGAAGGAGCTTGTTTTAATTTTACAATCCCAAAGTAAATGATTTGACATAGAAACTTAGCTAATTCAAAGGTGCTGATATCTTATTATCTAAATGACATTCCTTCCAAAATTTGATCATCAATACCAATAACAAGCAACTACTTTTGAAGGAGGCGCTTAAGTTGTAATAGCTTTGAATTTGTTTATTGTATTAACAACCACACGGACTTCGTGTGAGAAAATCATAACAAGTGCATATTTCTCCGTTGATGGTAAGAATAAAAATTTTTACAAGACCAAATTCAATGGCTATGCTTTCGGTATCTGTATATGCAAATCCATTATAATTTTGAAATTGTTCAATATCTTTAATAAAAACATTTTCAATTTCAATTCTTTTATAGACTTCATTTTGTCCAACATTGTTAGTTCTAATAAAAAATATCTCCCCTTCTGCAATTGAGTTTATTGTGAAATGTTTCTCGAAAAAATCTCGACTTGAGACATCTGCGTTTTTAGTTATTTTAATTCCAAAGGTTTGGCTTCCAACGCCTCCACCTTGCAATGGTGAACCAATAAGAGAAAAAGCAGCTCTATAATTTATTAATGGGATACCATCAAAAATTCCTAATGAATTGTCATTAAACGTACCTTGAAAGCCATTCAATGTCAATATTGCTTGTCTAAATTCTGCAACATCTGGATTTGAACTGGTATTTCTTGCTGCAGTAGTTTGAATAGTACTATCTGGAAATTTTATTCCACCTTGATTAGTGAATATAATTCCTCCAACTTCAAGTGGTTCAGTTGGATTTTTCTGTTGGATACCAATGTTTTGGGAATATCCTAGGGTAAGTGATGAAAATAAAAAGGAAATAAATAAGGCGAAGTTATTTTTCATATTTAATTGAATTTTAGGCTTGAGAGTTAAAAATAAGCAAGTTTTAGAACTAATATTAATAATATTTAAATTAATTCAAATTAACCAGACAATTCCTTTCATCAAGTTTGTTACTCCTCATTCAAAACATTACATTTGCAAAAAAATAATATATACTCAGATGAATCTACATGAATATCAAGGAAAAGAATTACTAAAAGAACATGGAGTTCCTGCTCAAGGTGGAATATTAGCTACAACTGTAGAAGAAGCTGTTGCAGCATATCATAAATTGAAAGAAGAAAACGGGACCCCTATTGCATTAGTAAAAGCTCAAATTCACGCAGGTGGACGAGGAAAAGGTGGTGGAGTTAAAGTGGTTAAATCAGCGGAAGAATGTAAAGAAAAAGCATCGGATATTTTAGGTATGATGTTGAAAACGCCTCAAACTCCAGGTGGCATGGAAGGTCCTGGTAAATTAGTGCGTAAAGTATTGATTACATCAGATGCGTATACACCTGATTTTGATTCGTGTAAAGAGTATTATGTTTCTATCATGATGGATAGAGGCCGTAAACAAAATGTAATTATTTATTCTACGCAAGGTGGAATGGACATTGAAAAAGTGGCGGAAGAAACTCCAGAATTAGTACATAAAGAATACATAGATCCTACCTTAGGCATGATGCCATTCCAGACCAGGAAAGTTGCCTTTAATTTAGGATTATCTGGTCAGGCATTTAAGGAAATGACTAAGTTCATTTCATTGCTATATAAAGCATTTGTGAAATCTGATGCTTCTCTATTTGAAATTAATCCTTGTTTACATACTGGTGATGATCATATTATTGCCGTTGATACTAAAGTGAGTTTAGATGATAATGCTTTGTTCAGACATCCAGATTTAGCAGCATTGAGAGATACGGATGAGGAAGATCCTACTGAAGTTGAAGCCAAAAGTCATGGCCTTAATTACGTCAACTTAGATGGTAATGTTGGATGCATGGTAAACGGTGCGGGTTTAGCAATGGCAACCATGGATATCATTAAATTATCTGGAGGTTCTCCAGCTAATTTCTTGGATGTTGGTGGAACAGCAGATGCGGACAGAGTAGAAAAAGCATTTAGAATAATTCTTCGAGATGAAAATGTAAAAGCTATTTTGATAAATATCTTTGGAGGAATTGTAAGATGCGACAGAGTGGCTAATGGAGTCGTTGAAGCCTATAAAAATATGGGAAATATTACTGTTCCGATCATTGTACGCTTACAAGGGACTAATGCGGACATCGCAAAGCAGATTATTGATGATTCAGGCTTGGACGTTCATTCTGCCATCACTTTACAGGAAGCTGCAAATCTAGTAACCAAAGTTTTAGCCTAGTTGCCTATTGGAAGCAGTATCACTATATGAATTAAACGAATATATTCAGCGGGTACTCGCTTTAAATTTTCAGGAAACAATTTGGGTGAAATGTGAGATTGCTCAGGTTCAGGAAGTACGTGGGCAAGTGTATTTAGAATTGATTCAAAAGGAAGAAAATAAGGATGACGTAATCGCGAAATCCTCAGCAATTATTTGGTATAAAAGTTACCTCTTTATCCAGCGAAAATTGAAGGACTTAAGTGATAGTATTCTTCAAGAAGGAGTCGATGTGCTCGTTAAAGTAAAAGTTGAATTCCATGAACGTTATGGATTGAAATTAAGCATTGAAGACATTGATCCTTCCTATACCATCGGGCAAGCAGCCATTCAGCGTCAAAAGATCATTGATCAACTTAAGAAAGAAAATTTAATTAAAAAGAATAGCTCTATTTTAATGCCAATCGTATTGCAGAATATTGCAATTATAAGTTCTGAAAGAGCGGCGGGATATCATGATTTTTTAGAACAAATTGAGAATAATGCTTACCATTACGCACACAATCTATGGTTATATCAAAGTGCTATGCAAGGCGCTAATGTTGAATACGATATTCTGAGTGCTTTAAATGAAATAGAGCAAGATGATATCAATTATGATTGTGTAGTGATCATTAGAGGTGGAGGCGCAAAATTAGATCTGAGTGCTTTTGATAATTATAAATTGTGTAAACGAGTTGCCAATTATCCGATCCCGGTAATTACTGGAATAGGACATGAAATTGACCAATCTCTTTTAGATATGGTTTCCCATACGGAGCTAAAAACGCCAACTGCGGTTGCTTACTATATAATTGATAGAAATCTGTTTTTTGAAAGTAATATTAATGCACTCGGAAATAGAATTAAATCGCTTTCTGTTCAGAAATTACAGGCTCATAAAACGGCATTGAATGAAATTAAAAACTGGTTACGTTATTTACCAGCTTCTACTATTCAAAAACAAGAACGAACTATTTTATTATTGAAACAGCAAATGGTCAATGCGACTAAGTCAAAAATTCAAAAAGAAGAACGCGCTATCTTGCAGCTAAAAGATCAAATGGTCAATGCAACTAAATCAAAAATAGAAAGGCAAAAGTGGGTTTTGCAAAGTCTTCAAGAAAAGATTGATTTATTGAATCCGCAGGCAATTATGAAAAGAGGCTATAGTTTTACTACTCAAAATGGTAAAGTTTTGCTAGATGCGGAGGAAGCAGTCGAAGGGAGTGTAATGGAAACTCATTTATTAAATGGTGTTTTAAAAAGTACCGTAATTAAATCCTAAAGCAATGAAAGATATTAAGAAGCTATCCTATAATGAAGCTATGCAAAGATTACAAAGTATTGTTGCCGAATTGCAACAGGATGAATTGAGTTTAGATTCATTGTCTGATAAAATAAAGGAGGCGAAGACCATTATTGCGCATTGCTCAAAGAAGTTACGTGCCACCGAGGAGGAACTTAATGCAATTCTGGATGAAGAAGAGTAAGTTTCAACTAATCTGGTAGCTTCTCAACCTATATTCATTGAGCTTAGGTCAAAAACATAAATGTTAGCTCACTCCGAAAATTCAATAACAAAAATAGAACATATTATTGATCTGTCCGATTGAATATCGTTTCGCCCAAGGTCTATGACCTCGGGCATGACTCATTATGAAAACAAACCTTATTTTGTTGCCGCAGGCAACAAAAAAGGGTGTGTGGGCAATTCTTCGGAGGCGTTTCATAAAACGCCTCTACGCGGAAATTTGAATGTTGTTTTTATAAAAGAATAAATCGAATACTTTTGATGGCTCGCCAAATAAAATTGCAATTTCGAAAACAAAATTAATAAATCTAGGCTTTTCGGAGTGGGCTCAAATGTGAAATGTAAAAGTGACGTGAATGATTTTGGGACTATTGTCCATACGATTATTCTCTTTATTATTCAAAAATAGGCACTAACCACTTCATCATAAATTTGTTCAATCAATACATCTACCATAGTACTTGTTGATTCATAATTCTGGCGTTGTTGATTTTTGAACCTTGGCGGAATGGCTCTTTCGTCACCTGATAATTCATAATATTCAATAGTGGAATCTGCAATTGCCTCCAATCGCAGATCACTTAAATCACAATTAATGTTGTTAGATTGAATCCGAGTTTGAACTTCCCATAAAAGTCGTTTTGTACTAGTGACGATGCGCACTCGGCCATTAACATTCCCGTAGACTGGCACTTCCCTACTCACGCCACTTGTATCTGTTTCGGTTCGGTATCCAGTAATCACCTCTTCTGAAAAATCCTGATTTTGACTCGTTTCATTGAAGCGCTCATCAAGATCATTGAAGTAAATTTGCATCGCGCAATCTGGATCGTAAGGAGGAGATGATTCGAAATATACGTCTAAAAAATCCGCCCTTTGGTTCTCCAGCCTGCTAAATCGTCGATCAATTTCAGAATTGTAAAATATTTCAAATGGCGCTTCTGCTTCCACATAATAAATAACAACTGCAGTGGCACAAACATCTTCTGTCGCATCTTCTAGATCCACATCTTTTTCCAAAGAATAATTTAGAGCATTACTGAATGCTACACATGCTTTTTGTGCATACTTTTTCTCTTCTCTGCTTTCAAAATTCTCCATTTCTTGATTTCCTAAAGCGATATACTTTGACTTTAGAGAATTAGAAAGAAGTACATTGAGTTCAGTTATATTGGCAATAGCTTCCTCATGACGATTCCCTATATAGGGTTTAGATTCGGCAATCCGTTGATCAAGATCGTACAAATTTTTTATAGCTTTTTCTTCTGATTTAATAGTTGCGGTTTCATATAATGAGTTGATTTTTGCAAGATCTCTTTCCACAATTCTTTCCATGCTCTTAATCAACAATCTTTTATTTTTAGAAACGTCTTTTCCTTTTTTTATAGCTTTTAATGCAGAGGAATAAGCGGCATCATAGTTGCCCTTGTCAAAACTTTTTTGAGGGCTAGAGCATGCTACAAATAGTAATAGCATTAATAGGTAAAGTGACTTCATACAAGTAGAGGTTTATGAATAAATATACTAATTAATTATAAAAGGTGATCTATTTAAAATCGACAGTAGTAAGCTTAAGTAGGTTAATGGCATTATTACTTAATCCAACTACGTCATCATTGGCGAATAATGCAGTTTCATCGTAAAATAAATACACTACTGGTGCATCTTCGATAAGGATTCGCTCCATTTGGTGATAAAGGTCATATCGAGTTGAATCATTATTTTCTTTGATTGCTGATTCATACAATTTGTCAAATGCCGGATTTTTATAAAAAGTATAATTAGGTGGTGCAGGATTTTTACTATAATACATAGCCAAATAATTTTCACCATCAGGATAATCCGCAATCCATGAAGCTCTGAAAAATGAGGCTTGACCATTCCGCATTCGTTCTCTTAAAGTAGCAGATTCGACCACATCAATTTCAATATTTAATCCCAGATCTTCCCATTGACGAGCAGCAAAAGTTGAAAGGTCTAGATAATCCTTATTCGTTAGTAGTGTGATGGGAGCTAATCCTTTTCCATTTGGATAACCAGCATTAGATAAAAGCTCGACTGCTTTTTGTGGATTGTAAGTATATCCTTTTACAATAGCTGGATTATATGATGGTAGTCCTTTTGGAATAAAGCCAGCATGAGCCGCTTGGCCTACATTATTTCGAAGGGTTCGCAACATTTGCTGCTTGTTTAAGCCGTAGTTTAGCGCTTGGCGAACCGCTTTAATTTTTAGTGGAGAGTCATGCGGTTGGGTGGTCATATTTATTCCTAAATATTCTGTATTTAGAAAGGGGGCTTTTAAAAATTGCATTTTATCTGCATGTTTTTGCTGTAATTCACCATCTTTATTTAAAAGCTCATTTGCAATGGAAGATTCTAGTCCATATGAAAAATCTATATTGTTACCAAGTAACTCTAAGTAAGCGGTTTTGCGGTCAGTTATAAAGCTAGTGCGGACACCATCTAATTTTGGATAACCCTTCTGAAAGTAATTATCATTTTTAATTAGAAATAAAGCTTGACTTTCCAACCATTTTTTGAACTTAAAAGGACCCGTTCCTACCGGATTGGATCTGAATTTTTTCCCATAATAATTAATAGCCTCAATGGGAATTACTGAACAGTATTGCATAGTCAATATACCGAGCATTGGGCGAAATGGTGCATTTAATTTTATCACGAAAGTACTATCATTAGGAGCACTGAATGGCATTGAATGATCAAGCTTGCCGCTGAAAATCCAAGACCCTGGGGAATTAACATTTTTATCAACTATTCTGTTAAGTGAATACACGAAATCGCTAGCAATTACTTTTCTCCTTTTTAGATTTTGAAAACATGGGTTATCATGAAAATAAACATCTTGGATTAAATGAAAAGTGTACGTTTTTCCATCCTTTGAAATGGTCCATGACTTTGCTAAATCCGGAATAATATTCAAATCATCGTCCAAGGCAACTAATCCGTTGTATAAATGATGAACAGCCCAAATATTAACTTGGCTTCTTGCAAAAGCAGGATCTAATGAAGTAATGTTATTAATCGAATTGTAATGGAATACTTTAAGGCTACTTTTACTTTCATCTTTAAAGCAGCCTGAGCATATGATTAGGCAACAAAGAAAAATTATATGTATGCCTAATCTATTCATTAAAATTTCACAAAGCCTTCCAAAATAGCATCTATACTTTGTTGGCTATCTTTTGCAGTTAGTTTATTATCCTCTATAGCATCTTTAACGGAAGATATAGGCAATTGGTTAGGATAAATGATCACTCCAACATGCATAAGTATAGCACTAAGATGATCCATTCCGCGAAGATTTCCAGCCCTACCAGAAGAGACGCCGATTAAGGCTACTTTTTTTCCTTTAAAAGTTGGTGCGTAATTTCTTACGGAAAAAATATCTATGAAGTGCTTTAGACTTCCAGGAAACGATCCATTATATTCAGGCGCGATAAGGATCAATTTATCTGCGTTAATCAGATATTGATCCTGCATGTTATTCATTGCTTCAGAATGATTTTTAGGATCGTAATTTTTATTGTCAAAGATTTCTTCAGGAAGCTCTTCAAGACTTAGTAATTGTACTTGATCCTCTAGCGTTTTTACTTTTTGATGCACATAATTAGAAACGATCTTGGTCATACTGTCTTTGCGATCTGTGCCACTTAATACTGTTATCATATTGAAAATTTAGCGTCTTTTATTAATTGAAAACTTAATAATAGTAACTTAAATACAAACTAAATGTTTAGTCTAATATAATTAAGGAGGTGTAATATGCAATTTCATAACGGCTACCTAATAGACGCTACTTATTAAACCGATTATAATTTTTTTGATTTATCTTTTTCTGTTTCCACCACCTCTGTTTCCACCGCTTCTGTTTCCTCCGCTTCTTTTACCTCCACTTCTATTAGATCTGCCTTTAGAACTGTTACTACGTCCTCGACCTCCTCTTCTATTGTCTTTTCTAAAAACTGGATTCCATTCAGGACCTTCTCCAAATTCAGCGGGCATTGGAATCTTTCGAATATCATCTTCGATCAACTTTTGAATATTATCGAATTTATACATGTCTTCCTCATTAATTAAGGTCAGCGCTAAACCAGTTGTATCTGCTCTTGCAGTTCGTCCAATCCTATGGACATAATCTGCGGCTTCATTAGGTACATCATAGTTGATTACTAAATTTATATTTTTAATATCAATTCCTCTACTTAAAACATCTGTAGCTACAATTATTCTGGTTTTCTTAGATCGAAAACTTGCTAATACATCTTCCCGGTCTTGCTGTTTCAGATCAGAGGAAATACCAGCGACATCATATCCTGCATTTTTCATACCTCTAACAATTTCATTGACCTTTCTTCTGGTAGAGGTAAAAACTAAAATACTTTTGCAATTTTCTTTCCCTTTGATCAGGGTATTTATCAATGCTGTTTTTTGATGATTAAAACATAAATATGCGGCTTGTAATACTCCCTCTGCTGGCTTAGATATAGCTAAACTTACTTCAGCAGGATCTTTTAATATTTTTTTAGCGAATGTTCTTATTTTCGAAGGCATGGTTGCACTAAACATTAAGTTTTGGCGCTCTTCAGGGAGGAAAGAAATAATTTTTTTAATATCCTCCATGAAACCCATATCCAACATCCTGTCTGCTTCATCTAAGATTAAATGCTTGACATTTTGGAATTTTACATAACCTAAGTTCAAGTGAGAAATTAATTTCCCTGGAGTAGCAACAATAATATCCGTATTAGACTCTAATGCTTTTCTTTGTTGTGCCCAATCAGCACCATCTCCTCCCCCATAAATTGGAACAGAATTAATACCAGCAAAGTATGCAAAGCCTTGAATTTGGTTATCAATTTGAACAGCTAGTTCCCGCGTTGGCACGACAACTAAGGTGTTCACGCCGATGCGTTCCTTTTCTTCAATAATCTTATTTAATACGGGTAAAATAAAGGCTGCGGTCTTACCAGTACCGGTTTGTGCGCAAGCAATTATATCTTTTCCTTTTAAAATCTCTGGAATGGCAAATTCTTGTATCGGGGTTGCAGTTTCAAATCCCATATATGAAATGGCTTCCAAAATGGTCTCATTCAACTTTAATTCTTCAAATGTCATATACTTCTATTCATCATTAAATCATGGTGTAAAGCCTTTTTAGTAGATGTGAACTTTAAGCGAGCGCAAGATAATTTAAATATTCGTTTATTTCATATTAAATAATTACAAATTAATAGCAATTGTAATTGCTAAGCAATTGATTTTAAAGCTTTTGTTATAATAAGGCTAATAAATTGCCTTTGTTTTACAAACTGGTCTATAGAAATTATACTCGGAGATAGCTGACGCTCCGAGGGTGCTAGACGCTCCGAGGGTGCTAGACGCTCCGAGGGTTTCAGACACTCCGAGGGTTCCAGACGCTCCGAGGGTTCCAGACGCTCCGAGGGTTCCAGACACTCCGAGGGTTCCAGACGCTCCGAGGGTGCCACACGCTCCGAGGGTGCCACACGCTCCGAGGGTGCCAGACGCTCCGAAGCATATAATTATAATTTCCTATTTTTGTATCTACTCTATTTTCAACAAACGGAATTTTTCCAAAGAAAGGGATCTCTTATCTTTTAATATGTATTTATGCCAAGAATATCCTTAACGGAAAAAAGGCAAATCTACCGAAGTAAATCTACCTTTTTTTCTTTTCATGGGATGGGACCACTAATCTAAATGGTTCCTTTATTGTTGTCCAAAAGTATTCCTTTATTTACTCTTATCCATGTTTATTAACTAATATTTTTGTGTAATTATTACATATGAATTTATATGATTGATCGTATGGTCTTTTTTCTTAATTCCTAAATTCCTAAACTTCCCTTCTGAGTTATGACCCATCCATAGACCAATTTGCTCTGATATTGGAGTGGCTAATTTTTTAATGGACAGTAAAGCTTTTTCAGATTCTTTTTCGAAAACAGAAAGGCTATCTTCTTCCACTTTAATTTTTACTGATAACCAATCATCCGGAGATGGTTGTCGTGGATACTCGGCTTCGAATTCTCCTTCATTGTTGGTTCTTGAAATTCTTCAATCATATTTAGGCACGCTTAAATGTTGTATCGAATGTTCCCTTTTGATTTTTTCTCTGGATTGAAAGGTAAAGGGTCTAAAATAAATAGTTTCATGGGTTAAATAATTTTGTATATTGAATGCAATGCCCACGAAGCTTTGGCCCGGATTATTTTCACCTTCAAATCTACTTCTACAGTGCCCATCTTAAAATCTATTTCCTTAATCGCTGCTAATCCTGCTCCTGGCTTCCTGTTTAGTGATACGCTATTCGATTTTTATATAAAGTGGTAATTTCTCCGTTGACTAAATTCAATTCATAGTCAGTAAGCTGATCTGATTCAAAAGAGCACGCGATTAATAGAAGCGTAGCTAAAATCTAATTCCTGTTTTTTTCTCCTTTGCCCATATAACTAATCGAGATTTGAAAACTAGTTTTCATTTGAAATATAATTCTTCACTTGAATAATCCAATCGCTTCCCATATCCAATTTTACATTTGGTTCAATTCCTTGAGATTCAAATTCAAGAAACTCACCGTGTTTCTTAGAAGTAAGCACTGCTATAAAGTTGTCACAAGGAAGAGGATAATTGCCATTCTTAATTTCATAAGCTAACCTACCATTACTCCTGGAACCAAATATTTCACAATTCTCTAACTTATTTAATTTATAAGTAAACTGCTCTGCATTACTTACCGTGTTGTGATTTGTAATTAAATAAATCTTATTGTTCTTTGCATAATCTTTCAATATATCATATAGAATATCAGAATTTCGATCTCCACCTCCCCCATTATTTCTGAGATCAATGATTAAGTTGGGCTTTTGTAAATTTCCCTCTAAGCTTTTATAAAATTTTTCAGCGTCAGAAAGTGTTGGATACCAAGAATTAAAACTGCCAATTTTAAGGTAAGTGACTTTGTCTGACAGCTCTTCCCGATAATAGGTACTATCAGATGGCATTTTTGAAGCATAATTTATTTGGGTAATATCTTTTTTATAACCCATTGTTTGAAAGATCCCATTTTCAATTCTTTCAGGATAAGCGATTAGCCGTTTAGAATTGATCTTTCCACCAATGTTCAAAAGATATTCGTTGCCAAACGGAATCATTGTATATATGATTTCTCCTGCTTTCCAAAGATTTTTATTCGAGTCAAGAATAATAGCTTTATAAATACGATCATCCTTACTTTTAAAGACACCAATGGTGATATAATCCTCCGCTTTGTAGACCCCTTCAATATCCAATTTAGGTTTATTAGCTAATACTCTTTTTAAACTGTCTAGGTTTATAGATGATTTGGGGTAAGTATTAAAAAGTGCTGAATTTTTAAAAGTACTATATTTTTCAGGATCGGCAATGACTGCTTCTGTTGCTCCTAAATTAATTCCGTAAACCCTGCTATGATTGTCATTTAGGGGAATCATTAATTCATTCATTAAGACATAACATTCGTATAAAGATTTTATTGAAACGGCTTCTTTCGAAAATTTTGAATAGGAATCTTGATATGCCTTTTTATTGTTTTTGAAAGCGGGTGTTTTTCTTATTTTACTATCCAAAAAAGTTAAATCAGCTTTACAATCACAATTTTGACTTTGCGTATAAGCATTATTAATTATGCATATTATAAAAGACAGAAATAAAATAATTCTTTTCATTTAAATGGTTTTATAAGGTGTTAATTTAAACACATATTAGCATTACTATTTTCCAAATATAAATATAATCCTAAAACTAACATTTTAGATATTGTTTATTCCTTTTCATCAATTCAAAACATACAGTTTTACAATAAGTTTTTGATTTTTTAAAATTAATATTTGCTTGGTATTCATTTCACTTTTCGAGTTCAATATCTATTAAATTTTCAGATTTTACTAACTTGTGTATTTCAAAGAAAATTGTAGGTACCATTACTTTTTACTTTAATTCATTATTTACAAAAATAGCTGCCTTCCCAAATAAATAATAATATCGGTATAATCATAATATTATTTGAACATGTATTTTACCTCATGACCAGAGGAAGGGTACAAAAGTAATAGTTGATTAATTGCTTCAGCTGTCATTCCTTGTTGAATGCCAATACTAAATAAATTAATCATGTTATCGGCATGGCTAGCTAAGACACTAGCACCTAGAATTTTGTTAGTTTCTTTGTCAACTAAAGTTTTATATCTGGCAAAAGAATTCATATTGACTCTTTCGATAAAGGACTCTTTGTGATTCTCCTCTTTAACTTCAAATTTAACGCCTAATTTATTCAGCTCATCTTCACTTTCACCTACCTTTGTCAATTTGGGATAAGTAAATACTCCAAAAGGTACGCCTTTGTAATTCACACTTTTTCTTTTTTTATTTAGTATATTATGAGCCACAATTTTTGCCTCATAGCTTGCAATTTCAGTAAAAGGTAATTGACCTGTAACATCGCCAATGGCGTGAATGTGATCGTATTGCTTAGTTTGCATGAACTTGTTTACCTCAATGCCTTTTTGATTATTTATTTTCAAACCAATTTTATCAATGTCTAAACTTTCAACATTGGGAATTCGACCTGCGGCATGAATTACGAGATCTGCCGAATATTTAAATTTACTGTCATCGTTTCGTTTACAAGTAACTTCAAAACTATTATTTATTTTTTCAATTTTAATTACTTCATATCCTAATTTGACGTCCACTCCTTTCTCCAATGTAGCATGTACCAAATCTTGTACAAGCTCTGAATCAAATGCTTTTAAAGGCATCTCCTCATTACTTAATATGGTAACATTTGAACCGCAAGCGGCAATGATATGGGATAGTTCAAAAGCGATATAACCACCGCCAACTATTGCAACAGTAGGTGGCATATCATTTAAACTAAAAAATTCGTCATTAGTAACTATATGTTGATCCCCTTCAATATTAAGTGGTCTAGGTCTGGCTCCTGATGCTATAACAATTTGATTGGCTGTTACTGTTTTATTACCAACTGTAATCGTATGTGGGTCTTTAAATTTAGCTATGCCAGTGAGCGTTTTAATTTTAGCATTTTCAAATTTCGTTATTGTCTTTGATGGAATTAGGGTAGTAAAATGAGACTTATGAGCAGCCAACTGATGCCAATCAACAAATGCCTTGCCCAACGGGAAACCTGCTTTTTCCATCTGTTTGGCCTGCCAATAGGTGCTTGTGATAGCTTCCATTGCCTTTTTAGGAGTGCATCCTCGCAAAGCGCAAACCCCTCCGAAGAGACTATCTACAACGGCAACAGATTTACCTGCTTTTGAACATCTATGAGCTACTGACGAACCACCTGGTCCACTTCCAATCACTAAAATATCTGTCTTCATAAAGTTTTTGTATTTTGAAATGTTTAGAATTTAAACATTAAGATTAATAATGGATTAAATTCCTTCTTTTCTATCTATTGATGACAACAAAAAAAAATCGGATTTAATTCTTACATTCTATTAATTTTACTTCAGTTAAATCTTGCTCTGAAGCAGTTACAATAATTTAGATGTACATGTTCATTTTTGAGTTTAACTTTTATCTTACGGCTTGCCTTTAAATTGTGCAATGCTTATGGTAAGTTTTGAAAATATAATCCTACATCATTACTTTTTATCCAACCAGTCAATATGATTATTTGCAGCTTGTTTCGCCCATTCTCTAGGACGTGAACCAAAGCATTCTAAAATAGCATCCACACCAATTACTGTCCCCTTTGCTAATCTTCCGAGCAGTGCAATCGGAATCTTATTCTTTTCATCTTTCAATTTTAAATATCCATATTCATCTGTTGCCACCCCTAAATCATCATGAACTACCTTCATTAGATCATCAGCAAGCAGCTGTTTTACAATCGACGAACTAACAGACTTAATTTTTGGAGCATCTACCACCGAATCAATCATTATCGTAGCAATGATTTGATTGCTTGATTTTTCAAGACTCCAGCCTTGATTAGTTAATTCAATATCGGGATCATCAACTAAATCCAAATTTAAGAAACCAGCATCAAGTAATGCTAATAACTGTTGAATACTTTCTACAGGAGGACCGTAAGAATATCTCTTTGTTGATTCATCTAATTTTATTATTTCAGCAAAGACCTGATCAGTACATTTATTATATGATAAAGCTTTATATATAGTGGGTTGGCAATGTCTCCACACTTGTCCGATACAGTAATCTAAGCTTGGAGGTAGATATCCTGTGGCCATTGCAACAAAATCACGCATACTTTTTTCTGCTGCTTGTTTCAAAGGAGTAAAAAGAGTATGCTCAATATTTTGATCTTTTAACCATCTACAAATTAATTTTTCAAGCTCTTGATTTGATGGCACTTGAAGCTTATTATCTTTTGCTAAATCGCTGTAAATATCAACAGCAATCCTTGCAAATGATTTTATCAGAAAATCTGGACTTTTAGCTTCTTTCTGAATTTTCTTGTTCCCAATTTCTTTTTCAAATATTGAAATAGATAATGCACTAACTTTAAAAGTCTCATCTATCTTTGCATTTAATGGCTTAGGAGCAGGCGGTAATCCATCCAATGAAAAGGGAATAATTATAGTTTCAATCTCCTGCTCTATTTGATAAGCACATGCCCTGTTGTGTTTATCTTTTATTACAAAGCTACCGAACCTTTCCGCTATTGCTCTCGCTACATCAATCATGGCTAAGCCAAAGCCTCGAATTGCAATAATACTTTCATTACTTAAATTCTTACTTTGTAAAAAGTCTTTGACTGGATAGGCGGATTTAAATAAATCCAAATTATTATGGCCACTAGCATAATTTTCCCAATCTGATATCTGCTTAGACAGTTTCGTAGGTTGATGACCTATCGTTAATAATACTTCATCAAATACTTCGTGAGAATGCTCGCCTACCCATAATTCAAGCTTTTCATGGTCAATAAATCTTATCTCTTTCACAAGTTCCTTATGAAGTGTAACTATTTTTGATTTAATTAAAGGATCGATAAGCGATTGGAATCTTTTAGATAAATATTGTCCAACTTTTGCACGTGGTGGATAGATATCAAATTCAACTTTAGCAATGCTTTTGTAATCTTTTTGAATCCACTGGTGATAGGAAGGAAAAGAGTTAATTTGTAGACCTTTATTTTGAATGCGCTGTCTTTCTTCTAATTCAAGAATTCTTTCGGTAATATTTATCCAATTTGACAAAACTTGTTTGGTATCATAAATCTGTCCATTACCAAAATTGCTGGTAGCTTCAAATAGTGAGATCTGAATATTAAAAAGCTTATTTTGTTCTACTAGTTCTTTAATCAATCTTTCTAGGGCATAGCCGCCTCTTGGTCCAACCCCAATGATTGCCAACTTTCTTATTGCTGTCATTTATACTTTACTGTAGAACATTTAGATTATAAGTAATGTAGAACTATTTCATAAAAGTAATTGTAAAATGAGTCTAAAATATTTAAAAAGATAATTCTATTAAAATTAGTTTCGTAGTGCTATTTCACATAAACGGTTTTTATATTGACAAACTCACGGATTCCGTAATAACTTAATTCTCTGCCATAACCACTAGTTTTAATGCCACCAAAGGGTAAACGCGGATCAGATTTTACAAAATGATTAACAAAACAAGACCCAGCTTCTATTTGTTCCCGAGCAATTTTTTCACCCCGTTCTCCATCTTTTGTAAAGACACAACTGCCTAAGCCAAAAGAAGTATTATTGGCTACTTTGATGGCTTCAGCTTCATCAGTAACTTTAATTACTGATGCTACAGGTCCAAAAATTTCATCTTCATATGCAGGCATGCCTGGACTCACATTAGTTAATATTGTGGGTGGATAATAGGCACCTTTTGATTCAGGAATTGCTCCACCCAATTCAAGATTCGCTCCTTTACTTACACTGTCTACTACTTGTTGATGTACTTCATCTCGCAAATCGTGACGAGCCATAGGTCCTAAATCTACTGCCTTCCTTGGGTCACCTATAATAGCAGCAGACATTCGAGCTCTAAATTTCTCAAGAAATTGATCATATATTTTTTCTACCACAATAAATCGTTTCGCACTGATGCAACTTTGACCAGTATTAATTAGCCGGGATGTACAACATTGCTCCGCGGCATAGTCCAAATCAGCATCTTCCAATATCAAATAAGGGTCACTCCCTCCTAGCTCTAATACAGTTTTCTTAATATTATTTCCGGCAGTGCTTGCTACAGCTTGACCTGCAGGTCCACTTCCAGTTAAGGTTGCTGCTTTAACGATATCATTTTCAAGGATACTTTCCACCGCATCATTACTAATAATCAAGGTTGAAAATGAATGTTTAGGAAAACCTGCATCAAGGAAAATTTTTTCTATTTGTAATGCAGCTTCAGGTACGTTTGACGCATGTTTCAGCAAAGCTGCATTTCCTGCCATAAGTGCTGGAGCTGCAAATCTAAAGACCTGCCATAGCGGATAATTCCATGGCATCACCGCTAAAACGACTCCTAATGGTTGATAACTAATGTACGATTTTGAGGCATCAGAATCTACCATCTCATCTGCTAAAAACTCCTTTGCCTTGTCTGCATAGTACCGACATACCCAAGTACATTTTTCCACTTCAGCTTCGCCAGATGAAAAAGTCTTTCCCATCTCATTGGTCATAGTGCGCGCTAACATTGATTTTCTTTCCTCTAAAAGATCGGCGGCTTTCCGCATTAATTTTGCTCGATTATCGATCGAAGTTTGGCGATTTATTTGAAAAGCTTTTTCGGTTTCTTTTATTATTTGCTCAAGCTCTTTTGCAGTATGTAAAGTATACTCCTTCAAAACTTCATTAGTGGCGGGATTAGTTGTGGTAATAGTTTTCATGTCTATTTATTTATAAAATAATCTTCTAACGTTTGAATCAATTGATCATTTACATCAGTTCCAATGGGGACTTCTAGCAATACCAAGTTATCATTACTGATCGCTGAGGTTACGATGGCTTTAAGATCTCCTATGTTTATCGGCTTGTAGGCTTCAATTCCAAAACTTTTAGCTAAATCTACAAAGTTTGGATTGCCTATTTTAGTGCCATAGGATTTACCTTCATTCATTTCTTGTTTCCATTCTATAAGTCCGTAATTATTATCGTTTAGAATAATAATAACTCCTTTAATACCAAGACGAACAGCAGTTTCTAATTCTTGTATATTCATCAAGGCACCTCCATCACCCATAACAGAAACCACAGGACTATTATTATCTACCATATGTCCTGCGATAAGTCCAGGTAAAGCAATGCCCATACTAGCTAAACCATTACTAATGATGCAGCCGTTTGGAATATAAGTTGGATAATTACGTGCAATCCACATTTTATGACTTCCTACATCACTTATTAATAATGCATTATCAGGAAGAATTTCTCTCAATGCAGAGATAACATTAGGGGCATTAAAATGCTCGGAGCTATCCTCAGAACGGTAAGTGTTTAAAGAGTCAACAATACGATTTCTTGTGCTTAAAAACCAGTCATCATATTTCTTTGTTTTTAATTTATCGTAAATAGAAGCAATTCCATTTGCAATGTCTCCTACTAATTCTACTGATGCATTGTATGCTTCATAGACTTCAGCTGGATCAAAATCCAAGTGGATAATAGTTTTATCATTTTGAGTGTTCCAATTTTTTGGAGCATATTCTGCTACATCATAACCTACAGCTAGAATTACATCAGCTTGGTCAAATGCTTCCATCACATAATCTTTAAAGCCCAAACCAACTGCGCCTAAACTTGTAAGTAAATTATCTGAAATAGCACCTTTTGCCATAAATGTAGAGGCGACAGGAATGTTGCAGGAAACTGATAGTTCCGTTAAGGCTTTGCTACTCCTAGTCCTTATAGCTCCGTTTCCTGCAAGAATTAAAGGAGCCTTTGCCTTTTCTAAAATTTTAACAGCATCCTCAATCTTAGCACTATTCGGAACAGGTCTATATACATGCTGCGCTACGATTGGTTTGATATTTTCTTCTACTTGATTGTGTGCAATGTCTTCTGGAATTTCTAAATGAGTTGCCCCAGGTTTTTCAGCTTGAGCCAGCTTGAACGCCTTTCGAATCATTTCATTAGCAACTGAGGCATTTACTATTCTCCCATTCCATTTAGTGATGGGCTCCATCATTTGCACAACATCAATCATTTGATGACTTTCGTGATGGATTCTTTCTACGCTGCCTTGACCAGTAATGGCTACTAAAGGAGCTTTATCTAGATTAGCATCTGCTACTCCGGTCATCAAATTAGTAGCTCCTGGGCCTAAAGTGGAGAGGCATACCCCAGCTTTCCCTGTTAGTCTTCCAAAGACATTTGCAATAAACGCTCCACCTTGCTCGTGCCTTACAGGTATAAATTTAATAGAGCTATTCTCAATGGCAAAAAGAAAATCTTCATTTTCCTCACCCGGCACTCCAAAGATGAATTCTACTCCTTCACTTTCCAAACATTTTATCATCAATTCAGCTACATTCATTTATTTTTATTTTATTTAACAGTGACCTTAATTGTAATTGCTTTTTTATTCTAGCGGGAAGACTCATGTGTAATAGGGAAATTTACAATTTTGTTCGATTAGAATTGATAATTCTTTTCAGTGGCAGGACTTCGTTCTAAATGCATCTTTAAATATCTATGACAGTACTAAAATTGCTAAAAGTCATTATTCCATTACTGTTATCAATTTTGACTCAGATTTACAAAATTTCCCTCTAATCTTATTTCCGTACCCGCTTTATAAAAATTTCTTTAAGGAATATTGGTAGGTTTCAAGGTTAGCAATTCGTCACAAATATCAACTGTTAGAATAAATGGAGAAGAGAATGTCCCAAGACTTAAAGCTTGGTTAAAAAGTTGCAGTTCCTAGTGCAAGTAATGTCATTCCTTCTACGGCTACGAAAACTTCAAATGTGAAATTTTCAGCGGTAGCTTGATTCTAATGTATGGTAATAGGCAAATAGGCATCATCACCCAGAAAAAAAATATCTGCAGCCTTTACAAGTCCTCAACTTTCTCCATTTACCATCGCGCGGATTGTAGTTGTTGTTTATTTGAAGTGGCAACAACCATTGCAATAGCTTCTCATCCTCCGGGGGTTTGATCTCTCCTAAATGTGTTGAGTATTGAGATCATAAAGAAATGTGATAAAGAAGATGGGTAGTGTTAGTTTAAGCTAAATAGTACTTTAAAATTTTCAATTATAATTCACATTTACTAATTCTATTATCAGTATCGGTGCACAAAGTAAAAAATAAAAGATAGGTAAAATTCGATATTTTTGGTAATAGTTATAGTCTTACGAATGCTATAACTTATTGACACGAAAATGCCTATTGTATTGTGATAATTTAAATAGTGAAAAAAAAATGAAAATAATCGAACAAATAAAGATGCTTTTAAGTAAGAGATATATTAAGAGCAGATAATTTAAAATTACACTAAATATGGATTACATAGGTATAGAGAAAAAGAATTTAGCAAAAGTCGGAAACAAATTAAATACGTTACTAGCTACCTATAGTGTCTATTATCAAAATTTAAGAAGTTTCCATTGGCACATTAAAGGAAATAATTTTTTTGATATTCATGTATTTTACGAAGAATTATATAATGATGCGAAAGTTAAAATAGACGATATCGCTGAGCGAATTTTAACCATTAATCAGAAGCCTCTCGGGAGCATGAAGGATTATTTGAAAAAATCCAAAATCAATGAGTCCTTAGATATTATGAATGACGAAAAAATGGCTACAGTTATATTAAAAAATCATGGTGTTTTAATTTCATTAATGCGAGAAGTTATCAAAACTGCAAGCGATATAGGAGACGAAGGAACTGTAGATATTATGGGTGGCTTTCTATCCTATCTCGAGAAAAAGAGTTGGATGTTAAATGCATGGAAGGGAAGAAAAAAAGCGGGCTTTTAGGTTAAAAAAGATTGTAATAATTATATCCCTGATTAAATAATAAATTCTACATATATTTTCATTAATTAATCTAAATTAAAAATCATGTTCAGAGCAATTATCGGTTTATTTATTATCGCATTAATCGCTGGTGGATTAGGTTTTACAGGTATGGCTGGAGCCGCCGCTGGTATAGCAAAAATCGTCTTTTACATATTTGTGGTTCTATTTTTATTATCCCTTGTCAGTCATCTATTTAAGAAGGCTTAAAGATGCAAAAAAACCAAACATCAATTTTTAACAAATAAATTTTATAAAATGAGTGAATTAACAGATAAAATCAGAGGCAATTGGAACATTGCAAAAGGAAAACTTAAACAAGAGTTTGCCAGTTTAACGGATGACGACCTTGCCTACGAAGAAGGTAAAGAGGAAGAACTTATAGGTCGGCTGGAAGTAAAGCTGGGTAAAACAAAAGAAGAGATAAAAAACTTTTTAAATTTATAAAATGAGAAATCAGCTAGTACTATTGTTAATAGCTGTATATTCAGATTAAGTTTCAAGATTTAAAACCAATTTTAATAACTAAAAAACAAAATATTTTGAGTAATAAAAGTAATAATTCGTTCATGTTCCTATCAGGATTAATCATAGGAGCGGCAGCCGTTTATTTTATAAAAAGCGAATCTGGGAAAGAAATGATTGAGCAAGCCAGAAAGAAAAGTCTAGAGGCGAAGTCCATTCTGGAAAATAAATCTCATCAATTGATTGATTCAGGCAAAGCTATGTTAGACTCTGTAGTTCAAACTGGAGAAAACTTAGTTTCTGGCGCAAAAGATAAAGCTCTGAATGTAGGTGATAATATAAAAGAAAATGTTGAAGATACCGTAAGTGATTTTCAAAGAGGAATCGAAAAAGGTAAAGAAGAATTGAAAAAAGCCTAATGGAAAAGAGAAACCAACATATCACCGAACCATCCGTATCGGTAGTTAAAAACTTAGGAGAAAATTATCATTATTTGAAGACGATAATTACGAATAGAATTGAAATTACCAAGCTTGAATTTATACTGCATTTTTCAAAAATTATCAGTCGATTCATTACAGGCTTGGTTTTTTCAATTTTAATATTGTTAGCTTCAATATTTCTATTAGTGGCTCTAGCTTTATACATTTCAACTCTAGTAGGATCGCATGTTTATGGATTTTTAATAGTTGCCTTTATCCTATTACTTATTGGTTTGCTATTCTACTTTTTTGTTTCCCCAATACTAACAACTATGATTGTAAAACAAATTGAAAATGTTGATCAATAAAAATAACAAATTATGATTCAGGAAAAAATAGATAGATTAAAGAAAGAAAGTGATCATGCTGAATATATGTTATTACATAACATGAGCAAAATAGAAGGTAAGGATGTTTTAAAGGGGATCGTTGGGTCAATCGGTCCATCTAGTATTTCTTCAATTTCTGATAGTCTTACAATTCCGAAATTAGATATGGTAATGCCTATAGTTCGAAATAATAAAACATTACTATTTATTTACAATAAAATGATGTTAATTAAAAAATTGTACGACTCACTGACTTAAGCATGAATAAAAATCAAACTCAAACCGTTTTCTATTGTTTAGCGATTTTCTTGCTAGCAGGTTATATTTGTTATATAGGTGCATCGATTATAATTCCCGTTATGTTTGCAGCCCTATTGAGTGTTTTTATAAGCCCAATTCAATCTAAGATTGTCTCATTTATAAATATTAAATGGCTTTCAATAATATTAGCTTTTTTGGCGATTATACTTCCGCTTCTTTTGATAACCACTCTGTCATCATATCAGTTGATCAACATTATGGATTCACTTCCGTCCATTGGAGAAGGAATAAAGCAAGGTCTGGAAAAGATCGTAAATGTAGCGAATAACATTGTCCCAGGCCTAGGATTAGATGTTGAATCATTGAAACCTGATAAGGATGCTAATATAGAAACTCCTCTTAAACTTTTAGGGCAGGGCCTAGTCTCAACGTCTCACTTCATAGGTTCCACAGCTTTAGTATTAGTATATTCTTTTCTATTTCTTTATTACAAGGATAGTTTTAAAAATTTTCTTACATATATTTTTGGAAAGGATAACAAAACGGAAGTTAAAGAGACCTTAAAGGAAATGATCGATACCATCCAATCGTATATCGGCGGTCTAGGTTTGGTTGTTGTAATTTTATCCGTTTTAAATTCTATTGGGTTAACTTTAATTGGTATTGAACACGCCATCTTTTGGGGTGTTTTAGCTGGAATGCTTGCGATTATTCCTTATATTGGAACACTTCTAGGTGGATTATTGCCATTCATTTATACACTTGCAACTGCTGATGCAAGCTGGCAACCTTATGCAGTAGTCGGCTATTACTTATTTATACAACAGGTTGAAGGTAATTTTATCACTCCTAAAATCGTGGGTGATAAGGTTGATGTAAACCCACTTTTCTCAATTTTTTCCCTTGTAGTTTTTGGGTCTTTTTGGGGTATAAGTGGAATAATTTTAGCGCTACCATTAATTTCAATTGCAAAAATAATTTTGAGTCAATTTGATAATACTAAAGCTATATCTGTTCTGATGAGTTCTGATGTAAGCAGTAAGAAAGGAGTTTTTAAACGGCTAGCTGATTGAAGGTAAAATAGTCTAAAACTAAATATTCTTACAATAAGTTTCAAACTTCTCGGACTCTTAATTTATGGGCAATGAATGGGATGTAACGCCCATTTTGTATGTCTTATTTGTAATCTTGTAAATTTATTAGTCTAAGGTAACTCCCAATAATTTAAAAACCGTCTACAAATTTCATAAATACTTCTTTGTGTTTTGCTAAATTTAAATCAGGAGAAACAGCCACTCTAACAATGTAGTCTTTATCTCCTTCCTTAGTTGTGCCTTGTGTTGAAGTAGCAGGGATCGTCCAATAGCAACCTTTTAATTGGCCATAGCTTACACAGAATTTACTTTCGTCAGGAATTTCAGTAATCATTAAATGGATTAAATTTAAATTTAGTTTTCTTTTATTGGCTTCTTTTTCTTCGGGAGTATTACTCCTTGTTGGGAGATCTAAAGAAAAGACCGAGGGAGTAAAACCTTGCTTGGCTAAAGCTTCAGATACAAAATTAATTTTAGCGCCTGGAAGAATTGTTTTAATGAAATTTACAAATTCTCGAGTATTGCCATAAGCTTTCTGAATTCTTTGATTCATGGAAGGCAATTGCTTTGCTAGTATTTCATATTGTAGATCCGTTGCTTGGTTGTCACATAGTTTTAAATGCGAACCAACTTTCGCCATTAATTCACTTGACTTATTATTAAAAACGCAATAACCCGCAGTGCATAAGCCGCCACTAGGAAATTTAGAACCGCTTACGTAGGAGATGGCTTTAATGTTTGAAAGTTTTCCATCATCTCCTAAGAAATGGGTGTTTGGGCAAAAGGTTTGATCTAAAATAAAAAAAGGATCAATTGCCAATTCTCCATTCAAATTTTTACGTTCCCTACTTAAAGCATTTTTTAACTTCTTAAGGTCGGGAACTTCCACCCTCGGGTTGGTAGGGATTTCTACAATTATAAAAGGTATGGCATCTCCCTTGGCTACTTGATCTAATACTTTTTCAATACTTTGCACCATGTCGTTTTCTCCATCGACTGGCAGATCCAAAATTTCAACCTGATCTACACACGCAGCAACCCGTCTTGCTTGATCATTTGTTCCTCCATAACAATTCGGAGGTACTAGAATTTTTATTTTTTTCCCAATGTATGTTTCTTTTACATGATCGATCAATCCCATTACAATTGCAAATTGAATAGACAAGCCAGAGGATGCTACAATCGCTTTTGTTTCCAATTGGGTTATTCTTTGAATGGCATCTATTACCTCTATTTTATTGGATTCAATATTTGTATGCTTCAACTCAGCTGCCTTCTGCTCCGCGAGTGATTTCAAAGCAATCACACAACTATCAGGTGTCATAGCAATGGACTCTCTTCTTCTTACGTGCTGAATTTCTGAAATATAGCTTTCGTTTTGTTCTCCATTGATTAAAACCACAGCTCCCAATTTAGCATGCATATTGACAAAAAAGTCAACAGAAGAATTTACTGAAAATTCGTAAATTTTATTCGTTTGAGATAATAAAATAGTAGAACCTTCAAAGAGTGGAATATCTGGACCATGCGCTATCTTTCTTAATTCACATTTATATCCATATACATTCCTTAATATTTCAACATCCAAAAAAGAAGGTAATTCATCTGTATAACAAATTTGAGTATTTTTATCATCTAATAAATTCTTCCTTAAAATAGCTATTATAGGCATTGTCCGAGAAGAAAAACTGATTGCGTTGTTTGGACTTGTTTTATTTATACGTCCAACCCCCCACTCCAATACGCATGATAACGGGTGACCTAATCGTATATAATCATAAGCGGTTGGCAATGCAATAAGTGAGGGTAATTTGGCATCTTGCTTATTAAATAAGATTTCAAACTGTTCTAAGAATTGCGTTTTAGCCAATTCTTCCTCATAAATATCTAGTCGATGGGTAGTTAGCGCCAACCAACTCGATGGCATATTCTTTAAAACTTCTTCTATAAAATTTAGCATTTTATGATCATCCATATTTCCGTCTTTAAATCGAACGGAAATATACATTTTTTAGCTATTTTTTGAATACTAGAAGGTGGTTTTGTTGTCGTGAGGCTATCTTAAAAAATACTCATTAATGGGATAATCCCCTTTATAATTGTTAGTGAAACTAAATCTAATAAAGCCATATTTTCCTTTTTCATATTTTACTAATACGTTGGAAGATTCTTGAGCATTTTGAACAGACGAATATTGGGCTGCGAGAAATACCTCTCCATTTGAGGACATCATTCCTTAATGATTGCATAGCAGGTAGCTCCGGATTTAATTCAATTATTTCATTTTTGTCACCAGTTAATTTAACCGGTCATGCCTAAGCTCATCAAGGTTTGTAATTCACTATCAAAATCATATCTAATAATTGGAAGTATAAAACCAGATGTAAATGCTTTGATCTTAAATGAATTTTCAAATACCATTGGAAGTTGTCCTGATTTGGATGAGGAATTGAGCTTTTCGCCAGGCCTAATATAAATGAAGATATTTTAAAAATTTACACTCGGACAATTAACAACGCAGATATACCATTTCGATTTTTTGATCAGAATGGTCAGTTGCTAGAAAGAATAACAACAGTTTCCAACGATGGTTTTGAAATTGACTTAACAGCTTATGAGCCCTGCTTATATTTTTTAGTAGTGAAATATCAAACCAAACGGTAACTGAGCGGATCATGAAAATCTAAAAATTTATTTTCTTTTAAAATGGCTTAATCAAACATCTTTTCCTATTACTTTTGGGTAAATAAATTTTAACTGCACCTTCTATCGTTTTCACTAAATTAGAAAGCATCCTTCTCTTTAAATAATGCTTATGTGTTATAATTCCTATTTTTCTGGCAGGCACAGGTGTAGACAGTTGAAATATAAACTCTTCCTCTACTTGCGGATTGTCTACAATAGCCAAACGTGGTAATAGCGTCACTCCCTTATTTTTTTTAACCATGTCTATTAATGTAGAAATGGTTCCGCAACTGTAGGTTAAATTTCCATTGATCTTATTCTGTTGTCGAAGTTCACAAATTTTACCTACTTGATTACGCAAGCAATGTCCTTCCTCCATTAACCACAACCGATCAAGTTCAATATCCGCAACTTTGAACTTGGCCGATTTCTTTTTATTATCATAATCATATAAAAGGAAGTCTTCATCATACAATGGATACTCAATCAATTCTTTATTATTTAATGGGGTAGATACGATTCCAATATCAATATTGCCAGCGATAATTTGATCTACAATATTCTCAGTAGTTAATTCGTGTATAGTAAAATTTACTTCTGGATAGTTTTTCGAAATGGAATTTAATATCAATGGATATAAATAAGTAGCAACCGTTGGAATGCAGGCAATGCTTAAATTACCAATTTCATACCCCTTTATAGAATTAATTTTTTCATCGAGCAATTGGTATTCTCTATAAATACTCTTTAAAGATTGAATGATCTCCTCTCCTCTTGGAGTAATACTAATAGGTCTAGTTTTCCTGTCAAATAGTTGTACCTCAATTTGATCTTCAAATTTAGCCACCATTGCACTTAAGGTTGACTGGGTTATGAAACAAGCATCTGCTGCTTTTCCAAAATTTTGCAATTTAGCTAAGGCTAAGATATAATGTATTTGATTTCTTGTCATCGCTTTTATCGATAAATATATGAAATTATTCGTTTTTATCTATAATGTATATTTCTTATTTTTACGTGCTTGCAATTTTAATTGATTAGCATTGATTAAAAATCTGCATAGATCAAATTATTATAACGAAATAAACAAATAATCACAAATGGAAAATAACAATAACGGAGAAGGAAAATGTCCTTTTATGGGAGGCCAGCTAAATAAAAGTGCTGGTGGTGGAAGAACCAATAGAGATTGGTGGCCAAATCAATTAAAACTTAATGTCCTTCGTCAACATTCCGCCCTATCAAATGTAGTGGGTGAAGATTTTGATTATGCAGAAGCTTTTAAAAGCTTAGATTTAGCTGCAGTAAAAAAAGATATTTTTAAACTGATGACAGACTCTCAAGAATGGTGGCCAGCAGATTATGGTCATTATGGTCCATTCTTTATTAGAATGGCATGGCATAGTGCAGGGACCTATAGGATTGCAGATGGACGAGGAGGAGCTGGTGCTGGAACATTACGTTTCGCGCCATTAAACAGTTGGCCGGATAATGCTAATTTAGATAAAGCAAGATTACTCCTTTGGCCAATCAAACAAAAATATGGAACATCAATCTCATGGGCTGATTTAATGATTTTAACTGGAAATTGTGCATTGGAATCAATGGGCCTCAAAACCTCTGGTTTCGCTGGAGGTCGTTCAGATGTTTGGGAACCAGAAGAAGATGTGTACTGGGGTGCAGAAACAGAATGGCTTGGAGATAAACGATACACGGAAGATAGAGAATTAGAAAATCCGCTGGGCGCAGTTCAAATGGGATTAATTTATGTAAATCCGGAAGGACCTAATGGAAAGCCAGATCCATTGGCATCCGCTCATGATATCAGAGAAACATTCGGTAGAATGGCAATGAATGATGAAGAAACCGTCGCATTAATTGCTGGTGGCCACACCTTTGGAAAAACCCATGGTGCTGCCGATCCTGATAAATATGTAGATAGAGAACCATCAGCAGCTACTATCATGGAGCAAGGATTAGGTTGGAAAAATACTTTTGGAACTGGTAGCGGTGGAGATGCAATAACGAGTGGATTAGAAGGTGCATGGACCACTACTCCAACCAAATGGTCAAACAATTACTTTGACAACCTATTTGGATATGAATGGGAATTAACTAAAAGTCCCGCTGGTGCTCATCAATGGATTCCTGCGAATGGCGGAGGAGTTGGAACCGTTCCTGATGCTCACGATTCTTCGAAAAGCCATACACCAGTAATGTTAACTACAGATTTAGCATTGCGAATGGATCCAATATATGGACCAATTTCGAAACACTTCCATGAAAATCCAGAAGAATTTGCAGATGCATTTTCTAAAGCATGGTTCAAGTTAACTCATAGAGATATGGGACCCGTTTCAAGATACTTAGGAGCAGAAGTTCCTAGCGAAACTTTAATTTGGCAAGATCCAATTCCTGATTCTGAAGGAATTATTTCTAGCGATGACGTAAGCAAGTTAAAAAGTATGATCGCTGCATCAGAATTAAGCATTGGACAAATGGTTTCTACTGCTTGGGCATCGGCGTCTACCTTTAGAGGTTCTGATAAACGTGGAGGTGCCAATGGAGCAAGATTGAGATTGGCTCCACAAAAAAATTGGGAAGTAAACCATCCTGGTCAATTAAAAGCTGTCTTAAACATTTTAGAAGCCATTGCAAATGAATTTAATGGAAGTGCTTCAACAAAAGTTTCTATTGCCGATATCATAGTTTTAGGGGGCAGCGTTGGGATTGAAAAAGCTGCCAAAAAAGCTGGACATGATATTACTGTTCCTTTCACACCAGGAAGAGCAGACGCAACTCAAGAAAATACAGATGTTGAATCATTCGCCGTTTTAGAACCACTTGCTGACGGTTTCAGAAATTACGAAAAGAAAACCTATTCAACCTCAGCAGAAGAATTATTAATTGATAAAGCGCAACTAATGACACTAACGGCTCCTGAAATGACCGTATTAGTTGGAGGGATGCGAGTACTGAATACTAATTATGGACATTCCTTACACGGCGTATTTACAGATCGTCCAGGCGTATTAAGCAACGACTATTTCGTTAATCTATTAGATCTAGGTACTACTTGGAAAGAAACTTCCGATAAAGAAGATCTATTTGAAGGTAGCGATCGTAAAACAGGTGTTAAAAAATGGACTGGAACAAGAGTAGATCTAATTTTTGGTTCTAATACTGAATTACGTGCCATTGCGGAAGTTTATGGATGTAATGATGGAGAAAAACGTTTTGTAAAGGACTTTGTGAAAGCTTGGAGTAAAGTAATGGACTTAGATAGATTTGATGTAAAATAATTAAATTAATTCAAGAAATAAATAAAATGTAGGGCGATCTGATATAGATCGCCTTTTTAAATTACATGATTCGGATTTCAAAACTTACAACTTATAAGATATTGTCTTTTACCACTCCGGTCAGTCTGAATATCTCTTCATTTTTATATCTTACAGGTATATAATCAAATACCCAAAATGATAAAGTTTGTCAAAAAAATCTTTCATCCAAAATCGACCTTATATCCATTGCTCTTAGGTTTAATGAGCTTTCTTGCGATTCTAGTGTCCTTATTGACATTACAGGAAATGAAAACTCAAAGAGATCTTAGTATGCAACCAATCGTTCGGATCGAAAATTATGATAATACTATAATACACGTAGACTCAAGTTGCCAAGAAATGATATATGGCGATGCAATCAACTTGTATAAATCTAATGAGATTTCAATGATTGATCAAGGTTTCGTAAATGAAAAAGAGGATAGGTGGTTTGCATTAGAAATGATAAATGTGGGTAAAGGAGCAGCGGTGGATTTACAAATAAATTGGGCTATAAATTATAAATATTTTGATGAAGCCTTCGACAAACGTAGGCTAGATAAAAAGATATTTTCCATGAAAATGCAAGATGGTCAAATACTTCTAACCTATAATAAATGTACCCCATCAAATTATGCTTCTTCATCACATAGTAGAAATAATATTGACATTTCTCACCTATTGCCTGCAGAAGATCAAGATATGTCCATCAAAATACCTATACCCATTCAAATGATTAAACTACAGGTAGCATTAATCAAAGCCAATTGGTTATTAGAAGGTCAAACTTTTGAAAATATTGTAAGTTCACGAGTTCCTCATACCTTCACTGTTAAATATGCCTCCGTGAATGGAACTACCTTTGAACATAAATATAAAATGGCATTAGCGATATCTCCCCCTTCTCAAAATATTGTGAATGGGAAACTTTCAGCATCTTATAAAAACTTCATTTTGGAGGTTGATATTGAAGAATTATAGGTGATTTTGACTTTAAATAGGAAGTAAAACTCAAATTTATTATGCTAATTACTTTCAAAAAGCATAAATATTACCTATAAAAAGCACTTTTATCGAATTGAAGCACAATAAATTAAGACTTTCTTCATTAAATGCTGCGTTTAGAACTTTATTCCATTACCTTTGTGCTATAATTTATAAATAATTTAATATGAGTACTGGAACAGTAAAATTTTTCAACGAATCTAAAGGATTTGGTTTCATAACCCCAGATGATGGAGGTAAAGATATTTTCGTTCATGTAAATGGATTAACCGATAATATTAACGAAGGCGACAAAGTTAGCTTTGACGTTGAAGAAGGAAGAAAAGGATTAAATGCAGTTAACGTAGTTATAGCATAATCCAAATTAAAAAAGCTGAAAGAACCTATTGTAATGATAGGTTCTTTTATTTTTTTAGTTGCTTCCCTTCAAATTTAGCCAACAGAATTTTCCCCTTAAATTATGCTGATATTTTTAATAAGCTTAAGCGTGTACCGCTTGGCTCAATTGTTGTTTTAATAAAATGTTTTATTAATGCTGTTCCCGCTTTGACTGATAATTTTCTCCATCCTCTTTTTCATTTTCAAACCTTGCTTAAGAAAAATGTTACTCTTCTTTTCGTAACTTTTTCTTCAAAATCTTTCCAGTCGTTGACATCGGTAAAGCATCTAATATCTCTACATACCGTGGATATTTATAAGCAGCCTTTTTCTCTTTAGTCCATTTAATAATTTCATCTGTTGTAAAAGATTCCTTTGGTTTTAAAACTACAAATGCTTTTACTTCTTCTCCAAACTTGTCATCAGGTTCACCGATCACAGCTACCATCGAAATGGCAGGATGTTGCATCATCACTTCTTCTACTTCTCTAGGATAAACATTGAGTCCGCCACGAATGATCATATCTTTCTTACGATCCACAATAAAGAAAAAACCATCTTTATCTTTGATAGCAATATCACCTGAATGTAACCAACCATTTTTTAAGGCTTTTGCATTAGCCTCAGGTCTATTGTAATATCCTTTCATAACATTATGACCTTTGTATGTAAGCTCACCTTTCTCGCCTACTTTAACTTCTGCGCCTTCCTCATCTATTAATTTTACTTGCACACCCCAAACTGGAGTACCAATAGAGTTAGGTTTACATCCATCCGCTAATTGATTAAAAGTTACCACTGGAGATCCTTCCGACATTCCATATCCTTCTAATAGATTAACCTTAAACTTACTTTCAAAATTTTCCAATATTTTTTGAGGAAGAGATGCGCCACCTGATGCAGCTATTCTCAAATTTTTAGAGACTGTCGTATAATCAAAATTATCATCTTGGTAATTTAATAGCCCCCAATACATTGTTGGTACCCCAGCAAACAATGTCACTTCGTGCTTTAGCATCAAGTTCAAACTGCAGCAGCATCAAATCTTGGTAGGAGTACGCTAGTTGCGCCTTTCAATAGTCCTGCATTCATTAAAGTAGTCATTGCGAAAATATGGAAAAGTGGTAAAACAATTAATTGCGTATCATCAGCATTTGTGTCAAACAGGTCCACGGTGATCATGGCATTCAATAAAAGGTTACTATGACTCAATTGAGCTCCCTTAGGTTGTCCTGTTGTGCCAGAAGTATAAATGATAACGGAAGTGTCATCGGAAGACCCTTCCGAATCATACATTGGAGATTGATCAGCAATAAAGGCTCCCATCGATTTTGTACCCTCAAAAGGACTTTCTGCTTTTGGATCTTTTGTTATCACAATCATATTTTCACACCCTTTTGTTATATCAAATCCTGCCTTTCCTGCAATTCCTAATAGCAAGGTGTCCGTTCCTTCAAAACAAAAGAATGCTTTAGCTTCGGAGTCAAATAAATAGAATGCTATTTCATCTTTCTTCAAAAGTATGCTCAAAGGAACCACCACCGCTCCCGCTTTCAATATTCCAAAATAAATCATTGGGAAATAAGGGATATTCAAACATGCCAATGCTACTTTATCTCCTTGCTGTATTCCCATCGCATTCAACCCATTAGCAATTTTATTGGCCATGGTATTTACTTCTGCAAAGCTTACTTGGTAATCCATGAAAATAAAAGCATCCTTGTTTCAGAATTTTTTTGCAGAATGTTCTAGTAATGTAGAAAGATTGAGCATAATATTTAATTTAATGGATTGAAATTACGGAAAATAGTGTGAAATGTTAGAATGTTCCTTCAAACCTGTGATCATAAAATCCAAGCATTATAAAATTACCCCAAAAATCCTTAGATTAGCAACAATCAAATCCATTCTACAAATCAAGATATATCTAATGATTAAAAATAGACGAAAATTTATACAAACCGCATCAACCATCGCCGCTGGAGGTCTTATTTTACCATTATGGGCTTGCAAAGACAACAAATCAACCACCATGGCGAATGATATGGCTAAAAAAGCTGATAAGATGACGAAAGGTAGTCTTGAGAAATTTGGGATTCAATTGTATACTTTACGTGATGACATGCCAAAGGATCCCAAAGGAGTGATCACCAAACTTGCTGGTTACGGTTATAAGCAAATTGAAAGCTATGATGGTCCACAGGGTATTTTCTGGGACCAGAAAAATACAGAATTTAAAAAGTTTTTAGATGGTTTAGGTTTAAGCGTTAAATCGGCGCATGTTGATATTTATAAAGACTTTGAACGAAAATGTGCTGAAGGTGCTGAAATTGGAATGGATTATATGATTTGTCCATATGTCGGTCCACAAACATCAAAAGAAGCATGGCAAAAAATAGTAGATAAGTTTAATGAATGCGGAGACATTTGTAAAAAGAACGGTATCCAATTTGCTTACCATAATCATGCGTATTCCTTTAAACCATTTTCAGGAATGATTCCACATGAATTTCTAATGGACAATACCAACCCCGATACTGTCAAACATCAAATGGATATTTATTGGGTAGTTTCTGGAGGTGCGGATCCTATTGAATATTTGAAAAAATATTCTGGAAGATTTACCTTATGTCACGTAAAAGATCGAATGAAAAACGCTGGTGATGAAAGAGAAGCTAGTTGCGATTTAGGAACTGGTATTATAGACTTTCCAAAAATTCTTAAAGTTGCTAAAGAAAACGGAATGGAGTATTTCATTATGGAGCAAGAAAGATATGATGGATCTACTCCCCTTAAAAGTGCGGAAGCCGGAGCTGCTTATCTAAAGGATTTGGTTTTTGTTTAACCAAAAGTAGAAATCCTAAGCCTAACCAAATGGAGAAATTGGCAAGCCTAGTTTATATCAATCTCCTAATGGTATGTCTTTCCACATCAACCACCAACAACACCACAATGATTTCTAAAATGAAATAAAACCAACCGTAACCCGTCAAGGTAGTATGATGCTTAAAGAGAAAACCAATCGAGAGCAAGCAATATAAAAGATTAGCCATTGCGATAATAGTTATGAATAACTTAAGCTTTTTATTAATAAAGAAGTAACAGTAAAGATCATAAAGCGCAAATAGAATCGGGAAGATGGCTAAAAAGTAAAGTGTTTCTTTAGGTATTCCGAAGAAGGTTTCATAATTCACTAAGACCACCCCGAGGAGAAAAGCAGATAATAAGGCTCCTACTCCATCAAAAAGAAATATTCTTTTTGGCTTTCCCGCAAATATGGTCTTTGTTTTCAAAACCTATACTTATAAAGATTTCATTAAATATTTCTTGCAATAAGCCGCATTAAGTGCTGCACTATTAGTAGAGTTGATCGTGTAATTTCCTCCCTGTTCCAGATAATAATATTCAAGTCCCGACTCAATAGGATCTGGCAATAATTTTGCATAATCTATCAATCCATTACCTAGTTCCGTATAATCTCTGGTTACTTTATCCATATCTTTAATGTGCCACATGACCACTCTCCCTTTGTGTTGTTTTACAAATTCAGAAAAGCTAAGATCAGTGGAATGTTTTAACCAATACATGTCCAATTCAAATTTTACTAAAGCAGGATCTGTTCGTTTGATAATAATATCAAATGCATTTTCTCCATTATGATCTTCAAATTCAAAGCCATGATTGTGATAAGCAAATCCCAAGCCTGAAGCTTCAACTTGTTCGCCAATCAGATTAAGCATTCCAGCCATTACTTTGTAGTATTCTATTGTTCTTTGTTCTTGAGCAATTACAGGCCAAACAATATACTTATTATTTAAAGTTTTCGCTGCAGTTATGCATTGATCTACGAATCGTTTTAAGTCATCCTCTGATTTATCTAAATAAGGCGCAAAACCATAATGTCCACTTGTTATAGTTAAATTCATGTCATCCAAAATTTGCTTGAGCTCCTTGGGTTGGAATCCATAAATCATGTTTTGAACAGCATTATAACCATACATTTCAAAATCTTGATACCCCATTCCTTTCAGCGTTTTTAAAGTAGCAATTGGATCTTTTGCCATTTCATCTCTAATCGAATAAAGTTGATATCCCATTTTAAATTTAGGCCCAGCTATTTTTGAAAAATTGGGAATGGGTAAGATGGCCATTGCACCAAACATACTTGTAGTTTCAATAAAATTTCTTCTATTCATCATTTAATTTTTACCAATTGACGAAACCAGTTTCTAAAGATAGAGAAAAATGTATTGAATGTACGGTGGATCAAATTTAATTTCACCATTTAAAATTAAGTTAATGGCATGTCGCAATTTGTTTCTACAAACTAGAAGTTGTTAACCTGAGCAAGCGCAGCGAGCCGAAGGATCAATTCATCAACTCCTTCAGTTTCTTTTCTAAACCCTTACTATGCAAATTCTTCCCAATGATTTTTCCATTCTCATCAATCAATACATTCGACGGAATAAAGGTTACATTGTAATTGGTTGCAGCAACAGAACCATATCCTTTTAAATCTGATAAGTGAGGCCATGGCATGTTGTATTTATCCATTGCATTTTTCCATCTACTTTCTCGAGTATCAATAGAGATTCCTATAATTTCAAAACCTTTATTATGAAATTCTGCGTATGTAGCTTTCAAATCTGGAATTTGTAAGATGCAAGGCGTGCACCACGAAGCCCAAAAATCAATGAGCGTATACTTCCCTTTTAGCTCATGCAAGCTTTTAAAGTTTCCAGAAGAATCAGGTAATTCAATGTTTGGAGTAATGGCGCCTACCGCTACCTTTTTAAAGCGTTCCAATTTATCTGACATAACTTGAGTCATCTTTAAATCAGGATGAATTTTTTTAAAGTCGTTCACTAATTTATCAATTCTATCGATCTCTTCATCTCCTGTCCATCTTAACATGGATCCGTAAAGTGCTAATGAAGTGCCAATATTTTTCGTTGTAAAATCTAATAATTCAACCCGATGTAATTCACTTGCGTGTGCATAATTTTCTACAGCTTCTATCTCCGCATCATGATTTCCAGCTTTCGAAGCTGTTTGTATGGCTTCGTATGTGGGACGAACAACTCTAGCATTGGAAGCTAGTCTAAATTTATCATACGCAAATAATTTTTCAGAATCGACAGAACCCTTTATCTTATTCCAACCCTTCGCGCTCCCTTCAACGTCTAACTGAATATTGGACTGGCCTTCTCCAATGATTAACATGGTGCTCTGTTGGTCATTGAAATTGACATGAAATAAGTCTGGTTCTGTAAATAAAAATGATAATTTATAATTGCCTTGAGCATCTACTTTTCCAGTATCTATAGGAGTTTTAACTTGGGTAACCGGATCAAAATGGGAAAGTATAGCGATACTAATATTTGTATACTTTTCAATCTTACCGGAGATTTCATAATCCACTTTTGATGGATTTGTCGATTGGCAAGCTGTTAGATATAGACAAACTATAGAGGTGATAAATAAGAAATATCTTTTAAATAGAGACATTTTCGGAGTTTTATTAATTATATAAATGTAAGGGCGAAACAGCAATGTCGTCGGATTGTTTTAAATAAGAACCCTTATAATTTTATCATTTGGCATCTTTTTTCCAAGGTTCCCTTGCGATTTTAAAACATTAAGCATTTATCGCTCGCTAAGACTGCCTAATCTTGCTAATTCATTCTCAATATCAATGAGGTATATTTTATCAATTGGAGAGGTATAAGGACTATATCTTCGTTCGCCTTTTTTATATTTCTCATATGCTGTTTCAAGCAAATGGAGTGACTCATAAGTTTTACCAATTCCTTGTTTTGCTAGTGCCAAGAAAAAGTAGGTCTCAGCAACATAATCATTATGCACAATTTGTTTTTGAAGCGCTCGTTCAGCTCCTTCAAAATCTTGCGCCTCTAATTTCATAACTCCCAAATGCAAATAATCATAATATCCAGGAACATATTTTATTGTTTTGAATTGTGCTTCCATGATTCTGATAGCCTTCCTAGTTTGGCCTTTTTCTTTAAAACACAGTGCTTTTATTACATTTAAGTGGTAAACTCCACTATCAGCATAACCAATATCTCCATCATACATTTTGTCAAGTTGGTTAATATCAGATAGTGCACCATCAAAATCTCTGAGAAAATTAAATCGACACCATCCTCGATATCCTAAATAAACTGCTGGGTTTATTTCAACTGCCTGATCAATTAATCTTCGCCATTCAACAAAATCTCCTGATTTTAAATAAGGTATACTCTTTCTATAATAAGCATAATCCATGTTGCTACATTGATTTATACTCCTACTTAACAAAATTTGAGAAGCTTGGCTCCCTTCTTGATATTGATCTGCTTGAATAGCTGTTTTACATGCTACATAACAAGTGTCATCTCCTCGATACTTGTATACATTGCAATTTTTCTGTGCACAAAGCCCTTTTGCTACGAAAAAAAATAAAAATAATATGTAAGTAAATCGCTTCATGTAAGTATTTCTTCAATTTGGCTGTTTACTATTTTGAAGGTTATATTTTGATAGTAGTTGAAATTTTCGAAAGCTGGCCAACCATCTAATTTTTTTGTCAAACTCAATAATTGTTTAACTGTTGGTTGATCAAATTTCTTTACTTTATAATCAAAATCCATTCCTTTAACTCGATATCTACCCGTCTCACCTTTACAATTTACTAGGAACCTTATAGAAATATACCCATTTTCCTTTTTTAATATCCCACTATTTAATTTTTCTGAAAAATGAGCGATAATCGCTGGTTTCTCACCTCTATAGGTAGACTTGAAATTATAATGCTGATGAATTTTGTGATCGCAAGGCTTAAAATTGGGGTCATCAATTTTAATATCTGCTTTAATATCACCCACATGAATAGGATGTGATGAAAGCTCCTCCTCAGTGAAATCATTGCAGGAGAGGCAATAAGAACTGACCATCATTAGCAAAAGAAACCTAAACATGACCTAAATTTACGGTAGATATTGGTAAAATTTTGGGCATTTGGATATTGTTAACATACTTCTTATGCAAAACAAGATAAAAGTGACCTCGATGGCTTAAGAAATAACTTTATAGGTATATGATATGCATATTTTTCATTTAAATAATAGTAGATGCCAAAATTTAGACATAAAATATGTATTGAATATGCTTATATTGAAACAGCCTAATTTAATTAATTGAATTTATAATATTTGGATAACTAGTAATTAGCTATTCGAAAAACCGTGGAATAATGAAAAATTCTTCTCTCATTAGGAGTGCTACGAGAAATGTAGAAGCAATCTTTAAATTTGGCATTCTTTTCATTTGCTAAAAGTGTTTGTCCAAATTATGCTGAAGCATTTAGAAAACAAAAGTATCCTAAATATTACAGCTCAAAGATATCAGATTGCGATATGGAAAATGCGGAAACAATGGTTTGGCTTGATATTGCCTTGGCATCAAATTATATAACCAAAGCACAATACCATAAAAAGACCCAATTAAATGAAGAAGTTGGCAAACTTTTAGGCCATGCTCTAAAAAACACTTAAACCTGCGCCGCAGGCTTGATCGCCGAAGGCGCTAATGTGCCGTCAGGCACTTGCATGCACAGCCCTTGATTTGCGCCGAAGGCTTGCGCGCCAGAGGCGTTTGCCTGCCCATCGGGCAGTTGCGTGCGCAGCACTTGATTTGCGCCGCAGGCTTGCGCGCCAAAGGCGTTTGCCTGCCCATCGGGCAGTTGCGTGCGCAGCACTTGAACAAAGCAAAGCTATGTTACTAAAAGATTAAAGAGCACAGCTGCCAAAGCTGCACCTACGAAGGGGCCTAAAATTGGAACCCAAGAATAGCTCCAATCCGAATTTCTTTTACCTCCTGCTATCGGTAATAGGGCGTGTACTAAACGAGGTCCAAAATCTCTAGTCGGATTAATAGCGTAACCAGTGTTCCCACCCAAACTCATACCGATTCCGAAGACAAGCAATGCGACAGGGAGTGCATTTACGGAACCTAAACCTTCGCCACCCACTATATAGAGGACGCCAAAAACTAAAATAAAGGTTCCTATAATCTCTTGTACTAAATTCATAGGATAATTACGAATGGCAGGTGCGGTACAAAAAGTAGCTAGTTTTGCATCATAATCTTTGGTCACTTTATAGTGGTCATAGTAATGCAAATAGACTAAAAATGAACCAAGCATTGCCCCAATTAATTGAGCCAAGATATACATGCCTACCTTTGACCATGCAAATTTCCCAGTCATAGCGAGACCAAGGGTAACTGCGGGATTAAGGTGAGCTCCGCTGTAAGGAGCCACTACGAATACTGCAACGAATACAGCTATCCCCCAGCCCCAATTTATCATCATCCAACCAGTATTCGCCTTTACATCATTTGCTTTGGTATTCTTTAAAATGGCATTGGCTACTACCCCATTTCCTAATAACAACAAAATGGCGGATCCAATAACTTCAGCAATAAAAACGGACATGAGTTAATATTTTTTTATTCTAGAAATAATTAATTCTGCTACCAAAATATTCGGAATCCACGATAGCCATGCTATAATTTTATAAGCTTCGATAAATGAAAGACCTAGAATTCCTATTAATAAAGGAAGCCATAATCTCAAAGTTACGGCGGCAAATGTTAACGCATAACTTCTTATCATCCACTTTTGATGCTCATAGATCTCCTTGTTAATAATACATTGGAAAGCTCTTCGAGTACAATATAACCAAGCAATTGCTAAACAAAAGAATCCATATTGACTAATTTTTCCGCCTGTTGCAAAAAAAGCAATGTACAAACCTGCAAAGCCACTAAACATAACGCCAATGTAATAGAACTTACCAATAGCTCGATGCACGGAGAAATAATGCTTTCGGAAATAAGGTACAAATTGCGACCATCCAACCATTAGAACCAGTCCTCCTAATATAATATGGATGTAGAAAAATATATTCCAAGCTAAATTTTCTAATAGCCAATCAGGCTTGCTGGCTAAAAGTCCAAAAGTTCGTTCTTGAATGAAGTATGCCACTGGGTATAAACCAATCAAAATAGCAAAACTAGTAATAATAAATAGTGATATTTTCGAAATCAATCTATTCATGAGTATTTAAAGCTCCTCTTGGTATTCTTGAATAAAAAAATCTAGAAATAATGATAGTTACAATAGCGTTGATAGAAACATAGCTCCGCCTCCCGCTTAATAATGGGCGGCATAAGCTTATAATCGCTGTACTGATCCAATCGATGATTTTATCCATAAGCTTTCGATTTTTTTATCCTATTAAATGTAACAAAAATTATTTGCTCACAGATAATTAAAGTTTCAAGCTCCCTAATTGCGCCACCTTGGCGGCTTGCGCGGCCTAGCCGTTTGCCTGAGCAGCAATTGAATTGCGCACTTGATTCTACTCTTTCAAAATAGTATTCCCAGTCTGAATGATTAATTGATTATTATTAGTAAACGATTTAGGACTCCCATTTTCAAGATTTGAAGTTAACTCCACATCTTTTAAAAACAAATAGCCTTCGTTTAAAAATGCTCCGCCACCTGTTGGAGAGGTGGCATTTGTTAAAGTAATATTATGAAGATACACATGTACATCTGATGCTATATTGAAAATACGATTGCTTGCATTTCCAGTCAGCACAGAATTGGCAGCGTTTGTACCTATAATAACTACATCATTTGTAATGGCTATTTCTCCTCCTGATAAGATGATATGGTGATTGTCTAAAGCCGCTGGAATAAAAATTGTATCTCCACAGGCTGCATTTTCGATGATATTTCGCAATGAACCTATACCATTATCGCTGTTATTAAGAACGATGTGATTATTGTTTAAGTTTTTGCAAGGTTTAAAACCAGCAAATTCTCCATCGCATGTTTGTAAATTAGCAGGATTTGTTACTGTTATGGTATGACCAAGTTGATTATAGCCTGTCGCTGATTCCCAAACATCATTGCCATTTGACAATATGCTTGCAATTCGAATTGCATATTCTGATCGTTCATAAATGCTTGAAGAAGCATCCCCTAAGAATAGAAAAAGTTGATAATCCCCAGCTTCCATATAATAAGGTAAGCAGAAGGATTGGTTTAGATCAATACTCGATAATTCTCTAAACCAATATCTTGGATCAGTATCCAAATTAGCAAAATACTCTTTACCTGTGCTAGCATTTCTCATTACCAATTGAGCAGCTCTTTCATTATATGGCGCAGCAAAGCCTAGATTCTTTAAGCTTAAGTAAAAGTTGAAAGATCCTCCAGTTTCAACACTACTTTCAATTTCAGCATTTAATAAAACAAATCTATACCCTAATTCTGTTTGAATTTCATCCATACAATTCCCTATCCAATCTGAATTAACCTCAGGATAATTGAAATCTGCATTTAAATAGGAATAATGCATACGCTTTAATTCTGAATCAGCTCGGGCATCTGGATCAGTGCCATTACAATTGTCGTAAGGATTATAAGCAGAACAGGTCTCCCCTCCCATTGCAGTAAATTTAGTATCTGCTGCCAAATAAGGTTTAAGGTTCGTTGTATCTTCAGTAGATGAAGAAGAAGAATTTCCATAGTCATTATAGGTGCCGAAATCTGTAGAGGACGCTAAAATGCAATCGTTATGGAAAGCAATTCTAGCTTTATCTGTATTTTGATAAGCTTCAGCTTCGGTTAATGCTGCGACAGCAGTGTTCGCATTAATTCCATATACATACCGTTGCTTTAATTGAGGATATCTTACTTGAATCATCCTGTTTTCTGGCGTTGAGTTTAAAAGTGCTTCAACTACCTCACTTCGATCTAACCAATTGGTATCTGTTAAGACAAATGGGCTTTGGGAAGCGTCTCCAAAATAATCCGTATAATATTGTTCTCCCCAAGTACCAATAAAACCCATTTGAACCACCGCAATTACATCTGCATTCGCCTTCAAAACGTCCTCGAACTGCGCAATATGTTGTAAGACCCTTGCTTTAGGAGCATCACCATATGGTGGACAAATAAAGCTGCCACAATTACCCATATTTGCAGAGATAATGTATGCAAACCTAGGAATTATCTTGACCCCAGCATTCCTAACTGTATTAAAGTCAGTTTGTAAGTTATCTAGAAAAACGGCGCTAATCGAGTCATTAACAAAATCATCCAGTTCGAAGTATCTAAATACCAAACTTGCATAAATTTGATAACCATCATTATGTGGCTCATGTAAGCTTCTTCTACTTACTAATTCAGCTTCATTTAAAAAGGTATAATTAGATGCTTTTGTCTGAGAATATCGATAAAAACCTCTTTCTGGATTGATAAAATTTTCATCTGAATCAGTGTAATTTATAAGGCTAACTTGGCCATTAGATGCACGAATGAAAATAAATGATAAGAGGAAGGTGTAGATAGTAATTTTTAATTGGTAGTAATGCATGCAATTCAAAATTTATGAAAAACTATTTTAGTCAAACTATTTTTCGATTTATCCAAAGTCATTTTGGATACTCAAAGCTATACTTATATTTGCAAAAAAATAAAGGTTTTGACAGAGGAGGATTTGAACTTTATGTTAAAAGTAAAGAAATACTCTTGTTGTTATATTTCTTAACAACAATTAAATAAAGAATCTGTTTAAATCCCATCATAAACGCAATAGATGAAAAAAATATTCTTATTCAGTTTAAGTATACTCTTTATTAATTTGACTGTAGCTCAAGAGAATATGACTGTCAGTGGCTATATTAAAGATGCTAATAATGGTGAAACTTTAATTGGCGCTACAGCATTTGTTCAGGAATTGTCACTTGGAGCCACAAGTAATGAATATGGTTTTTATTCCATATCAATTCCACCTGGAAAATACACTATAGAATTTGCTTATTTAGGATTTCAAAATAATAAAATTGAAGTTGACTTATTAAATAATCAAAAATTGGATGTTGAATTAACTGAAGAAGGTGTTCAACTAACAGAAGTAGTCGTCACGTCTGAGGCAGAAGATCAAAATGTCACTCAATTAGAAATGAGTGTTAATAAATTGGAGGTTCAGACCATTAAGCAAATGCCTGCTTTATTGGGAGAGGTTGAAATTTTAAGAAGTATTCAACTATTGCCTGGGGTTACAACTGTTGGAGAAGGTGCAACTGGCTTTAACGTACGTGGAGGATCGATCGATCAAAATTTGGTCCTTCTGGATGAGGCACCCGTTTTTAATTCTTCTCACTTATTTGGATTCTTTTCAGTTTTTAACCCAGATGCAGTAAAGGATGTAAAATTATATAAAGGAGGAATTCCTTCTAGATATGGAGGTCGTTTGTCTTCCATACTTGATGTTAGAATGAAAGAAGGCAATAATAAAGCGCTAAGTGTTAATGGAGGAGTTGGGTTTATTTTCTCAAGGCTTTCTGTAGAAGCTCCGTTGATAAAGAATAAGGCTTCTTTTATTGTAGCTGCCAGAAGATCTTATGTTGATGTGTTAGCGGCACCTTTTCTCGAAGATGGACTAGAAAATTCAGTCTTAAATTTTTACGATCTAACCGTTAAAACGAATTACAATATCAATGAGAAAAACAGAATATTCTTATCAGGATATTTTGGTAGAGATAACTTTGGATTTGGTGATCAAGCTGGGTTCAATTGGGGTAATGCAACAGCTTCTTTTAGATGGAATCATCTATTCAATGATCGCTTATTTTCTAATCTAACTTTATACTACAGTGATTACGATTATGAATTAGATTTTGGTGACAAGTCAACGAATTCATTTGATTGGAATGCAAGCATTATAAATTATTCTATTAAAGAAGAATTATCCTATTACATAAATCCTAAGAATATACTTCGTTTTGGAGGACAAGGAATTGCTTATGTTTTTGAACCAGGAAATGCAATTGGCATAAGTGAAGGAGAAAGTAGAGATTTAAGTATAGCTAATAAATATGCCTTAGAAGGCGCATTGTATTTAGAAAATGAATTGGATTTTAATAAATTTAAATTTAATTATGGTTTGCGTTTTTCATATTTTAATTACACTGGAAAAGGTAATGCTTATGAGTATGGAGAGGCTGCTGTTGGGCAGAGAAGACCTGTTTTAAGTTCTGCTTTTTTTGATCAAGGAGAATCCATTCAAACCTATTCTAATTTTGAGCCTAGAGCATCTGTGAAATATCAAATTAATGGGGAGTCTTCCGTAAAAGCATCTTTTATGAGAACAGCTCAATACATTCATTTAATTTCCAATACTACTGCATCTACTCCAATTGATGTTTGGACCCCGAGTACAAACAATATTAAGCCTCAAACTGCTAATCAATTTGCGGTGGGATATTTTAAGAATTTCAATGATAATAAATATGAGTTATCAGTAGAGACTTACTATAAAACCATGTCAGATTTGGTAGATTATATTGAAGGTGCTGATCTTTTACTGAATGAGTTTATAGAAGGTGATTTATTAGCGGGTGATGGTCGAGCGTATGGTTTAGAATTAATGCTAAAAAAAGATAAAGGCGATTTTACAGGTTGGATAAGTTATACCTTAGCCAAAACAGAAAGAAGAGTTGATGGTATTAATGAGGATGATTGGTATCCATCAAGATTTGATCAGACCCATAATTTTACGCTAACTGCCTTTTATAATTTAAGTAAGCGTTGGGTTTTAAGTTCTAATTTTACTTTTATTACGGGAACCCCTACTACTTTCCCCACTAGTAGATACGATCAACAAGGGTATGTTATTCCACACAATGCAAATGAAACGCGGAACAACGTTCGAATACCTTCTTATCATAGGTTAGATTTTGGGGCGACGTTTAAAGCAAAAGAAAAACCTAATAAAAAATGGTCAGGCGAATGGGTCTTCTCTGTTTACAATGTTTACAGTAGAAGGAATCCTTTTTCAATTTATTTTAGGCAACAAACAGATAGAGTACCAATTGGTGAAAGAGTCAATACGGAAGCAGTACGACTCTCAGTAGTAGGAAGTTTTATTCCTTCCATTTCTTACAATTTTAAATTTAAAAAATAACAGATTATGAAAAATATAAGATATATATTCGCTTTAGCTGTTATCCTTTTTGGAATGAGTGCTTGCCAAGATGTCATTGAAGTGACCTTGGATGATGCAGAGGATTTAATCGTAGTAGATGCTTGGTTGAACAATAACCCTGAAGATCAGATTTTAAAATTGCAATTTAGTCAAGCTTATTTTAATAACGCATTTCCAACAGGAATCATTGGTGCTACTGTTTCAATAACAAGAGATGACGGAACAAATTTTGAATTTATCGATCAAGGAAATGGCTCTTATATTTGGACTTCTACAAATGGAGAAACACTTGGAAGTATTGGTTCAACTTTTGATTTATCAGTAACTAATGCAGCAGGCAAAAATTTATCATCAAGTACCATACTTCGATCTGCACCGCCAATCGATGAAATTCGCACTGAGTTTAGAGATGATGATTTTCGAGGAGAAGATGGTTATTATGCGGAGTTTTTTGCTAGAGATAACCCTGGTTTGGGAGATAACTATTGGATTAAAACATACAAAAACGGAAATTACTTAAATCAACCTGATGAATTAAATATTGCCTATGATGCTGGTTTTGATGCAGGAGCAGAAGTAGACGGTTTAATCTTTATTCCCCCTATTCGTGAGTTAATAAACCCTTTCGAAGACAGCCTCCCACCCTACGCTTTAGGAGATGAAATTAGAGTAGAAATACATTCCATTTCATTCGAGGCATTCTCCTTTTTTGAAATCGTAAGAGATCAAATCACTAATGGAGATAACACCATCTTTGCTTTGCCACTAGCAAATGCAAAAGGCAATGTAGCTAATGATACGGATGAGAGTGAGATTTTGGGGATGTTTAATGTGGCGGATATTTCTATTGGAGTGGCGGTTGTTCAGTGAACAATGCGGCTTTGCCGCGCAAAATGCCTTCGCCATGCAAAATACCTTTGGCACGCAAAATGGCTGCGCCATGCAAATCGCCTTTGAAAACCAAACTGCTAGGCCGAATAAAATTTTGCGGCTAATTCTAAACTTATCCGTATAATATCTCAATGCATATTGACTTTTGATGATAATTTGGGGTACATTGTTTCTGAACACACTAAATAATTAAAATGTATAAGTTTAACTTTAGAGGCGCTTCTATTTATAAAAAAGCCTTAAAACAAGCTATGGAGATATTTGAAATAACTAAAACATTTCCTAAAGAAGAAAAGTACGCATTGAGTGACCAAATAAGAAGAAGCTCAAGAAGTGTTTGAGCAAATTATGCGGAGGCTCCAAGAAAAAGGAAATATCAAAAACACTTTATTTCCAGATTATCCGATTGTGATATGGAAAATACTGAAACTCTTGTTTGGTTAGAAATAGCCCTAGCATCAAAATATTTAACTAAAGAACAAGATAATACTCAACTTGATATTAATACTCAAGTTGGTAAATTATTAGGTCATGTAATTAAAAATGTAGATAGCTATTAATTTCTAAAATACTCGTTAATTTACATAAAGCAGTGCTTTACGTACAACGGCTTTTTGCATGACGAAGTCATTTTGCGTGACGAAGTCACTTTGCCCGAAGGGCCGGTCGTTGCGTAACCTCGTGATAACAAATAGCCTCTTCTTCAAAAAAATGAAGGACCATAGATTTCCGAGTTTTATCTTTATTTAAATGAGCTTCGCCTCCATGTAAAAGATTTGCATGCCAGATGAGGATGTCTCCTTTTTTTGCAGTGAATAACTTCTTTTGAATAGAAGATTCAGCTACTTTCTTTTCAATCATTTTTTCGTAATCCGCGTAGGCTTTTTTACCCAGAGACCATTTTGTTCCTACATTGTCGAAATCTTTATTCAAAAAATAAGGAAGCTTGTGTGAGCCGGGATAGTAATGGACAGGTCCGTTATCTTCTTCAATATCTTCTAAAGCTATCCATACCCCTAAAAGTCCACCTAATGGAAAAGTTGTCATATGTAAGGAATCAGAATGAGTATGTTGTTCGCTTCCTGAATGTACAAAATTGATGCTTTGAAATAAGAACGCTTTACCACCGATGAGGAAATCATATAAGGTGCTGAGATCTTTATCGTATGCAAAATTTCGGATCAATTCAGAGTGATGGATCGCGAACATTATTTTTCGATTATTGTATTTGAAATTTACTTTTCCCTGTTTGACCATTTGATCAATTTCTTCGTTGATTTTGTCAATGATTGCTGGTTTAAAATAATCTTTAATTATGGCATAACCATTTTCTTTAAATCCTAAAAGAGAGTTTTGAGTTTCAGGATTGAATTTGTGAAAAACCGCTGCATTTTCTAAGGAATTGAGTTTAGGCTGATATTCTTTTTTTTCTAGATGTTCAAAGTCTTGGCTTGAAATTGAAGAATAATATCTTTTCCTTAGACCATATTTTTTAAATAAAGGAAGATTGTGTCGCAATGCCTTCTTTTGAAATAGATTGTATAATTGGTAGCTCCACTTTAATCCTTTTAAATACTCTAACATCTAAATATAAATTGTTTATCCAAAGATATAAAGATGTAGGGAGTACACAAATATTGTGTAGCTTCTAATTATGCTACAGCTGCTGTTTCAATTTATTCCTTAATTATGCAATTTCCTAAAATTCTAATATTTGCACCATTTTCATTTTTTAAAGGATTAACTGTTCCACTAGGAAATATAAAAGTACAATCCTCCATACTCAAATTTGCACTCCCTCCACTAGAAAAAACACATGGTGCATCCATGCTAGCAAAGCAATTTGAAAGTACTATATCTTTAAAATTACAATTTCCTAAAGCGTAGATTCCTCCACCGATTTGTTCACTTAGTTCAATGCCATCTGCATTCCCAAATTCTATGAAAAAGCCATCTAAGATACTCGAAGATACATTGGAATCTATTTTTACAACATGAAAAACATTATCTAATCTATCACCAATTAATTCAATATCTCCTGAAAGAATGCTTGGAAAATCCTGTGCATTTCGGTCTGTAAATTCCGGATTCCCGCTTACCGGAAAACCACCATAAATACTAACGTTCGCTGGAAGTGAAAAAGAATAATCTCTATTGTCAAATGTAGTTGGAAAAAAGGTGCCTTCAGCAACCCAAATTTCTTCCACTCCACTACATATTTTAGCTTTATTTAAAGCACTTTGTAAATTTGGATAGGCATTATCCCAATCTTCTCCAGAATTATTTCCTGTAGCTAACTGATTTACATGAATTATGGTTGGCGCATTACATGAATAATCATTTGACTTAACCCACACCGCATAAGATCTTGCTGGCAAATTTAGTTGAATTCTATTTCCATTGATAATCAATTCAGGGCTATTTGAATTTGATGTCAATTCACGTAAAGTGTCACCAGCTAAAAAACTTGACATGTTAATTTCATGCTCTAGTTTTAATGACTCTCCTGCAAAATTAATAGCAACAATCACTTCAGAACCCATTGCATTATCAGATAATTGGTAAAGTAAGGTGGTAGATTCAAAACCAGTTATGAAATTCGCATTATAAGTAGATCCAAAAGCATTCAAATAATCAACCGTAGAAGATCCTACAATATGATCAGCATGAATTCTCATTAATTCATTAATTTGACTTCCTAGTTCTTCTTCAGGACTGTTTGGTATTGCCGTTCCAAAATAATCTGGATAATAAACACAGGGCAAGCCCACCTGATTATTGGTTAGGGTATAAGCATAAGCAAGCATAGGATCATTTTGAACAGCTTGTCCAGCATCTCTAAAATCATGATTATTTACAAACGTTACTACTTCTCTACTACTGGCTCCTGCCTCATTTACCATTCCAGCATTAAATACGTTTCTAGCATCATAACCAAAAGCATCACAAGCATCTTTTAAGCTGTTCCTCAAAGCAAAATCAAATAACCTTATATCATAATTAGCTAAAGTGGAGGCGTTCATCCCCCCTTTTACATCATCAATCCAAGCTTTAAGTACTGTAGAATTTCCATCATAAAACTCTCCTACATTCATAGCACTCGGAATATTCTTTGCATCCAAGTTATTGAGTAATCTTGAAACAAACTGTGGATTAAAATGCTTTACCGCATCCATTCTCAAGCCTTTAATTTTAACATCATTAAAAAGCCATTCCGTCCAATCGAATAAAGTTGTTTGAGTATTCAAAACATTTTGATCATAATCATAGAAAAACCAAAGCCAATCCCAATCTCCATTCAACTGAGTTGGATTTCCATTCGGCTTAAAATTTTCCCAATTCATTCCACCTTGGCCAGAGGGCATTGCTGTAAAATCTGTGTATGTTTGGTACCTGATTTGATCTTGAACATTTGCACCAAGGGATCCATTCCATATTCCCGATATGTAATGATCAGAATAGTCTCCATTAGAATTAGTCATATAAATCCAAAGTGTATCACCAGCTAAATTTATATCAGAGAGATTTATAGTAACAGCAAATTCGTCAATTCCACAGAATCCTCCACAAGCCCCTACATCATCGATTGTTGCCTGCATGTCTACACCAAGGGGAACTGTATTATTACCTTGCCCACAATCACCACCGCCATTGCCTTCAATTTCTACAAGATTGGCTAAATTCTGAAAACCAGTAGTATTTGTTTCTACATAAAAGTTATAGGTCTTTCCGTAATAGTTCGGATGTTTAGATGCTGATGCAATCTTAAAGTAATAGGTTCCAGCACCATTACCTGAGGTTCCTCCGAGAGGTAAATAATTTCTATATCTATCAGAAGGAAAAGCATTATCTCCATTATTGACCTTAGTACAATCGAAGTTTTCTATCCAACCTTCCACTGCAGGATTATCCTCAGGCTTGCCTCCATCTCTGTGATTGTAAACTACATCAGCAATAGCGGCAATTCCATTGTTCCCTAAAGACGTTATTAATGCATCAACTTGCATTCGGGATGCAAAACCAGTTGGACCTAAACCAAACTCCCCCAAGTCATACAAATCCTGAGGATCGTAACCATTACTATTAGATCCAAAACTTGCTCGAGATAAAGGAGGTAACCACAATTGAGTAAAGCCCGCCTCTCCTAAGGATATTGCTTTAGTATTAAGCGTATCCGACCATTCTGCTCCATTAGCAGTTTTAGGATAATCCCAATACCAACCTTGCATCATAAATTCTTGACTAAATAGATTGGTGTATCCTAATAATACTAACAACAATAAAAATAGCTTTCTCATATGCAATATGGATTTAATGATTGTTAAATTGATGGGTTATTATCTTAGTGTCATGATGACACACTAATATAGGAAAAAATAATGATTTTATAAATTAATTTTGCTTTTGGTTATGTTAGAGATTTAAAATATCTTCCGCAAAGTCAAGGTGGATTTCCTTTTCATCATGGTTTATCTTGATCACTAATTTATCGTGTAAGGGAATATAAACTTCCTTTTCCTGATATTGCACCACCGCCATTTCTTGCTGAGGGAATTCTAAAACTTCTAGGATTACGCCAATGGGATCTCCAGCTTTATTATGCAGTTGATAATTTTCGCAAAAACTAAAAACTAGACTATTGGGACTTTCTATAACCTCCATCCCTTCTTTTTTTGCTACATAAAGTTTCTTGCCATGTAGATATTCTGAGGCTTCAGGACCGGTGATATCTTCAAACTTTACTAAAACGCCTCCTTTGTCTCTTATGTTTTCAATAAAGAAAGGAACTGCATCTCCTCTTACTTTTATGAAATATACATTGGTATCCATAGCGTAATCCCAGTACTGATCCTCGATGTGGACTCTGATCTCTCCTTTTGTTCCAAACGCTTTTTTAGTATATCCAATTTCTAACAAGTCCATCTCGCAATTTACGAATGATAGATAAATCATGGTAAGGTAAGCTAGATAAATTTTTGATATTAAAGTACATTCCTAGCTTCGTAAAGTTCTAAATTACAGTCTTCAGTACTTTGATTAGAAAATATGGGGATTTAGTTGAACTTAATTATAACTAATGGCATTAATTTAGTACCATTACATGCGAATTAAGGAAATTTATAAAAATCTATAATTTTTTGTAAATTCAATTTAATGTCAATAATAAATTATTAATAAAAATAACAATTGAATGGCAGACAGCTTCAATAAAAAAGAAAGAGAAAAGAAAAAAAGAAAAAGAGCTAAAGACAAAGCAGAAAAAAGAAGACAACGAAAAGAAGAGGGAGTAAAACCCATCGAAATTATGTACGTAGATGAAGACGGAAATCTAACCGCTACTCCTCCAGATCCAGCAAAAAAATCTAAAATTAAATTGGAGGATATAAATGTCAGTACTCCAAAATTGGAAGATCAAGAACCTCAAGGGCCTAGAGAAGGAAATGTCAAATTCTTTAACAATGAAAAAGGATATGGTTTTATCGAGGAAAGAGGCACTGGTCTAAGTTTCTTCGTGCACATTGACAGTTTAATAGATCCAATTCGAGATAGAGATAGAGTAACTTTCGAGGTAGGAAATGGACCTAAAGGACCGATTGCACTTGACGTGAAGGTTGTGAAAAAATAATATAGTTCATTATAAAAATTTATAGGCTACTAGACTTAACGGTTGGTAGCTTTTTTTATGTCTATTTCAAGAATTATTTATAGAAAAAATCTTGGAAATCATAACTTCCCGAAATAGTAACACTTAGTAAATATGTATTTTAGCATTATAACATTGAGTTAAAGTACTTTCGTATGTTCAAATTGATTATTTTTATTTTCTATTAAGTGCATAAAGAAATTAGCTACAATGAATACTAGTAAAATTTTTACCCTCCGATCAGCTTTGTTTCTATCCATCTTATGGACGATATCTTTTTCTGCATGTATTTCGGATAAAGCACGAAATTTAGAAGCTAAAAAAGAAATAATAGACGAAAAGAAAACCGATATCATCGAGAATAAATCATCCACAACACAACCAACACTTGAAGACGCTGTTATTTCGTTTAAATCTGCGACAAAGGCGAAATTGCTGAAAGATATGTTAATTGTTAAGTTGAAGAATAATACAGAAAAGCAAGATGTGTTATTAACCCAATTCTTGAGCAACTATGAAAACCTCCTAATGAAGGAAACATTTGATATCGACAAAATGAGTGTTTCTGAAGTGGAAGAGCTAGGTTATGCAATCTATTATTCTGAGGGAGACAGATACTTAGGAAAAAATACTGTATTTATTAAGGATGGAATTATACAATACTTAAATCCTCTTTCATCAAAATTTATCAATCTATATTGTGAAGACATAGATAATCCGTGTTGTGAAGATGCTGGTCTAAGTATAAGCCGAGAAACCTTAGTTCAGCGGGTATTTAATTGGGGCTTATTCGCAGATGAATCAAAGTCAACTGCATTTAGTGATATAGCTGAAGCAAGTTATTCAAGTTATAAATTCATATTATTTAATGGCCTCGATAATACTCCAGCCTTCGACTTCGAAACTAATAAATTTAATCAAGAGGCTTTAAGTGCAATGGAGGAGGTAGAATTGAATCATCTTAATACTAGGGCTGGAAGAGCATTTGAAGAATATATAGATGTACTTTTTGGAGAAGAATTCTTAAAAACAGATGTTGTTCAAGAATATTTAGATGATCTTTTTGAATAAATACCAAGCAATTTTATTATTGTATAAATTTTTTTATTGCTAATCCTGGCTTGCATGTATCTGAATTTTGTGTAAATTAATTAAATTGTAGGTCTTCGCCATAAAAACCAGTATGGTTGATTAATCATCCTTTTTTTATTTAATCTGAGGCAGATAAGCGACAGCCTTTATTTCTATTAATAAATTTGGATGAGGTAATTGATGAACGGCCACGGTTGTTCTTGTTGGACCAGTATGGTCAAAGAAATTTCCGTACTCTTCGTTATAGCCTTTAAAATCATTCATATCTACTAAAAATGTGGTAATGTCGATCACGTTTTTAAAGCTTGCATTCATGGACGCTAATAAGCTATTTATATTTTCCAAAGTTGCTTTAGTCTGCGTTTTAATATCCAATAACCAATAACCATTTTCATCTTGAGTTGCGCCTGCGTGCGTATTATCAGGCAGTCTACTGCTAGTGCCAGATACATAAATAAAGTCACCCACTCTTTTCACGTGAGGATAATTGCCAAGGGGTTGAGCTTTATCAGTTAATACTTTTGTTGACATTTTATTGGGTTTATAAGTTCATTAATTTATTATAATATAAGTCAAGAGGAATCCTTTCAAAATCATCTTTTGCGCATAGTTTCAGTAACAAATCATCCTGTTTTCTTCCTTTCTCTTTTGCTTTTGCATAAGGTAAATTGGGCTGAAAAGTAACAAGGGAATATTTAGAATAATAATCAGGGAATTGTTGTTCTAATTGCATTTCAATTTTACGCTTTCGCATAAATGGTACATCATCTACCTTGTCCCGCATTTCATAAAAATTATCAATAGCTAAATCAGCTATTGCGTTAGTATCGTCCGTTCGGTCATTCTGAAATGCATTGAATAAAGCCTCCCAATTATCACCATGTTTTTCAAATAAATCATCAAAAACTCGAACATCCTCAAAAGAGGCATTCATTCCCTGACCATAAAAAGGAACGATTGCGTGGGACGCATCACCCATTATTAGAGACTTTCCATAAGCTTGCCAAGGGTAACATTTTATAGTCCCCAAAGTGCCAACGGGGTTTTCAAAATACTCTTCTAAGTAATGAGGAATATATGGCAATAGAGATGGGAAAAAATTTTCGAAAAAGGCTTTTACTTTTTCTTTAGTATCTAAGGCATCAAATCCTATTTCACTACCATAAGGATGAAACATGGTCAAGGTAAAGCTTCCATCTAAATTGGGTAATGCAATGATCATGAAATGGCCTCTTGGCCAAATATGCAATGCTTCCTTATGAATTTTCCAAGCCTGATTTTCATCTGGTAAAATACTCAACTCTTTATAACCGTGACGCAAAAAATCTTGACTATAATTGAATAATAGATTAGTGGTCTGCGCCAACATCGCTTTTCTAATTGCAGATCCTGCGCCGTCAGTTCCAATTACAACTTCCCCTTGATCACTTCCTTTATTTCCATCTCGGTCTTCAAATTCAACACTCGCTTTTTTAAGATCTACATTACTGACTTTAGTATTAAAGATAATTTGCACATGATCATGTTGATCTGCTTCCTCCAATAATACAATATTTAGACCAGATCGAGATACTGAATTAATGTAATCTGATCTCCTGCCACTATAAGGAGATAGAAAAGGCTTTTCACCTAAGGGATGAATCATTCTACCCTTCATTGGAATGCATTCAGATAGCACTTTATCTTTTATACCCACACGTTCCAAAGCTAAAAGCCCTCTAGAAGACAAGGCAAGGTTTATGGATCGACCGGCGTCCTTTTCTCCCTTTCTCATATCTGGGCGCTTTTCATATAGCCTTACTTGAAAACCACGTTGAGCCATTCGTACCGCTAACAATGATCCACATAATCCTGCACCAACAATTATTATTTTCTTTTTATCGCTCATATTAGGATTGAATTGCTTCTTTTAAAATTTTACAAAATTTATAAACATCTTCAAAGGAATTATATAATGGCACTGCTGAAACTCTAATCACATCCGGTTCCCTCCAATCTGCTATTACTCCTTTGGCAGTAATTTTTTCAAACAAGGCTTTGTCCGCGTTTATAACTTTAATGGACAGCTGAGAACCTCTTCTAGCGGGATCACTTGGGGTAATAATCTTAACCACCTCCTCCCCTAATTCCTGTATTAAAAATTCCATGTAAGCCGTCAACTTTATCGCTTTTGATCTTAAGTTTTCTATTCCAGCTTCATCAAATATTCTCAAGGATGCCCAAATGGCAGCCATTGATAAAATAGGCGGATTGCTTAATTGCCATGCCTCCGCTCCCGGAATGGGATCAAAACCATCCCGCATTTTAAAACGCGTTTTTTTGTTATGTCCCCACCATCCCGTAAATCTCGGCAAGTCGTGGTTATAAGCATGCCTTTCATGAACAAAGACACCACCTAAACTTCCTGGACCCGAATTCAAATATTTATAATTGCACCATACTGCGAAATCACAGCCAGCGTCATGAAGATTCAATGGCAGATTGCCTGCGCCATGCGCACAATCAAATCCAATTTTCGCTCCTGCGGCATGTGCCCACTGAGTTATGCGAGGCATATCAAAATATTGACCTGTGTAATAATTTGTGTTTCCCAATAAAACTAAAGCAATCTCATCCCCTTGCTCTTCTAATACTTTTTGGATATCCTCTTCTCGAATGCATTCTTCTTGGTCCCGTGCTTTCAGTTGAATCAAACAATCTTCTGGATTCAATCCATGAAATTTAATTTGAGATTCTGCAGCGTATTTATCTGATGGGAAGGCATCAGCCTCAATAATGATTTTTCTTCTTTTACCTTTGGGTTGATAAAAGGATACCATCATTAAATGCAAATTCACCGTTAGGGTATTCATAACCACGACTTCAATTGGTTTAGCACCTACCACTCTTGCCATTGCACCAGTTAAAAATTCATGATAAGGCATCCAAGGATTTTTAGCATGGAAATGTCCTTCCACACCGTAATTCTGCCAGTCTTTTAGCTCCTGCATTAGGGCTGCTTCTGTAGTTTTTGCTTGTAAGCCAAGAGAGTTTCCGCATAAGTAAATATAAGGTTGTCCATTGCTTTGTAATGGAAGATGAAACTGATTCCGATACTTTGCCATAGGATCTGATTGATCAACTGATTTAACGAAGGCAAAGGTATTTTCATAATTTATACTTTTCATTATTATATTCCCATTCTATTTTTAAAAGTTGGATCATGATCAGCGCCTAACCATTTCAAAACATTTTCAAACCACAATTCATCTCTCTGCTTTGAACTTAGGATAGATTCTTGAACGGCAAGATCTAGAATCTTTCCAGGATAAGAAGATTGAGCATCACTTTCCATTTCACCTAAAGGATAAGGATCATCTAATCCCATCAAAATTTGATTAGTCCCCTTCAACCGCTTTACCATTAAATCCAATGAAAAGGTATCATGCACTAGAGTATCAAAAAAGATATTGGGATGTCCAACTGCTTTTCTTGGATGTGTCATTCCTTCAAATAAATCTGGACGGCCATCGAATCCTTGTATTCGTCTGCCTAAATTCATTTGAGCTAATTGACCTCCGTGTGCAAAGCAAACTCTAATATCTTTATATTTATCTTGATACCCTCGGAGGGTGTAAAAATGGTACGCATCTGCGCATTGCGCTAACATCCAAACCAGATGAAACCGCCACGCAGTATTTTCTAAATGAATAAATTTCTCACCATCATAAGGATGAATTTCAATAGCTAATTTATATTTATTTGCTAATTCTAAAATTGGCTCAATATCTTGATCAAAAATACACCGCCATTTACCAATGGTATCCATATAATGGGTGGGTAGACATAAGACTTTTAATCCTAGTTCTTCCACACACCTTTCAATTTCCCACAATGCTCCTGCCACAAATGCACAATGCACCACAAATCCACAGGTAAATTTATCCGGGTGATCATGTTGAACTTTTGCATTAAAGTCATTTTGAAATCGAAGGACTTTTTTTAATTCTTCCAATCTTAATCCATTGCCGTATAATTGGGATAGATTCAACACTACTGCATGATCGATCTTATTACGATCCATCCACTCTAATTTTTCATTTAAGAAAAAACTAGAATCGGTTACAGGCCGTTTCCACCCTTTTTGCAACATATGTTTACGTTCTTCATCTACCCAAAAGATTTCCTTATCTTTCATAAAAGCAGGAATTTGCTCTGGATATGGCAACAAATGTGAATGTCCGTTTATTCTTATCAAATCATTTGATTTTAATACGATACACAAATATTTTTAGGCTCGGTAAAAAAGCGCAAAACTTCAAAGCCCCCTTCTCTTCCCACTCCAGATTGCTTTTGACCACCAAAAGGAGTTCGTAAATCTCGATTAAGCCAAGTATTAATCCACACTATACCGGCATGAATGTCTTTACTAAGTCGATGCGCACGGGTTAAATTTTGAGTCCAGATGGTTGCTGATAAACCATACGCTGTGCTATTAGCTAATGCCAATGCTTGATCGTCATTATCAAAAGGACTAATGGTTACTACTGGTCCAAATATTTCTTCCTGATTGGTTCTACAATCAGTTGCTAGACCTTCAATTATGGTAGGCTCAATATACCAGCCATTTTCAAAACCCGTGGGATGAACAGCATTTCCACCACATAAAATTTGCCCGCCTTCTTCTTTTGCTATTTTAATGTAGTTTAAGATTTTTTCATAATGCACTTTTGAAACTACGGCTCCTAATTTTGAGCTAACCTCTAATGGTGGTCCTACTTTTCTATTCTTGGTATGTGCAACAAAATCCGTTTTAAATTTGTCGTAAATAGATCGTTCAATATATATTCTAGAGCCACATAAACATATTTGTCCTTGGTTTGCGAAAGAAGAAGCTATGGTAGTTTTAAGCATTTTGTCATACTCGCAATCAGCAAAGATCAAATTGGGATTCTTCCCTCCCATCTCTAAGGATAATTTTTTAAACATAGGTGCAGCTACTTTTGCAATTTCTTGACCTACTTTTGTACTACCTGTAAAAGAGACTGCTTTTATTGCTTTATGTTTACTCAATTCCGCACCGACATTTGGGCCTGTTCCATGAACAATATTCAATACTCCTTTTGGAAGACCTGCTTCTATGCAAATTTCAGATAATAAAAATGCAGTCATAGGAGTAACTTCTGATGGTTTAGCAATGACCGTATTCCCTGCGGCAATCGCCGGTGCTATTTTCCAAGTAAATAAATATAAAGGCAGATTCCATGGAGAAATGGCCGCCACAACGCCAAGTGGTTGACGTAATGTATAGTTTATGGCATCGATGGTTGCGTGGGATTCAGAAGCAAACTGCGTGATGGCTTGTGCAAAAAATCTAAAATTACTAGATGCTCTTGGGATGTCTACTCTTTTAGCTAAGATCAAAGGTTTACCATTATCAATAGATTCGGCTTCCGCCAAAAAATCCAACTTAGCTTCAATTAAATCTGCAATTTTATTTAAAATCCTACTCCGATCTTGTATAGATGTATTCGACCAATTTGGAAAAGCACTTGTTGCCGCTTGAACTGCAAGTACAACATCCTCCTTATCAGAGCTTGTTGCTTGCGCATAAACCGATCCTATTGAAGGATCATATATGTCCAGCCAATTACCGCTCTTACTTGGCAGAATTTCTCCATTTATATAATTGAACACTTGCTTCATTTCGATTTTTTTTCATAATAATAGAAACCTAAATCCTTGCCTAACGCATCCGGTAAATCGGGAAGCTCAGATCGTGGAATCAGCAAACTAGAAATACTAGTAAGGTCTTTAAATATTTTATGCTTCTCTGCTGTTTTAGCTAAATATTCATGACCTGAAGATCCTCCGGTTCCCATTTTATTACCAATCATCCGCATTACCATTTGTGCATGTCGATATCTCCAAGTGGTCAATAGCTCGTCAATATTCATTAATTCCATCAGAAAGTTATAAGGGATATTTAATATTGGTTTTTCTCGGTATAAGTTAATCAATAATGCGCCAATAGTCGCCTTATAAGACATTCGTTGTTTCCCTTCTGCGATCAGTTTATTGTGTTCTTCCTCATTAAGCACAGATTTAAAATATGTATTAGTAGATCCAAGCATTTTAAGCCGCATCGCTTTCATCTTATCTGAAAGATAGTCTGTTGCTTCTATAGCTGCTTTTTCTTTTTCAAGCATCCTGTTTACTGCCCGTTGGTAAGATTCAAAAAAGTCGTAATCGCCAAATTCTAAAAATGGAATACGTTCTAACCAGTCTTCTACCAACTCAAAAAGACTTCCTCCTTTTTCTACTTTTTCTAATAGTGATTTTTGCTCTTCTGTAAATACAATTTTATAAGAATGTCCATTGTAAGTCATTCGATCTTCTTCTCTCAATCCTAAAGTAGACTCAATCATTCTAAATTGAAAACTTTGAAATCCAGAGGCAGGAAATAGATAATCTCTAAATTCTAAAAAATCCAATGGAGTAAGCGTCTCCATTACAAAAATTTGCTTAATCACTAATTCCAATATTTCAGAAATACGTTTTAATCGGAGTACGACTTGATTCATATTTTCAGCGTCAACGGTATCTTCTCGAAACATTTCACAAATAGAGTCCAATTCATGAATGATCTGTTTAAACCAAAGTTCATAAACTTGATGCATAATGATAAATAATGTTTCATCATGCGCTTCATTATCTAGCAATTTACTTTTTGGCATCTGCGCATCCAGTAATTTTTCTAATTGTAAATAACTATGATAATGTGTTGTAGTATATTTTTCCATAAAATTTAAATTTTTGAGCTATCAATCACACCAATACTTTTACCAATATCTCTAGCTCCTTTTCTTAATATTTTTAAATAATCTTTCATTTTTCTTTCATCAAATCTATTAGCAGGACCAGCGGCACTTAATGCGCCAAATATATGGCCATTCATATTATAAATAGGTACAGCCAAGCAAATTAAACCTATTTCCTTTTCTTCTTTATCTAAAGCAAATCCAAATTCTAAAACTTTCTTTAATGCTGATTTTAATTTTGATTTATTAACTATCGTATTTGCGGTATATCCTTCTAATCTAGTATTTTTCAAATACTTACTGAGTGCTGCTTGATCTAATTCTGCTAGTAGTACTTTTCCAAGACCTGTGCAATAAGCAGGACTTGGTGCCCCAATTACGGAATTTAGCGTTAAGCCTTTTGGACTTTCTACTTTATCAATCATCACCACTTCATGATTATTCAGTATCCCTAAGTGTACAGTCTCTGTTATTTGCTCTGCCACTAATTCTAATGTAGGATGAGTTTTAGAAATAATAGATTGATTTAAATTAACTCGGTTGCCCAATTCAAATAGCTTCAAGCCTAAACTGTACTTTTCCGTACTATCGTCTTTCTTCAAAATACCAAGATCACACAAAGTAGCCATCAGCCGATAAGTCGTACTTTTATTAGCCTTTAATTCCATTGCTAATTCCCGAACTCCCCAGGTATGTCTTTCACTGGTAAATAGTTCTAATATTTTAAAAGATTTCACTACGGACGCATTAAAGGACTTGCTTTCCATAAATAATTGTGTTTTAATAAATGAAACGCTGTTTCATAAAATAAATATACACATTTTTTTTCTAATCCTGCAAACAAATTATCTGCATTACGCAGCCACTTATCCCTTACGTGGCGCAGTCATTGCGCGGCGACGCCGCTTGACATGCGTTGGCATTTTACTATCTTTACATTATGATAAGAATAGGTACCTATAACATTTTAAAAGTTGACACCATTTCGGAATTAGCCTATTATTTAGTTGATGAGGAAAAAGATGCTGCCATTTTGAATAATGACGGTATTAAGCAGAAATTTGAGGTAGGTGAAGCTATTAAAGTATTTGTTTATAAGGATAATGATGATCGATTGATTGCCACTCTAGATAAGCCAAAGATTCTATTGAATGAATTTACTCCACTCAAAGTAATAAGTGTAACTAGCGCTGGAGCTTTTTTGGACTGGGGTTTACCTAAAGATTTATTTGTTCCATTCAAAGAGCAGTATAAGAATTTAGAAGAAGGAGAAACTTATCTATGCTATTTATATTACGATGAGGATAGCGAGCGATTAGCAGCATCCACAAAATTGAGGAAATTCTTAGTTGAAGAAGAAACCTATGAGGTTGGAGAGGAAGTTAATTTATTAATCTGGCAAAAAACCGATTTAGGATTTAAAGCAATTGTTAATCGAGAAGCAGAAGGCTTACTTTATCATAATGAAATATTTCAAGAATTACATATCGGTCAAGAAATCACTGGATACATTAAAACGATAAGAGAAGATGAAAAAATGGATTTAGTGCTTCAAAAGCTAGGCCATGAAACCATTGAGCCTAATGCTAAAAAAGTGCTCGAAATTTTGAAAGCTGCTGGTGGTGCACTAGATCTGCATGATAAGAGTGATCCTGAGGAAATTAAGAGACGGTTGCAGATGAGTAAAAAGGCGTTTAAGAAAGCGATTGGTACTTTGTATAAACAGAAGTTGATTTTGATTGAGCAGGAAGGGATTAGATTGAATGGTTGAATGATAATCAGAATGATTGATTATTAGAACGGTTTAATCATAAAATGATAAATCGAATATTGTCATCCCGAGCGAGCGCAGCGAGACGAAGGATAAGGCAGTTTGTTCCCACCCTCATTTCTTGCAGCAAGCAAGAAAATGTATGAGCGCAGCAGGAAGGAAAGTTCATTAACTTTACCACTAGATTGACTGAAAGCTTGTGTGCCATATAAAAGAGCTAATATTACAATCTGAAAATTTCTCAGCAAATTAATATTAATTAAAAAAACATAATATTCACTTTCCAAGTCGTTGGAATTACAATAAAGCAAGCTATCAACTTCAGCTGAACTCGAGCTAAGCAAAGTTGACAATTTTCTTAGAAAAAATGATCAAAAGGCTTCCATGACCAGCATCTCTTTTTTCAAATTCGCTCTAATTTCGCCTAAGGTCATTTCTTTAAGCAATTTACCATCTTTATAAATGGTTTTAAATAATCCTCCTGCTTCTTCTTCCCAAGAAACATTTTCGCTCAACACTAATTTTCCATCTAGATTATAATCTAATCTTAATAATCCCTTTGCTGATTTTTTAGTCCCATTATCAGTTTTAGGATCCTTAAAAATAGCTCTTCCTACCCCATCCACTTCTCCGTAGGTGGCTTTCATTGCAAAGCCAAAAGTATCTCGTGTATTGTATTGATAAGTGAAAGACCCTATTCCAAAAACAATATTGGTAGTCGCAAAACCTTTCGCTTTTAAACCATTACAAATTCTATTGCATCGATCTATGGTAATGCTATCGCCATAAATCAATCCAATGTGCGGATCTAATTCTTTAAAGCCTTTGTCATTTACCTTTCCTCCAAATACTTCCCATAAACATTCAATGCTTCCTTTATATTCAGGACTTTCCTTTTCAGCATTTGGGTCTCCACAAATAACATGCACTGGATCTCCAGAATCTGGACGAATAACTACCTTCCCATCTCTTTTCAATATATCTTCTTTTAACTGCGGAATATACTCCGTTAGCACTTTATAGTAATCCCAAGTATCTGAAACAATGCTTACAATTCCTGATGGATATATCTCATTGATTAACCTTCGGAAGGTATCTATCTCGTTCAAAACAGTACCCATCGACATAACGGAATGTTCCGTGGCTGGAACACTTCCACCTACTAATTCTTTATCAGAATTACAATTGTAATATTGCTCTAGAAAATCTATGGCTGGAATCGTATCGGTACCTGTAAAACTCAATAAATGAGCTGCACCACTCATCATCGCAGCTTCCATCCCAGCTAAACCTCTAAAGCTAAAATCATGACCTTGCCAATCTACAAATGATAAATCAGAGGCAGTTTCCATTGCATTACGATCTAATAATTTTCGATACTGAAAAGCAATAGTGGCAGAGGTACATGGCATCCATAAAATACAGGACATCAATGACTCCAAGAAATTAGTCAACCAAAAGAATTCTGGCAATGTGTTTTTCATCGTCAACATGGGAATTCTCATATCGACCACCGTACCTTCTTCCACAGCTTTAATCTCAATTGGCAAATAACCCAAGTCATGCAGCGCTTCCACGTGTTCATAAGTGATCGCATCAGGGCCAAGATAAGTAGTCACTCTTCTCTTGTATTGAGCTACCACCTCTGCTTTTGGGCGATTGAAGAAGTTAGTATTAAAATCTTCAATTAAATATTTCTTGATGAAATATTGTAAGCCAAAGAACACCACTTGTTCAACACCTTCAAGTCTACTCTTTCGAGGTGTCCAATTACTGTAAACTAAAGTGGTTTTTTTGGGGTATTGACTTCTGTGGTCTACTTTGTAACCATCGGAATAATGCATGCTGTTCATAGTAATCATTTTATAGGTTCAATAATGTTGTTAATTCAATCTGGTTTATATTTTGATCTTTTATGGTTTTAAATGCATCTGTAGTGTAAATTTCATCAAACACTTCTGTCAAATGATCACTTCCTTTGCTGAAAATTCCATGTGTCACAATAAGGATCAAAGGACCTGCATTTTTCTTTTTCAACTCCTTTGCTAATCCAATAAAAGTTCCTCCGCCATCACAAATGTCGTCTACGATCACACAAGCTTTATTTTCTAAATCATCTGCGTTTACTTTAAAGGAACTTAATCGTCCTGTAGAAATGTCTCTAACTTTAGAACATTCAACAACCTTCGAAACTTGTAAGGCTTGAGCAACCTTATAAGTTTTTTTCATAGCTCCTGCATCTGGGGCAATTAGTGTATAATCGGTTTTATTATCTAAGACCTCTTTTACAAATACTATGTTTTCAATTACATGGACGTTTTTAAGTAATGCAGGACAAACATCTGAATGCGGATCTATGATATTAATTCGTTTTAATTCTAATCCATTAATAAGTCGGGTATAAACTTTTAAACTAAATGGTTCTCCACTAATCATAATCCGATCCTGCCTTGCTCCTGGAAAATATGGCATTAGCAATGAAATGTCTCCAACATTCAATTGGGTTAATGCATTATGCGCCATAAAAAGAAAGCCCAAATCGTTAAATGATTTGGGTCTACATGTCATTAGTATATTTGTTCCAGGTGCAATCTCATCTACAATCTTTATATGTGGTTCACCCCCGTTAAAGGTGAAGGCTTCATAATGTAAACTTTTTCCAAAAGGGGTAAATTCATTATCTAAGTGTATATATTTCATCTTAATTTCTTTTGTTAGTGCAATATATGGGAAAGGAATAACCAAAGTCAAGTAATTTGTGTATTATTTACACAAAATAGGATTATTTAACGTTTTGGTAGGGAGTTTTGAAGTGTGGAACTTTAACTTGAGAGATTATCGAGCTCTTTTATGCTCGGTCAACATATGGGTAGCTATTCAATGTTGTCATCTTCTCCCGCCCAAAATGCCATCGCTTAAAAGGTAACAACTTGGCATTGATAAGGGTTGCTTTGTGAATGAAGATTGCAAGCATTAATTAATGAGACAGATAAGAGAAGCAAGGTAACAATTATACTTCGAATACAACTCCTGATTTCTTTAGTTTGAAATACTTAGTTCTATTGAATCTAAAAAGGGAACCAGGCCTTCCCTTTCCTTTCGAGACTTTTTCATCAAGCTCTTCCAAAATGTTTAATTGTAAAAATTTCTTTTTAAAATTTCGTCGATCTATAGATTCATTATAAATTAACTCATACAATTTGTGGAGATCTGAGAATGGAAATTTTTCATCTAATAATTCAAAGCCAATTGGTTGATAACCAATTTTACCTCTCAATCGATTAACCGCTACATCTATAATTTTGTTATGATCAAAGGATAATTTTGGAAGCTCCTTTATATTTATCCATTTTGCTTCTTCGGCATCCGTGGAGGCGTGAAGCTCAAAATTGGATTTTCTAACCAGTGCAAAGTAAGCAACAGAAATCACTCGATTTCTTGGGTCTCTATTAGGCGATCCAAATGAATATAATTGCTCCAAATAATTTACGTCAATTCCAGTCTCCTCCCTCAGCTCCCGTTCTACAGCTTGATCGAGGCTTTCTTTATCTAATACTAAGCCACCCGGAAGCGCCCATTTCCCTTTGAATGGTTTAGCCTTACGTTTTATTAACAGCACGGATAACTCGGAAACTGCATATCCGAAAACGACCGCGTCTACGCTTACTTTTATATTTTGATTAACGCTAATAGTTCCTATTTTTTATACAAAGATAATGGACTTTTTTAATTGCCTATATTTTACACACACTTCCACACCCACACACACCCTCACTCCTTCACTCAACCTCACACTTCCACTTCCACACTCACTCTCAATTAACCAGTATTTCATCAATAAAGATCCAGCAATTCGCTCCAGGTGCTGGATGCCAATCTGGATTTTTTAAATTACTAATGATCTCAGTTTTTAAATAACGAGCTTTTTCAGTTTCAAATTCAATTAGAAATGTTTTTATTTCAGGTGGGCTTGGCTCTCTTGCGATTGCTATGGAGGTAGTGCCCACCAATTTGAAATTGATATTATCATTAGAAGTGTAAACCTTAATAGCTTTAGGAAAGAAAATATAAGAATTTGAATCTTCTAATGCACCAATAGCCACACTGGATATATTCTCAGCCTTACCAAGATCAAGTTTAGCCACTAGATGTTCATTTTCATAACCTAACCATTTTCCATCTGTAAAGGCAATGCTACCTTTCTCAAAATCTGAAAGTGTATTGCCTCCTTTTCCTTTATATCTGTCATTGGGTAGCTTTTGTAATTTTACTTTCTTTATTTCATACGTAGCTTTTGTAAAGACTTGTTCAGTCACATTAGATTTCTGCCAACCCTCTTTGAAAGAGATCGCCTTTAAATGGGAAATTTGATCAATCACAAATCTGCCAGTATATTTAGGAGAACTCGAATCAGGTATACTACCATCCAGAGTATAATGGATATCCTCATCTTTGAAATTCAACCTTAGCTCAATACCGAGGGTGTCTTCAAAAATCTCTTTTTCAAAAATAATAAGGGGTGGTTTTAATTTTGCATCACCAAATAATGCTGTATCTAATTGATGTTGTACCTTAAGCAAAGGTTTATCATTACGTAGTGATTTTACGCCCTTCTCGCTTACTTTTGTCTTCCAAAGATAAACTTGTTCTAAAGCTGCTAATTCTTTCAAACTCTCCAATCCTTTATCGCTAATATCAGTTCCATATAAATTAATTCGTTTCAGATATTTTAAGGATTCAATTTCTTCTAATGCCACATCATCGATTGCAGTTTCTTGTAAATCTAAATTCTCTAGATTTTTAAAACTTGCAATACTAGATATCATATCAGAATTAAGCTTGGTAAAACTAAGATCTAAATGTTTAATATGCTTCCCAATTTTTTTGAGCTGTTTTACTTTTGATTTACTAATCGAAGTATCATAGGCCATAGAAATAGAGAAGGTTTTATATTCTGAATCCAAAGGATAAACTTTAATATCCTCGTCAATTAAACCCTTTATTGCAGATGTATTGGCTGGTCTAAGATTGAAAGATTGGGTAATAGATGAAGTTTCATATTTCTTTAAAATTTTCTCTATATTTTCATCTTTGTCCAATTCGCCAACTTTCTTTTGAAAAACAGCACCTTGGTTAATCCACCAAGTAAGGATTTGTATTTCGTCATTGGTTAATTGTACTTTTCCATCTGGCGGCATATGTTTTTTCTCTACTTTTTCGAGATGGATTCTTTCCATCATGGAGCTTTCCTTTGCATTTCCACTTATAAAAATAGGTCCTTCTTTTCCTCCTTTTTTTAATCCCTCAATAGTGGTCATAATTAGTTCTCCTTTTATTTTTTGAGGATTATGACAACTAGTGCATTTTTTAGATAAGATAGGTTGAACAATTTCCTCAAAGACAAAAAGTTCGTTAGCATTTTTCACTTCTAAAACTTGGTTAGTTTCGTCTTCAAATAGATAATTATTTCCATGGGTGAGACTACCTCCAAAATGACCGGTAATATTTAATAGTATTATATTGACAATGAAAAAAGGCAAGTACAATTTACCCCATCTTTTATGAGTTCTAAATTTTTCCAAAAGGAATAGAAGCATAATACCGATTGTCAAACTAATAGCGAACCAGAAATGTTTACTAAGTAAAGATTCATCAAAACTTCCAGCTTTAAGCATTATCCAGCCTGTAAAAGATGCAAGTATTGCACTCATGGCTGCTAGACTTAATACAAATGATACAGATTTTCGAAGATGATCAAATTTATGATACCTACTCGCCAACTCCATTATAAATGCCACTATCAATATTCCGATTGGAAGGTGGACCAATAATGGATGAAGCTTTCCGATCACTATTCCTGTCATATTATTCCAAAATTATTTCATCAATAAATAGCCAAGGTGTGGTGCCTTTTCCTTGGTGCCAATCTGGTATAGATGTCAAACTTTCAACGCGCAAAGTGATTTCTGAAACTGGATACTGCTCTAATGGTAAACTTAAATAAGCAAGACTGGAATTCTCGTTCTCTAAGGGTTCAGGAAATTTCTTTTCTCCAATGAGCTTACCATTTGAACTACAGGACAATGCCGCTGGCAAGAAAATCCAAGAACCATAATCTTTAAGACAACTTAAGTGAATAAATTTAATAGTAGTAGCTTTTTTTAATCTTATGGTAATTTTAACATCGGGTTGTTTAAATCCTGACCAATCATTTCCCATTTTATAATTTAAATTTCCTTTTTGCATATCCATTAATGAAGAAGCTCCGCCGCCTGGATATTTTGCATTAGCCGGAGTATTCAAGATAATCTCATCAATAATATTTTCAGACTTTATTTGTAATACTTGTTGAGAGACCGTTTCACTAGCATTCACGATAGGATGAATGGCTTTCACTTTTAAGGTTCCAGATTGTTTGAGCACAATAGACCCATCATATTTTAAACTGCTAGAATCTGGATCGCTATTATCAACAGTATAATAAATAGTTGCATCAGGAGCTGATTGCTGCAATCTAACAACACAAGAATTTTTAAAAAGGACAGAATCTATTTCCACTATTGTTTTTGATAATTGGAATTGCTCACTTTGCGCAAAGACAATGGGTTTTGAATTTATCATTACTTCTTTCTTCGTCACTTTAGATCCGCTACTAGGACTACAAGCAATCAAGCACAAAAAAATAATATAGAAAATAAAGTATTTCATACCCTATATAACTTTATTGGATAGGTTTGGCCTGCATTCCATTGTGCAATGTATAAATTTTCATCCTCATCAATACAAACATCATGTGGGTGTTGAAATACCTTGATGGTTTGATGCATTTTTACTAGTTGATTATCAGCATAAATTGGTTTACTTCCACCTGGAGCTGAAGTTAATTTATTCTCTTCATTAAGAATAGAAATAAAACCAGTATTTGCAGAACCCTCAGCCGACCATATAGTTGCTAAATAAACATGTTTATTTTTAATGACAGGTCTACAAATAAACGCACCTGGTAGTGCTATACTTTCAATATATTTTCCTTGCATACTAAAACGTTTCAACTTATTTTGAATACGAGCAGTAACTAAAAGTGTCGCTTCCTGTTTTCTATTATCTATGCAAATACCATGAGCATTATCAAAATTGGAATTCCCTTTACCTTTGCCTCCAAAGATATTTTGTAATTCACCTTTATGATTATAATGGATAATGTATTGCAAACCATATCCGTCCGCAACGTAGATGTCACCATTGGCGGCAATAGCCGTTTCTGTGGGTAGATATTGATTAGCTAAGCTATATTTTTCGCTTTCTTGTGGAAAAGGAATTTGCATTACTACTTTTCCATCTATAGTTGTTTTTATGACCTCATGTCTTTCTGTATCGGTAATAAATAAATAATCTTTACCATCTTCAACAGATAAAGTTAAGCCATGAGCTCCAGGAAAATCATTGCCCCAAGCATTTATTAATATTCCTCTTTTGTTATAAATAAGAATATTGTTCTTGATGTGATTGGTCAATAAAACTATTCGCCCTTTTGAGTCTTGAATCATTTCGTGACAATCCTTGACAGGGTATTTTTGTTTATCTAATGTTCCCCAATTTAGATCTATCTTATATTGATGTGAATTATGGCCAATAATCAAATCTTTATAATATGGCTTATTCTTCAAGAATAATGAAGGGCAGATTAGACCAGCTGTGGCTGTTGTGGAAATATTATGTATAAATTTCCTTCTATTCATCCCCAAAGAATTGAATCATGGAATCTAATTTCGAAGCGGTGTACATGTTTCCATCAGGTGAAGGATAGTCCCTGAGCTTTTCGATATCCTCATCTTTAATAGAATATGGAGCAGAGGCAAATGCATTGCGTACAAAGTGTAAAATATCCTTAATGTCAGTATTAGACAAGTCTTTATTACTGGCAATGCCAGGCATTACTGATGGGAATTCGTAATCTACTTCATTTACCGAAATTGGTCCTTTCATTCCATGCAATGCGATCAAAATTAAGCGTTCATCAGGACCACTCACAAACTCTGAATTCAGTAGTGGTGGCGCTTGGATTTTCTTGCCTTCACCATCATTTCCATGGCAACTGCCACAATAGGTTTGATAAAGTTCCATTCCTATGGTTCTCCGATCTTCTAATTTTATATTACCGTTGTAATAAGACACTTTTTTATTATTTTTTTTAGCAGCTTCTACGGCCAATCTTTTTTTGTCAAAAATTTCATTACCATTAAGAGATGAATATTCATTTTCTGGATTACTTAATATCGCCTCACTATGAATACCACTAAATTGACTTCTTTGCAATATGGTTTTTAAAATATTTTCCTTTTCCGCTTTTTCAAAACTTGTAAGGTATGCAATATTGGCTGCAAGCCCAACATCTATAATTTGATCTGAAGCCTTGTATAAAGCTTCAATTTTGGTCTTTAAAACCGTTTTATCAATATTATCTTGATGCGTTAAAAGATAAAGTAAGTGATTACTTAATTGTGGATAATTTTCATCTAGATTTTTAATCAATAGCTTTTCAGATATCAAACCTAATCCCTCTAAAGCATAGAGCGCATGAATTTTATGCACTTCATTTCTTTCTTTCTCTAAAACTTCAATTAAATCGTATTTAAGATCTTTTCTTTGTTTGGCAATAATATACTGTTGACTTTTATCTCTGAGCCAAACATTTGCACTTTGTAAATATGACACTGCATTATTTTCAAAATCAAAGTTACGCATGCGCTCTGGGCTATCAATTCCAGAGATCTTAAAAATTCTCCCCATCCCCGTAACCTTGTCTAATGATCTATTTAATATCTTTTCTCTTAGATATGCAGTCATATAGGCTTTGTGCTGAATTATACCTCTATGAAAATCTAAGACATAAATGCCTTCAGGTCCATTTGCAAGCGTTACTGGACGAAATCCTTCATCATCTGTTATCAGAAATTCCTTTTGTTCTTCTAAAGGAAGAGCATTTCTATTTAAACCATCGCTCTCAAAGGTCAAACATTTAATGGCGTTGATTTCTGGTAGACAAACAAAAGCATTACCATTATACTTTTCTGGCAAACTATTCCCTTGATAAATTAATGGACCACAAGCAGACGTTGTATTTATCAAATATTCATTTTCATCTAATACTCCATCTTGATAACCACGATTAACAGCCGTTGCTTGAATGGGATAAACTTTTTGATCGGAAGTCAGTACCTCTGAATAAGCGTCTTCTAGCTTTAGGAATGGATTATTGAATAAGGCATTTGGTATAACAAGGTCACCTGCTAATAGTGTAGAATTATTATTATAAACAAGTCTGCCAAATTGATCTTTAGTTAATCCCCATTGACCTCTTGGATAGGTGTACTCCTTTAACCATTTCCCATCGATTAATCTATATCTAGCATTGCTAGATGTACTGTAAACCCAATTATCAATATTCATTAAAAGAGAATTTGGTTGGTGTTCAACATTACCTTTTAGCGCATAAGTGGAATCAACTAAAGTTCTTTTCCCTGGCTTATTTCCATTAATCTCAACATACCATAAATTTGGTGGCACTGCATATAATAGACCTCCATACGCCAAATGTAATGCTCTAGGCAGCACTAAACTATCCATGAAGGTTACAGCCTTTTCATATTTTCCATCCTTATTTTGATCTTCAAGAATAGTGATTTTACCATTTGGCGTTTGCTCTTCCGTGCCTTCAATATTTGGCATGTAAGATCTCATTTCACAAAGCCAAATTCTTCCATCTTCATCAAAATCGATATCTACTGGTGCTTCAAATAAAGGCTCCCGAGCAAGCAAACTTATCTCTAAATCATCAGGTAATTTAAACTGTGAAAGGTCTATTGTTTGTTCCTGCTTGCAAGAAAGTAAAACAAATATAATCAAGAAATGAAATATCAAATTTTTCAAATTATTTCTTTTGATATCGTTTATAAGGAATATTTGAACTTACGGCGCTTTTAATTTTATCAAGTCCTTCTTCTGCAATTTTAATATTTTTCCATTGCACTGTTGCATCGGTTAGACTGCTATCACCAATAGTGTGCATTTGCAATGCAATGAAGCCACTTGTTTCTTCATCATCCACTGTATTTGATGTATTTACACCGTTTACCCAGACTCTAATGGTATCTTGAATAGCTTGGATTCTATATCGATTCCAATCCCCATTCTTAAATGCTGCACTTCCTTTTGGATTATCTTCTAAATTATTAATCCAACCCCTTTTCTGTTCTTCATAAATTCCTCCGCTCCAAGCTCGATCACTGGGATCTATTTCTACCTGATAACCATGAACTACTCCGTCTCGATAATCGGATTTAGAATGACTGCGAATTTGAATTCCAGAATTAATTCGTGTATCAACCTTGACATCTAATTCTAATATAAAATCAGCGTATTCTTTCTTACTAGCAAGGAAAGTATTCTTAGTGTTCACTTTAGCGTAGGCCACTACAGTTTGATCAATGAATTTAAATGGTGCATCACCATTAAGAATTTTCCAATTTTCGTCAATACCATTTTTAAATGGTTCATCCCAATGTATTTCTACCTCACTTGAAGCATTACACCCAAAAATTAATATCAAAATAAAAATGGTTAATGTACTTATCTTCATATCATTAATTTAAGCAATTAATTCGGGAATCACCTTACCAAATACATCTGTTAACCTAAATCTTCGTCCTTGATATTTGTAAGTTAATTTTTCATGATCAATACCCAATTGATGCAAAAGCGTAGCTTGAAAATCATGAACATGAACGGGATCTTTAATTATGTTATAGCCAAACTCATCTGTTTCTCCGAAGACCAATCCTGGCTTAATCCCTCCACCTGCCATCCAGATAGTAAAACATCTAGGATGATGATCTCGACCATAATTTGTGTCTGTTAATGCGCCTTGAGAATAATTGGTTCTCCCAAATTCGCCTCCCCAAATAACTAGGGTATCATCCAGCATTCCTCGCTGTTTTAAATCCATTACTAGAGCAGCAGAGGCTTGGTCAACATCCATAGTCTGCCCTTTGATTTGAGTCGGCAAATTATCGTGTTGGTCCCAACCCATATGATAAAGCTGCACAAAGCGCACTCCTTTTTCTGCCATTCTTCTAGCCAATAAACAATTGGCAGCATAAGTTCCAGGCTGGGTAGAATCTGGTCCGTACATTTTATAAATATGGTCTGGTTCCCCTTTTATATCCATTAAATCAGGGACGGAAGTTTGCATTTTATAAGCCATTTCATATTGCGCAATACGACTTTGTATTTCAGGATCGTGCGTCTCTTCATACTGCTTATGATTTAATTTAGCTACCATATCAAGCATCCTTCTCCGACTCATTTTACTCATCCCCTTTGGATCATTTAGATAAAGGACAGGATCTTTTCCAGATCTAAATTGGACTCCTTGATGTAAGGAATGTAAAAACCCATTCCCCCATAATCTCGAATAAAGTGGTTGCCCAAATTTTCGCCCAGTTCCTCTTGACAATAAAACACAGAATCCAGGTAAGTTTTCATTTTCACTCCCAAGCCCATAACTCAGCCATGATCCCATAGACGGCCGACCTGGTTGCTGAGATCCCGTCTGAAAAAAAGTAATGGCAGGATCATGATTTATTGCTTCTGTATGCATAGATTTTATAATGCAAATGTCATCTGCAATTTTTGAGGTGTATGGCAATAATTCAGAAAACCATGCGCCATTCTGACCATGTTGGTTAAATTTAAAAATAGAATTAGCTAAAGGAAAATTCTTCTGCCCAGAAGTCATCCCTGTTAACCTTTGGCCTTTACGAATGGATGCTGGCAAATCCTCACCTCTTCTTTCTTGAAGAATTGGTTTATAATCAAATAGATCTAGTTGAGAAGGCCCGCCACTTTGAAATAAATAAATAATTCTTTTGGCTTTAGGAGCAAAATGTGGTGATGATAGTAAGCCTTGCATAGAAGAGGCGAATGCTTCAGTACTTTGTTTAGTTGTACAACTGCTGAAAGAGCCTAATAATGATCCTAAGGCAAGGCTGCCAATTCCAATACTAGACTTTGATAAAAAAGCTCTTCGATTTAATAAATAGGCACGTTCTTTTATGGGATCTTTCATATTAATTTTTTCGAATGGTTTCATCTAAATTAATAATAACATTAGCGATATAAGTATATGCAGCTAGATCTACTGAGGAAGATTTCTCCCCTTCTTGAACTGATAAAAATAATTGGCTATCCTTTGGACTTTTATTAAATCTCTTCTTCTCTTCTTCAAACAGCGACGAGAGAATTTCTATTTCATCTTGTTTAGGTTTTCTAGAAGTAGCTAAAGAAAACATATAGCTAATAATCTCCTCTGTTTTATCAAACATTGATAATGAACGCATAGCTAGTGCTTTGGCTGCTTCTAAATATTGTGGATCATTCATCAGAACCAATGCTTGTAATGGAGTACTAGTTTGTTCTCTTTGTACAGTGCAGAAATCTCTGGATGGCGTATCAAAGGTCATCATGTTTGGAGGAGGGACTGTTCGTTTCCAAAAAGTGTATAAACTTCTTCTGTAATTTTTATCGCCTTTATCTTGGACATATTTTGCGGTACTTCCACCTCCCCCTCCAGTCACCTCATTCCACAAGCCTTCAGGCTGGTATGGTTTCACACTTGGCCCACCGACTTTCTTTACCAATAATCCGCTAATATTTAATGCATGATCCCTAATCATTTCAGCAGTAAGTCTAGCCCTAGGAGCTCTTGCCAAAAGATCATTTTCTGGATCAATTTCTTGTAAATCGGGCCGTGTATTACTTGATTGTTGATAGGTTGCCGATTGGACAATAAATTTTACAATATTATTAATATCCCAACCTTCGTTTTTAAATTTCACTGCTAAATAATCTAATAGCGCTGGATGTTTCGGAAGCGCTCCTTGATTACCAAAATCAAAAGATGTGGCTACCAGGCCCTTTCCGAATAGTTGTTGCCAAATACGATTTACTGCCACGCGAGCTGTCAAAGGATTGTCGTCACTAAACAACCATTTTGATAAGCCCAGTCTATTAGTCTCAAATTCATTATTTCTATTTCCTCCAAAAGAAGGTGTAGTTGGGAATACTTCTTCGCCCAACTGATCGTACGCACCTCTATTTAAAACATATGCTTGTCTAGGTTCTTTCAATTCTTCCATTACCATTACAGGAATAGCTTTTGCAGAATCTAGGTTATTAATAAAACTTAACTTTTCATCAATTTCACTTTGAGTTAAAGTCATGATCGGTTCTGGATTTGCTCCATATTGTTCAATCAAACCTTTCTCCGGAACATTATTAAAATAACTGAATAATTGGTAATAATCCTTTTGGCTAATCGGATCATATTTGTGGTCATGGCATTTTGCGCATTCAAATGTAAGTCCAAGAAATGCAGTACTAAAGGTATTGGTTCTATCACTTACATATTCTACTCTATATTCTTCTGGGATAACACCCCCTTCTTGGGTTACTTTATGATTTCGATTAAATGTTGTAGCTAGTATTTGCTCCTTTGTAGGATTAGCTAATAAGTCACCTGCAAGTTGCCAGGTAACAAATTGATCATAGGGCATATTCTTCTTAAAAGCATGTATCAGCCAATCTCTCCAAGGCCAATTAAACCTTTCGAAGTCATCTTGATATCCGTGTGTATCTGCGTATCTAGCCAAATCCAACCAACCATTAGCCATCTTTTCTGCCCGTTCGGTGGTGACAAGTAATTGATCAATAATTTGAGCATAATGTTCTGGACTATCATCTACTAAATATGCGTCTATTAAGGACGGGTCTGGCGCAAGACCTGTTAAATCAAAACTAAGTCTGCGAATTAATTTCTCCTTACTAGCTTTTTCTGAAGGTAAAATATTTTGCTCTTCCAGTTTCGCCAAAACAAAGTTATCAATTTCATTTTGTACCCAATCCGTATTCGTCACTTTTGGTAATGCTTTTTGAACTGGTGGAATAAAAGCCCAATGTTCCTTCCATGTTGCTCCTTGCTCCACCCATTTCTTCAGAATTTCTTTTTCGTAATCTTCTAATTTTAAATTACTTTCAGGAGGAGGCATTTTTAATTCTGGATCATCTTCATAAATTCTATTTATTAAAAAGCTGTTTTCTACGTCATTCGGCACAATAGCGTAATGGTCTTTATTTTCACCTAAGGCAGCAAAGGCACCTGCTCTAGTATGTAATACCAAGCCTCCTTCTACTTTATTTTTATCAGGACCATGACATTTAAAACACCGATCTGAAAGAATCGGTTTAACATGAAAATTAAAATCAATAACATCTGGAATTACGGCGCTGCTATTAGCGTCAACAGAAATAGTATTATCCTGAGATTCATTACTACAGCTATAGACTAATATGCCTAGCAATCCTACTAATATCAAAAACTTTAATTTCATATTTTTTAAAGTTATTTATTTTGTAACTACAATTTTCTGTCGATAAATATGCTGTTCAATATCAGTAAGTAAGAGAATATATATTCCTGACTTCTTAATATCTAAATGAAAATTATTTTCATTCACATTTTGTCTGACAACTAATTTTCCCGTAAGATCAAATACGCTTAATTCTAGTAATTCTACATCCGTACTTTTAACTTCAAAAGTTCCATTATTTGGATTAGGAGCAATTTGTATTTTTGAATCATCTATATAATTGCTTGTTGATGTCAAATCACCATTAAGAAAAGTCCCTATAAGATTGTCATTAGGATTTTCATCAACAGAAACAATTTCTCCGACTATTAAATAATCGGTGCTTTCCATAATGCCTTGCGTACTACTAAATTCATAAGTAATCATTTCTCCAGGTGCAATAATTTGTGACACCGTTTCTTCTAATACCTTGACTCCATTTACATAATAAGCGACCATTGGGTTAACAATTTCTGAATTTCCTTCATTCAATAAATCAATTTTAATTGGTCCGTATAAAATAGTTGAACCAGAACTATCAATGTCAACCGCAATTGATTTAATATTTAAATTATTGTAATCTTCAAATCGTTGACTTGAACTTTGAATAAAATAAGACGCCATTCTATAGTGAGGCTCCGTATGACCCATTCCGTCATAACCAGTATTTAAAAGATTAGTATATGGTTCAAACTTATAATCTAAGAAAGCTGGACCACCTGGATTAAAATGTGCGGTAGTATTGTAGATAAATGGCTGAACTGCCTCGCCAGGGCACCAACCCGCTCGGTCAAATTCCCATGTGCCAAATTGATCAGCACAAGTGTTGAATTCACAATCTGATTTCCATAACTGGTGCGTTGCTACGGTAAAGTTATTAGCTACAATTTCATGGGTTTTAACAGAGAATTCTGCTGCATTATCCGTGTTTCCTTGTCCATGACCAGTTAAGGTCATTCTTAAATGAGAAGATTCAGTTATATCATCAATCGCTAATTGTGCAACCGGTAAATTATAACTTATTGCTGGATCTCCATATATCAAATATTGATTATTCCAAAGCCGATCTAATTTTTGATATTGCAAGCCAGATGGAGAAGGAATCAATTCCATATCCAAAGTCAATAACCAACCTGAAGTTCCCCAAACTTGAATGTATGATTTGAAATTTGTTGCTCCTCCTAGTATTGATTTAAAATCAGTGATATCTACAGTCCATGGGCCACAGCCTTTCCTGTAAGGGGTGATATATCTTGCAATTTCAAATTCCTGTCCATCTTTTTCAATAAAAATATTGGCTGGTTGATCCCATGGATCACAACCCGTGCCCGGGCAATCCACTTTGATGTGCAGTAAAATTTGTTCAAATATTTGTAAATCTTCTGGAAGAATTAAACTTTTAATTTGAGTTTGTCCATCATTGCCAAAATTATGTTGTGTTCTATTAAAAATATTAATTAGATTGGGATCTGATTGTTTTTGAAAGGAAATATTCTTAGAATCATTTAATTCATTCCCATCATCATTTAATTGCACCCTTACTTCAATATCAATATTTTCTAAATTTTCTAAATTCACAAATTCCTCAAATGTATAATTAATCTTCTCATCGGCGAGAATAGGTCCAGGTACTATAGCGGTTGTCGCTAAATCCCCATTTATCATCAAATTAATAGGAATATCGGAAATCGGATCTGTGCCGAAGTTCTTTACTTCTGCGCCTATTCTCACTGGTCTTGAAAATACACTCACCATATCTGGATTAGTTATGTTTGTGACCCCTGCATCTGAAGAGGAAATAGAAGCACCGCCAACCCAATCGTCTTCGGTCATGTTTAGTAGAGTACCATTTAAATTTTCATTTACTTTATTGCCAGCTGTACTACCGCTCCCTTCATTAAAGTCAAAATAAGAAATCAAACCATTTTCGTTACCAGTCAAAGATTCATTTTTGAATTGAACTAATTCTTCTATTGATCTTGCAATATTCCAAATTCTAACCTCATCTATAGCTCCATTAAAAACTCTTCCGTCAAAATCACCAGAGGCTCCAATTTTTAAATTTACAAACGCTGAACCACTTGCTGAACCACTAAAGGATTTGGTAGCTGATTCATCCCCATTAATAAATAAGGTCATATTTCCATTGTCTACCACAATGGCTACATGATTCCAAACTTGCAAATCCATACTTGGTGCTGTAGCAACTTCTTGCCATGCTCCGTTAACACTCATTACAAAACTCAAAGTGCCACCTTTACCGCAACGAAAAGCAAAACCAGAATCAGGCCCTTGTCCATCTTTGGCTACAATAGATCCTTGCCAACTTTCTTGCCTCCATTCAGTGGCATTTATCCATGCTTCTATGGTAAATTGATCTTGTATTTCGAAAATCGAATTGTTGCCTATTCTAACCTCATCAAGATCGCCATCAAAATTTAAGGCAAAATTTTGTGCAGCAATATCAGTGATAAAGTATACCGCTAAAAAGAGAAATGGTAATATAGTTTTCATGTAAACGTTATTTATGTTTCTAATCGATACATTAAATTTAATCAAGTTTTGAGTATGAAATTTTATTACTCTATTAAAAGTCGTCATTTAGTTTAATTTGTTTAAAATTTAAATTGGATTCTGCTTGATATAAGAAATGATTTCTGAAATATATCCAAAACACAAACAGACAGTGGTATCAGCTGCTCCATAGTATATGGCAATTTTATCATTCTCAGTTAAGGCAGCAACTGGAAACACTACATTGGGTACATCGCCCATTAATTCATATGGATAAGCCGGTCCAAGCAGGTAATCTTTGCCTCTAAGAATCACCTCATTAGGTTTTTCTAAATGAGTTAAGGCCGCTCCCATTGCATATCTAAATCCATTACAAGTTTGGATCACACCATGGTATATTATCAACCAACCTTCAGCAGTTTTAATAGGAACTGGTCCAGCTCCAATCTTAGTACATTGCCATGCGGACTGCTCAAAAGGGCTAACTTGCATTACCATTCTGTGTTCTCCCCAATACTTCATGTCTGGACTATAGCTGAGGTAAATATCGCCAAATGCGGTGTGACCATTATCACTGGGTCTGCTTAACATGGCGTATCTTCCGTCGAATTTTTCCGGAAAGAGTACTCCATTTCTATTGTAAGGTAAAAATGCATTCTCACATTGATGAAAAGTTTTAAAATCTGTAGTGTAAGCAATGCCTATGGTAGGCCCGTAATAACCATTGCACCAGGTCAACCAATACTTTCCGTCAATAAAAGTAATCCGAGGATCATACCTGTAATCTGACCTAACTAAGTTGGAATTACCTTCTTGCATTACAATAGGATCATGTTCTAATTCCCAATTTATCCCATCACTACTAAAGCCGACGTGCAGATTCATGCTTATGCTCTTGTCGTCGCATCTAAATACCCCTGCAAAGTTTCCATTGAAGGGAACAATCGCGCTATTGAAAATACTGTTTGAACTAGGAATATCATAACGATTGACTACTGGATTCTCGTCGTAGCGCCAGACAATGTCGCTATTATTCGCTTTCCTGTCTTGCCAAGGTATTGCTTTTTTTTGAATGTGCGGATTTGCCCTATCTTTAAGTTTAGCCTGATCTAACATAATTTAAAATTTATTCTACTTTTAAATAGATTCTACCATCAGTTTGAATAATCCATTTCCCTTTGTTATCACATGAGGGATTTGTAATTTCAAAATGGTAAGGTGTAATAAATACTTCTGGTTGCCAATTACAATTATCAACTTTAGGCATGCTAAAATTTGCTAATTCATTGGTATATATATCATGTTCTTTATGATATTTTCTCATTTGCCAATATAGATTCCAAAGCCCCCATTTTATTTGTTCATCTTCCTTTTTAACAAAAATATTATTGGTACCAACGGGATTTTTTGAAAATTGAACAAAACCCCAAGTTTCAGGCATGTGCATATTTATAAAACCTGTTGGAGACCAGACCCAATTTCTTTCAGGCAAAGATTTGTCTGTTTTTGGATCGGTCAATTTGGAATAATTATCATTATTCATATCCCAATCTACTCTTGAAAAGTTGATTCTCCATTGATCCCCTTCGTCAGGTATTTTACTTTTACTTGCAAATTCTCGCAAGGCCGACCAGGGAATAGCGCATTCAACAGCCCAAAACTTATCTATATCTTTGGCATTATTTAAACTTCCTTCTACATGAACTGCCGATTTCATATTATTAAGATTCCAATTCATCATCACATTTGGAAGATGGTCAGCTCTGTAAGGTTTTAACAAGAATAAATCCCAAACAGTGTTCAAGGCATTTACCTCAATTTCATAATAGTTATGCGTGTCTCCGTCTGGGTCAATAAATATTTCGAAATCATCATCATAAAAAATTACCGTATCTCTTAGTTTCAATTTAGCCCAAACATGTGGTTCGTAAAGCTTAGCATAAAAATAGAGCGCCTGATCATCCCATATCATTTTGACATTGGTTTTAAGATAAGGTTTAGGTTTTTGATCTCCTTCAATGTCTACAAAATCATTTGTCCAAACCGCTTTTTCCCAGGAAGATTCTGTGTCTTTACCATCTATTATAATAGGTTCAATAGCTTTTAAGCAAACATAAGATTCTGGTTGAAATGGAATTGGATGCGTATAGGAGTACTTACTTTGAGCCTGACCAGAAATCAAGCTGAAGTAAAAAAAACAAAGGAGTATATTTCGATAATATCTAATCATTTTTGTTCCTCCAATTTATCGTACCAAAAGATTTTTAATAAATAACTAGTTACTAGAAAAACAGCTATGGTAATAAGCAAAGGTTTCATTTGTTGTATAACAATATATATGGGCATTAAAGTCAAAGTCATTTGCCAAATTATACCGATTATAACATTCATAGCATCTCTTTTAAAATTCCGATTAGGCATAAATGCAGGGTCTTCTTTTTGAATTTTTTTAATAACCGGATTCCAAAAGCCCCAAGGGAAGGTTTGCTTATAAAAATTCATTAAAACTTCATCTGAATTAGGAGGTGTGAAAAAGGTTCCTGCAATGGATCCTAGAAAGGAAACTGCTAAAATTATTGGAAAAATATAGATCGCTGAAATATCTGGAAAAAGCGGAGGGATCACCGTTGAGGCAATTAAGCCAGCCAACATTCCAAAAAAATATCCGTATCCATTAAATCTCCACCATATCCATTTTAAGACGTTAGCCGCTGCATAACCTCCATATAAGGCACTAGTAATCCATAACGTTAATGAGTTTACAGAATCGGCAAAAAAACCACCAATTAATCCGAGTAAAACAATTATAAGTGAAGCTGCATAACTGTAACGAACATAGGTTTTATCAGCTGCATTTTGATTAATATATTTTTTATAGAGATCGTTAACAATATAAGCTGGAGCTGCATTAATAAACGCTGCAAAAGTACTCATAAAAGCAGCCAGTAATCCAGCCAATAATAAGCCCTTAAATCCAATAGGAATAAATTGTTCAATGGCCATTGGCAAAACCAATTCAAAATCAATCTCCGAACCCATTGATTGAAATTCAGGCATTAGGAATACCAATGCCAAAACTGCAAAACCAGTGATCATTAAATATCTTGGAAATAATAAAGCAACAATCGAAAGTCCACTCATTTTTGCTGCTTCTACTGGGGTTTTAGTAGATAAGACACGTTGCATATCATAGCTTGGAACAGGACCAGCTAAAGAAGCAAATATACCTTTAAAGAGCATCATCATAAATAAGTATCCAAATAGTTCAAAACCATCCGCATCTATTTTATCATTAACGCTTTTTAAGTGATCGGACCAATCTAAATCTAAATTCCAAGTAAAAGATAAGTCTGACCATCCCGCGGGTACCGCTTCTATTATTTGTTGTGCGCTGACATTAGAAATAGCAATATAAGCCACTACTAGACAAGACACCGTCATGATTAAAAATTGCAAAACTTCCGTAAGGACTACCGAATAAATTCCTCCTTTAATAACATATAAGGTGGTTATTCCAATAATCAATAATGCGTAAGATTCTTCAGAAGTAAATTGTATCCAAGTATTTACCGAAAGATCCCATGGGAAAAAAATGGTTGCAAATTTTCCTATACCGACAAAGAAATAGGCTATAAAACCAAACACTGAAACTATTGCAAATACAGTTACAATAATGTGGGAGAGCCTACCCCCTAAGGCATCGCCAAATCGGTGAGTAATCCACTGAGCTCCTGTAATAACATTTGATCTTCGAAGCCAAATAGCTAAAAAGATCATTATGAAAACTTGATTCCAAACTGGCCATAGCCAAGGTATCCAAGCGGATTTAAGCCCATAGACAAACATCAGTGTGACCATCCACATGGTTCCTGAAATGTCAAACATTCCAGAAGCATTAGATAAGCCCAATAATTGCCATGAAATTTTATTCTCAGCTAAAAAATAAGTTCGTAAATTTTTAGAAGCTTTTTTCGAAATATAAAATCCAAGGAATATAGTAATGGCTAAATACCCTAATACAATACTGATATCTAAGATTCCTAAACTCACCTATTTATGAAAATAATATCTTCTAAATGCTTCCATTGCTTCATATTCTGCCAAACCCAATTGATCATATTGTTTAGCCGTTTCTCGATTTCTTTGTTCTGCCCTTTGCCAAAATTCTCTAATGTCGGTTCCTGGAAATAGAGGTCTGTCTTTCTGAGATTGGTGTTTAAAGATCGCTCTTCTTTTCTTAATGAGTTCGCCCGGACTAATCGGAATAGCTTTATCAATTTCATCAAGTCCCCACTCCTGCCAAGCTCCTCTATACAACCAAACCCAACAGTCTTTTGCCCACTCCTGATTTTTTACAATTTCTAGTGCTTTAAATATAGCGTCTAAACAAACTCTATGTGTACCATGCGGATCAGATAGATCACCTGCTGCATAAATAATGTGAGGTTTAATTTTTTCTAATAGGGTAACCGTTATTGCAATATCCTCTTCACTTAATGGTTTTTTCTTTATTAATCCCGTTTCATAAAATGGTAAATCTAAATGATGAATATTTTCAGACTTAATCCCAATAAATCGACATGCAGATCTAGCCTCCACTCTTCTTATCATTCCTTTTATTTTGCGTACTTCAGGACTGTCAATTTCTCCAGCTTTTTTTTCCTTTATTTGTTCTAATATTTGTTTAAATAATTGATCCGCCCCTTCTCCTTTCAAATCAAATGCTTCGTGATAATTTGTAACAAATTCGGCATGGTCAATTACATCATCATCAAACACAGCAATGTTTCCCGAAGTTTGATAAGCTACATGGATATCATGACCTTGATCAAATAATCTAATTAGGGTTCCACCCATCGAAATTACATCATCGTCTGGATGAGGAGAAAATACAATAACCCTTTTAGAAGCAGGATTTGCTCTTTCTGGTCGATTCGCATCATCTGCATTTGGCTTCCCTCCTGGCCAACCAGTAATAGTATGTTGCATTTGATTAAATATATCAATATTTATATCGTATGCTGGACCATGTGCATGAATTAAGTCAGCTAGGCTATTCTCGATATAATCATTTTCAGTTAACTTAAGAATGGGTTTCTCGCATTTTAAGGATAAATGAATAACGGCTTTTTTTATAAGTTCCTTATTCCACTTACAATTTTGTCCAATCCAAGGCGTATCAACACGAGTTAATTTAGCGGCCGCTGCTTGGTCAATGTAAAATATGGTATTGGGGTGTTCTTGTAAATAGGTAGCTGGAATTTGATCGCTAATTTTCCCTTCGACAGTTGCTTTAATTATTTCAGCTTTATTTTCTCCCCACGCGATTAGAATTATGGATTTGGCACGCATAATCGTTCCAACTCCCATCGTTATTGCTTTTCGTGGAACATGTTCAACACCAAAGAAATCAGATGCTGCATCCATCCTGGTCATGTGATCGAGTGTAACCATTCTTGTCCCTTCATTTTTTTCAGAACCTGGTTCATTAAAACCAATATGTCCAGTTCTTCCAATTCCTAAAATTTGAATGTCTAAGCCACCCGCATCTTTTATTTTCTTTTCATAAACTGCACAGTAAGTTGGTACTTCATTTAAAGGAATGTTACCGTCTGGAATGTTAATATTTTCAGGTAGAATATCTACGTACTTAAATAGATGCTCATGCATAAAATGCACATAACTTTGAATAGCCTCGGGCGCCATTGGAAAGTATTCATCTAAGTTAAAAGTAATTACATTTTTAAAGCTCAATCCTTCTGTTTGATGCATTTTCACTAGTTCTGCGTAAACATTTTTAGGCGAAGAACCTGTTGCTAAGCCTAAAACGCATTTTTCTCCTTTTTGCTCTTTATCCTTAATGGTTCTACTAATGTATAAAGCCACCTCTCTAGAAGCTTTAGTAGAATCTTCAAAAATATGAACCGGAAGTTTTTCAAATCTATTATGAATTGATTTCTTAACTTTAGTCATATCGTAATTTTAAAATTTAATAAATTTGGATTGCTTCTCCTTATCAAAGTCTGAAAGCGCAAATAGAGCAACTCCATCAGCTCCGTTTAATTTGGATTCTTTAATTATCTCTGGTATTTCTGATGCCTTACAATGCGGAAGAAACAAACCAGGGAAAACAGGTTTTGGGTTATTGAATTTCTGCAAAAGCATCTTATTATTCTTTACTTGATCACTTACCCAATGAAAATTTTCATTATAAAATCCATGATATAACATGGGTAAAAATCCATCTAAATTCCATTTATGCCATTGCTGTCTTACGGACTCCCAATTTGGAAATACGGCTGCAGTAATTTTCTTATTGTACTTTTTCGCCATTGGAACACAATGATTATTGACTAAATTCGTAATCGAATCATACCTAAATTGCCTCCAAGCTTTGTGCTGAGGGGCCGTATCTCCTAAGTCTATAGGATCTATTCCAAATTGCGCTTTGAATTCATTTCTGCAATTAACGGAATAAGGGTAATCATATTCAGGATATTCTTTATCTTGAATAATGTCATATTTAGGTTGAAGGGCCTCTGCTAAAATCACATCTGGTTGTCTAATATAATCTAAATGAATACCGTCTAGCGCTTCTATTTTGCCTAATGCTTCAACGATAGATGCCACGTAATTTTGCACTTCTTCATTGCAAGGACACATAAATTTGTAATAATCTACATAAGCTGGATGCGTATGTGATGGTTCTCCGTTTCTATTAACAGAAAACCAATCAGGATGCTTTTCGATGATGGACGGAATATTCATTGGCATTGACCACATCCATGCATGCACCTCTAATTCTGCAGCGTGGGCAATCGGAATAATGCGCTCCAACCAAGCTTCCTTAAAAGGAATTAAAGGATGTTCGAACAAAGCAGTATGGCTATTATAAACTTGTGGAAGAATAGCATCAATCCCACGCTTTTTAAGATTTTCAAATTCGCTCTTCCATTGATCATCGCTCCATTCGAGATCAGGTCTAATCCAGATCCAGTTTTTGGGAAGAACGGTTTGATTATCTAATGGCATAGTATTCGATCTTTTACAATTTGAAAATACAGGTGCTAATAGGCTTATGGTACTTCCTTTAATTATAGTACTGACGAATTTCCTTCTTTGCATATTTACGGCTTATTTCGACGTATAAAAACTAAGCTCAAGCAAGTATAAGAAAACAAAACCAGCTAGCTCAAATAAGAGCTAGCTGTTTTATTTAATTAAAAACCCCTTATCTGCAATTTATTTATCCCACCAAACTGGGACAGACATAAACGTAGTAAAGTCTGTTCCGAGTCCTTGTCTTGTTCTTGCAATTTCAAATTGTTCTCGTCCAGCTGCACTCATTGGATATGCTAACCTAAGTGGAATTTGTCCATTAGTTACATTTCCATCGTAATTAACTGGTGTAAGATCTGGAAAACCAGTTCTTCTCCAATTGGAAAATGCTTCATATTCGTTTAAGAAATTAACAGTCCAATGTTGCCATCCTATTTGCTGCATTCCATTTGATGCATCGAAAGCATTCACAGCAAGATATGCATTTACAGCACCTTCATCAATCACTAAAGAAGGATCATAAATTTCATATAATTTCATAGCTGAACGAACACCGTTTTCATAATGTGTCGCGGCATCACCACCACCCCAGCCTCTAATTGCTGCTTCAGCTAGCAGGAATTCAGTTTCTGCATGCGTCATGAATATCATTGGGGATTGTACTGAAACTAACATTGCATTTACTCTATCAAAATCTTCCAATGCAGTGCCTGTGGGATTTTCCAATATGGTAGTTGCATCTAATCCGTTAGGAAGACCATTATGTCCTCCACCATTTTCTGGCAATTCACCTAAGATATCTAATCTAGGATCACCAGTTGATGTCATCCAATTTACTAAGGTTGCACTTAGTCTTGGGCAATCATCACCAAATCCAACTGCTTTATCTAAAACCTCACCAATTCCATTCATATTAATTCCTTCAGGACCATTGGTATGTTGAATTAAAGCAATATCTCCATCCATCATGACACCACCAGCAATTGCTTTAGCGGTCCATGCTTGAGCAGTACCAGGATCTACTTCAGATAATCGCATGCCCAAACGCAACATTAGAGAATATCCAAATCTTTTCCATTTATCAGTATCTCCACTGAACATTAAATCAGCACTTTCAAAACCACCATCCCCCAATTGACCAATTCCCTGCTCGATTTCATTTAACATATCCAGATAAATCGTTTCCTGTTCATCAAATTTCGGAAAATCAATTCCTTCTGTAATCCCTTTACCTGCTTCAAAGTATGGAACATCTCCGTATAAATCTGTTATTCTGTGAAAGACTAAGGCTCTCCAAATTCTTGCTTGCCCAAGCATGGTATTGTCTCCAGCCGTTCCTGCTTCCAATTTTCCGATTAAATCTTGTAGATCCTTTACGGTCTCTTGGTAAACGCGATCGAATAAGGAAGAATTGTAATCTCCATTCCAAGTATATTTATCTCCATTCCAATAACCGCAAACCGCAGCCATATGCTGAAGCATAGTAGAAGAATAAATTAAGCCTGCTCTCCAGTTTTCATATCGCCCTCCAGAGGTTCGTAATTGAACATAAGAGAATTGAAATTTAGGATTGAGATCGATTGATGCAGTTGGATCTGTGTTTAATTCTCCAAATCCGTCATCACAAGATGAATAACCTAGAAGCATCAATATTAGAATGAATCCTATATGTTTGGTATAATTTTTCATTTTTTTCACTTTTCTTTTAATTAATAAATGATTAAAAATCAACGTTTAAATTGATACCAAATGATCTTGTTGTTGGTACACCAAACATTTCAAGACCTTGACCATTCCCGTTGGTATAAGTTGATTCAGGATCGATATTATCTGTCTTTTTCGACAAAATTGCTAGATTACGACCTGTGAGGGAGATTCGTGCTCCAGCAAAAGGTAGTTTATCCATCAAAGATTTTGGCAATTTATACCCAATAACTACTTCTCTTAGTTTTATGAAATCTGCATCATCAATAAATTCTTCTGAGATTCCAAAACCAATACGTTGATAATAGTCCTCCAAATTTTCTGCAGATACAGATCCGATACCTGACTCTCTTCCTACAAGGGTTTCTTTGTGCAAACCTCTGAAATATCCATATGCATTGGTTGCATTATAAATCTTAGCACCATTTTTCATATCAATTAAAAACGAAATGACCACCCCTCCGATATTGAATCTATTTTGTATTCCAATTTGGGTTGGAGCAACACCTGTGCCAAATGCCATTCTATCTCCAGCAACAGGAAGACCGTTATCATCAACCATGATATTTCCACTTCCATCTCTTGCATAAGCAAAGCCAATTACTTGAGCGAAAGGTAATCCCTCAATAATTTCAACATATGCATTTCTTGTTCTACTTTCTTCAAATCGAATGGTTTCTTCGTCTGGTTCCGGAGTCAATAAACGCTCTACATTATTATTATTGTAGGCATAATTAATTCCAACATCCCAGCGGAAATTCTTTTTCCTAATCGGATTGAATTCTAATAATAATTCAATTCCATTATTTATAATTTCTCCAACATTTACAATTTTGCTATTAGCACCAGATGTGGGAGAAACAGAAGCGAAAAGAATATCTTCAGTAGTTGTTTTATTATAAACTGCCATATCTACCTTTGCTCTTCCTTTAAACAATCTAAAGTCTAAACCAAGTTCAAATTCTGTATTGGTAGATGGTTTTAAACCAGCTGGTGGAATTCGATCACCATTAATACCACCTAGCGCTTGGCCTTGATGACCTTGGCCAACGATACCATAAGTTTGGTTCAACAGGTATGGAGAAAGCGCGCCTGCTCCTCCAACTTGTGCCCAAGAAACTCTTAATTTTCCAAGGTCAATAAAATCACCTAAATCTATGCCGCTCCCAGCTAAATCATATGCTAATCCTATACTTGGATAGAAAATTCCATTATCGCCAGTTCCATCTGGATTGGTCAAGATAGAAAACCAATCTTGTCTGGCAGTTGCAGTGACATACAAACTATTCCAAAGCGCAATTTCAGCTTGCGCAAAAACAGAATTTACTTTATACTCACTGATGTCATAAGAGGTTGTTTGATTAGCTCCATTTTTTACGGTATGCAAAAACGGTACATTAAAGTTTGATCCTCTAAGACCTAAACTTTCATCGAAATTACTTTGTTTATTTCCTCCAACAAGGATATCTATTCCAATATTCTTATTTATATCTTTGGCATATCTAATGGTTGCTTCTAAGTTAACTTCTCTTAACTCTCTATTACCTTCATCAAGAGCACCAAAAGGCTGATAACCTGTTCCATAGGGTTCAAGACTTCTTCTTCTTTCAGTAAATCTATCAATACCTACTTTACCTTGAATCACTAAACCTTCAATTATCTCATATCCCAATGCAAAGTTTCCAAACAGTCTATCTTTTCTATTGCTTGCTTCAAATTGGTAAGCAGACCAATATGGATTAGTAATGAAAGGATTATCTGCATATAAAAATTCAGTACCATCTTCGTTTGCTCCTAATTTATTGGGTGAGCCTCTTAAATTTTCCACATTTATGTTAGCAGGCAATGACCATACTACATAATTTGCATTTCCTGGAGCATCTGAAAGCCTTGGACGATTTTGTACATTTTCATTTACATAAGATCCAGTTATTGCTGCTCTAAATTTACCAAATTGACCATTTATGCTTGTATTGAATGTCTTACGATCTAAACCTGAATTTGGTAATATACCTTCATTATCTAAATTGGTTAAGGAAATTCGGTAATTTACATCCTCAGTTCCGCCTGAAAAAGAAAGATTATTGGTCCAAGTATATCCGGTTCTATAAAATCTATCTAAATTATCTCCCGCATCACTATAAGGTCGTTCTACCCCATCAAATTGGACAACATTCGCCCCATTTAATCTGCCACCCCAAGCAAAAAGGGTACCCTCCATGGCTTCAGACTGCGCTGTTGGAGCTACACCATTTCTACCATTTCCATATTCATTTTGAAAATCTAATAGATCAACCAAAGATTCCGTTTGGAAACTAGAATTAAAAGAAATTCCAACCCCGTTTCTTTTCTTTCCTTTTTTAGTAGTGACAAGAATCACTCCATTACCTGCTCTCCATCCATATAAAGCAGAAGCTGTGTTTCCTTTTAGGACAGATACGGTTTCAATATCATCCGAATTTAGACTTGAGATACCATCTCCCCAATCTTGGCCTCCCCACATTCCTGCAGATCCTAAGTTGTCATTATTAATAGGAACTCCGTCAACCACAATCAAAGGTTGATTACTGCCTTGCAAGGTGTTATTACCTCTAATTACAATCCTACTGGAACCACCTGGACCAGTAGCTGTTTTACTAACATTTACACCAGCTACTTTACCAACCAAGGAGTTAGCAACGTTGACTTCTTTAGCTGTAGATAATTCATCTCCATCAATTTCAGTTACAGAATAAGCTAAAGCCTTTTTCTTTCGTTCAATGCCTAAAGCGGTCACAATAACTTCATCAAGTTCTGCCCCTTCCTCCATCGTTAAATCGAATACGGTTTGATTCCCAACAATAATTTCCTGGTATTCATAACCAGTGTAGGTGAGTTCAAGTGTTGCCCCTTCACTAACAGTTAGATTAAAATTTCCATCAAAGTCTGTGACCGTTCCATTTGATGTTCCTTTTTCAATAATGTTAACTCCAATCAAGGGATCCCCAGATGTTGTACTAATTGTTCCACTCAGATTGGATTGTGCCCAGATCATGGAGGAACTAAAAAGTAAAATTACGAATACACGGAATTTTTTTTTCATAAGGTTTTTTAATTTGATCATTTGAAAAATAAGAGTATTTCACCCTAATTTACCAAAATAATTGACAAAAGTGTGTGCGTGCACACTTTTTATTATAATAATTTCTTATATTAGGTTTATCTAGGTAAATCACTAACTATTAATTGAAATGAAAAAGAAACCTGTCAGAATAAAGGACATTGCGAATATGGCTGGGGTTTCGGTGGGTACGGTTGACAGAGTAATCCATAGAAGAGGAAAGGTTGCAAAGAATAAAGAGGAGAAAATCCGTAGTGCAATGAAAGAGTTAAATTACAAGCCGAATTTAGCGGCTCGCAGTTTAGCCATGCAGGCTCAATTTAAAATTGCAGTAGTAATTCCACTATATGATAATGATTCATTTTGGCTAGATCAATTACAAGGAATTAAGGGCGGACTACAAGAAATTAAAAATTTTGGTTTTACAATTGAACTGCTGGCCTTCAATGATCAACAGGTAGGAGGACTTCTAAAGGTTAAGAGAAGATTGAACAGAGGCTCTTTTGATGCTTTGTTATTGGCTCCTACTTTGAAAGAAGATAGTATTCAATTTTTGAAATTAGCTGAAAAGAAATGTATACCCTATGTTTTAGTAAATACAAATATTGAAAGAAATTCTGATTTTTTTCTCGGTTATATCGGTCAAAACTCTTTCCAAAGTGGAGCCCTAGCAGGGAAGTTATTAAGTTTTAATATAAGACGGAAAAAAGATAAATTCCTAGTCCTACATATGGAAAGAGAAGTTGATAAGAGCCCGCATATGATTCAAAAAGAGAAAGGATTCAGGAATTATTTTAATGAGAAAAGAAATATAAGTGACCGTATTATAGTACAAAAAATACCTGAGTTTGCCAATCCCAAAATATTAAAACGAAAAGTAAAAAAGATTTTAAAAAACCATTCAAACTTAAATGGAATTTTTGTTACCACTTCAAGAATTCACTATCTAGCAAAGGTTTTAAAGGAATTAGATGCTGAATATTTAAATATTATAGGATTCGATTTAATTAAAGAGAATATTGATACCCTCTATGATTATGATAGAATGTTTCTAATCAATCAAAATCCGTATCTACAAGGCTACTATGGAATCATACATATTTTTGAACATTTGTTGAAAAAGAAGATAGTCCATAAAAAACTTTACCTTCCTCTAGACGTCATTACTTTGGAAAATTATAGATATTACTTACATTTAAATGAATATCGTTTAAGCCAACGCTAAAATTAGCCAATGCGATCTATTACACTTCTATTAATATGTCTTTTTAATTATCTAGCAGTTACAGGCCAGCCACTTTTCACTCAAGTTGACGCTGCCCAAAGTAATATTCACTTTAATAATAAAATCGAAGATAAACGCAATCATAATATTTTGTTATACAGCAATTATTATGGAGGTGCTGGTCTTGCTATCGCAGATTTTGACAATGATGGTTTAAAGGATATTTATTTTGCTGGTAATTTAGTAAATGACGTGCTCTATAAGAATACTGGTGATTTGACTTTTAAAGATGTGTCAGATGAAGCGGGAATCAAAAATAATGGAGCTTGGTCTTCAAGTGTATTAACCGCTGATATCAATAATGATGGATTATTAGATATATATGTTACCTGTGAGCTTTATGACGAAAAAGCAGACTTAAGAAAAAATAAATTATATATTAATCAAGGCCAGATGAAGTTTAAAGAAATGGCCGATGCATATGGAATTGCAGATTCAGAAAGAACCCGAGGCGGTACTTTTATTGATTATGATAAAGACGGTTGGTTAGATTTATTCATATTAAATCAACCGCCAAATCCAGGAAATTACTCTCCTTTTTCTGGTCAAAATTTATTACGAGAGGAATGGAGTCCAAGATTATATAAAAATATTGAGGGCAAACAATTTAAAAATGTCACTAGAAAAGCTGGGGTTTTAAAAGCTTGTTACCCGAATGCAGTTATTGCTGCCGACTTTGACAAAGATGGTTGGCAGGATCTCTATGTGAGCAATGACTATGAGGCGCCTGATTTTCTCTATCACAACAATCAAGACGGTACTTTTACTAATATCATTGACGATGCAATGCAGCATCTCTCTTATTATTCTATGGGTGTAGACGCTGCCGATATTGATAATGATGGTCGGTTAGATTTGATGACTTTGGATATGGTAGCTGAAGATAATTTTCGATTGAAGTCAAATATGGGAAGTATGAAACCTGACTTATTTTGGAAATTGGTAAATCAAGGAGCTCATTATCAATACATGTTTAATGCGCTTCATTGGAATAGAGGAGATATGGTTTTTAGTGAAATAGCCCAGATGGCTGGCGTCTCTTCTACTGATTGGTCTTGGTCTAATCTAATCGCAGATTTTGACAATGATGGCTGGAAAGACATTTACATAACTAACGGATTGTTGAGAGATATTAGGAATTCAGACATGGCCAAAACTTTTCCTGAATATGTAAAAAAGACCATAGATGTTTATCTCAAAGAACATCCGAATGAGGGAGAAGTACATATTTTAGATATCCTTGATTTACAAGAAGGCTTAAATATGCATCCTTCCGTTCCATTGAATAATTATGCGTATAAAAATAATGGAGATTTAACTTTTTCAAAGGTAAATGAAGAATGGGGTGTATCTATTCCCTCCTTTTCAAATGGATCTGCATATGGTGATCTTGATAATGATGGTGATTTAGATTTGGTTGTCAACAATATTAATACAGCAGCTTTTCTTTTTAAAAATAATAGTAACGTACGTAATAATTCTAATTATCTAAGAATTTTCTTGACCGATAATACTTCTAATTTTCCGGTTCAGGGTGCAAAGATTGAAATAGAACATAATGGGAAGTTTCAATTTTCGGAATTGACAAATACAAGGGGAATGTACTCAAGTTCTGAAAATTATTTTCACTTTGGTTTAGGTGAAGATGAAATTGTTGAATTGATAACTGTGACCTGGCCGGATGGGAATAAAACGATTTTAAACACCGTTAAGGCCAATCAAGTATTAACCATTGATTATATAGAAGCTGAAAGAAAACCTAGTTTGATCGTTGAGACAAAACCTTTACTGATTGAAGATAATCCTATATCCGTTGGAATCGATTATATCCATTCCGAAAATGAATTTGATGATTACGATAGACAGATACTTTTACCTCATGAGATGTCTCATCAGGGACCAGCGTTAGGTGTATCAGATGTTAATGGGGATGGCCTAGATGATATTTATTTAGGTGGTGCTTCCGGTCAATCCGCTACTTTGTACTTACAAGGTAAAGATGGTAAATTCAAAATTGGCTTTAAGTTTAATGCAGCAGATGCAATTTTTGAAGATGTTGATGCTATATTTTTTGATGCCGATGATGACGGAGATAGAGATTTATATGTGGTATCAGGTGGTAATGCCTTTCCTCCCCGAAATAAGAATTATTTAGATAGATTTTACCTCAATGATGGAAAAGGCAATTTCAAAAAAGCTGACAACTTTCCACGAATTTTAGAGAGTGGTTCTTGTGTCCGCTCAGCTGATTTTGATGGAGATGGAGATTTAGATTTATTTGTAGGCGGACGACATAATCCTTGGGACTACCCTAGCCCGAGCATTAGTAGACTGTTAGAAAATCAGGATGGAAATTTTATTGATGTTACTAAAAGTAAAGGTAGAGATTTGATTAACATTGGAATGGTAACCGACGCCAGGTGGTCAGATTTTGATGAGGATGGATTGTTAGATTTAGTTATTGTTGGAGAATGGATGCCGATTACATTTTTAAAAAATATGGGGGCAAACTTTAAATTTCTTCCAAGGGCAATCAAGGAAAACAATATTAATATGAATAGCAATGGTTGGTGGAGCGCAATAACTGTGTTTGATATTGATCAAGATGGAGATGACGATTATATCCTTGGGAACTTAGGTACCAATTATAAATATAAAGCTAGTCAATCAGAGCCATTTGAAGTGCATTACGGAGATTTTGATGGGAACAAGCACAAAGATATCGTTTTGAGTTATTATAATTTTGGCGAACAATTTCCATTAAGAGGACGATCATGCTCTTCTGCCCAAATCCCCTCTTTAAAAAATACTTTTCCTAGTTATGATGTATTTGCAGGTTCTAATTTAAGTGATGTTTACGCGCCTGAAGCATTGAAAAAAGCATTGAATTATAAAGCACATCAATTCAAAAGTGGTTACTTACTAAATAATGAGGATGGCTTTACCTTTAAAGCCTTCTCGAATGAATCACAAATTTCAACTGTCAACTCAATCCTTGTAGCAGATTTTAATAATGACCAATCAAAGGATATCCTTTTAGCTGGTAACATGTACCAATCGGAAATAGAGACTACAAGAAATGATGCAAATATTGGCCAACTTTTGATCCAAAATAGTTCGAAGCAATTTTTACCATTTAGCAAGGATAAAAGCGGATTGAATTTAGCAGATGATGTTCGAAAGATAAGAAGGCTAAAAATTCAAAATCAAAATTATTTACTTATCACTATCAACAATCAAAGACCTAAGTTATTTAAGTACTAAAGCCAATCATAACAGCTTATGCTGAGAAAATCGTACAATTTTTTTCTGAGACAATGTAAACTATGTGATTACTAACGTTTCAGGCTTTTTCCATTTCATAAGCCAGCTTAGCCTGAACGGCTTTTATTTCCGTCCAAGTATATCCCTCTCCCAACTTCTCTTTAATTTTGGTTAGGCTAAAATCTTTATGTGCTTCCATTACTTTTTGAATTACAGGAATTTTATTTTCTTCTACAAATGAATGCACATCAATTTCCCCGCGCTTTACATAAAACATTAAATGAGATTCAATAGTTGAGGTGGTTACCTCTCGTTTCTCAGCAATTTGAGAAATGGTCAAACCTTGCTTATAAAAATTAAAAGTGATTTCTTTAGTTGGACTTTTAGTCTGCCGGCTTGAACTAGATTTTCTTCGTCGAGAATCGACCTTAGTTTCCATTTTAGACAGCACATTATATTCATTACAATAGTTGATGATTTCATTAAGGAAAACGTCTCCGTATCGTTTCAATTTTACTTCACCAAAACCAGTAATTCTTAGTAGGTCTTCTCGGCTTGTAGGTATGTATGCTGATAATTCAACTAGGGTATTATCGGCAAAAATTAAATAAGGAGGTACGCCAGCTTTTGTAGCTAAAGTGCGTCTCAATGCCTTTAGCTTTTCAAACAATTTTTGGTCACTTTCTAATTCAATCTGCTGCTTCGAAGTCTGTTGGGTAGTTTCTGTTTTAATTAATTTTACTTTATCCAATCCCATTAAAACAGGCATGCTCTTCTTTGTCAATTTTAAGACTGGATACTCACCAGTACTGATTTTTAGATATCCATCATCAATTAGATTCCGAATATATCTCTGCCAATCTTGTTTAGGCAAATCTGTGCCGACCCCATAAGTTTTAATATCTCTATGGTATAATTTTATTTTCTTCGCTTTGGATCCTCTTAAAAAATCGATCACATAACTAATTCCAAATCCTTCCTTTAATCTAGATACTGCAGAAAGCGCCTTTTGGGCTATCACGGTTCCATCAAAGGTTTCGAACTCAGTTAAACAATTATCACAGGAACCACAATTACCTGGATGTTCTTCACCAAAATATTCCAATAGAAATTGCCTTCTGCATTTTCTACTTTCACCAAATGCAACGATTTGATTTAACTTTTGAATATTAATTTTTGTTTGAACAGGATCGCCTTCTACTTCTGCCCATCTTCTTAATAAAATGGCATCTCCTCTACTAAAAAATAAAAGCGCTTCACTTGCTAAACCATCTCTTCCTGCCCTACCCGTTTCTTGATAATATCCTTCCACATTCTTAGGCAAATCCATGTGCACTACAAATCGAACATTTGATTTATCAATTCCCATTCCAAAAGCAATGGTAGCTACAATAATATTGACTTCATCTTTAATAAATAATTCTTGATTTTTTGCCCTCACATTTCTATCCAGTCCCGCATGGTAAGGCTTCACTGAAAATCCAAGATCATCAAGCTCCATAGCAATACTTTCTGTAGATTTTCTTGACAGGCAATAAATAATGCCTGATTGATCCTTTCGTGTTCTTAAAAAGTCAATTAATCGATCTCTACTTTTTTGCTTAGGAACGACCTTATAATTTATATTCTCTCGATTGAAACTAGATACAAAAACTGCTGGTTTATCCAAGTTTAGATTTGCAACAATGTCATTCCTGGTTCTTATATCGGCCGTAGCAGTTAAGGCAATAACTGGAACTTTCGGGAATAAAGTTTTGAGCGAAGCTAAGCGGCGATATTCGGGTCGAAAATCGTGACCCCATTGAGATATACAATGCGCCTCATCAACTGCAAATAAAGAAATTGTTTTAGATTGTAATAGATCAAAGAAAGCTTTTCCTGTTGAGAATAAACCTTCCGGAGCCATGTACAATAACTTCAACTCATCTCCCTTAATCTGTCTATAAATCAAATCTTTTGCGTGATCATCTAAAGAAGAATTTAGATAGGCTGCTTTAACTCCATTTAGCCGCAAAGCATCTACTTGATCTTTCATCAAAGCTATTAGTGGAGAAATCACAATGCAAAGCCCATTTTGCACAATAGCGGGTAATTGATAACAAATAGATTTGCCACCTCCCGTCGGCATCAGGGCAAGACAATCATTTCCTGACATAACTTGATTAATAATCTCTTCTTGATTTTTTCGAAAGGAGTCATAACCAAAAGTTTCTTTTAACGCATTCTTAAGCATTTGTGTTTAAAATTTGAAATTTTAATTTGTCAGTTGGATTGCTTTAGATTTAACCTTATTTTATTCTTCTTTATCGTAGTATATTTTATAAAACTTTCTTCCGTACTCGTCCTGTCCTCTTTCAATCTTATCTCGATCTCCATGAATATACACATGGAAATTCTTATCTAATTTCAATACGGATTTAAAAATTTTAGATTTGTTTTTCAAAGCTGGAATGGAGACATTAAAATTATCACCTATTTCCAAATTGTTCTCTACCTCATAATCCTTTTTATACTCTTGAAAAGTTTGAATTACATCTTCATCTTTGAAAATTTCTTCCGCATAAGTTGTTTGATCGATCGTTTCATGATTTTCAAAAAATTGTTGAGAACGGTTCAGAATTCCCGCTTCGTCTAGTTTATCAGTTTCATATAAAGGTTCCAAACGATCTTTCACAAATGATTTTGTCATCTGAATGAAATTGGAAGTAAAACTATAATCATCACTTCTCACTTTCAATTGTAGGAAATGATCCTTCCAAAATGAAGCAATTCCTCCTTCATTCTGTTTGTCTACTAAACAAATTTTGAATCCCTGATCTTGTTCCGTGTTTAAAATCAAACATCCTTTATCTAATTTTTCAAGATGCATGCCTTGATCATAATTTATGCTAAAGGTTCTAGCCTGAGCTTTAATTCTCAGAAAAGTGTCTTTGTTTTCTGATTTGAAAATACCTATGGCATTGACCATTTCATCATCTACTAGAATATTGTCAAAATAAGCCACCATTAGATCTCCTGATTTAATATTCGCATTGTCTTGAATATCATAGAGATACTCAGCAATTTTTATACTCCCATCAAATAGCGTCTCAGGAGTTTCAAAAACCTTCTTTACCGTGTTAATAATCGGATGTGGTCCTACTGAATCTTGATCTTCATTAAAATGATAGAATTCAGGCTTCTTGAAGTTATGGAAAAAATATTTGAGCAAATGCTTATAAAGCACCTCATCTTGCAAAGTAACTTGACTTTCTGCAATCACTAAATCTTCTTCCCTTGCTTTATTTCCAACATGATGAATGCACAATGCACCCAGCTCTACAGATTCATAATTAATCATATAATATATTTTTTGTAAATATATGAAAAAAAGCGTTTTAATAGCTATGAGATCCAATAAGTAGACCGAAGTCAAGCGATTAAATTATCTTTTAGCGAGGAGTAACAGAATGGAAACGATATTTCAATATACCTCCTTTTAAATTAAAAATCAAGCTTCTTGCTTATACTATTTATTTTCAGTAAATGGATTGGTTTCAATATAATCCTTTAGCATAGCCGTAGTGAGATCATCAAAACTGTTATAACTAAAAATGGCAACCCCATCCGCTCCGGCATCTTCTACCACATGCATTGCTTGAGGTAAAGATAAGTTACTTGTTTTATGAGTTGGTGCAAAAAGACTAGGCATCACTTGCGTTTTTTTGTTTTTAAAACTTTCGATATTTTCCTTAGTACAGGTTGCAATCCAATTTGGTCCATCGGACTCATAGAAACCGGAAAATATCATTGGAAATACATAATCTAAATTCCACTTTACATACTCTTGTCGTACATGCTTTAAGGCCAATTGTGGACTCGCATATGACGTTGCCGAAACTTGTTTGTTGGCGTTAAGAGCTTTATCAGCAATCTTATTGGCCAAGTTTGTTATTTGATCGTATCGAAATTGCTTCCATTGCAAATCTTGAGAAGGATCCACTAGCTCTGATGGATCATAATCATATTTTGCTTTAAATTTGGAGATCATGGCTGGATGGTATCCATAGTCCCAAAAGGAATATTCACGATTTTGTATAAAGCCATATTTCTCTTGTAATTTTTCTGGCAGAATTACATCAGGAAATCTTAAATAATCCATGCAAATGCCATCGATTCCAGGCAAAGCTAATACCTCATCTATTTCACTTAGTATAAAAGTCTCTACTTCAAGAACAGCTGGACATAAAAACTTATAGTGTGGTACATTCATTGTGTCATTTACCATGGACGTCCCTTTTTTGTTAACCATATACCAGCTAGGAAAATTTTCTATTAATGTTTTCTTTGGTCGATTCAAAACCCATTTCCAAGCATGGATTTTAAAATCAAATTCTTCTGCTAAAGGTAAAACCTCTTTATACTGTTCAATAGATGCTGCGAATAAGATACCATCTATCCCGATGTCCTGTAAACGTTTAAAAACCCCATGATAATCCAATTCCGAATTGTAACTCATCCATACCCAATATTTGGCATCAGTAGTAACTTTTTGATCTGTATTACAAGAGCAGAAAGTGCAACATATTAAAAGGAATAAAACACAGTATTTCATGATGTGAAGATAGTAGAAATTGATAGATTTTTTATTGTAAAGTTGATAATCAATAGGCCCTAGATAGGCTCAATTGGACTTGCCTTTTTTTCATATGTTTTTATTGAGATACCTAGCAATTCTAATTCAGTGATAGCTGCAGTTTTAACAGCTAAATTCATCTGCATTAAGCTGTAAGCTTTTTCAAGATATGCTTCGTATTGTACTTAATTTTCTTATCGGCTTAATCATAGCTAATTTTTAGTGCGTATTTTTTATTTCGGCTTGTTTAAACCATTAGAATCAAACCCATTTCATTCAAAGAATCAATGGCTTCTTCTAAGTCAGGATAGGATTGCTCGTAAGTATTTAATACACTTTTCAAAGATGGCAAATTGCTTTGACTGTGAGAGATTTCTACCAGTAATTGGGAAAGCCCTTTGGACAAGTATGCAGGGATTTCAAGATTGATCTGCTCATTATTTTTATGGAATTCGAATATATCATAATGCTGATCAATTGAACTTACTTTTGGCAATGCATAATGATAAATCAACCTTGCATTTTCATTGATAATGGCTTGATTTTTCAAAGCTTTTGAAATAAAGTCAGGTGAAATACTAGTTGCTGGAATATCAAAATCAAACCAATCTTTCAAGCCATATTCAAAACAAATGCCATGCATATAATTGAAGAGCGATTTCTTCAATCCCTCATTTAAAAGATCATGATCAAATCCTTCAGGATCATCATGCATTAAATCGTTTTCGGCAAATCCTTCAAATAGAGGACCTGTCTTTATCACTTTATATTTTTCTGGATTCATGCCTACTGGACTGTGGGCAGTCATAGAAAAGCGGTGCCAAAATCCAGATTGGATAACTCCATTTTCAAAGAGTTGCCTGACGTTTTCTAATGCATCAATAGATTCTTGTAAAGTTTGGGTGGGAAAACCATACATTAAATATGCATGAACCATAATACCAGCTTGGGTAAATGCATCGGATACCTTTGCTACTTGTGCCACGGTCACCCCTTTTTCCATCAATGCTAATAATCTATCGGAAGCCACTTCTAAACCACCACTTACGGCTATGCAACCCGATGCTTTTAGTAATTTGCAAAGATCAGGAGTAAACGATTTCTCGAATCTTATATTCGTCCACCAAATTACAGTGATTTCTCTTTTAATAATTTCTAATGCTAGGTCTCGCACCAATTTTGGAGGCGCAGCTTCATCCACAAAATGAAAACCATTTTGGCCAGTTTGTGCTATAATCGTTTCAATGCGGTCACAAAGAATCGCTGCATCAATCGGTTCATAATTTTTAATGTAATCTAAACTAATATCACAAAAAGAACATTTTCCCCAATAACATCCATGTGCTAATGTCAACTTATTCCATCGACCATCCGACCATAAGCGATGCATTGGATTTAAAATTTCAATGACCGATAAATATTGACCAAGCAACAAATCACTATAATCAGGAGTGCCGACTTCTCGCTGAGAGATATCTTTTTCTTTGGCTCCATTTTTATATTGAACCACTCCGTTCTCTAAAAGAAAAATTCTTTTCAATTCATTATTTGAGCGCTGATCTGATAAATAATCTAATAAGATTTGCAATGGTGCTTCTCCATCATCTAAGGAAACAAAGTCAACATATTTAAATAAAGCTTCAGAGGTAATTTTTCGGAGTTCCGTATTTACATATCCTCCTCCGATTACAATTTTAATATTCGGATGATTTTTTTTAATGTACTGACCGCATTTCATAGCGGCAAAAAGATTGCCAGGAAAAGGGATTGAAATACAAACTAAAGTTGGATTGGTTTTATCTATTTTATCTGCTAATAGTTGGAGCAAATATTTTGATGTAATGGAATTTGGGAGATTCAAAGCATGATCAATTGGCTCAAAACTACTGGCTGAAGCGGATAATTTTTCAGCATACCTACTAAATCCAAAATAAGGATCAATAGTTTCTTTGATTAGATCACCGATATCTTCCAAGAACAATGTACAAAGATGTCTAGCGTGATCTTGAATCCCCATTGAACCGAAAGCCCATTCCATATCGTCTAAATCATCAAATCTTGCTCCTTCTGGAAGGAAGGACCGATCAATAATACTATGCGCAAGTGTTGAGTTCTTATGTTGTAAAAATTGAATTACAGGATCTATAGTTTGGAGGTACTTATTTTTTAATTGTAAAATTCTTTTCGCATTATCAGAAAAGGAAATGTCCAGAGCTTCCACTTCTCTAAAGATTTCAGAGAATCCATTTTTAGAAAAAAGTTTCAAGATTACTTCAATGCCTAAATCGCATTGATATGCAGCAATATCCAAAGTGTTCAAAAACCCTTTTAAATAAGCGGTTGCTGGATACGGTGTATTCAGTTGCGTATTGGGTGGAGTAATGAGTAATAATTGATGTTTCAACGTATATATGATCTAGATAGATTCAAATTTCAAAATTACAAATAGCTATTTATTCAAAGGGATTTTTACTAATCCCCATTTCCGCTAGACTTTGACCTGTTTTCACATTTTCAATTTTCAAATCAAAAACTCCTTTATGCAAAGTAGATAACATTGCACCAGTAGAAGTTTTTTTCCAATCATTCCACCCAAATTCAACTCCACCAACTGGAATAATTTGAGTCCACATTTGCCAAGATTTCGGCAAGCTGTTTTCGTCTAAAATCCATAGATAAGCATCTCCTGGTGTCACTCCACCAGAGCTATACTTTACTTTTAATGCTTCGCTCCCGTCGTCTAATTTTACAATAGATCTCTCAGTACCTGGATCCATTGCTTTTGCAGGAGCATTTAACCAAAAAGAGTCGTTACAGAAATTTGACCATGCCTTTTTAACTAATTTATCACCAGCATTGCCTTCTACAAGGACATTGTCTTTGTAAGCTTTTCCTGAAATTTCATTAGGATTTAATATTATTCTTTTATTCCCCCATTCCACCTCAACCAAATGTTTTTCTTTATCCCAAACATAATGGTTCATCCCTGCAAAAGACCATTGTACATAATGTGTCGAATCCCACGCAGTTTTATCAATGGCCTTAAACATTTTTTGGGTTAAAGCTTCAGCGGCAGCTCCTTTTGTTCCTGTGGGTTCTTTTTTATTAAAAACCAAAAAAAGTACAAGACCAATCAATAACAATATCCCAATTAGAATTCCAATCCACTTTAGAAATTTTTTCAATGCATTATTTTTTAATGATCAGCCGGCTTCCTTCTACTTTATTAAGGATATCTTTTATAACAAGCAGATATTGGCCAGCACTAATGTTTCTCAAAGGTAACATTGCTTTCTCATTGATGTTTACTTCTTGAGCTTTTATTTTTTGACCATTGGCTGTATATATTTCTATTAAAAAATCTCCGCTTAAGCCGCTTAAGCACAGTTTGTCTATAATTGGATTTGGGAAGAGATCAAATGATAAAGTATTTACTAATCTGCTAGAGGTAGTCGCATCTCGATTTGGCCCATAGATAATAGGATTTCTTCCTAATTCTAATGCACCTCGATCTGGCATTCCATCAAATACATACGGTAAATCCATATTTTCAATGCTGATCCCATTATCCAAAGCATTAGAATTTGAAGTTAAAGCTAAATTTCTACCGTCCGACATTATTTCATTTCCATAAGCAGCGGGAAGTGGCGCATTTTCTAAATCAGATGGGTTGATTGCGATCCCATTCATTTCAATTCCTGATCCAATTTGCAATGCAGGAATATCGAGGTATCTTATATTATTCCACTTAAACCAATTGTCATTCGTTCTATTAGAATAATAAGCATTATAATCCCAATCATCATTACTATTAGACACTAGCCCGAATTCTTCAAAGCAATATCGGCTACCCATTATAATATTATTTTTTACAAAAGTATTTTGCCAACCAATCGATGAGGAGCTTCCATTTGCATTTTTAATGGAGGTGTTATTTACAATCACTAATCCTGCAGGTCCTCTGTTCATTTTAAAAGGAGAAGTCTCTAGGTTGTAGAATATATTCCGAAATATGTAAGCAGGTCCACCGTATATTGGAGCCAAGCTAACCCCCATTCGACAATTGAATGCACGATTATTATACACGCGTGCATTAGCAATTATGCCATCTATTTCAATAGCATCATCCACAATATTTCTAATATCATTATTATGAATATCCAAACTGTAAGCGGTTTCATATGGAGCACCATCGGTACTCACTCCGTCTCCAAAATTAGTTATAAAATTATAGCTGACTACATGGTTGTTTCCTCTAAGATCAATAGCTCTTTCACCTGGAATTTCTCCATTCAATTGTGGCCAAGTAGTTCTACCTGTAAATGAATTTCTTGTTATAAACTGATGATGTTCCCAACCAGTTCCTCTCCTATTAACTATCCCAAAATCTACATCTTCAATATCACAATTTTGTATTCTCAGATATTGTGTATTCTGGGCATCTATTGCCCAAGTTCCATTCCTTATGGTCAATCCATCTATAATTATATGACGGGTAGAATCATCAAAAACACCAATAGTGACGATGCCCCGATTAGTATTGTCACCATCTATAATAGCTTGCCGCGGGTTTATGCTTCTAACTGCAATAGGTCTATCCACTGTTCCATTCTGCTGAATTTCAAAAGCATTATAGGTTCCATCATTAAGTAAAAAGAGATCTCCAGGCTGCGCATTGGACATTGCATTGGTAATGCCTAGGAAAGGATCCGCTTCACTCCCATCACCACCGCCATTACCAGGACTCACATAATAAGTCGATAATGGATTTGGAAGGCTAGAAGAATTAGTGGCGACATTGACTATTTCGGTAGTTGAACCACCATCAGGATCATTGACTTCAATTTGTATTTCATAATTATTGTCCTCTTCTAAAAACATGGCAGATCCTGCAAAATGATTGTAATTCGTAGTTTCTCCGTCAACAATGGTTCCAGGAAGGGTTCGAATAATCGGGGCTGATGGCTTCCATTCAACTTCATTTTCAATTCTATATTGAATGGAAACGGTGGCATTACGATTATCATCTCCTACCACTGTAATCAGCACACTGACATGCTCAAAACTTGCATCTAGCCGAACATCTGTAACGGTAATTTCATTTTGACTTTTTATGCATAAAGGGAGAATGAGAAGTAAAATTGGAAATAATCTATGCATTATTTTGTATTTGCAGCGGATGGATTGCTAAGATACGGATAATAGATGAATGAGGCGCTAAAAGAGGGCATTTAGGTGGTAATTTTCTGAACCATGATTTTTAGGATTTACTTGATTGCCTTGAGTTTTTCAATGAGACAAGGTATCAACTTTGGGTTGGGCTTTGGGCGAGGGAAGTTGACAACTTTTTGGGAAAAACCCTATCCGACCTCCTTCGTCGGCCACCTTTCCCTTGGAAAGGGAAAGGGGATTTCTATTTTGCCCTTAGATTTCAGTACACAGATATTAGCTTTTTTTCGCAATGTAAGGTGTCAACTTTGCGTAGAGCTTGAGCGTGGGTAAGGTGGCAACTTTTTTGGGACAGCAATTGTCTGAACCATGATTTTTATGATTTGCTTGATTGCCTTGATTTTTTTCGCAAGGGAAGGTTGACAACTTTTTCGGGACGCTATGCCATTGTTTATTAGAAGTCAGAAAGAGCAAAAAGCTTTCTCAAGAAGATATTGGTAAATTAGTCGGTGCGCATGGCGCTGTTATTGGTCGCTACGAACGTGATGAAGCTAAGGAATAGTTCATTTAACTGTGTCTTAGTGAAATAATAATGATCTTACTCTTTGCATTCAAGGAGTAAAGTTCATCTCGGAAGGAGGCCGTAGGCCGACTGGAGAGATGAACTTTGTTTTTT